>ERZ809407.404-NODE-404-length-48652-cov-5.936148_pt1 | contig 48652 bp, 39 predicted proteins | sample MGYA00520792_ERZ809407 | MGnify/ENA primary metagenome ERZ809407 (study PRJEB31576, sample SAMEA3212665) | Homo sapiens | biome: human-gut; feature: human gut; material: fecal | place: Sweden | collected 2012 ...
AGCTTTTTTCGTGAGGGGGTGGCTGACGATCCGACGAACATTTCGAGCGTTTTGCGCGGAACAGGGAAAGACTGCTTTGCTTGCTCAGTGGGATATTGAGCGAAATTTACCACTCACGCCGAAGGATGTGACCTACGGAAGCCATCAAAAGGTATGGTGGCGATGCCCCCAAGGCCATTCCTACCGTTCCAAAGTCAGAATCCTCGCGCGAGGAACGGACTGTCCCGTCTGTGCGGGCCGCGTTGTTCTGCCGGAGGAGGAGCACAAGGCCCTCCCGCGGCTCGCGCTGGGCGCGGAGATCGCGTGGGTGCCGAATCTCGCCGAGTGGCCTGAGCTGTCACAGCTCTGCCTCGGCGCAAGCCGTCACTTCCTGCTGGAGCTTCCATTCCGCCCGTGGACGGATCAGCTCATCAACCGGCTCTACGAGCTGCCCGGGCGCCCCCGTTCTTGCCTATATCGAGCGCTATCTCAAAGACCAGAAGCCGCAGCACCTGGAAGCGGTGCTCGCCCTCGGCGTGCCGGCGCAGGTCAGTGCGGAGCCGCTGCTCCACCTGACACAGCGCGGCGCGGTGCTCAAGCTCTTGCGGGAGCGGAGGGCGCAGCTCATCGCCTCCGATACGCACGACCCGCACTCTCGTCCGCCGAACCTCGGCGATGCGCTCGCGGTCGTCCGGCGGAGGCTGGGCGACGGCAAGGCCGACTCGCTCGCCGCGCGAAGCGGCGAAATCCTCACGCACCCGTCGGAAACCAATATCCGGTCTATATAGAAGAATCTATTATATCATAGGAGGAAGAGTATGAAACATATCACAAGCAAGCTCCTGTCTCTGCTGCTCTGTCTGGCCATGCTGATGAGCATGGTCCCCGCGGCGTATGCAGATGTCGAGACAGAGGGCGCGAGCGGGAAGAATACCCCGACCGAAACAAACGGCGGCGCGTCCGAACAGGATGACGCTTATGATGACGCGCCTGATACCGCCGTGGTTCAGAGCACGGCTGCCGCGACCACCGATGCTGCCAAAGTCGGCGAAACGGGCTACACCACCCTCGCCGATGCCATCACGGCAGCGAAGGACGGCGACACCGTGACCCTGCTTGCTGACCGCACCGAGGATGTGACCATCACCACGAGCATCACCCTCGACCTCGGCGGCAAGACGCTGACCAACACCAACGCCGGCAATGCGACATTGACCGTTGCGGCTGGCGCAACTGCTACCGTGATGAACGGTAGAATCGACGGCGGCACAGGTTACTACAACATCCAGAACAAGGGCACGGCGACGTTTGAGGACGTTACCGCCACCGCCGGCAACAACGGCTCGTCCATGATCGACAACTGTGGAATCCTGACCATTGAAAGCGGCACCTACACCGGCGGTTTGGATGTTGTTAAGAGCGAGGAAGGCTCTACGCTCACGATCAATGGCGGCAAGTTCACGCTGAGCTATGCAACGAACGGCTACACGGGCGTTATTTTTGCCTATGGTACGACCACCATCACCGGCGGCGAGTTTATTCAGAGTTTAACAACGACGGGCAGATGGAATCACCCGCAAGTTGTTGCGACCGGCGTGGTGGAAGGCTATCCTGCTATCACAAAGATTACTGGGGGTACATTTACTAACAATATGTCCGGTGAAGGTATTTTCCGCGGTATTGGCAAGGGAACCTCTGATAACTTTGAGGTCTCCGGCGGCACGTTCAACAAGAGCGTTCCCGATGCCTATTTCGCGGACGGCTACATCGCCAAAAAGGTTGACGGCGTGTACACGGTAGTTGGTCCGTATGAAGCCAAGATCGGCACGACGGGCTACAAGACCTTGGCTGAGGCAATTACTGAAGCCAATAAGAGCACCGGCTCCAAGACGATCACCCTGCTACAAGATGTGGCGGTTACAGATCAGATCGTCATCAAGAATGTCAACGACAAGGCAATCACGCTTAATCTCGGCGGCAAAACACTGACCAGTACGCTTGATGCCAATGGATATTCACTGCGTACTGGTACAAAAGTGACCATAAAGAACGGTACATATAAGGGAACTGGCGATGCTCGCGGCATTGGAGCTTATGCGGACTTCGTTCTTGATGGTGTAAAAGTTGATGTTGTCGGACTGGTAGGCGTTGCATGCTCAACCGGCGGCAAAACATATATAATCAAAAACTCTGAAGTAAAGGCCGGTTATGCTGTTTGCAACTTTGCCGATAACGCAACGATAACGATCAGCGACAGTAAGCTTACCGGCAATGGTAATGTTTTCTATCACAACGGCAGCAACTATGGCCTGAAACTGACAGTAAGCAATAGCACTATCACTGGCACTGGCAATGACTGCTGCGGCGTCTATATCTCCGGCTCGACCTCTGCACAGGCAAACGCGGCGAACCAGAACGGCGCGGGCGGACACCAGCAGGCGAGCTTCACGAACTGCACGATTTCCGGCACCAACGGCATTGAGGTCAAGTACACCGACCTTACGCTGAACGGCTGCACTGTCAAAACTACGGCTGCGGAATCTAGATACACTCAGGACAACAACGGTCCTGCGGCAAGCGGCTTTGCGGTTGTCTCTACGGACAACGCAATGAATGGTGCGACCCCCAAGCCCGAAGGCACGATCACCATTACCGGCGACGGTAACTACAACGGTCTGGTCGGTCTCGGTGCTCTGGATTCTGTGAAGACCAACTATGAGGGCTTCAAGGATGAGACCATCCAGGTCTCCGGCGGCACGTTCTCCAGCAAAGTTCTGCCCGAGTACTGCGCGACTGGCTTTGTGCCGAAGGACAACGGCGACGGCACTTACGGCGTCGAGGTGGACACCTCCGTTGCCGAGGTAAACGGCGTAAAGTATAAGACGCTTCAGGCGGCCATCGACGCGGCACTCAGAAAAGCGACGGTCAAGCTGCTGGCCGACACGAAGGAAAATGTCACCATCAGCACGCCCTACGTGACGCTTGACCTGAACGGTCATACCCTCAACGGCAGCACCGGCGAACGCAAGCCCGCACTGACGATCACCGCACGCGTGACGGTCATGGACTCCAGCGCGGCGCAGACCGGCACGATCATGCGTGAGGACACCGCAGAGAACTCCGGCGTTTCCTCACACTATGTCATCGACGTTCAGGGCGGCGGCTGGCTAACCTTTGAGAGCGGAACTGTCAAAAATGACAGCGGTGCAGGCGGTACAAAGGGTGCGTCCCTTGTCCGCGTTGGCGATGACAGCGTTGCCAAGTACCCCGGTCTGAACATCAAGGGCGGCACGTTCACCCAGGATAACTTCATTGTCATCAAGGTTGACCGCGGTGACCTGTTCCTCAACGGCGGCACACTGAACTGCGCGAACAGCTACGCAGTTGAGAACTGGCATAGAGCGACGATCAAGGGCGGCACGGTCAACGGCAACGTCTCTTCGTGGACATACAGCAGCGGTTTAAACTCCGAGCTTACAATCAACGGCGGCACGGTCAACGGCAATGTTGAGTCTGTCAGCTATGACGGCGCAGAAGGCAAGCTGGCGAAGGTCGCGATCACCGGCGGCACGGTCAACGGTACGCTCAGTACAAAACGCTATGGTGAGGAAGCCGCTCCCAGCAAGGATATGGCGACCATCGAGGTCACCGGCGGCACGTTCAGCAGTGACCCGACCAAGTATGTGGTCGAGGACTCGGCAGTTACGAATAATAGCGACGGCACTTTCGGCGTAGCAAAGGCGTACCTCGCCAAGGTCGGCGACACCTCCTACTACACCATGGACGAGGCGTTCAAGGCGCAGACCGCAAGCGGCGCTGAAATCGTCCTCCTGCGCGACTACACCACCGGCTCGACCTTTAACTCCGGCTCTGTCGCCCGTGTAGTCAACCTGAATGGTTACACATGGACCTGCACCGGCACGGACGCGAACAGCGCGGCGTTTGAGATCAACAACCCCAACGCGTCCCTGACGGTGAAGAACGGCAAGATCGTTAGCTCGCAGCTCGTGGGTCTGATCCCGTCGGCGATGGGCGGCACGATCAAGTATGACAACTCGAGCCTCACGTTCGAGAATGTTGAAATGTGCACGACCGCCACGAGCGGCATCGAGACCAACGGCAACAACACGAACGACAGCGTCACGCTGAAAAACAGCACGCTGAACGTTCCCAATGGCTTCGGCATCTACTTCCCGAGCAGCGGCTCGCTGACCATCGACAATTCCACCATCAACGCCAAGACCATGGGCGTGCAGGTCTGCGCGGGCAACCTGAGCATCAACGCGGGCAGCACGATCACGGTTTCCGGCGGCCCGGTCGTAAAGACCGAGAATGACGGCGCGATCCAGGACGGCGCGGCGATCTCCATCGTCAACCGCAAGGGCTATAAGGGCCTTGACAAGATTGAGGTCACCGGTGGCACGTTCACCGCGAAGAGCGGCAACGCAGCCATCAAGGCTTACGATTGGCAGAACAACACCGCGGCTGACTTCACCGCAAGTGACAAGGTCTCCGTCTCCGGCGGCACGTTCTCCAGTGCGGTCAAGCCCGAGTATTGCGCCCCCGGCTTCGTCCCCAAGGCTAACAGCGACGGCACTTACGGCGTCACTAGACATTCCTCCGGCAGCAGCTCCTACGACCCGACCTACTCCGTCTCTACCCCGAGCAAGACCGAGAACGGCAGCGTGACCGTCAGTCCGAAGAGTGCCTCCAAGGGCGATACCGTGACCATTACCGTCAAGCCCAACAGCGGCTACGTCCTCGAGACCCTGACCGTCACCGACAAGAACGGCAACGAGCTGACGCTCAAGGACAAGGGCGATGGCAAGTACACCTTCACCATGCCCGCCGGCAAGGTCGAGGTCAAGGCGACCTTCATGGAGGATAACTCCATGCTGAACTTCTTCTACGATGTGCCCAACGGCGCGTACTTCTATGAGGCTGTCAAGTGGGCGGTCAAGAACGGCATCACCACCGGCGTGGGCAATGACCTGTTCGCTCCCGAGCAGCCCTGCACCCGCGCGCAGATCGTGACGTTCCTGTGGCGTGCCGCCGGCAGCCCCGAGCCGAAGACGATGAGCAGCTTCACGGATGTTCCTGCGAGCGCTTACTATGCCAAGGCGGTTGCTTGGGCCGTTGAGAACGGCATCACGAACGGCATGACTGAGACGACATTCGCGCCCGATGCGACCTGCACCCGCGGCCAGAGCGTGACGTTCCTGTACCGCGCCCTCAAGGGTACTGCGAGCGGCAGTGCGAACTTCACCGACGTGAAGTCCGACGCGTTCTACGCTGATGCGATTAACTGGGCGGTTGCGAATAACGTGACGAACGGTACTTCCAACACGACGTTCAGCCCCGACGCGGACTGCACGCGCGCGGAGATCGTGACGTTCCTGTATCGCGCCTATCAGGGCAAGTAAAAAAGCAAATACTCAACTTACAAGGCAGGCACCTGGTTTCGGGTGCCTGCCTTGCAGCAAGAGGTACTGCACAGAAGTTAGCCGCCACGGCAGCAAAATGTTCGTCCCATTTGCGTCGGTAGCTATATCGGCGGGGAAAATATATTAGAGAGAAAAAGGAGAGGTAACATGGCAGTTCGTAGATTAAAAGGTTTATACTTAAAATCAGAAGGTAAATACTTAGAAGACTACCCTTCGCGTTATGTTGAACAGACAGAGGCACTTTTTGAATGGCGGCAGAGCGCACCGAAGCAGGATATCGAACTTCATAAGAGAGCTGAGAAGTTTTCCGGCCTGTTCAGGGAAGTATCCGCTGGGTAAAGTGCTTTGCTACAAAGTGCCCGGTTTTCCGTGTGAAGCATTGGTTGAGGATACAGAGAATTCGTAAGTGCGTTACTTGCTTTTAACGCAAAATGGGGACGTATATGAGGACATAGTCTTTTCTAACACTTTTCTAACACATTCCGGCAAAAGGCTGTTTTTGGGCACAAAAAGCAATCATAATAGAGAAAGTAACGCTCCCAAGATCAAGATGATCTCGGGAGCGGTTTTGCGTTCAGATGACGGCGGTATATGGCCATAAGACAGGTTTAGTAGAATGCTTCTCTTTCTACTCATCCTACGTTGTGGAACATTTAATGGGAAGTGCCTGCCTACTTGGTCAGAATGTTCGGCAGCTGGGCGCGCAGGGCGGCCACGCCCTCGGCAAAGCCGAGGTCATAGCGTTCCACCATGTTCAAAACAGACTGCAAAGAGGTTTTCGGGTTGCACCACAGGTCCGGGGCGTAGCCCTTGCCCTCCACATTTTCCATACTGTAGATAAAGTGGAGCGCCTGACCGAACTGGAAGCCGATGCCGGAGTTTGGAAGCGTCCAGCCTCGCACATTTCCGACCAGCTGCGCGCCTCTCGTCGGGCCGCCGATCACAAGGCAGTTGTCAAGTGTCCTGCAATAGGTCACGATGCTCTCGCCGGCGGAGCCGGACATGCTGTCTGTCAGAAGAAGAATCGGAGTGCTGTTTTCCAGCAGCTTTCCCTGAAACAGCTCATAGTCCTTATCGCCTGTCCGGAAGGCGGCAAACTCTTCACCCAGGTCCGCGTAGGCTTGGGTCCTATCGAACATAGCAGTGCCCCAGTTGGAGATAATCGTTTTCTGTTCGGGTTCTTCTCCCGTGTAGCTTTTCAGCCAGTTTTTGATAAAGTCTTCATCGCCGCCGCTGTTGGAGCGGGCATCAATGATGATGAGCTTCGCGTTTTTAAGGTCAGAACCGGTGCGGACGAACTCGTCCATTGTCTCCTCATAATTCCAGTCAAACCTGCGAATCGTTATCAAGGCGATACCGTTTGATTTCAGATAATGATAATCCGGGACCTGCGAACCGTCTTCCAGATAGGACTGGCTCAGCGACCATGTGAGCGAAACCGTTTTTGTTTCGCCGCCCTTTGTCAGAGTAATGATGTCCGTTGTATGTGCTGCTGTTGCAGGGCAGAACTGGCGCAGGGAATAGCACACGCGGCCGCTCTTTTCAAGATACGGCTGCATTTCCGCGTTCGCGTTGCCGCAGGAGGTATAGTACCACTTTTCGCTTTCCCCCAGCAGATAATACCCGTTCGCATCCTTGCCGAAGCTGCGGTCACTGTAATAGTACAAATACTGGACACTGCTTTCATAGGCCGGTTCATACCGCCCGGCAATGTAGAAATGTCCATCCCGAACGAAAAGCAGGTTGGAGTACATCAGAGAGATCAATTGATCCCTTGTGATCGTCTTGCAGGAGGAAAGCTTCGCGCGGATCGTGTTCTCCGCCTTTTGGAAGTTCTCCTCACCGAAGTAATAGTAAGCGCCGTAGGAGTAATGCAGCGCGCGGAAGTAAAGGTCCACATCCTCGAGCGCTTCCGCGCGGGTGAGCGTCGCCTTACCGGGGTGATTCAGGTCCATCAGACTGTCGATCTCTGCCTGTGTGATCTCGACCTCGCCGCGGTGGTGTTGAAGATAGTCCTCAAACCCGTCAAAGGTCACTTCGCTTGCCATATCGGCACGGCGTTTTTCGTTCACGTCTTCGAGCAGCTTTACAAACGCGTTTTGATAGACCGCTGTGGAACCCTTGCTCAAAACTATAGCGGTATTGCTGTCGGCATCATAATCGACGGTAAAGCCGAGCGCATTGCCGAGGTCGCGCAGCTTAAAATACTTGTTTCCGCCGATGTTGTAGATGGAAAGACCGTCCACAGCCTTTCCGTCGATCAAAACGGACTGCTTGCTGACAACAGCTGTTTTGGACTGATCTTGCCCGCGCGCAAGCTCGCCGCCGACGGGGATATATTCTTTTCCGGAAACGACCGCGACCGCGTTGCTCTGTTCATCGAACGAAATGGAAAAGCGGCTGTCCGTCTTGCTCAGAAGCTGCGCAAGATCGCGCAGCTTGAAATAGTTGCTGCCGTCGATGTTGTATTTGTCGCAGTCCGCATCGACGCCGTCGACCGACAGATTTTGCGGCGAAGCCACCACATTCGCGGCGGAGGCGTAAGGTGCGGCAATGCAAACCAGGAGCAGCGTCAAAATGATGGGCAATAGCTTTTTCATGGATGATTCTCCTCTCCCTTATCACGCTTTCGGTGCGCCGCTTTCAAAGAAGCGTTCCCCGTCAGAGCAATTTTTCACTTTAAGGGTAGCATACTCCATCGTATGCTGCAACGCAAATTTTGCATAAAAGCGGTATCGCCTGTCTAAAGGCGACCGATAGCTTCATCCGCGGCCTTTCAGCCGAGCTTCTGTGCAAGGTCCTCGAGCGCGGCGGTCATCGCCTCTTCAAACGAGGGGTGCGGACGCATGGCCAGCAGGAATTGATCGACCGTCATGTGGTTGGCGAGCGCCTGCGAGACGCCGCCGATCATGTCGCTCGCATGCTCGCACATGAGCTGCGCGCCGAGAAGCTCGCGTGTTTCGGCGTGGGCGACGAACTTCATAAAGCAGCGGCCCGGGTCGGCGATGAGCGTCTTGGCGTTGTCGAACATGACGTGTTTGCCGACCTTGACGGGGATGCCCGCCTCCTTGGCCTCGGCCTCGGTGAGGCCGACGACCGCGATCTCCGGACGGCAGTAGATGCAGCTCGGCACGACGGACATGGATGTGTGATTTTCCCTTCCGCAGAGCAGGTCGACGCAGGCGATGCCCTGCGCGGTCGCCACATGGGCGAGCTGAATTTTGGCCGAGACGTCGCCGATGGCGTAGATGCGGGGGATGCTCGTCTCGTAGCGCTCGTTCACGGCAATGCTGCGGCGGTTCATCTCGACAGAAATGCCATCCGCGAACAGGCCGTCGCAGTACGGGCGGCGGCCGATGGCGCAGAGCACGGCCTCGCCGGAGACGGTCTCGCTCTTTTCCTTGCAGGTGAAGTTGACGGCGATATCCTCACCCGTCTTCTCGACGCTCTGGACCATCGCGTTCGTGAAGACCTTCACGCCCTGCTTTTTGAGGATGAGCGCGAGGTTCTGGCCCAGCTCCTTGTCCATGTTGGGCAGCAGGCGGTCCATGCCCTCGATGACGGTCACCTCGCAGCCGAGGTCTGCGTAAAACGTCGCAAACTCGATGCCGATGACGCCGCCGCCGATGATGACGATGGAGCGGTACAGGTGGTCGCACCCCTCAAGCAGCTCGTCGGAGGTCATCGCGAACTCAAGTCCGGGAATCGGCGGGCGGGACGGGACGGAGCCGGTGGCGATGAGGATATCGTTGCAGGTGTAGTCGTTGGCACCGCCCTCGGCGTCCGTCACGCGGACAGCGCCGGGTGCGGTGATGAGCGCCGTGCCGCGCAGAAAGTCGATCTTTGCGGTCTTGAAAAGCGATTCAATGCCGGAGGACAGCTTTTGCGAAATTTCGCGCTTGTAGGCAAAAATCTCCGCCATGTCGGCGCGGATATCGTCGGTGTGGATGCCGACGTGTGCGCCGTGCTTGGCGTCGTGGAAGATCTGAGAAGAGTGCAGCAGCGTTTTCGTCGGGATGCAGCCGCGGTTTAAGCAGGTGCCGCCCGCTTCGCGCTTCTCGACGACGGCGACCTTCTTGCCGAGCTTGGCCGCATGGAGCGCGGCTTCGTAGCCGCCGGGGCCCGCGCCGATGACGATGAGTTCATAATGAGCCATAATAGTTCGTTCCTTTTTGAGAGCAATGCCGCCGACTTTTCGGCGGCATTGCGTGATGTTGAGATATGCGCTGCCTTCGTCAGGCAAACTGATACCGTAAAACCATGTTGCGCGCCGCGCCGACCTCGTCGAGACGGCGGACGGGCGTGGAGTGGGGAGCGGTGTGGAGCGTCTCGGGATCGGAGTGCGCGAGTTCAAAGAGCTTGCAGTAGATGCCGCAGACCTCGTCCATGGTCTCCTTGCTCTCAGTCTCGCAGGGCTCGATCATGAGCGCCTCATGGACGATGAGCGGGAAGTACATCGTGGGCGGGTGCAGGCCAAAGTCGAGCATGCCCTTGGCAAGGTCGAGCGCGGAGACGCCCGTCTCCTTGTGGAGATCGACGAGCGACATGACGAACTCGTGCATGCAGATCTCGTCATAGGCCATGGTGAAGGTATCCTTGAGCCTGACGCGCATGTAGTTCGCGTTCAGCACGGCGTTCATCGCCGCCTCGCGGATGCCGGACTTGCCGAGCGTGAGCACGTAGGTCAGCGCGCGCACGACGACGTCGAAGTTGCCGTAGAACATCTTCACGCGGCCGATGGACTTTTCAGGGTATGCAAAGCCGTACTTGCCGTCCTTTTCGACGACCAGCGGGCCGGGCATGTACTTTTTGAGGAATTCCTTGCAGCCGACCGCGCCTGCGCCGGGGCCGCCGCCGCCGTGCGGTGTGGCGAACGTCTTATGCAGGTTACTGTGGATGCAGTCAAAGCCCATGTCACCGGGACGGACGACGCCCATGACGGCGTTGAGGTTCGCGCCGTCGTAATAGCACAGGCCACCCGCATCGTGAATGATCTTCGTGATCTCGAGGATGTTCTTGTCGAAAATACCGACGGTGTTCGGATTCGTCAGCATCAATCCCGCGGTGTCGGGGCCGACGGCGGCGCGCAGCGCGTCGAGGTCGACGCAGCCGTCCACGCCGGACGGGATGTTGATGACCTGGAAGCCGCACATCGCGGCGGTTGCGGGATTTGTGCCGTGGGCGGAGTCGGGCACGATGATCTTCGTGCGGTTAAAATCGCCGCGGTCGGTGTGATAGGCCTTGATGAGCAGAACGCCGGTGAACTCACCGTGCGCGCCCGCCGCGGGCTGGAACGTGACAGCGTCCATGCCGAAGACCTCGCCAAGCTCAGAGCCTAACGTGTGCAGCGCCTCGAGCGCGCCCTGCGCGGTCTCGATGGGCTGGAGCGGGTGGAGCTGGGTGAAGCCCGGCAGCGCCGCCATGTCCTCGTCGATCTTGGGGTTGTACTTCATCGTGCACGAGCCGAGGGGATAGAAGCCGTCGTTCACGCCATGGATGCGCTTGCAGAGGGCGGTGTAATGGCGGGTGAGCTCGTTTTCACTCACGTGGGGCAGGTGCAGCGCCTCGCTGCGCTCTTCGGGGAGCTGATATTCGGGGACGTCACACTCCGGCATGAGGGTCATGCCGCGGCCTTCGACGCCAAGTTCAAAAATGAGCTTCATTTCATAGCACCTCCTTCACGATAGCAACGGCACGGTCGAGCTGGGCCTTGGAGACGAGCTCCGTCACGCACCAGAGAATGCCGCCCTCGACCTCTGCGCCGCCGAGGATGCCCTCGGCCTCGAGCGCGTCGAGGATCTTCCTGCGGCAGTTGGGGCATTCGACCTCGGTGACGAACTCGTGGAAGAATTCACCCTTGTACTTCAAGGTGCAGCCGATCTTTTCAAGTTCAGAGGCGAAATAGTGCGCCTTCGAAGTGCAGAGCCGCGCGCACTGCTTCATGCCCTTTTCGCCCATCGCGGCCATGTAGACGCCGGCGGCGAAGGCGCATAGCGCCTGGTTGGAGCAGATGTTGGAGCTGGCCTTTTCGCGGCGGATGTGCTGCTCGCGCGCGGACAGCGTCAGCACGTAGCCAATCTCGCCGTCCACATCCTTCGTCTGGCCGACGATGCGGCCGGGGAGCTTTCTCGTCATGGCGGATGTCGTGGCCATGAAGCCGAGGAACGGGCCGCCGAACGCCGTGTCGAGGCCGAGGGGCTGACCGTCGCCGACGGTGACATCCGCGCCCATCGCGCGCGGCGTGGGCAGGATGGCGCAGGCGATGGGGTTCACGCCCATGACGAACTTGGCGCCCGCGGCGTGGACGATCTCACCGGCCGCCTTCGCGTCTTCGATCTGGCCGAAGTAGTTCGGCTGCTGGAGGTAGAAGCACGCGGTATCATCGCCGAGCGCTTCCTTGAGCGCGTCGAGATCAGTTCTGCCGTCCTTTGCGGGGACGACGAAAAGCTCGGTATTCGAGGCGAAGCAGTAGGTCTTCATGACCTCGATGACCTGCGGATGGGCGCAGGCGGAGACGTAAGCCTTCGTGCGCTTGCGGTCCTTGCACATGGGGATCGTCTCGGCCGCGGCGGTCGCGCCGTCGTAGTGCGAGGCGTTGGAGACGTCCATGCCGGTCAGCTCGCAGATCATCGTCTGGAATTCAAACGTACCCTGCAGAACGCCCTGGCTGATCTCCGCCTGATAGGGGGTGTAGCAGGTGACAAGCTCTTCGCGGGAGGTGACGGATTTGACGACCGACGGGATGAAATGGCGGTAGGCGCCCGCGCCGCGAAGAACAGTCTTGAAGACCTTGTTCTTTTCGGCCATGGCGGTGACGGCCTCGCGCACCTCAAGCTCGCTCAGGCCCTCGGGGATGTTCAGCCCGCCGCTCCGCAGGAGCATTTCCTGCGGGACAGCCTTATACAGACCTTCCAGGCTGTCGACCCCGATGGCGGCGAGCATTTCTTCCCGTTCCGCAGCCGTGGTGGGAACGTAAGAGCCCATCTCAGCCCTCCTGCGCGCAATGCGCTTCGTAAGCGGCGGCGTCAAGCAGCGCCTCAGTGTCGGTCACGGGAGAGACCTTGATGATCCATGCGCCGTAGGGGTCGGAGTTCAGCGTCTCGGGCGCGTCGGAGAGCGCTTCGTTGACCTCGCAGATCGTGCCGCTGACGGGACAGATCACGTCGGAGACAGCCTTGACGGACTCGACATCGCCGAAGCTCTCACCGGCGGTGACGCTGTCGCCCTCGGCGGGCAGGTTGATAAAGACCACATCGCCCAGCGCATCCTGGGCAAAATCAGAAATGCCGATCACGGCGACGTCGCCGTCCATCTTGACCCACTCGTGGGACTTGGAATACTTCAGCTCAGCAGGGATGTTCATGGTAATTTCCTCCTCAAAATCGTTCTCAGTGAATGTTGTTTGTGATTGACGGTCCAATGGTTTCCGAATATTCGGTCAAAAATCTCTATTTCAGCGTTCGAGCTTGTAGAACGGCATTGGCACGATCTCGAGCTCGACCATGCGGCCGCGCACGTCGGCATTGAGGTGCTTGCCGATCTCGATATCTTGGGCGGGGATATAGCCCATCGCGACACCGCAGCCGATATAGGGCGCGAACGTGCCGGAGGACGCCCAGCCGATTTTTTCTCCGTCCATCGTGTAGAGGTCGCAGTGCTCGCGCACGATGCCGCGGCCGACGACCTTCATGCCAATGCGCTTCATTTTCGGCGCGCCGAGCGCGACAAGCGCGTCGCGGCCGATGAAGTCCTTGCCCGTGAGCTTGCACGGAAGTCCCGCCATCTTCGGCGTGATCTCGTCGTTCATCTCGTGGCCGTAGAGCGGCATCGAAGCCTCTAAGCGCAGCGTGTCGCGCGCGCCGAGTCCGCAGGGGATCAACCCCTCGGACTCGCCCGCCTTCAGAAGTGCTTTCCACAGGTCGACGGTGTCCTCGGCCTTGCAGTAGATCTCAAAGCCGTATTCACCGGTGTAGCCCGTCTGGGAGACGAGGGCGCGGATCGTGCGCTCGCCGAGGTTCAGGGGCACGTCTTCGGTGAAGGTGTAGTACTTGGCGGGGATGTACTGCTCGTCGCAGAGCTTTTTGAGAATGTCGCCGGACCTGGGGCCCTGCAGGGCGATCTGGCCCCAGTCGTTGCCCTCGTCGCGGTAGTCGACGTCGCCGGAGAGGTGGCTCTCGACCCAGGCGGCGTCCTTTTCGCGGTTGCCCGCGTTGACGACGAGCCAGTAATTGTCCGCTGCGCAGCGGTAGACGATGAAGTCGTCGATGATGCCGCCATTGTCGTTGCAGAACATCGAGTACTTGATCTCGCCGTCTTCCATGTTCGAAATGTCGGCGGTGATGATCTTCTGCACGTTGGCGACGGCGTCAGGGCCCTTGAGGCGAAGCTCGCCCATGTGGGAAACGTCGAACAATCCGGCCTTTTCACGAACGGCCATGTGCTCGGCAATCACGCCGGTGGGATACTGCACGGGCATCAGAAAGCCGCCGAATTCGACGATCTTGCCGCCCATGTCCACATGCGTTTGGTAAAGTGGGGTCTTCTTTTCCATAGTGCGCATCCTCCGAAAACAATAATTTTAATGAATCTTATAAAAATTATTAAAATTAAGCATCAAAAAAGAGACACAAAACTCCCTTTTGAGCTTTGTGCCTCCGTTGATCACCTGAGAGATTCCCCGCCCGAGTCATCGCGGCAGGTTGCACCTTCGGCGTGCGTAAACGCACTTTTCGGAGCGTCGTCCGAGTTCGGCCCTTTTGCCTGAGAGCTTCTGCGTTCCCCTTCGGCGCCGCGGCAGAATATTCCGCGGTCTCTCCCGAACTCATCATCCGATCGGTTGATTCATTTTGCTTTTTAAAGCTAACATAAGAACGAGCCTTTGTCAAGAAAGAAAAAATAATATTTTGTTAAAATATTTCAAGCGGAAATTCGGCAAACCGAAAACTGCCGAAACAGGTCAAAATTTGAAAGCATCCCGTTGTTATGACTGCGTTGCCGGCCAGGTTCTATTTCGTTTCGGCATGGTGCTATTCATACTTTGCATTTGCATTTTGCCTAAAGCGGCGGCGGAGAAGTGATGGGGCGTCTATTTTCTTCGACGAAATCCGTCCTGCGCGGACAAAATTGTATTGACAACGGCGGAGGATGGGTCTATTGTACACACATCATTCGTCAAATGCTTTGAGCAGGACACGACTTCCCCGGATCACCGCTTTCAGAGAGCCGTTGGTGGTGCAAAACGGCAGCAAGGAACGGGCAGGCCATCCCCTGTGAGCAGCCGCGGTGAAAGGCGCGAACGCCGAGTAATCGCAGCCGGTCCCCCACCGTTAACAGGGTACGCTCTCCGATCCATTCGGGCAGCGGTCGAGCGGCCGGTTTTCCGGCAAGCAAAGTGGTAACGCGGAAGTTGAGATCTGCGGCGGATATCGCCGCGATACTGGCCTTCGTCTTTGCGATGGGTTTTCGTTGTGGAAAATCCGCGGCAGAGGCGGGGCTTTTCTTTTTGCTCCCGGCATTGGCGAAGAACACAGTTTTTTAGGAAAGAAAGGGAAATCACATGAACACACTCGTCATCGTGCTGATCGCGGCGGTCGTCCTCGTCGCTGCCTACGCACTCTATGGGCGCTGGCTCGCCAAAACCTGGGGCATCGACCCCAAGGCGCAGACGCCCGCCGTCAAGTATAACGACGGCAAGGACTTTGTCCCCACCAACGGCTGGACCGTCTTCAGCCATCAGTTTTCCTCCATCGCGGGCGCGGGCCCTGTCACCGGCGCGATTCAGGCCGCCGCGTTCGGCTGGCTGCCGGTGCTGCTGTGGGTGCTGCTCGGCGGCGTCTTCTTCGGCGCTGTGACGGACTTCGGCGCGCTGTACGCCTCCGTCAAAAACGACGGCAAGTCCATGGGCATGCTGATCGAAAAGTACATCGGCAAGCTCGGCCGCAAGCTGTTTCTGCTGTTCTGCTGGCTGTTCTGCCTGATCGTCATCGCGGCGTTCGCCGACATGGTCGCCGGCACGTTCAACGCCTACACCGTGGTCGATGGCGTGACGCAGCTCGCTGACGCCGCGCAGACCAACGGCGCAGCCGGTATGGTGTCCATCATGTTCATGGTGTTCGCCGTCGTCTTCGGCCTTGTGCAGAAGAAGCTGAACCTCTCGGGCTGGAAGGAAGCCGTGCTCGGCATCCTCTGCATCGTTGCCTCGTTCGCCGTCGGCATGAACTGCCCACTCATCTTCGGCAAGGTGACTTGGAGCTACATCACGTTCGTCTACATCTTCTTCGCCGCCGTTCTCCCGATGTGGCTTTTGAAGCAGCCGCGCGACTACATGACCACCTTCATGTTCATCTGCATGATCGCGGGCGCGGTCGTCGGCCTTCTCGTTGCGCATCCGACGATGAACCTCCCCGTCTTCACGGGCTTCAACAATGAAAAGCTCGGCACGATGTTCCCCATCCTGTTCGTCACCGTCGCCTGCGGCGCGGTGTCCGGCTTCCACAGCCTCGTCTCCTCCGGCACGTCGTCCAAGACGGTCGAAAACGAGAAGGACATGCTCAAGGTCGGCTACGGCGCGATGATCCTCGAGAGCCTGCTTGCCGTGCTCGCGCTCTGCGTGGCCGGTGCGGCCGCCGCGGCGGACGGCACTCCCGCCGCCGGTACCCCGTTCCAGATCTTCAGCCGCGGCGTTGCGGGCTTCTTCGAGATGTTCGGCGTGCCGAACTACGCCGCCACGGTCTTTATGACGATGTGCGTCTCCGCCCTCGCCCTCACGAGCCTTGACGCCGTCGCGCGTATCGCGCGCATGAGCTTCCAGGAGCTTTTCAGTGTGGACGACATGGCCCACGCCGAGCCCTGGCGCAAGCTCCTGTGCAACACGTATTTCTCCACCGTACTGACGCTTGTGCTCGGCTACGTGCTCACGAAGATCGGCTACTCCAACATCTGGCCGCTGTTCGGCTCTGCCAACCAGCTGCTCTCCGCGCTCGTGCTCATCACGCTGTGCGTCTTCCTCAAGGTCACGGGCCGCAGCAACAAGATGCTCTTCCCGCCGCTCGTCATCATGCTCTGCGTCACGTTCACGGCGCTCGTGCAGCGCCTGATGGCCATGGTGAGCGCCATCCAAAATGCCGCTGCCGTCACCATCCCCGCGGGCGAGATGACCTGGGGCGCGGTGTTTATCGCCAACGGCTTGCAGCTCATCATCGCGGTGCTGCTCATCGTGCTCGGCGCGACCATCGTCGTGAACTCGATGAGAAGCTACGTCGCCAGCAAGCACAACAGCGAGGCCAAGGTTTAATTTTGAAAAATGTGCAAAAAAGGAGGCTTCCCGTCGGGAAGCCTCCTTTTTTGCTTTATTACCAGCTTGCGACCGTGCCGTCGCATCTCGGTTCGGTGCCCGCGGCGTAAACGCCGTTTTCGCACTTCCAGATGATCTCGCCGCGGCCCATGGCCGTGCGGTCGTCGACGATCTCGACCTCGTGCCCCATTGCTCGCAGCTGCTCGGCGATCGCCTCGCCCGCCTCGCGCTCGATCTGGAGCTTTTTGCCGCCGATCCACTGGATGCGCGGCGCGTCGAGCGCCTCCTGCGGGTTCATGGCGTAATCGATGGTGCTCGTCAGCACCTCGACCTGACCCTGCGGCTGCATGAACGCGCCCATCACGCCGAACGGGCCGACGGCCTCGCCGTCCTTGAGCAGAAAGCCCGGGATGATCGTGTGGTAGGACTTCTTTCCGCCCTCCAAATAGTTATCGCTCTTCGGGTCGAGGGAGAAGTTCGCGCCGCGGTCCTGAAGCGAGATGCCCGTGCCGGGGATGGCGATGCCCGCGCCAAAGCCGCAGTAGTTGCTTTGGATAAGCGAGACCATGTTGCCCTCTGCGTCCGCGGTGCAGAGGTAGATCGTGCCGCCGCAGTGCGGGTCGCCCGCTTTGGGCTCGAGCGCCTTGTCTGTGATGAGTGCGCGGCGGGCAGCAAGATAGTCGGGCGAGAGCAGCTCGCTGACCTTCGTTTTCATATAGCGCGGGTCGGCAACGTAGGTCTTCGTGTCGGCAAAGGCGAGCTTGATGGCCTCCATGACCTTGTGATAGTAGTCCGCGTCCTCGCGCTTTTCGGGCAGCGTCAGCCCGTTGAGCATGCCGAGTGCCATCAGCACCGTGATGCCGTGGCCGTTGGGCGGGATCTCGCAGACGGTGTAGCCGCGGTAGTCCTGCGTGATGGGCTCGACCCATTCGGGGTGGTAGTTCTTGAAGTCGTCCTCGCAGAAGTAGCCGCCCGTGGCGCGCGAATGGGCGACGATCTTTTCCATCAGCTCGCCGCGATAGTAGCTCTCGCAGTTCGTCTCGACGAGGGAGCGCATCGTGTCGGCATAGGCGGGGAAACGGAAGACATCGCCCGCGCGGTACGGCGAGCCGTCCGGCTTCATAAAGCTCTTCCACCAGTATTCATAGGGGGCGGGGTCCTGCGCCATGACCCTGGCGATGCGCTTGCTGTCGCGCGCCCAGAGCTTGCCGACATTGACGGGCACGGCATAGCCGTTTTCGGCGTAGGAAATGGCGGGGGCGAAGAGCTCGGAGAGCGGCTTTGCGCCAAAGCGCGCATTGAGCGCCGCCCAGCCCGCGGGCGCGCCCGGGACCATCGTGGGGAGCCAGCCTTCCTCGGGCACCTCGGAAAAGCCTTTTGCGCGAACCTCGTCCGCGCTCAGCGCCATCGGCGCAACGCCGCTGGCGTTCAGGCCGTAGAGCTTTTTCTCCTTCTCGATCCACACGAGCGCGAAACAGTCGGACCCAAGGCCGTTGCCCGTCGGCTCGAGCAGCGGCATCGCGCCGGCCATGGCGACGGCGGCATCGACGGCGTTGCCGCCATTTTTCAGCACGTCGAGGCCGACCTGTGCGCCGAGGGGAACGGATGTGCAGCACACGCCGTTTTTGGCGTAGACCACGTTGCGGCGGGAAGAATATCGGTAAGTTAACGGATCAAAATTCGGCATGATCGTTCTCACTTTCGTCGTTTTTCCCAGTATAGCAGTCCGCGCGAAAAAGGGCAAGAAAAAGACGCTGTGCCGCGCGGACAGAGCAGCGTGACGGAACCATACGGAAAGCTGGATATTCGCCCTGCAAAAGGGTGATAAATTTACGATTTCCCGCTTGACATCCTATAAAAATGCATTATAATACAATCAACTTCATCATCAATGCCTCCTTTGGCACCGGCCGGGGAGAAAAGGCATCCATGACTGAGCCGTAGGTATTCCGGGCGACCGGATAAGGCTGGGTCGTGGGTGCTGTTACTTTTTTATAGAGAAAAGGAGAACGATATGAACATCAAGCCCTTTGCTGTGGAAGAATGGATGAACGAGTACGAGGTGGGTGCGCTCTACAACATCGCCGAGACCTGCGTCGACTCCGTTTCGCTCGACGAGCTTTTCGAGCTCACGGGCGAGAACAAGGAGGACTTTTTGAAGGACTTCTGTGCCCAGCGCTTGACCTATGGCGATATCTGGGGCAGTGAGGCGCTGCGTGGCGGCATTTCCAAGCTCTATCACACGATCAAGGCCGATGAGGTCGTGCTCACGCACGGCGCGGCAGGCGCGAACCATCACGTATTCTGCTCGCTCATTTCCGCGGGCGACCGCGTGGTCAGCATCATGCCGACCTATCAGCAGCTCTACTCCATCCCCGAGGCCATCGGCGCGGACGTCGCCATCATGCACCTAAAGCAGGAAAACGACTATCTCCCCGACCTGAATGAGCTCAAGAGCCTTGTCACGCCCGAGACGAAAATGATCTGCATCAACAACCCCAACAACCCCACCGGCGCGCTGATGAGTAAGGAGCTGCTTGAGAGCATCGTGGAGATCGCCCGCGGTGTGGGCGCGTACATCCTCTGCGACGAGGTTTACCGCCACCTGACGCAGGAGGACGAGTGGTGCGAGTCCATCGTCGACCTCTATGAAAAGGGCATCTCGGTCAGCAGCATGTCCAAGGTCTTCTCGCTCGCGGGCCTTCGCATGGGCTGGATCGCCACGCACGATGAAGCGGCGCGCAAGGCGTTCCTGTCGCACCGCGACTACAATTTAATTAGCTGCGGCATGTTCGACGATGCGATCGCGTCCATCGCCCTGCGCCACAGCGACGTGATGCTCAAGCGCAATCAGCGCATCGTGCGCGAGAACCTCGCCATCCTCGATGACTGGATCAAGGAAAATCCGCACTTTTTCTACACCAAGCCCAAAGCCGGTACGACCGCGCTCGTTTACTACGATTTCGATATCCCCTCCTACGAGTTTTGCAAGCGCATGTACCACGAGACCGGTGCGTTCGTCACGCCGGGCGACTGCTTCGAGCAGCCCCACAGCATGCGCGTCGGCTACGCCTGCGACATTGATACGCTCAAAGACGGCCTCGCCGCGGTGACGAAGTTTGCCGCGACGCTGTGAGTGGCGAAAACACGCGATAAATAAAAGAAATCCGTCCGGTCATCGACCGGACGGATTTTTGACTTGTAAGGGGTTCACGCCTTGGCCCTGTTCCCGCGCATGAAGTGCAGAATAAGGCCGATGGCCGCGCCGATAAGCGTCGGGCAGATCCAGCCGAGGCCGAGGTCGGCAAACGGTAGGTACTGCTGACCGAACGCCTTGATGGCCGGACCGTGGATGGCGTTAAACACGCTCTCGGGCAGCGCGATGATCAGATCGTAAACGGCAGCGATGAGCGTGAAGCCGATCGTCCAGCAGTACACCGTGCGGTCGTGGCCGAAGAATTTACCGAGCAGCGCCAGCGCAATGAGCGCGATGGAGAGCGGATAGAGGAACATCAGCACCGGCAGCGAATAGCTGATGATGGCGCTGAGGCCGAGGTTCGCAAACAGCAGCGACACGAGGCTGAAAATGATTGCCCAGATGCGGTACTTTGGCCCGTCGGGGAAGAGCGCGCTGAACGTCTCGGCGCAGCTCGTGATGAGACCGACGGCGGTTTTAAGGCACGCGAGCGTCACCGTGGCGGCGAGGATGAAGAGACCGGCGGAGCCGAGGTAGTGCTGTGCGATCTGCGCGAGCGCCGTGCCGCCGTTCTCGCTGGCTTCAAGCACGCCGCGGCTCTGCGTGCCGGCGATCGTGACGGCGACGTAGATGAACGCCATCAGAAGGCTGCTGAAAATGCCCGCGCGGACGGTGCTCCCCGCCACAGCGGTGGGATCGTCCACGCCGAGGTCACGGATGACCTGCACGACGATGATGCCGAACGCAAGGCTCGCCAGCGCGTCCATGGTGTTGTACCCTTCGAGGAAACCAGCGAAAAACGGCTGGGACGCGTAGTCGCCGAGCGGCTCGACATCCGCGATGGCCGCACTCGGAGAGAGGAGCGCGACGACGACCAGAATGCCGAGGAAGACGAGAAAGCAGGGGTTCAGAATTTTGCCGACCCAGGTGAGGATCTTGCCCGGGCGCAGCGCGAAAAACAGCGCCGCGGCGAAAAACGCCGCCGAGAAGAGCAGCAGGTACAGCGTGCTGCTGCCATTTTGCGGAAGCACCTGCTCAAGTCCCACGGTGAATGACGTCGTCGCGCAGCGGGGAATGGCGAAAAACGGCCCAATGGTCAGATACAGCGCGCAGGTGAAGAACATCGCGTAGGGGCGGTTGACCTTGCTGCTCAGGTCAAAAAGACCGTTGGAGCGGCTGATGCCGAGCGCGGCCACGCCGAGCAGCGGCAGGCCCACGCCCGTGATGAGAAGCCCCAGAATGGCCTGCCAAACGTTGGAACCGGCCATCTGGCCGAGGTGTACGGGAAAGATGAGGTTGCCGGCGCCGAAAAACAGGCCGAAGAGCATGCTGGCAACATAGGTGTATTCTTTGGCGGAGAGCTTGCGTTTCATGGTGAGAAATATCCTTTCATGGCGGTGGGGCAAAAATGCCCCGTCCTGAATGATTCGGGTAACAAAAAAACCGGTCTGTTCCCGCGCTCTGACACTGCAAGGGGATACTCCCAGCTTGTGGAACATTCCACAAGTGCTTTGCCAGATCAATGGAGCATACCGGATCCATGCTGCCGATCATTGCAGGCAGCGAATCAAACCGAGCCTTGGAAAATGAGGTCGATCAAACCGCTGCCGACTGCTTCGACGACTTAGATTCGGACGAATGCCCCTCTACGCCAACGATCAGTCGCCAGCTTACTCCAAAATTGACATTTTTGGACGTAACCATGGTGTTCAAACGATCGCCTCCTTTGCTGCGGAAATTGGCATCATTATACCATGCCATTACATTTTGTCAAGCATCAATGAGAAAATGATATGTTAAAATCGGAAGCGAAAAATTGGGCCGATGGATGAAGCTTCATTCAGGCCACGCAAAGAAGCATGCGGTGCGATAATGCGCCACCTTGCGGTAAAGGCGCGAAAAAGGCGCGAAAACGGACTGCTTTCGCACCTTTTCGGTAAATAAAAAGATCAGAACACCACGACGAGCAGCATCTTGAACTGCTCCTGACCGTACACCGCGTGCGGATGGCGCGCGGGCATGACGATGCTCTCACCCTCGTGCAGGATGTGCTCGACGCCGTCGATCGTGATCCGACCCACGCCGTCGAGGCAGGTGACCATCGCGTCGCCGCCGGATTCGTGGGTGCTGATCTCCTCACCCTTGTCAAACGAGAAGAGCGTGACGCTCACGTGCTCGTTCTGCGCCAGCGTGCTGCTGACGACCTGACCGGACTGATAGGCGACCTGATCGCGCAGGGTCAGGACCTCTGCCTTGCTGATATTTTTCATACCATCCATGATAATTTCCTCCTGTTGAAACGCGCGGCGCTGGCCCCGCGCACGATATTATCTCCTATCATGCCCCTTTTTGCGAAAAGAGGCAACGATTATTTTGCTTTGTGCGCCAGCACACAGTACCACTCGCTGTTTTCGATGTCAAACACGCCGAACTGCACGGGGAAGGCCTTGACCTGAATGTCCTGATAGCCGAGCTGCGTGAGCTTGTCGAGCAGTAATTTTTGCGGCACGGGGTGGTAGTGCTCCTCAAAACGCTCTTTTTGGAAGATTTTGTTATCGCGCTCGAAGGTGTAGACAAGATTGAAGACAATGGAGCCGTCGGATAAATGGTCCCAGACCTGCATGAGGTTCACACGGTCGCCGTTTGGCAGAAAGGCGGGATTGTAACAGTAAAAACGCTTTTTCTGCCCCACGATACGGTCCCAGTTGCGAAGGTCGAAGTAGAGGTAGCCTCCGGGCTCCACGAGCGCGTCCATCTGCTCCAAAACGTCGGTGATCTCGTTGTTTGTCACGTAGGCAAGCGAGTTGCCGGTGCTCATCACGCAGTCGAAGCTGCGGTCAAAATGAGACGTCAGGTCGCGGAAATCGCTCTGCCGCAGGTCGATGGCGATACCACGCTCGTCCGCCTTTTTGCGGCAGCGCGCGAGCATGCTGTCGCTCAAATCGGAGCCGTACAGTGAGACGCCGAGCTGTACGAGCGGCAGCGTGAGCGAGCCCGTCCCGATGCTCACATCGAGCGCCGAGCGAATGGGCCTGCCGTCGAAAACGGTCTGCCAGTGGGAGAGGGTCTGTGCATCCTTTTTCGGGGAGTCGAAGAGGTCGTAGATGTCGGTGCGGTCGTAGACGCTGGCCATAGAGCATGCTCCTCCTGACAAAATATTGGATCGCGCCCCGCGCTCAGCGCTTTTTGCGCTGGGACGAGGACGGGATGTCCATCTCCGCGCGGTACTTGGCGACAGCGCGGCGGCTGACCTCGATGCCAAGTGCCGAGAGCGCCAGACGAAGCGCCTCGTCCGAGAGCGGCGAGGCCGGGTCCTCCGCGCGAATGAGGCTTTGCAGCCGCTGCTTGACCGCGTGGGACGAGACCGCCGCGTCGGGGCGGATCGCCGTGGTGAAAAAGCTGCGCACGGGGATGATCCTGCCCTGGAACTGAATGTATTTATTCTGCGCTGCACGGCTCACGGTGGAGGTGCTGACGCCCATTTTTTCGGAAAGCTGCTGCATCGTCACGGGCAGCAGTGCCTCGCCGCCACAGAAAAAACCGTGCTGCTCGCGCCCGATGAGCGTGAGCATCTGTACGAGCGTGTCACAGCGGGTGTGGACGCCCTTGATGAGGGCCTGTGCTTCGGAGAGCTTTTCTTTCACGTAGCGCTGGACCTCGGGGTCGTCGCTCGTGTTCATCAGCGCGGCGTATTCGGCGTTGACGGACAGGCGCGGCAGAATGCGCTCGTTGAGCTCGATGACGAGCTGGCCCTGCTGCACGGAAAATTCCGCGTCGGGGGCGACATAGGCGATCTGCTCGCTGCCGGCAAAGCTGCGCGAGGGGATCGGGTTGAGCGCGAGCACCTTGGAAGCGGCGGCCTTGGCTTCGTTGGCGCTGACGCCGAGCAGAACGGCGAGGCCGGAAAAGTTGCGCTTGCCGAGCAGTTCGAGCCCATCGCGCGCGATCTTCAGCGCCAGCGGGTCGAGCGAGCGGCCCTGCGCGAGCTGGAGCGTCAGGCATTCCGACAGGTTCCGCGCGCCGACGCCCGGCGGGTCGAGCATCTGCACGGCGAAGAGCGCCTGCTCGAGCGAGAAGAGCGGGATGTCGAATTCGCGTGACAGCTCTTCGAGCGGGCAGTCGAGATAGCCGCGCTCGTCGAGACAGTCGATCAAAAAGCGGCACAGGCGCAGAAGCTCATCATCGACGAGCTTCATCTGCCCGATCTGTTCATTCAGGTGGTCGCGGAACGTTTTTTCGCGCGTCAAAAAGGCGGTGAAGTCCTGCACATCCTCCATGCCAGAGGAGGTGACGCCGCGCCATGAGTCCGCCTCGCGCACCTCGAGCGGTTCACGCTCGGCGGGAGCGGCCTCGCTGGGGAGCTCGGTCTCGTAATAGGTGGGGGACTGTACGTCGAGCAGCGGATTTGAGAGCGCGACTTCCTGCACGTATTCGGCAAGCTCCGGCGCGGAGAGCTGCAAACAGTCGAGCGACTGGCGCATCGTCTGCGTCAGCACGAGCTTTTGGCTCAGCGTCTGCTTCTGTTCAAGCTGCACGATAGATTTCCTCCCCAAATGATGCTCATTTAATCAATTAAAGTATAGCAGTTTTCGCCCTTTTTCGCAACACACAGATGCGCGGGAATGGCCCCAAAAAAGCAAGGGGGCATTCAGATCGCGCAAAAAAACAGGGCGGCCCAAGGCCGACTCCGCATAAGAAAACATGCGGTTTTGCCTGCGCCTTTTTGGCTGAAATACAACCGAAAAAATCTCCCCATACGCCAGTATGGGGAGATTTTTTCAGCTGATTTCATCTCAAAAATTCATTGGCAAAACTGCTTTGCACCGAAAAAGAGCAAATTTTGTGCGGAGCTGAGGCGCGACGGCGCGGGCATGCTGACGCATGGCAAGACGGCGCAACGAAGGAGCCCGTGCAAAATTTGCCTTTTACGGCGCATGTTTTCTTATGCGGAGTCGGCCAAAGCCGCCCTGCTTGGTGCAAAGGGAATGTTGTGTTACGGCAGCGGGATCTCCTTGCTGTCGAAGAGCGTCTTGAGCTCGATCGAGGTGCGCGAGTCGCCGAACTTCTTGATGAGGGAGAGAAGCTGGTCGAGCTGCTGCGTGTCGCGCACGGCGAAGCGGAGCAGCGCGTTGAACTCACCCACCACGTGATAGTGGCTGATGATGGCGCTCTGCGAGGCGCAGAAATCGCAGAATTTGTCGTACTTGTCCGGCTCGAGCGCAACAGAGATAAAGCCCGTGATGTTACAGTCGAGCTTCGTGCGGTCGATGTCGATGTGATAGCCGCGGATCACGCCGCTTTCCTCCATCCGGCGAATGCGTTCCGACACGGCGGGCGGCGTCAGCCCCACAAGGTCTCCCATGCGGCGCAGCGTGCAACGGCTGTCGTCCTGGAGGAGGTTGAGGATTTGGTAGTCAGTCCGATCCATCATGTTCTCCCTCTACCGTTCTCTTACACGATCTCGCCGCGCTTGATGACGGTTTTTGCAAGATTGCTGCCAACGCGGTAGCAGATGTAGTCGAGGTCGGGCGCGTCCCAGATGACAAGGTCGCCCAGCTTGCCCTCTTCGACAGAGCCGACCTTGTCGGCAAGGTCGATCGCCGCGGCGCCGTTGAGCGTGACAGCCGTGAGAACTTCCTCCGGCGTCAGCTTGTACTTGAGGCAGCCGAGGTTGATGACAAACTGCATGTTCAGGCACGGGCAGGAGCCGGGGTTGAAGTCCGTCGCCATTGCAACGGGCACGCCGGCTTTGACCATGTCGCGCGCGGGCGCGAACACCGCGCCGAGGTTGAAACTCGTCGCGGGCAGCAGGCACGCGATGACGCCGCCCTTGGCCATGGAGGCAATGCCCTCCGGCGGGCAGACGATCAGGTGCTCAGCCGAGATCGCGCCGATCTCGCCGGCGAGCTGGCTGCCGCCGATGGCCTCGATCTCGTCGGCGTGGATCTTGGGACGCAGGCCATACTTGAGACCCGCTTCGAGCACCTGACGGGACTCTTCGACGGTGAAGGTGTCGGCCTCGCAGAAGACGTCGCAGAACTTGGCGATGCCCTGCTCCTTGACCTTGGGCATCATCTCCTCGCACACGAGGCGGACGTACTCTTCGCGGTTGGACTTATATTCCGCGGGGACAAGGTGCGCGCCCATGAAGGTCGCGACGAGATCCATGCGGTGGTGATCATTGAGGTCCTTGATGACCTCGAGCGCCTTGAGCTCATGCTCGGTGGCAAGGCCGTAGCCGCTCTTGGCCTCGACCGTGGTGGTGCCGAAGCCCATCATCTCGTCGAGCGCCTTGGAGGCCTTGGCGGCGAGATCCTGCTCGCTGGCCTGACGGGTGGCGTTCGTCGTGGACTGGATGCCGCCGCCCGCGTTCTGAATGTCGAGATAGCTTGCGCCGTGGAGCTTGAGACCCAGCTCGTTCTGGCGCCAGCCGCCGAAGATGAGGTGGGTGTGGGCGTCGACAAGGCCGGGGGTGACGAGGTGGCCCTCCGCGTCGACGACTTCCGCGCCCTCACAAGCGGGAACAGCGCCGGTACCGACGGAGGCGATGATGCCGTCCTCGATGAGCACCCACGCATCCTTTAAGAATTTGATCTTGCCCTGCTCCTCGCCGCGATGGGCGGATTTACCCTCCGGCGTCGCCAGCAGGCCGATGTTTTTGACCAGTAACTTTTTCATAGTAAATGTTGTCCTTTCTCACTGTTGGAAAGAGCATTCTGTCCGATGGCTTGTCAAAAAAGCCTCGCAGAGTTTTACCCGCAAGGGGTACGCGGCATCCGTGAGGCGGCAGAGCCGCCAACGGCTGCCCAGGCCGCCCGCAGGCGGCAAATAAATTGAGATCATCTTTCCGACGACATGTGCGTCGGAAAGATTCTTTGCGCTCCGCAAGTGTGCGAGCAAAGCGAGTGCGCGCAGCGGAGTGTATCCAGCTCAAAAAAGGGGCATATTTCTATGCCCCTTTTTTGAAGTAAATTTTAGTGCATGTATTCCTTCACGGCCTTCTCGCAGAGCTCTTCGTCCGCGACGTAAGGCATGGTGATGTGATCCTGACCCTCGTACATCTTGTTGTACTCGGCGACAGTGGTCATGGCGTTCTCGTTGCGCGCCCAGCTGCGGCGGGCAACGCCGACCATGGTATCCCAAGGCATGGACATGCGCAGGATGGTGTCGACACGCTCGGAGCCGTCGAGAACCATACCGAAGCCGCCGTTGATGGCGCGGCCGATGCCCGTACCACCGCCGTTGTGCAGGGCGATGTAGCTCATGCCGCGGGCAGCGTTACCAGCGTAGCACTGGGTCGCCATCTCGGCCATGATGTTGGAGCCGTCCTTGATGTTGGAGGTCTCACGGAAGGGCGCATCGGTACCGCCGGTGTCGTGATGGTCACGGCCAAGGATGACGGGGCCGATCTCACCGTTGCGAACCATCTCGTTGAACTTGAGCGCGAGGTTCATACGGCCCATGGCATCCTGATAGAGGATACGGCACTGGGTGCCGACGACCAGCTTGTTCTTCTCGGCATCGCGGACCCAGACATAGTTGTCGTAGTCCTGATAGCGGCGGTTGTGGGCCTTGATGTACTCGGCAGCAGCCATGTCGGTCTTGTGCAGATCCTCGGGGTTGCGGCTCAGGCAGCACCAACGGAACGGGCCGTAGCCGAAGTCGAACAGGCACGGACCAAGGATATCTTCGACGTAGGAGGGGAAGATGAAGCCGTCGAGGTCGTTCTCGCCGTTCTTGCAGATGCTCTTCACACCGGAGTCGTAAACAGCCTTGAGGAAGCTGTTGCCGTAGTCGAAGAAGTAGGTGCCGCGCTCGTGGAACTTGCAGATCATCTCATAGTGATGCTGCAGCGTCTTGTCGACGAGGACACGGAAGCCGTCGGGATCCTTGTCGAGCATCTCGGTGCGCTGCTCGAACGTGAGGCCCTGCGGGCAGTAGCCGCCGTCATAAGGCACGTGGCAGGAGGTCTGGTCGCTCATCAGGTCGACATGGACGTTGTTGTTGTACAGGTACTCGAGCAGGTCGACAATGTTGCCGCAGTAGGCGACAGCGCAGGGCTTGCCTTCCTTCTGGTGGTCGAGAGCGATCTTGGTGGCCTCTTCGAGAGAGTCGGTGCGGTGGCTGACCCAGCCCTGGGTGTAACGGGTCTCGATACGGGAATCGTCGACCTCGGCGATGATGGAGGCAGCGCCGGCGATCTCAGCAGCCTTGCCCTGAGCGCCGCTCATGCCGCCAAGACCGGCGGAGACGAACAGACGGCCGGCGAGGTTCTGATCGTTGGGGATGCCGAGCTTCAGACGGCCGGCGTTGAGCAGCGTGTTGAACGTGCCGTGGACGATGCCCTGGGGGCCGATGTACATCCAGCCGCCGGCGGTCATCTGACCGTAGTTGGCAACGCCGAGCGCGGCAGCGCGGTTGAAGTTCTCCTGGTCATCGAAGGTACCGACCATCAGGCCGTTGGAGATGATGACGCGCGGAGCCATCTTGTGGGAGTGGAACAGGCCCAGAGGATGACCGGACATGACGACGAGGGTCTGCTCGTCGGTCAGCTGCTCGAGGTACTTCTTGATCAGGCGGTACTGCATCCAGTTCTGGCAGACCTGACCGGTCTCACCGTAGGTGACGAGCTCATAGGGATACAGAGCGATGTCGAAGTCGAGGTTGTTGTCGATCATGACCTGAATGGCCTTGCCCTCGATGCACTTGCCCTTGTATTCGTCGATGGGCTTGCCGTAGAGCTTGCCCTCGGGACGGAAGCGGTAGCCATAGATACGGCCGTGCTCTTCGAGCTCCTGCGCAAACTCCTTGGCCATCTGCTCATGATGGTCGGGGTGGATGTAACGCAGAGCGTTCTTGATGGCGAGCGCCTTATCGGCCTCGGTCAGGTGGGATTCGCGGCGGGGTGCGCGACGGTAGCCCTCTTCGAACTTCGGATACTCAGGAAGCTCGTAGTCCAGCTTGATCGTCATCGCATCGTCTGCAAGATTGATCATGGTGGGTTCCTCACTTTCATAAAAATATTTCTGTAAAAACCGATAAAAATGAAAACAGAATTCTCACTTTTCTTTACAACTTGCATTATAACAAAGATGTGCTATAATGAAAAGTACTTAATTTATCTGTATACCATACCGCAAAAGTATGACATGGAGGACAAGCGATGAAGCTCAGACAGCTGGAATACTTCTGTGCGGTGGCGGAGGAGAAAAGCATCTCCGCCGCGGCGCGCGAGCTGCACGTGGCGCAGCCGCCGATCTCGCGCCAGATCGCGCAGCTCGAGGAAGAGCTCGGCGTGCAGCTCTTCCTGCGCGGCAGCAAGGGCATGTCCCTCACCGACGCGGGACAAAGCCTGTACCAGCAGACGCAGCAGATCTTTCAGGATATCCGCCGCGTGGAGGACAGCGTGCGCAGCGTGGGGACGGGCATGAGCGGGCGCATCAAGCTCGGCGTCATCTACTCGGCGATGTCGTACGCGTTACATTATATAAATGAATATCACAGCCGCTATCCGCAGGTGGAGCTCTTCATCCGTGTGGGCTCGCCGCAGGAGCTCATTGAATCGCTCAACCGCGGCGAGCTGCATGCGCTGTTCCTGCGCACCGCCGCGCGCGAGCCAAGCGGATTGCAGGAGCGCATTCTGGGCGAGGATAAGCTCGAGCTCATCATGCGCGAGGACCTGGACCCCGCGCCAGAACTGAACGAGGTGCCCATCGAGCGGCTCGAGGGTGTGCCGATGTGCCTTCTGCGCTCGGACGACCTGTGGAGCTATAACGACTTTTTAGTGCAGGAGTGCCAGCGCAGCGGCTTTACGCCGAATGTGACCTGCCACTGCTACGATACGCCCATGGCGATGCAGATGGTGCTCTCGGGCTTTGGTATCAGCTTTCTGCCAAAGTCCATCCTCAGCACGCATCCGGGTGCGCCTTTAAAGGCAAAGCCTGTGCGCGGTCTGCCGATCCGCTCGTATGCCGTTTTGGCATGGAACAGCGCGGTGCTCAGCGCCCCGTGTGTGCAGCGCTTCGTCGAGGAGAAGATGACTTAAAAAAATTAAGCCCGCACTGAAAAAAGAGAAAGAAAACCTGTTTACTCCCCCGATGGGCCGCGATATAATGGCGACGCTGAACAAAAATGGACGGGCGCGGCGCGCCTGTCTGAGCAAAATGACGATACAAAATAAATTGACGGAGGAAAACAACCATGGCAAAGTTGATCGAATGCATCCCCAATTTCAGCTGCTCCAAGGAAAAGGACGAGGCCACCTATAACGCCCTCGTCGAGACCGCGAAGAGCGTTCCCGGCTGCACCCTGTTTGACGCCCAGACCGACGGCAACCACAACCGCTGCGTCTTCACCCTCATCGGCTCTCCCGAGGCCATCGAGGAGGTCGCCTTCCAGCTGACGAAGGTCGCCACCGAGCGCATCGACATGAACAAGCATCACGGCGAGCACAAGCGCATGGGCGCTACCGACGTTATCCCCTTCGTTCCCCAGATGGACGTGACCGTTGAGGAAGCTGTCGAGATGTCCAAGCGCGTTGCCCAGCGTATCTGGGACGAGCTGAAGGTCCCCTCCTTCCTGTATGAGGACAGCGCCACCCGTCCCGAGCGCCGCAACCTCGCTACCTGCCGCAAGGGCGAGTTCGAGGGCATGCCCGAGAAGCTCCTGCAGCCCGACTGGGCTCCCGACTACGGCGAGCGCAAAATCCACCCCACCGCCGGCATCACCGCCATCGGCGCCCGTATGCCGCTGGTCGCGTTCAACTGCAACCTCGAGACCTCTGATGTTGAGATCGCCAAGAAGATCGCCAAGGTCATCCGCGGCTCTTCGGGCGGCTTCCGCAGCTGCAAGGCCATGGGCTTCATGCTCGAGGACCGCGGCATCGCGCAGGTCTCCATGAACATGGTCAACTACGAGGATACCCCGCTGTATGTCACCTATGAGATGATCAAGGCCCTCGCCGAGCGCTACGGCACCCGCGTCATCGAGAGCGAGATCGTCGGCCTGACCCCGGCCAAGGCCCTGATCGACTGCGCCGAGTTCTACCTCAAGGCCAAGGACTTCGACTGCAAGAAGCAGGTCATGGAGTATCACCTGATCGACATGGAATAAAATACTTCAAAAATGCGCTGAAAGCGCATTTTTGAGCGCAACCAGGAAAAGCGGCAGGCCGCTTTTCCTGGTTGGGTTACAGTCCGCTGCGTCGCACTCGCTTTCGCTCGCACGCTGGCGGACTGCAAAGTGTTTTTTCTGACGCGCATGTCGTCAGAAAAAACGATTAAAATCGTTTGCCGCCGGAGGGCGGCAACGGCTGCGACGCTTTTGGCTCGTGCGGGCGTTGGCTGCTCCAAGAGGGGCGGCTGACCGTAAAGGTGCGGCGATGCCCGTGCGGGACGAAAACGGCGCGAAATGATGAAAGGAAATATTCAACATGATGAAGTTAGCTGATATGACCGTTACCGGCTTTGCCGATACCGTTGCCTCCGATGCTCCCGCGCCGGGCGGCGGCTCCTGCGCCGCACTCTATGGCTCCATCGGCGCCGCGCTGACCGCGATGGTCGGCGGCCTGACCCAGGGCCGCAAGAAGTATGCCGAGTATGCCGAGCATGCCGCCGAGGTCGAGAAGAAGGGCAACGAGCTCAAGACCCGCCTGCTCGACGTTATGGACCGCGACACCGAGGCGTTCAACGTCGTCTCCGCCGCGTTCGGTATGCCCAAGGCGACCGACGAGGAGAAGGCTGCCCGCTCCGCCGCCATCCAGGAGGGCCTGAAGGGCTGCACCAAGACCCCGATGGAGATGATGGAGCTCATCGACGAGACCCTGACGCTTGCACAGTCCCTGCTGGGCCGCTTCAACGACACCTCCGCGAGCGACCTGGGCGTTGCGTTCCTGTCCCTCAAGGCCGGTATCCAGGGCGCATGGCTCAACGTGCTCATCAACGTCGGCTCCCTGAAGGATCAGGAGTTCGCTGCTGAGTACCGCGCCAAGGGTGAGGCCCTGCTCGCGCACGCTCTGCCCCTTGCCGACGAGTGCTACGCTGAGATCGTCAAGCTCATCGAGGGCTAAACGAAAAGATTCATCAAAAAATGGCTTCGGTGCGCGCACACCGAAGCCATTTGCAGTTTGCAAAGGAGTTGTATTTCCATGACCATCCAGCATTTAACGCCGAGTGACTACATTACGACCAAGTGGTCTGGCGGCCTCACGACCCAGCTCGGCATCGCGCCCGCGAGCGCGGTGTACGCAGACCGCGACTTTTTGTGGAGACTCAGCTCTGCGACCGTTGAGGACGCAGAGTCCGACTTTACGGCGCTGCCCGACTATGAGCGCCTCATTTCGACGCTTGAGGGCACGATCGAGCTCAACCACAACGGCGGCGAAAAGCTGACGCTGAATCCCTACGAGGTCCACCGCTTCGACGGCGGCGACAACACGCACTCCTGGGGCCGCTGCCGCGACTTCAACCTCATGCTCCGCAAGGGCAAATGCGAGGGCAAGATGCGCGGCGAGCACCTTGCGGCGCTCGAGCACAAGACCGTCCACGGCTGCGAGGGCATGACGCTCATCTACTGCGGCGTGGGCGAGGTTCACGTCATCGTCGGCGACGAGAGCGTCGAGCTCAAGGCTGACGAGGCCGCGCGCCTCGACGGCTACGCGGGCGAGATCACGCTCTGCTCCAAAGAGGGCGCAAAGCTGATGCTTGCCAAGGCGAAAGCGGTCTAAAAAGAAACGAAAAGGAGAGGCAAAAGCCTCTCCTTTTTTAGTCTTCAAAGTCGTTCGGGTCTTCGTCGGTCTGCTGGCGGAAGCGGTCGAGCGCGACGAGAACGGCGGCCGCCGCGGCGATGACGGCAAGGACGCCGATGAGAATGGATACGCATTTTTTCATAATAATTCCTCCTGTTGTGATAAAGTGTGGAATGGGTTACGGTTCAGCGGAAATGATGTCATAGACCTGCTGCAAAAACGCCTCCTGCTCGCTTGTGGTGCAGCGGAGCGTTTTGCCGTCTATGGCGGTGAAAACGCGCAGGGTGCCGTAAAAATCCCTGCACTGGATGAGCGTGCCTTTGCCGGTGCTGCCGTCGGGAAAATCGGTCGGGCCAAAGTTGAAGCTCAAGTCCCAGATGAAGTCGCCGTCTTTCGGCCGGTGGGTGCTGCCGCCGCCTGGCGACAGCAAATTGATGAGCGAGCGGCGGTACTTCTGCTGTGCAAAAAGGTCGATGAGCTGCGAGCAGCGTTCATCCTCTGCGGAAAGCTCAAACGAGGTGAACTCCGAATCGGGGGCACGGCGGTGATAGCCGGAAACGGATTCGCATTGTGCGATATCCACCTTGCCGATCTCTTGCAGCGTCATCGGACGCGTGTAAATCAAAGCTGCGAGGACGAGAACAGCCAGAATGCCGAGGAGAACAATATGTCGTCTTTTCATAAAAATGACCTCCTGATTGTTACGGAGTGTCAGAAGAGAGCATGTCATAGACCTGCTGCAAAAATTCCTTCTGACGGCTCGTGGTGCAGAGCATGAGGTTATTGCCGGTGGTGGAGAAAAGGTTCAGCTGGCCAAAAGAGCTTTGAAAATAAAGATAATCCTGCCCGTCGTTGAAGGAAAAGTCGGCGTCAAAGATCAAATTATTCTGCGGCATATCGCTCGTCTGCTCCCGCGGAAGGAGGTTTTGCAGCGAGCGGCGGAATTTCTGCTGCGAAAGAAGTTCAATCAGCTTCTCTGTGCGCTCCTCGCCGCGTAGCCATTCTGAGCTTTCCACGCTGCGGCCCGGTTCGTCGATGGAGACCGTAAGGTAGTCGGTGTATACCAGTTCACTCTGCGTGATATCCAGCCCGAACATCGCCTCAAGCGTCATTGGCCGCGTGTAGATCAAAGCTGCGAGGACGAGAACAGCCAGAATGCCGAGGGGGAGAAGCCGCTTTTTCTTCATGGGGAAACCTCCTCAAAAGTTCTTCTACTCTCTTAGACGCAGAAAACGCATAAAAGTGTCACGCTTTTTCAAATTTTTCGAACGAAGCATAAAAGGGGGCTATCCACAACATAACATGAAAGGCTGTGCTTTGCAAGTTTGCAGGCGCAGCCTTTCAGAAAATTTAAGAAGTGGGTCATCCCCGTCCGCGGCCGATCAGGCAGCAGAGGAGGAACGCCGCAAGGTCGCAGACGACGACCGTCGCGCCCACGGGGGTGGAGAGCAGATACGACCCCGTGAGCCCGAGGCAGAAGCACATGACCGAGAGCCCCGCGGCAAAGCACACGACAGAGCGGAAGCTCTTGAACACCCGCATCGCGGACAGCGCCGGGAAGATGATGAGGCTCGAGAGCAGCATCGCGCCCATCATGCGCATACCGAGCACGACGGTGAGTGCCGTTAGAACGGACAGGATCGTCTTGTACGTGCCGACGCGCACGCCCGTCGCGCGGGCAAAGGACTCGTCGAACGTGACGGAAAAGAGCTTGTGGTAGAAGAGAATGTAGAGCGCGAGCACGCAGAGCGCGAGCGTGACGCTCAGGATGACGTCCGAGCGCGACATCGCGAGGATGCTGCCGAACATATAGCTGTCGACGTCCGTCGTCATGCCGGTCGTGAGCGAGGTGACGATGACGCCGATGGCGAGCGCCGAGGCGGAGAACACCGCGATCATTGCGTCTGCGCTGACGCGGCTCTTTTCCGCGACGTGCATCAGGATGAACGCCGCGATGACCACAACGGGGATGGAAAACCACAGCGGCGCGAAGCCGCATGCCACCGCGACCGACAGTGCGCCGAACGACACGTGGCTCAGCCCGTCGCCGATCATGGAGTAGCGCTTCAAAACGAGCGGCACGCCGAGCAGCGACGCGCACAGCGAGACCAAAATGCCGACAACAAACGCGCGCACGATGAAAGGATAGGCGAACATCGAAAGAAGCAGCTTCATGCGCGCTCACCTCCAAACCGTTTGCCGGCGGGCGACGATAAAAACTCGTCCACCGTGCCGTAAAAGCAGCCCGCGCGGTCGACGCAGAGGATGTGCTTTGCCTCGCGCAGGGCGTTTTCGATGTCGTGCGTGACCATGATGATGGCCATGCCCTCGCGCTCGTTCAAATAGCGCAGCGTTTTGTAAAGGTCCTGCATGCTCGCGGGGTCAAGGCCCGTGACAGGCTCGTCGAGGATGAGCAGGTCATTTGCCGCGCACAGGGCGCGCGCAAGCAGCACGCGCTGCTGCTGCCCGCCCGAGAGCTCGCGGTAGCACTTGTCCTTTAATTCCAGCACGCCGAGCTTGCCGAGGTTCATCAAAGCCGCCGACTTCTCCTCCGCCGTGTAGAAAAAGCGCGCGCGGCGGTTCGAGAAGCCCGAGAGCACGACCTCCGTGACCGTTGCGGGAAAGTCGCGCTGCGTGGGCGTTTGCTGGGGCAGATACCCGAGCCGCCCCTCGCGCTGGGCGGGGCAGTCGATCTTGCCCGCGAGGGGCGAGAGAAGCCCGAGGAGTGAGCGCAGCAGCGTCGATTTGCCGCTGCCGTTTTCGCCGACGATGCAGAGGTAGTCCCCCGCGCGGACGGTGAGGGTCAGGTGCTCCAGGAGAGGTTTGTGCTCGTAGCCGAGCGTGACGTCCTCGCACGCGAGGACGATGGGCGTTTCATTCATTCGTTGAGCCCCTTTCTGAGTGCTTCGTAGTTGCGCTCCATGAGCGTGAGGTAGGTCTCGCCCGCGTCAAAATCCGCGCGCGAGACGGTCTGCATTGAATACAGGGTGTCGACCGCCGCGCCGGTGCACTCACTCACCACGGCGGCGACCTTTTTTGTGCCGAAGTCGATCGTGTAGACCACGGGAATGTCCTCGTCCTCCACCTTGTCGATGAGGAACTTGATTGTCGCAAGCGAGGGCTCGGTGTCACCCGAGCAGCCGTGAAACGCCGCGCGGTAGTCCAGGCCGAATTCGCGGCAGAAGTAGAGCATCGGGAAGCGGTCGGCGAAGACGAGGAGCTTGTGCGGCGCGCTTTCGCAGAGAGAGGCAAAGCGCGCGTCCAGCGCTTCGATCTGCGCGCAGTAGCCATCACAGTTCGCGCGGTAGAAATCCTCGTTTGCGGGATCGGCCTTGCAGATCGCGTCGCAGACGGCGCGGCAGAGGATGACGGCGTTTTTCGGCGACGTCCAGATGTGCTCGTCGTATTCGACCTCGTCGCTGTCGTGCTCATCTTCTTTATGATCGTGGTCATGGTCATCATGGTCATCGTGGCTGCCATGCTCATGGTCGTGGTCATGGCCGTCCGCGCCCTGCATGCCCTCGACATATTCCTCGTCGAGCGCGTCGACGTAGTCCATCATGCGGGCGATGACGGCGATATTTTCGCCCGCGGCGCCCAGCATGCTGTCGACCCAGTATTCCCCCTCACCGCCGTTGTAGAGGAAAACATCGGATTCGGAGATCGTGACGGCGTCGAGCGGCGTGGGCTCGAAGCTGTGCGCTTCGCGCCCCGGCGAGAGCAGGAGCGTGACGTCCGCGCGGTCGCCGACGATGGCGCGGGCGAAGTCATAATAGGGGAAAAGCGTCGCGACGATCTGGATTTTGCCGTCGTCCGCCTTTTCCACAGGCACGGTGCAGGCGGTGAGGGAAAATGCCAGCGCGAGCGCCAAAAAAAAGGAAGCAATGCGTTTCATGCGCCCTCCTGACACTCGCGGCACAGGCCGTAGAACATCGTCTTGCGGGGATTGATGGAAAAGCCGTGCTCATGCTCCAAATGCTCGTAGAGCGGCGCGAGCTGGTGGCAGTCGAGGTGCACGATGCGCCCGCAGCGCTCGCACTTAAAGAGGCAGCAGTCCGATGCGCAGCCGTGGGTGCAGAACTGATAGTACGCGCCCTCGTCCGTCGTGACCTTGTGGACGCTGCCCTGCCGCTCGAGCTTTTCAAGCTGCCGGTACACCGTCGCGATGCCGATGTGCTCGCCCTGCTCGCGCAGCGCGTCGACGATCGCCGCCGCGCTGACCGGCGAGTCCGCGCGCTCAGAAAGGCAGTCGAGCACTGCCTTTTGCTGTTTGGTCGTATAGGTCGCCATAGTGGCCTCCTGAATTTGAAAATGAAAATCAATTTCAAATTATAGCCGAAAATTTTCGCCTGTCAAGTATTTTGTGCAGGCAAATCTTGCCAATTGCCGGTAAAAATGGTAAATTCAAGGCGAAAGTAGCGGGAATGAGAGACCGTGTGCAGGAAGAACATCCTGTGGAAAAAGAAAGGAGATTCCGCATGAACTGCCCCTACTGTGCAAAAGAGATGGAGTCCGGCTACCTGCGCGGCGGCAGCGGCTACGAGCTTCTGTGGACGGAAGAGCCGTTCAAGATGACCTCTCTCCCGACCGGAAACGATTTCTTCGTCTGCAAAGCATCCGACGTCTACCGCCCCATCGCCCACCTCTGCCGCGCCTGCGGCAAGATCGTCCTGGACATCAAAAAATAAGAAAAGCGCCGCGGCCCAAAGCCCGCGGCGCTTTCCACAAGGATTTATCATGCCGCATTCGCCGCACCGCGGCGAACAGGCCCGCGCACCCCGCCGCATTTGCCGCCCGCAGGCGGCAAATAATCTTAATCGTTTTTTCTGACGACACGTGCGTCAGAAAAAACACTTCTCAGCCCGCAAGTGTGGAATTTGCCCGCCAAGGCGGGCAAATTATGCGCGCAGCGGGCTGCATCCCCCAAAAATAAAAGGAACCGTCCCATTTGGGACGGTTCCTTTTATTTTGAGTTTCTTACTCGTAGATGGGGTACTTCTTGGTCAGGGCGACAACAGCCTCCTGAGCGGCGGTCTTGTTGCCTTCGAAGTCACGGGCGACCATACCCATGATGCGGGCGATCTCCTTCATGTCCTCTTCTTTCAGGCCGCGGGTGGTGGCAGCGGGGGTGCCGACGCGGATGCCGGAAGTGACGAACGGCTTCTCGGGGTCGTTGGGGATGGCGTTCTTGTTGACGGTGATGAAGCACTCGTCCAAGCGACGCTCGATCTCCTTACCGGTGATGTTGAAGTTGCGGACGTCGACGAGCATGAGGTGGTTGTCGGTGCCGCCGGAGACCAGACGGAAGCCTTCAGCCTTCAGACCCTCGGCAAGAACGGCAGCGTTCTTGACGACCTGCTCACCGTAGGCCTTGAACTCGGGCTTGAGCGCCTCGCCGAAGCAGATGGCCTTGGCAGCGATGATGTGCTCGAGCGGGCCGCCCTGGGTGCCGGGGAACACGGCGGAGTCGATCTTCTTGGCCAGGTTGATGGTCTCCATCTCGCCGGTCTCGATGTTCTTCTTGGTGATCTCGTTCTTGCACAGGATCATGCCGCCGCGGGGGCCGCGCAGGGTCTTGTGGGTGGTGGTGGTGACAACGTCGGCATAGGGCACGGGGCTCTCGTGAACGCCAGCGGCGACGAGACCGGCGATGTGGGCCATATCGACCATGAAGAAAGCGCCGACGGAATCAGCGATCTCACGGAACTTGGCGAAGTCGATCTTGCGGGGATAGGCGGAAGCGCCGGCAAGGATCATCTTGGGCTTGCACTCCTGCGCGATGCGGTAGACCTCGTCGTAGTCGATCATTTCGGTCTCATCGTTGAGGGAGTAGGGGACCTGATGGAAGTACTGGCCGGAGATGTTGACCGGGCTGCCGTGGGACAGGTGGCCGCCGTGGGCGAGGTTCATGCCCATGAAGGTGTCGCCGGGCTGGAGCATAGCCTTGAACGCGGCCAGGTTGGCGGAAGCGCCGGAGTGGGGCTGGACATTGGCATGCTCAGCGCCGAACAGCTTGCAGGCGCGCTGACGGGCGATCTCTTCGGTTTCGTCGACGCAGTAGCAGCCGCCGTAGTAGCGCTTGCCGGGATAGCCCTCGGCGTACTTGTTGGTAAGGCACGTGCCCATAGCCATCATGACAGCCGGGGAGACGATGTTTTCGGAGGCGATCAGCTCGATGTTGCGCTGCTCGCGGTGATACTCCTTCTCAATAGTGGCGCCGACTTCGGGGTCATACTGGGACAGGAATTCCATGGTTTCTTTGATCATGGTGCGTGTTCCTCCTCTGATTTTTCAGTCGATTGATATATTACCGGCGGCTAAGCTGAAAAGTGCGAACTTATGCCGGTTCTCTCACACCTTAGAATAGCAAAAAAAGTAAGGCCCTGTCAAGGAAAACCGGGTCTTGGAGGGACTGAATTTATTAGGGAAAAGAGGAATATCACCTTAAAAACGTAAAAGTGTGCAAAAAGGGGCGAAAAGGGATTGACGTGCGTTGTGCAGTCTGCTATGCTGTGCCTGCATGAAGTTTAAATTTTGAAGAGCTTTATGCATCGGCAGAGTAGGAAACCATGTGTTTACGCGAAGAGCGAATAGTGCCGTCGGGATGGGAAGTTGCCCACGGACGAAAAACCCATGGTTTGCAGTATGGTTTCCGCATCCGCTTGCCACTCAGAAGAGAGTTTAAGTGAGGCCTCTCCTCCGCGTGGTTCCTGCCATCCGGAGGGAGAGGTGTTTTCTTTTTTCACCGGATCAAGCCGTTCCGCGCGGCACCGCAGCCGCGGGAAGATCTTTTTATGAAAAAAGGAGGTCCTCACAATGTCCCTTCAGATCGAAGCGCTTTCCCCCATCATGTGGACGATCATCATCGCGGTCGCCCTCGTGCTCATCACCGCGGTGGTCTTCACGTGGAAGTCCGCGGCCATGTCCACGCGCAAAATGGTCACCATCGCCATGCTGACCGCCGTCTATGTCGTGCTGAACTTTGCCGGTACGGTGCGTCTTGGCTGGATCAACATCTCCGTCGCGTCGCTGCCCGTCATCGTGGGCGCGATGCTCTACGGCCCGGTCGGCGGCCTGCTCGTCGGCCTTCTCGGCGCATTCATGGGTCAGCTTCTCACCTATGGCGTGACCGCGACCACGATCCTGTGGATCCTGCCGCAGGCGGCGCGCGGCCTGCTTGTCGGCGTGTATGCCAAGCACTGCGGCTACAAGTTCTCCAGCGGTCAGCTCACACTTGCGCTGATCGGCACGGCGCTGGTCGTGACGGCGCTCAACACGGGAGCGATGTATATCGACAGCGTGATCTACAACTACTACAGCTACGCCTATGTTTTCGGCGGCCTGGTGGTGCGTATCATCTCCGGCGCTGCTACGGCGGTGCTGATGGTGTTCGTGGCTCCGCCGGTCGTGAACCTGCTGAACCGCTCGCTCGACACGGTGCGCACGGCGCAATAAGATAACTTCAAAAAAAGGAACCGCAGTGAATTTCACTGCGGTTCCTTTTTTTGAGACCATCGAAGAAGTGGCAGAGCCACTTCTTCGAGAAAGATTCGCTGCGTTTCGTGCCTCGCGAGGCTCGACACGCACTCCGCGCAAAGAGTAAATCCCGACGCGCATGTCGTCGGGATTTACGGATCAAGATTCTTTCACGCCTGCGGGCGTGAAATTTTTATGTTTCATCCTTTTGTACGAGCGACAATAGGGTCTGCTCGAAGCCGTATTGGTCTTGGAGACGGCGGGACTCGGTGAGTTTTTTGGTGCCGCGGCGGCCGGTACGGTGACAGCGGAGCATCAGATTTTTGGGCGAGTGAGCAAAGTCGATGAACTCGATGACGTCGACGTCATAGCCCTCGTCCTCCAGGACCGCGGCGCGGATGGCGTCGGTCAGAAGCGCGGAGAAGCGCTCTTGGAACAGCCCGTGGGAGAGCAGAATGTCGAAATCGCCGCCCTTGTGGATGGTCTTGTTGACCTCGTGCTGGCAACAGGGGACGGAGAAGATGTGCTCGACGCCGCGCGAGATGGCGTAGTGCAGGGCGTAGTCGGTCGCCACGTCGCAGGCGTGGAGCGTGACGAGCATGTCGATGTGCTCATCGTAGAGCACGTCGCGCGTGACGTCGGCGACGACGAATTGGAGGTCCGTATAGCCGTAGCGCGCGGCGACCTCATTGCAGTGCTCGACGACATCCTCTTTTAAGTCATAGCCGATGATCTTCGCGCGCACGCCGCGCTTGACGGCGAAATAGTAGTACAGCACGAACGTGAGGTACGATTTGCCGCAGCCAAAATCGAGAATCGTGATCTCGTCGCGGCCGTAGGCGCGGAACGCGTCGTCCACCAGCTCAATGAAGCGGTTGATCTGCTTATATTTGTCATATTTTGCCTTAACGATCTTGAAGTCCGGCGTAAATACGCCGAGGTCGACGAGGGCGGGGATGTTCTCACCCTCCTGCAAAATGTACTCTTTTTTGCGGTTGTGCGAGGCGGCCACGGCGGCGCGGGCCGCGCCGGACTTGGCCGTGCACTTGTACGCGCCGTTCGTCTTGCGGACGTACTGGCGCGTCTCCGTTTCGGTGCAGAGTGTGACGGAGCGGAACAGGCCATCGAGCTCCTGCTCGAACGTTTCGAGCAGCGCGCCGCGCGCGACGTTGCGGTGCGCGACCTTCTGCCCCTGCTGGTATTCGAGCTGGAAAAAGGCCTTCCCGCGCAGCGTTAAGGGCCGCACGGTGACGCGCGAGTGGCCGATGCGCGCGACCGGCTCGGCGAGGACGAGCTTGGTGAGCGTGCCGAGACGTTCGGCAAGGTCGGAGGCTACGATGCTCATGCGCCGAACCTCTCTTTGAGCGCAAGGTGCGCGGCGTACAGCTCGTTTTTGCTGTAGGTGTTGTTCTCATCCTTCAAAAGCAGCTTGATCGCGTCCTTGGCGGTGCAGTCGTTCTGCACCATGCAGTCCACAAGCAGCGCCTCGGGGGAGGTGATGTGCTCGACCTCGCGCAGGCGGTAGTCATCACAGACCTCGACAATGAGGGCATATTCGCCCTTTTCGTAGGTCTCCTTCGCAATGAGCTGGTCCTTGACCTCCTGCGGCGTGCCGCGGAAGGTCATCTCGTGGAGCTTTGTCATGTCGTTGCAGAGGCACAGGCGCAGCTGCGCGTTTTCCTCGATGAAAAAGTCGATGACGCTCATGATGCGCTTGGGAGATTCGTAAAAGGCGTAGGTCGCGGTGTCGCCCTTGCGCATCATCATCAGCACGCGGCGGCGGTCCGCCGTCTCGCGCGGGAAGAAGCCGTAGAAGAAAAAGGTCGAGAGGTCAAAGCCCGAGATCGACAGCGCGTTGACCGCGGCGCAGCAGCCGGGCACGCCGACGACGCGAATGCCGTTTTCGACCGCGGCGCGGATGAGCTCGTTGCCGGGGTCGGAGATGCAGGGCGTGCCCGCGTCGGTGATGACGGCGATGTCCTTGCCGGAGGCGAGCTGCTCGATGAACCACTTCGCCTTGCCGTATTCGTTGAACTTGTGGTTGGCGCTCAGACTGTTGCCGCGGATGCCGAGCTTATTGAGCAGCACCACGCTGCGGCGGGTGTCCTCGGCGGCGATGATATCGGCGGTGGACAGAATTTCGCGTCCGCGCTCGGACATGTCGCGCGAGTTGCCGATGGGCGTTGCGACGATATAAAGGGTGCCGGTGGTCTTCTGCTCGTCCATAAGATCCTCCAAAAAGCAAAAATTTCTCATTATGCTGACAGTATAGCCTATTTTCGCCCGCTTGGCAAGGCGGGAGAAGCGGCGGGATTTGCGATTGCTTTTTGCCGCGGGCACGGTATAATGGAGAAAACTGCCGAACAAAGGAGAATCGGGCATGAAAAAGAAACTGTTCCGCCTGGGCGCGCTCTGCTGCGTCGCGGCGATGACAATAACGACCGGTGCGCAGGCGCTCAGCGTGGAGGAGGCCTACGATATTTTGCAGCGCAGCTATGTTGATAAGCTGCCGCGCGCCGCGCAGGACGCGAAGTCGCTCGACGAGCTCTTTTCCTACACGGACGACTACACGTACTACATGACGGCGGAGGAGTATCAGGCGTTTTTGCAGGGCGTCGAGGGTGATGTGAGCTACGCCGGCATCGGCGCGGAGATCACCTATGTGCCCGAGGGCATCCGCATCGTCTCCGTCCTCAAGGGCGGCGGCGCGGAGAAGGCGGGCCTTGCCGCGGGCGACATCATCATCGCCATTGAGAGCGAGTCCTGCGCGCCGGGCGGCGCGGAGCACCGCGCCAAGCTCCTCGGCGAAGCGGGGACGAGCGTGACCGTCACTGTCCGCCACGCGGACGGCACGCAGGCGAATTATACCGTTACGCGCGCGCTCGTCACGCAGACGAATACGACCGTCTCGGTCACGGGCGGCGTGGGCTACATCGACTGCGACAGCTTCGGCACGCAGACGGGGACGTATTTTCAAGAGGGTGTGCGCGGGAATGACAGCGCCGTGCACGCGTGGATCGTCGACCTTCGCGGCAACGGCGGGGGGCTGACCTCCGCGGCGGTGTCGGCGCTCGGCGCGTTTTCGGGCGAGGGAGACCTCATCTACTTTGTCGATCAGGACGGCGAGAGCACCGCGCAGCGCTATTCGGGCAAGGACCTGACGGACAAGCCCGCCATCGTGCTGATGGACAGCGGCAGTGCCAGCGCGTCGGAGATCTTTGCGGGCGGCGTGCTCGGCACGGGCAGCGGCATCGTCATCGGCACGCGCAGCTACGGCAAGGGCGTGGCGCAGGTCTTATACGATGAATCGAACTGCCCGTATCTGCACGGCGATGCCGTGAAGGTGACGGCGTACCGCTTCTACTGCGCGGGCGGCAACACGACCGACCGCATCGGCGTGGTGCCGACGCTCTACATCCCGCAGGATCAGGCCGTTGCGGCGGCGCGCCTGCTGAGCGGCGAGAAGACGAAAGACAGCGCGTATCTCCGCCTGGTGCTGAACGGCTGCGACTTTTACATCGACATTCCCGCGGCGAAGGAGAGCTCTTCCGCCGCACTGGAGGCGATTTTGACGGCGCTGACACCGGACGCCGAGATCTACTGGGGCGAAAACGGCGGAGAGACGAAGCTCACGCTCGCGCAGGCGCGCGAAAAGTGCGGCTTTGCCGCATCGTCCGCGCTGGACTTTTCCGACGTGGCGGACAGCGAGTATGCGCAGGAGATCGATTCGCTTGCGGCGAGCCGCATCGTCTTTGGCGATGGCGGCAAGTTCCGCCCCAACGCGACGATGACGCGCGCGGAGGTCTGTGCGCTGCTCGCGCAGGTGCTTGACCTCTACTCCACGGCGGACGGGTACTTTACCGACGTTGCCAAGGGGAGCTGGTACGCGCCCTCTGTGAACGCGATGGCGGCCATCGGCCTTGTCTCCGGCGTGGGCGGGGGGAAATTCGACCCGAACGCGACGATGACACAGGAGGAATTCATCACGGTGCTGGGCAGGCTCGTGGAATTCGTGAATCTGGACGCGCGGGAGTTTTTGGACAAGAACCCGCTGGCCATTTTGCAGCCGCTACCGAAGTATAAGAGCTTTTCACACTGGGCCATCCGCAGCGCGGAGCTTTTGACGAATTCCGTGTTCGATGAAAACGGCGATGCTGTGAATATGTACTGCATGAGCCTTGAAGATATCGAGCCCCAGGTCCCCATCCTGCGCGAGCAGGCTGCGGCGGCGCTCTATAACGCGCTGCGCACGACGGGCGTGCTCAAGTATTGAGATGGACTGGTACGTCTACATGCTGCGCTGCGAGGATGGCTCGCTCTACACTGGCATTGCCTCAGACGTGGAAAAGCGCTTTGCGATGCACAAGAGCGGACACGGGGCGAAGTACACTCGCTCGCACCCGCCTGTCGCGGTCGTGTACCGCGAGCAATGCAGCGACAAGGGCGCGGCGCTGCGGCGCGAGGCCGCCATCAAGAAGCTGCCGCGCGCGAAGAAACTCGAACTGACGGAGGAAAACTGCGATGCGTGAAACGATCGTCGACCGCGCGTATGCCAAGATGCTCCTGCCGCCGCGCAAAGAAGATGGGCACAAGGGCGACTTCGGCAAGCTCTTAGTCCTCGGCGGCAGCGTGGGCTATACGGGCGCGCCGTATCTGGCGGCGAGCGCGGCGGTGCATTCGGGCTGCGGGCTCGTGTATCTCGGCGTGCCGAAGAGCATCTGGGCGGTTGAGGCGCAAAAGTGCGTGAGCGCAATGCCGTTCCCGCTGCCGGAGACGGACGGAAGGCTCTGTCTCGCCGCGCTCGACAGGATGCAGGACAAGCTCAAAGGCTGTGATGTTTTAGCGCTCGGTCCCGGCCTTGGCCGCGGAAAAGAGACGGAACAGCTCGTCCACGCGCTTTTGTGGCAGGTGAAAGAGCCGCTGGTGCTGGACGCCGACGGCCTGAACGCCTTACAGGGCTGCACGGAAAAGCTGGACGTCCGCCGCGGACGCGTGACGATTTTGACGCCGCACGACGGCGAATTTGCGCGCCTGACGGACCGGATGCTCCGGGAGATCGCGTCGAGCGAACGGACAGAGCTTGCGAGCCGCTTTGCCTGCGAGCACGGCTGTATCTTGGTGCTCAAGGGGCACCGGACGCGCATTGCGCTGCCGGACGGGCGGATGCTCGTCAACACGAGCGGCTGCTCCGCGCTTTCAAAGGGCGGGAGCGGGGATGTGCTGACGGGCCTGATCGCGTCGCTCCTGTGCCAGGGCATGGGCGCGGCAGAGGCCGCGGTACTCGGCGTGTGGCTCCACGGCCGCGCAGGAGAGCTTCTGGCGCAGGAAATGACCGCGTATTGTGCGAGCCCGCGGGAGCTCGTGACGCGGGGACTGGGCCTCGCGTTCCGGGAGCTGCTGGAAGCATAAAAAGGCAAAGAGGAACGAGGCCGCCGCATCGAATGATTCGGCGGCCTGTTTGATAGAAGGGAAGACAGGAAAAGCGCCCCCGATTCGTTCGGGGGCGCTTTTGCCTATTTTAACAGAGGATGGAAAGGATCACTTTTTGCCGGGGATGCGGTTCGGGTCATCGGCGTGCTTGACAACAAGGCTGGTGAGAGCGAACAGCGCAACGGCGTTGGGGATGACCATGAGATTGTTGAACATATCGCTCAGCTCCCAGACGAGGTCGTTGGACATCATCGTGCCGAGGAAGATGAACACGAGCGCGAGGACGGTGTAGACCACGGTGCTCTTCTTGCCGAAGAGGTAGGAGACGTTGATCTTGCCGAAGAGGTTCCAGCTCAGGATCGTGGAGAAGGCGAAGAAGAACAGGCAGACGGCGACGAACATGTTGCCCGCACTCTCGCCAAAGACGACGCCGAAGGCGGTCTGGGCGAGGTTGGCCTTGCCGAGCACGCCGGTGATGTCACCGACATAGCCGCTCGCGAGAGGGCCGTCCGCCGTGTAAAGGGTGGAGATGATGACGAGCGCGTTGAGCGTCAGGACGACGAAGGTGTCGATGAACACGCCGATCATGGCGACGACGCCCTGGTCGTGCGGGCAGTCAACATTCGCGAGGGCGTGGGCGTGCGGGGTGGAGCCCATACCGGCCTCGTTGGAGAACAGGCCGCGCTTGGCACCCTGAGAAATCGCGGTCTTGATGGCGTAGCCGAAGCCGCCGCCGATGATGGCCTGGGGCTGGAAGGCATACTTGAAGATCATGCCGATGGTGGCGGGGACGTACTTGATGCGGACGATCAGGACGATCAGGCCGCCGAGCAGGAAGATAGCCGCCATGATGGGGACGACCTTCTCCGTGACGGAGGCGAGGCGCTGCACGCCGCCGAGGAAGATGAACGCGCAGATCGCGACGAGGACGATACCGACGATCCAGGAGGGAACGCCGAAGGCGGTCTGCATCGTGGAGCCGATGGAGTTGGACTGCACCATGCAGCCGAAGAAGCCAAGCGCCAGCGTGATGGCGACGGCGAAGAAGCCGGCGAGGAACTTGCCGAAGCCGCCCTTAAAGGCCGTCGTGATGTAGTAGACAGGACCGCCCTTGACGTTGCCGTCCTTTTCGACGATGCGGGTCTCCTGGGCGAGCGTCGCTTCCGCGTAGATCGTGGCCATGCCGAGGAAGGCGATGATCCACATCCAGAAGATGGCGCCGGGGCCGCCGGTCAGGATCGCGCCGGACGCGCCGACGATGTTGCCCGTACCGACCTGAGCGGCGATGGCGGTGGCGAGCGCCTGGAACGAGCTCATGCCGCTGTCATGCTTCTTGCCGCGCAGCGACAGGTTGCCGAACACGCTGTTCCAGCCCTCTTTGAAGCAGCGCAGCTGCACGAAGCGGGTCTTGATGGAGTACCACAGGCCCACGCCGATGAGCAGGAACACGAGAATGTAGTTGCTCAGGTAGGTGTTGATGTCGCATACAATGGGATACAGGGTGCTTTCGATGGATTCAAACATGGTTATCTCTCTCCTCTAAAAACAAAAGAAGTTGCCGATACGAAAATCAGCAACTCCGGAAGTAGCATTCAGTTGAGCGGGGAGGAGAAACGGTGCGACGACGTAAAAACGTCCTGCTTCTCTGTCCCTTTGCCTGAGAGATTCGACCACCATGGCCTTGCACCTTCGGCACTCAATTCAATGAGTTCTCCAGAGTTTCCTCGGCTTCCGGTTTGCGGGATCCCGAAAGCGTCATCGGTAGATATTCGTTTGTTTCAGCAATAAAAGCGTAACATGCCGTAAAGAAGAAGTCAAGAGAAGCGGCGGCTTCAAAACCGCCAAAGATTCATCAAAAATATTATGCAAATTGATGATGAACTTTTATATTTTTAATGAATAGAAAATAGAATACCATTCCGAAAAGGAATCACGCCGCAAAACATTAAAAAATGCGGGTGGAGCATGAAAAAAGAGCGCGGCTTTTATCAAAAGCCGCGCTCTTTTGCGCTTTTTTGTGGAATATCAGCCGTTTTCCCGGCCGGACAGGCGGTCGGGCGTGTGGGAATGCTTGACGACGTGGCTCGTCAGGGCGAGCAGGGCGATAGCGTTGGGGATGACCATGAGCTGGTTGAGCATGTCGCTCAGCTCCCAGACGAGGTCATTGGACATCGTGGTGCCGAGGAAGATGAAAATCAGCGCGAGCAGCGTGTAGACGTTGGCGCTCTTTTTGCCGAAGAGGTAGACCATGTTGATCTTGCCGAACAGGTTCCAGCTCAGGATCGTGGAGAACGCGAAGAAGAACAGGCAGATCGCGACGAACATACTGCCCGCCTTGTAGCCAAACACCGTGCCGAACGCGCACTGGGCAAGGTTCGTCTTATTGAAGGTGCTGCTCAGCGCCGCCGCGCCGCAGCCGGCGAGCGGGCCGTCGCCCGCGTAAAGTGTGGAGATGATGACGAGGGCGTTGAGCGTCAGAATGATGAACATGTCGATGAACACGCCGATGATGGCGACCGTGCCCTGCTCGTGCGGATTTTTGACGTTGGCGAGCGCGTGGGCGTGGGGCGCGGAGCCCATACCGGCCTCGTTGGAGAACAGGCCGCGCTTCGCGCCCTGGGAGATGGCGAGCTTGATGGCGTAGCCGAAGCCGCCGCCGACGATGGCCTGCGGCTCAAAGGCGTAGCGGAAGATCATGGCAAAGGTCTCGGGAATGTACTTGATGCGAACGACAAGCACGATGAGGCCGCCGAAGAGGAATACCGCCGCCATGAGCGGCACGACCTTTTCCGTCACGGACGCAAGGCGCTGCACGCCGCCGAGGAAGATGAAGGCGCAGATGACGATCAGCACGATGCCGACGACCCAGGACGGGATGCCAAATGCGGTCTCCATCGTTGCGCCGATGGAGTTGGACTGCACCATGCAGCCCATGAAGCCGAGCGCCAGCGTGATGGCGACGGCGAAGAAGCCCGCGAGAAACTTGCCGAATTTGCCCTGGAAGGCTGTCGTGATGTAGTAGACAGGGCCGCCCTTTGATGAGGTAAGATAACGATACCTTTTTGGTAGTCTGTTGTCTTACCTCATTT
>ERZ809407.406-NODE-406-length-48449-cov-55.587655_pt1 | contig 48449 bp, 31 predicted proteins | sample MGYA00520792_ERZ809407 | MGnify/ENA primary metagenome ERZ809407 (study PRJEB31576, sample SAMEA3212665) | Homo sapiens | biome: human-gut; feature: human gut; material: fecal | place: Sweden | collected 2012 ...
ATCCAGATAAATCCGATTACATGTCACACCCTGTATGGGTGTGTGGATTGAAACTGCTAGTAGTGTTATCCAGATAAATCCGATTACATGTCACACCCTGTATGGGTGTGTGGATTGAAACTTTGGCATTGCCCAAAGAAGCAAAGGCTAGTGTGTCACACCCTGTATGGGTGTGTGGATTGAAACATTTACTATTGCTAATCTTCGAAGTGCCTTTGCGTCACACCCTGTATGGGTGTGTGGATTGAAACAAGTCTATGTTTGCTCGAATTGGTCAGCCTTTAGGTCACACCCTGTATGGGTGTGTGGATTGAAACGCTCCTTTCGCTTCCGGATGACCGGAAGTAGGGGTCACACCCTGTATGGGTGTGTGGATTGAAACTCTGTTCGGGTTGGATCCTCATTCTCGGTGATGCGTCACACCCTGTATGGGTGTGTGGATTGAAACATACCGATAGCAAAATAGCGGGTGCAATTTGCAGTCACACCCTGTATGGGTGTGTGGATTGAAACTTGCAAGACGATTGTTTGATAATGGTGAATCTTTGGTCACACCCTGTATGGGTGTGTGGATTGAAACTTCTCGTGGTCGATGGCGGTCCACTTGATACCCAGTCACACCCTGTATGGGTGTGTGGATTGAAACATATACTCTTTGTTGGTGTGATAGGCTCCAAGCCGTCACACCCTGTATGGGTGTGTGGATTGAAACTTTTAATATATTGCAAATCGTTTGTGTTAATCCAGTCACACCCTGTATGGGTGTGTGGATTGAAACTTGATGTTTGTTGCTCGACAGTTGATTCTTGCCGTCACACCCTTCGTGGGTGTGTGGATTGAAACATAACTTTAATAATTTAATTGTTTGCCAATTCCGTAGCTGATGATTTTTCATCCATTATCAACAAAGAAATTGGCAAAATCGGGCTATTTTTCTTTATTTAATTCCGAAATTAAGTGGAATATCAGAGAAAATCTTTAAATTTGCATTTAAATACAATATTTTGTAAAGAATGGAAGATAGAGAACTATTACAGAAAAGTGCCCCAGAGTTTGACCGCCTCGCCTTTACGGTGTTGGCTATCGAGGCTTCGGCACAAAAAATGGGTATATCGCCGTCTGAAATGAGAAAGCGATTGGATAAGGTGGGACTAATCAAGAGTCTCATTCAAGATTGCTATGACACTCTACATACCGAGAGCCGGGAAGCTGTGGCAAGTGATGTGGTCGAAGCTCTTAAAAATTGGGAAAGAAAAGAATAATGGAAAAGCAAATATTATATCAAGGTTCATTTTAAGCCAAGAGATAGTTGATAAGTATTTGCAATTCAAATCATATGAAAGGATATAATTATGTTGGATTTCTTATTATGGAATAAAATCGCTCGTGTCATAAAGCAACTAGCTGATACGTTACATATATCAACCGACAGAGCATTACAGATATTCTATGACTCTGATGTTTGCCGTATGTTACATGACAAAGAACTTGGCTTGCATCTAATGAGTGATACATATATTGTAAATGATTTGATAGAAGAGCTGAGGAATAAGCAATAGCAAAACAATGGATCATTAGAGGAGGAAGATTCTTTGTACTGTAGCACCTTGATTGTTTAGTACGATCAAGGCAAATGCTTCATAATTCAAGATTGAAAGTGGGTATGGTGTCATCCAACAACTCATCGCCCACCAGCTGATTTCCGCTTGCACAACAGGTGTTGGGCGAGCGCATATCAGCTGTTATGCAAGCGCACAACAGCTGTTGTGCGGCTGAAGATATAGGCTTCTCCGGCTTATAATATTAATTCTTCCGGCAACAAGTAAAGGTTACTCCGAAGACTTTTTACGTAAAACCGATGCTACAATGATAGTACTTACAAGTAGCAGCGATAGTACTTACAAGCAACAGCGATAGTACTTACAAGGCGCAAAGACGTTACTGAGAGGTCGCCATGATAGTACTGACGATGCGTAAAGCGGCTTGTAGCGCTTATTGCCTCACTATGGCACAACATTGCCCCTTACCAGGGCAATAACCTGCCATTGCCAGGCACAAAACGATACGTCGGGAGCTGGTAAAACAACCACTCGCTTTTTTACTCTTCACTCTTCACCAAATCGGCTGAAACCCCGATAAACACTGGGGGTGCGAAAGGTGAAGAGTTACGCACTACTCTTCACCACTCTTCACCCCTCTTCACCCCTTCACCTTCGGATTACGCACGGAATTGAAACGGAAGCTCGCCCTGTTTGGTCGGGGGGGCTGAAACCATTTTTTTATGTCCCACAGATTTCACCGTTTTTCCGTAAGCGGCTCCGCGTGAAGAGTGGTGAAGAGTGGCGTAAACTCTTCACCCGTGTAAGTTTTTAATCTATAGGCATTTATGCCCTTTCTGTGAAGAGTGAAGAGTGTTTTTGAAAGTGGCTTGCTATTACGGCGGATTCAAAGACGGAACAATTTATATCCATTCTTTGGAAAGTTATGTTGCGGTAATTTTATTTCTTTATCACCTTCAGAACCTGGTCGGCAAGGCTTCTCATTCCCTTGATAGTTGGGTGGCCGTTCTTCTTGTCTATGTCATGAAGGGCGATGACCGGAACCTGATAGGTCTTGCAGATCTTTTTTACTGACTCATTGATCTCATCCTTCAGCTCAGAATTTAGAATGAAGTAGATATCTACATTCGGATGGCGCTGACGGAGATCGGAAAGCAACTTCGCCAGAGCAGGACGGAAACAGTAGAGGTCGGCACGCTTCCAGTTGCTGTACTGGTAATTGCCGATAGGGGCATTCGCCCAACTGTCGTTCGTTCCACCGCAAATCAAGATGATGTCCGGATTGCCCAGCAGGGTAGTGCGGTTGATGAATGAGCGGTCGCTGTAATCCTCATCGCGGTAACCGGTGTTGCAGATGGTGGAACCGGAATAGGAATTGATGTTGCCCATCTTGTAACCACCTTCCTTGATAACCTGCCACCACCAGGTTTGCTCCACCTTGTTGACATCGGTTGCTTTTTGAACCGCAGTGGTGTACCAGGTGGCATATCCCTTTGGTATGAAACCTTCGAAAGTTGAATACGAGTCTCCGAGCACGGCAACGGTCTGCTTTACCTGTGCCAATAGGGGCATCAGAGCGAACATAAAGAGGCAGACGATAACTGATAATCTTTTCATGACGTTTTTTTGCCTGATTTTCTTTCTTAAGAATATTGTTTACATACGGATAAGGGAAGGAGATTCTCTTTTACTAATAAATGTTATATTCCCGGCATTCCTTCCCAAAAACATTTGTTCTCTCCCAAATTTACAGTACTTTTGCAGTAAGTATCTGATTAAAGATTAAAAGTGTGATTCAAAATAAGATATAGATTATGCAATACAAGAATATCATATTTGATTTAGGCAATGTCTTGGTGAAGCTCAATCCGGAAGGATGCATCGGGGCTTTCAAGGCGATAGGAATGGGGGAATTAGTTGATTCAAATCCTCAGAGTGAGGGGATGAAGCTGATGAGCAAGCTGGGTGTGGGAATGATCACCACCGAAGAATTCTGTGAAGCAGCCCGTAAGTTGACTGGAGCTGATGTGGTGAATGAAGAGATCATCGCTGCTGCCAACAAGATGCTGGTGGAGATTCCTGATGAGAAAAAGGAGCGACTCCTGCAGTTGAAGAAGGCTGGCTATCGCCTCTTCCTCCTGAGTAATACCATTGATGTGCATTGGGATTATTGCGTGGAGCATCTCTTCCCTTATCAGAACTATGGGGTAGAGGATTATTTCGAGCAGTGTTTCCTCTCTCAGAGAATGCATCTGGCAAAGCCTAATGCCCGCATCTATGAGGAGGTAATCAGGCAGGCGAACATCCATCCTGACGAAACCCTCTTCATCGATGACCTGAAGGAAAACTGTGAGGCTGCCGAGAAGCTGGGCATCCATACCTTCCAGAATGTGAAGTTCGATGACTGGCTTGCACTTACCTTTGTACGCTAATAATAACTAACATACAATATCAAAATGAATTTTTACAAGACATTAGGATTGAAAAACAGCCGTATTGATGTGGCTGATGCCTTGCGAGGATTGGCCGTGGCAGGTATTATTCTCTATCACTCCGTGGAGCATTTCAATATGTACGATGGAAGCATAGCGCATGCTTATACGCTGGGGTGTGATGATTGGATGGCAGATGTGCTGGCATTGCTGCTGTCGGGAAAGATGTATGGCATCTTTGCCCTGCTCTTCGGATTGAGCTTCTTCATCATGAACGATAACCAGCAGCAGCGTGGAAATTGCTTTTCGGGTAGATTCGCCTGGCGAATGTTCCTCCTGGCAATGCTCGGTATCGTGAACACCGCCTTCTTCGATGGCGACATCCTCTTCTCCTATGCCATCTATGGACTGGTTCTCATCCCATTGAGTTATCTTCCTACCAAATGGCTCTGGTGGGTGGTTGCCTTCCTCTTTATCCAACCGATAGAAATCTATTCCCTCATTTCGGGATGGCAGGTAGATGCGTCGTCGTTGAGAGAGGTGTATGGAAATATGTATAATGGTCATCAGCACGGCAGTTTCCTGGAGAATGCCTATGGCAACCTGCGATACGGACAGGTGGCTACCTATTACTGGTGCATGATGAAGGGAAGACATACGCAGACTATCTGCCTCTTCATACTCGGCATGCTGGTGGGCAGAAAGCGTTGGTTCTACAATGAGAACAACAACCTGGCTTTGTGGAAGAAGGTGCTGGTGGTTTCCATCCTGGTATTGATTGTGGGAGGCATAGCTGATGTGCGCCACATGGAAACATGGAACAATTGGCTTTATCCTATCTACAACTTCTTCATCCTCTCGTTTGTAGTATCAGGATTCGTATTGTTATGGTACGGAAAGGAATGGTTTAGAAAGGGATTGTCGTTCCTGCGCCAGTTTGGTAAGATGAGTTTAACCAACTATTTCCTCCAGTCTATCATCGGTTGCGGACTGTTTGCCTATTATGGCTTCAATCTCCAGACGAAACTCGGCATCACCTATGCCTTCTTTGTGGGTATTGCCATGGTGGTAGTACAATGCCTCTTCTCCAACCTCTGGCTCAAGTACCATTCCCATGGTCCTTTCGAGGGAATATGGAAGAAGCTGACCTGGATTAAGTTCTAAAACTTTAAGATTTTGCAATAAAAAAGGTGTGTCATAATTCCATGACACACCTTTTTTATCTCTTATTTATCCTTTCTGAATATCTTATCCACGACAACGGCGATGGCACCATCACCTGTTACATTGCAGGCGGTGCCGAAACTGTCCATTGCAATATAAAGGGCTATCATGAGTGCTTGCATGTCGGCATTGAAGCCCAATACAGAGGCTAGCGGACCGAGCGCTGCCATCACGGCTCCTCCCGGTACACCCGGAGCTGCCACCATACAGATGGCGAGCACGAAGATGAAGTTGAGGAAGAGAGGCAGATTGCAAGGCAAACCATTGATGAGGCAGATGGTTAGCGCACAGCAGGTAATCTTCATCATAGAACCCGAGAGATGGATGGTGGCACAGAGCGGAATGGTGAAGCCGGCAATGCCGTCGGTGACACCGTTTTTCAAGGTCTGCTTCAGTGTTACCGGAATGGTGGCTGCCGAAGAAGAGGTGCCGAGAGCCGTGAAGTAGGCTGGCAGCATATTGAGCAGCAGCTTAAAAGGATTCTTGTGGGACAAGCCGCCTGCCAGCAGATATTCATAAAGTAAGATCACAATATGGAGTACGAGTATCACGAGGATAATCTGTGCGAAGACCAGCAGGATATGGTAGGCTTCACCCGAGAAAGTCATACCCAGGAAAATGCCGAAGATGTAAAGGGGCAGGAGGGGAATGATGACTTTGGCGATGACACCGGAAACGATTTCCTTGAATTCCTGAAAAATCTTCTGCATCGTGCGGCTGCCTTTGTGGGCAATGCCCAGTCCGGCAATGAAGGAGAATACGAGGGCACTCATCACATCTACCATGGCTGGTATCTTGATTTCGAAGAACGGTTTGAGTTCTTCCACTTTATCTACTGCCACATGAGCCGAGTTGGCAATCATGTGAGGGAAGAGAGCCGATCCGGTGCCATAGGCTAGCAGACCTGCCAGGATGGTGTCGGCAAAGGCGATACCTACGGTAGCCAGGAGAAGTTTTCCGGCTCCATGACCGATGTCGGCAATGGCAGGTGTTACGAGACCGATGATGATGAGCGGTATCATAAAGCCAAGAAACTGGCTGAAGATTCCGTTGAAGGTGAGGAACGCTCTGACGGCTGCTTCATTGAAGAAATTGCCGAAGATTACGCCCAGCAGAATGGCAAGGATGATTCTTGCCAAGAGTGGCATTTTGATTCTTTTCATATCGTTTGTTTTGCTTTTTGCTTGCAAAGGTACGATATTTCTTACGAAATCCCAAATTTTTATATAAAAAATGCCCTCCTGTCTTTCGGCAGAAGGGCACAAACTAATTATTCTCGTACAATTAGTTTTGTCAAATGAATAGTTGATATAGGTTAGAGTATGAATGAAGATCTATATTATTATATATCAACTTGAGTATGCGATGGAAGGCTTAGAGTGGAATGTACTCCACAAATGCTTCCATAGCCTCGTAGCAAGCCAGACCTAACTCATCATAGAGCTGGGCGGTGCCACGGTTGCGGTCTTCTGCACGCTGCCAGAAGAGGCGCTCGTCGTTACCCAAGAATGGAGCACTCTCCATCTGTGACTGGTGCTTGAGGATAGAGTTACGCTTTGCTCTCAACTCCTCAGGGCTCAATGGAACACACATCTCGATGTTCTCAATCTCCCATTCAGCCCAAGCGCCACGGTACATCCAGATGCGGCAGTCCTTCAACCACTCTGCGCCTGCCTTCTTCTCCTCGTCGATGGCTGCGAGAACAGCGTCGGTACACTTCTTGTGAGTTCCGTGTGGGTCAGCCAAGTCACCAGCAACATAAATCTGATGAGGCTTCACCTCCTGGAGCAATGCTCTAACGATCTCAACGTCCTTCTCTGTCATAGGCAACTTCTCAATCTTGCCGCTCTCATAGAATGGCAAGTCAAGGAAGTGAACGCGGTTCAGAGGAATCTCGTTGAATGTACAAGCTGTACGAGCCTCGCCACGACGAATCAGACCCTTGATGGTCAGAATGTCACGGGTATCGAAATCGCTCTCCTTCTTGTGTGCGAAGAACTCCTTGATTTCCTGGTATTTCTTAGAGATTACGCTATCCTTGGAGTCTGCGAAAATCTGGTTGAAACCATTGATGAAGTGCATGAATCTTGTAACCTCCTCGTCGCCTACTGCGATGTTGCCGGATGTCTCGTAAGCTACATGTACCTCGTGCTTCTGCTGTACCAATCGGCGGATAGTACCACCCATAGAGATCACGTCATCGTCTGGGTGTGGAGAGAATACGATCACTCTCTTAGGGAATGGTTTCGCACGCTCAGGACGATAGGTATCGTCAGCGTTTGGCTTACCGCCTGGCCAGCCTGTGATAGTATGCTGCAAGTCGTTGAAAATCTTGATGTTTGCATTGTATGCTGAGCCATAGAGAGCCAGAAGCTCACTCAGACCGTTCTCGTTGTAGTCCTTGTTGGTCAACTTCAGGATAGGCTTGTGCAACTTCTGGCAGAGCCATACCAATGCACTGCGTACCAGCTTGTCAGTCCACTCGCAGTTTGTTACGAGCCAAGGATGCTTGATACGTGTCAGGTGAGAAGCAGCGCTCAGGTCGAGGATAACGTTTGCATTAGGATGAGTCTGGAGGAAGCTAGCTGGCAATGTGTCAGTGATGTTTCCTTCTATTACCTTCTGCATGATTTCAGCCTTCTCGTCGCCCCATGCTGTGAGGTAAACACTCTTGGCAGAGAGCAGGGTAGCGATACCCATGGTGAGAGAGCAAGGAGGAACCTGCTCATTGGTGCCGAAGCTGTTCTCCATTTCCTCGCGGGAAGTATTGCCGATGAGGATCAGACGGGTGATAGACTGGATGCCGGAGCCTGGCTCGTTGGCAGCGATATTACCCATTCTTCCGATACCGAGGAGAGCGATGTCGAGACCGCCGAAGGTCTTGATGCGCTTCTCGTAGAGGTGACAGGTATCCTGCACTGCGTCCTGTGCCACACTGCCATCCAATGTGAAGATGTTCTGTGGATCGATGTCAACATGGTCGAGGAAACGCTCCTTCAACTGGTTGATGCTCTTCAGAGAACTTTCCTTCTGTACTGGATAGTACTCGTAAGCATTGAATACTACCACGTTTCTGAAACTGAGCTGCTTAGCCTCGCATCTTCTCTGCAATTCCTTGTAGATAGGTGTGAGCGACAAGCCTGTGCCCAATGCCATCACGTAATATCTGCCCTCGTGCTGAGCTGCCTTGATTTCCTTCTCTACTTGGTCAGCTACGTGAGCTGCACCCTCCATGGAAGAGGCGAAGATGTCGGTATGAATTTTCTCCATTCTGGAGATCTCTGAGTACTCTACTGTAGTCTTTGGTTTGTAGTATGCCAATGGTACCTTATTGAGTACAATTTCTGAACTAAGATTTAGTCTCATAGTTTCTTGTCTTTATAGTTATTACTTTGTTTTTTTTACAAGTTGTCTTTTTCGATGTCCTTGAAGTACTTGTAGGTGCTTACCTTCAACTCGTCAGTAGCGCTCTCATCGCAAACGATGATGCCATGCTGGTGAGTCTGCAGTGCACTGATAGTCCAAGCCTGAGTAACAGGACCTTCGATAGCTGCCTGGAGGGCACGAGCCTTGCTGTGACCATTGCAGAGAATCATCACCTCTCTAGCTGCCATAACGGTACCAACACCTACTGTGAGGGCTGTAGCTGGTACTGCGTTCATATCGCCACCGAAGAAACGGGAGTTAGCGATGCGGGTATCAGTAGTCAAAGTCTTCACGCGAGTACGGGAGTTGAGAGAAGAGAATGGCTCATTGAAAGCAATGTGACCATCAGGGCCGATACCACCGATGAAGAGGTCGATACCACCTGCTTCTGCAATCATCTCCTCGTAGTGAGCGCACTCAGCTTCGAGATCCTCAGCGTTACCATTGAGAATGTGGATGTTCTCCTTAGGGCAATCGATGTGGTCGAAGAGGTTGCGAGCCATGAATGAATGATAGCTCTCTGGATGAGCCTCTGGCAAACCTACGTATTCGTCCATGTTGAAAGTGAGTACATGCTTGAAAGAAACCTCACCAGCCTTGACAGCCTTTACGATTTCTGCATACATACCAATAGGTGATGAACCTGTTGGCAAACCCAATACGAATGGTTTTTCTGCTGTTGGGTGGAAAGCTTTGATGGTCTCCACAACGTGACGAGCTGCCCAGCGAGCCAACTCATCGTAATTCTTTTCGATAATTACACGCATAGTTGATATATGTTTATTAGTTAATGTATTCTTATATATTAATAATGTATTCTTAATCTATTAATTGTTCAAGTACTTGCTTCTTGCCATAAGGCAGGCTCCAATCAGTCCTGCATGCTCTTTCAGGGTAGAGGCGGCAACCTGCGAATCCTCGTTCACCATATTGAGCGAGAACTTTTTGATGCCCATGCAGATAGGTTGGGTAAGATAAGCACCTGTCACCGAGAGGTCTCCTCCGATGACCAGCATCTCCGGATTGAAGATGTTGATGATGCCGGCGAGATTGGTTCCCAGTTCCACCGCCACCTTCTGCAGGGTCTCGATGCTGAGCACATCCTCTTTTTTGATGGCATCGAGGATATCCTGCAGGGTGAGTTCCTGATGCTGGTTCTTCACCTTGTCGGACAGCACGGATGTTCTACCGTTCTCTAGAGCCTCTTTCATCTTTCGCAGTAATGCCGATCCTGATGTTTCCGTTTCCATGCAACCTGTTTTTCCACAATGGCAGATGATGTCATTATTATAGATATGCATGTGTCCGATTTCACCCGAGAAGCCTGATTTTCCGAGATAGAGCTTGCCGTTGAAGATGATACCGATGCCGATGCCCCAGCTGACGTTTACGAAGATGATGTTTCTCAATCCCTTGCAGACACCTTTCAGATATTCGCCGTAAGTCATGCATCGGGTATCGTTGTCGATGCAGAAAGGCAGGTTGAGTCTTTCTGCCAGTGTTTCTGCCAGTGGCATTTCCGTACAGGTGAAATAATTATAGGCACAGCCTATCTCAGGATTCACTCGTCCACCGATACTCATGCAAGCCTTCTTGATCTGGCTTCTCGCGATGCCTGATCTCTGGATGTATTCGTTGATGAGGTTGATGAAATGGTCGAAGCATGTCGGCGTGTCCTGATAGTCAAAGTGTATCAGTTCGGGTTCTGCCACCATGTTTCCACAAAAATCACAGATGCCGAAGGTGAGACTTTGCTTTCCTGTATCTATGCCGAGAAAATATCCGGATGTTGCGATGATGTTGTAAATCTTTGGCGCTCTCTTCGAGTAATTGTCTTTCTTGCCTGTTACCTCAATCAAGCCATCCTCAATGAGCTCGTTCAGAGTCTTGGTAGTATATGGCACACTTACCCCCAAACTACTGGATAGTTCGGCGATAGTTTGCCCTCCATGTTCTATGAGCAAGTTCAAAAGAGCTGTCTTAGAGGCAGACCATTTAGTGTGAGGTATGATGCTTTTTGCCATACAGATATTTCTTGTTTAAGTTTTTACGCTGCAAAGATAAATAAATAAATCCGTTTTTTTAATGTTTGTGAGTTAATTAATCTAAATTATTAGAATAAACTTTGTTTTTCCCCTTTTTTAGGGGATGATTTAACTATTTGAGCCCGTGATTTTTAGCTTTTTAAAAAGCTTGAAGAAAAGATAGGGTGTCTACTGCCCTTTTATATATATAATAAGGTATAGGGGAGTGAAATGTAAGAATAAATAAATAAACTAATTTATTTAACTCGAATAACGAAAATTAATTCATTAAAATTTGGTTAGTATTAAAATAAGTGGTAAATTTGCACCCGAATAACAAAACTAACAATCGAAATGAAAAATAAAAAGTTTTATCCCTGGTTAGTTGTAGCGCTCCTCTGGGTGGTTGCTCTTCTCAACTATATGGATCGTCAGATGCTTTCCACTATGCAGGCCGCCATGAAGGTTGACATCGTGGAATTGCAGCAAGCTGAAGCCTTTGGCGCTTTGATGGCTGTCTTCCTTTGGATCTATGGTATTGTGAGTCCATTTGCCGGTATCGTAGCTGATAGAGTCAGTCGAAAGAAATTAGTAGTAGGAAGTCTCTTTGTCTGGTCTCTGGTGACCTATCTGATGGGATATGCCTCCAGTTTTGATCAGCTTTACATGTTGAGGGCGTTGATGGGTATTAGCGAGGCGCTTTACATCCCTTCTGCCTTGTCTCTCATTGCTGACTGGCATGAAGGAAAGTCCAGATCTTTGGCCATCGGTTTTCACATGACCGGTTTGTATGTAGGGCAGGCTATCGGAGGATTTGGTGCTACCGTGGCAGCAGCCTTCTCCTGGCACACCACTTTCCACTGGTTCGGTATTCTCGGAATCGCTTATTCTGTCGTATTGCTTCTGTTGTTGCACGATAAAGACAAGGATACTGCGAATGTGGCTGTGGCTCAGCAGGGAAAGCCTGCAAAGGGCGGATTGTTCCAAGGCTTATCTGTTGTGCTTTCTACTTGGGCATTCTGGGTGATTCTCTTCTATTTCGCAGTTCCTTCTCTTCCAGGTTGGGCTACCAAGAACTGGCTTCCAACATTGTTTGCAGAGAATCTGGGTGTACCTATGTCTGAGGCTGGTCCGATGTCAACTATTACCATCGCGGTTTCCTCATTGTTTGGTGTACTCTTCGGCGGTGTACTTTCCGATAAATGGGTTCACAAGAACATCCGTGGCCGCGTTTATACCAGTGCCATCGGTCTGGGAATGACGATTCCTGCTCTCTTCCTCCTGGGCTTCGGCCACAGTGTGGTAGCGGTAGTGGGAGCTGGCTTGCTCTTCGGTATCGGTTACGGTATGTTTGATGCCAACAATATGCCAATCCTCTGCCAGATTATATCGGCAAAATATAGAGCAACAGCCTATGGTATCATGAATATGGTGGGCGTGTTTGCCGGAGCCATGGTTACCCAGGTGATGGGTAAGTTCTCTGATGGTGGTAATCTGGGCTTGGCCTTTGCCGTATTGGGCGTGGTGGTTATCGCAGCGCTGACACTTCAGCTGGTTTGCTTGAAACCAAAGACAGATAACTTGGAATAAAAAAGAAAACGTAAATTTTAACTAACTTACATTAATATATATATAATTATGGAAAAGATCATTGGACTTATAGATGCACCGTTTACTCCTTTTTATGCTAACGGTGATGTGAACTTGGAACCTATCGAGGCTTATGCCAAGATGCTTCAGAAGAACGGTCTGAAGGGTGTGTTTATCAATGGTTCATCAGGCGAGGGCTATATGTTGACCACCGAGGAGAGAATGCTCCTTGCTGAGAGATGGGTAGCCGTAGCTCCAAAGGACTTTAAGATTATCGTTCATGTAGGAAGCTGCTGCCTCCGTGAGAGCCGTCGTCTGGCTGAGCACGCACAGAAGTTGGGTGTTTGGGGTATCGGTTCAATGGCTCCTCCATTCCCACATATCGGCCGCATCGAGGAACTGGTGAAGTATTGCGAGGAGATTGCTTCTGCTGCTCCTGAACTTCCTTTCTACTACTATCATATTCCTGCATTCAATGGCGCTTACCTGCCAATGCTCGATCTGTTGAAGGCTGTAGATGGACGCATTCCTAACTTCGCTGGTATCAAATATACCTTCGAGAGCCTGTATGAGTACAACCAGTGTCGTCTCTACAAGAACGGTAAGTACGATATGCTCCACGGTCAGGATGAGACCATTCTCCCTAGCCTGGCTCAGGGCGGTGCCCAGGGTGGTATCGGTGGTACAACCAACTACAATGGTAAGGAGTTGGTAGGCATCATCGAGGCTTGGAAGAACGGCGACATCGAGACGGCCCGTGAGAAGCAGAACTTTGCTCAGGAGGTTATCAACGTCATCTGCCACTATCGTGGTAACATCGTTGGCGGTAAGCGTATCATGAAGTTGATGGGCTTCGATTTGGGTCCAAACCGTACTCCATTCCGCAATATGACCGATGAGGAGGAGCAGGCTATGAAGAAAGAGTTGGAGGCAATCAACTTCTTCGAGCGTTGCAATCAGTTTTAAGTAAAATACACTAGAACCAGTAAGAATGAACATAAAAGAATATATTAAGCAGTGGGCTGAATCTTATAAGACTGATCTTACAGAGAACATCATGCCATTCTGGATGGAGCATGGATGGGATAAGGTAAACGGTGGTGTTTACACTTGTCTTGATAGAAATGGAAGTCTGATCGATTCCACCAAGTCAGTGTGGTTTCAGGGTCGATTCGCCTTTATATGCGCCTATGCATATAATAATGTAGAGAAGAACCCGATGTGGCTGGAGGCTGCGAAGAGCACCCTCGACTTCATCGAGAAGCATTGTTTCGACGAGAATGGAAGAATGTACTTCTCAGTCACAGCCGAGGGCAAGCCATTGCGCATGCGCCGCTACGTGTTCTCTGAAACCTTTGCAGCCATTGCGATGTCTGAATATGCCCTGGCTACCGGCGAGCAGAAGTATGCCGAGCGTGCCCTGCAGATTTTCAAGGACACCCAGCGCTTCCTCACCACACCAGGCATCCTGGCTCCTAAGTTCGAGGAATCAGTGCAGTTGCAGAGCCACAGCATCATCATGATTCTCATCAACGTGGGTTCATGCATCCGCAAGGTTATCAACGACCCTAAGCTCACCGAGCAGATTGATGAGTCAATCGCCAAATTGAAGAAGTACTTCATCCACCCGGAGTTCAAGTGTCTTCTGGAGACGGTGGGCATGAACGGTGAATTTGTGGATACCTGTATGGGCCGCACCATCAACCCGGGTCATTGCATCGAGACTTCATGGTTCATCATGGAAGAGGCAAAGCAGAGAGGCTGGGACAAGGAGATAACCGATATGGCGCTGCAGATCTTCGACTGGTCTTGGGACTGGGGATGGGACAAGCAGTATGGCGGCATCATCAACTTCAGAGACTGCAGAAATCTTCCTTCGCAGGATTATTCTCAGGATATGAAGTTCTGGTGGCCACAGACCGAAACCATCATCGCTTCTCTCTATGCTTATCTGGCAACAGGTGATGATGAGTATATATACAAGCATCAGCGCATCAGCGAGTGGACCTATGCCCACTTCCCGGATACAGAGTTCGGCGAGTGGTATGGTTATCTGCACAGAGACGGAACCGTGGCACAGCCTGCCAAGGGTAATCTCTTCAAGGGTCCGTTCCACATTCCAAGAATGATGATCAAGGCATATTCGTTGTGCCAGGAAATTTTGAACAAAGAATAAAAATATGAACAAGAACTTAGATTTGTGTATATCGAATCTGGGCACCGTAAGAAACAATCAGTATCAGATGGCGATCCTGCCATGGGGAGCAACAGAGCCTCATAACCTGCATCTGCCATATCTTACTGATTGTATCTTATCACATTGCATCGCAGTGGATGCTGCCGTACAGCTTGCTGCCGACAAAGGCGTGAATTGCATGGTGCTTCCTCCTGTGGCTATGGGTGCCCAGAATCCCGGACAGCGTGATGTGGCTTTCTGTATCCATTACCGATATGAGACTCAGAAGGCAATTCTGCAGGATATCGTAGAAGCGTTGCAGCATCAGGGAATCAAGAAACTCCTCATCGTGAATGGTCATGGAGGAAACACCTTCAAGAACATGATTCGTGATCTGGCTGTGGATTTTCCTGATTTCATCATTGCTTCCAGTGAGTGGTTCAAGATGAGCAATCCAAAAGATTTCTTCGAACAGCCAGGTGATCATGCTGATGAAGTGGAGACTTCTGTGATGATGCATTATCATCCTGAGTTGGTGAACTTGAAAGAAGCTGGCGAAGGTGCAGCCAGGGGATTCAGAATTCCTGCATTGAATAGCGGAAAGGTCTGGATTCCTCGCAACTGGTCGATGGTATCAATGGATACCGGTATCGGAAATCCAGCTTTGGCTACAGCCGAAAAGGGCAAGATGTTTGCAGAAGCCGTTGTTCGTGAATATGTTGAATTCCTCTATCAGTTCTCTCTGGCAGAAACAGTATCTGATTTGTATTAAATATAAGTAATAGAAAATCTAAATAGTAAAAATATGATTTTTTCAGCAAATATAAGCAAGGCATTGTGTCTTGCTACCATGGGTATTTCCCTGATGATGCCTGCACAGGTTGCTGCTGCAACCCCTGCTATGGCTGTTGAGACACAGGCTGTGAACGCTCAGGGTGGCATCACCGTCTTCTCTAACAAGGATGCACAGTATCGTATTCCTGCCATCGTAGAGTGCAAGTCGGGTAAGTTGATTGCATTTACCGATCATCGTTATCACAACAGAGATATCGGTGGCGGCCGTCATCTCGACATCGTGATGAAGACCAGTATGGACAAGGGCGCTACCTGGAGCTCTCCCGAGCAGATGGTGGCTAAGGGCGGAAGCGGTATTGCTACCAGTTTCGACTGCGCCCATGGCGATGCGGCTGTCGTAGTAGATAAGAAGAGCGGCAGAATCCTCCTGATGTGTGCATCGGGCGGCATCGGCTATTGGGAGTCAAAGCGTGGCAATCTCCTGATGATGGGTAGATACTATAGCGACGACGAGGGTAAGACATGGTATGGCGAGGAAGTGACCAAGCAGATTTACGACCTCATCCCAGAAGTGGAATCAGCCTTCTTTACCAGTGGTAGAATCTGTCAGAGTAAGCAGATCAAGGTAGGCAAGTATTATCGTGTCTATACCGTGTTGTGTACCCGCAGCGGTAACCGCATTCTCTATAGCGATGACTTCGGTCAGACTTGGAGTGTTTTGGGCAAGAATGTAGCTGAGGCTGCTCCTCACGGTGATGAGGCTAAGATCGAGGAATTGCCAAACGGCAATGTATTGCTCAGCAGTCGTGCGATGGGCGGACGCCACATCAACATCTATACTTATGAGGATAAGAAGACTGCCACAGGCTCTTGGGGCAAGGTAATAGCTTCTGATGCCAAGAATATGGGTGTTGCTGCTCACAAGAACTCTTGCAATGGCGAGGTTCTCATAGTGGATGCCAAGAAGAATGGCAAGAAGGTAAAGCTGTTGCTTCAGAGTGTTCCGGTAGGTCCAGGCCGTAACAACGTAGGTATCTACTACAAGGCATTGGAGACTCCTGCTGATTATGCTACTCCAGAGGCGATTGCCAAGAACTGGGAAGGCTGCTATCAGCTGAGCAATACCACTTCAGCCTATTCTACCATGGTTCAGGGCAAGGATGGCAGCATCTACTTCCTTCTGGAGGAGAATGCTTTCAGAGAAGATCCTAAAACCCAACCTGATGACTATTACGACATTCGATTTATGAAATTGAACGTTGGCCAAATAACGAACCATAAATACAAATAATAATAATAACTAATTATCAACTTATGAACATGAACTCAGATTTGAAACAATTAGTCATGGCTGTATCTTTGGGATGCATGGGCGCTTCGCCAGCATTCGCAGGTACTAACAGCTTGGCTGTGAATGCCACGCAGCAGACCTCTATCTGTACAGGTGTGGTTGTTGATGACCTTGGAGAGACCGTTATCGGTGCTTCTGTACTCGTGAAGGGTACTTCCAATGGTACTGTTACCGACGTGGACGGTAAGTTCTCTTTGAGCAATGTGAAGAAGGGTGACATCATCGTCATCTCTTACATCGGCTTCGATTCACAGGAAATCAAGTTCGAGGGTCAGCCTCTCAGCGTAACCATGAGCGAAAACAAGCAGGTTCTTGCCGAGGTGGTGGTTACAGGTTACGGTGGTCAGCAGAAGCGTGCCACATTGACTACTGCAATCTCTAAGATGGATAATAAGGTATTGGAGAAGGCTGCTGTCAGCAACGTAGGTAATGCGTTGCAGGGTACAGTAACAGGTCTCCGCGTTATCAGCGAGTCTGGTCAGCCTGGTGCAAGCCCTAACATCACCCTGCGTGGTGGTGCTTCTATCACGGGTGGTCATAATGGTGCCCTCATCGTTGTGGATGGTATTATCCGTGAGAGCTTGAGCGACATCAACCCTTCAGACATCGAGTCAATCCAGGTTTTGAAGGACGCAGCTTCTACCGCTATCTACGGTGCCCGTGCTAACGGTGGTGTTATTCTGGTTCAGACCAAGAACGGTCAGGCTGGTAAGACCACAGTTAACTACAAGGCTAAGCTCGGTATGAACTTCTCCCGTCAGGGTTACGATTTCCTCAATGCACATGATTACATCTACTACAACCGCTTGGGTTACAAGCGTTATACCAATAATGCTCCAAGTGCCGCTTCTGTAGATAACCAGATGGGTTATGGTATAGGTAACAAGTTGTTCGATATCCGTTATCTCAATGATGATACCAAGCATCTCCAGAGCGAGGGCTGGCAGTTAATGGACGACCCATACTACGAGGGCAAGCAGATACTCTATAAGGATTACAGCGGTCAGATGGAAGATGCAACCTTCCACGATGTAGCGCTTACACAGGATCACTACCTGAGCCTTTCTGGCGGTAACGACAAGGGTACCTTCTCTGCAAGTCTCGGTTACTACAACGAGGATGGTGCTGTCAAGGGTACAGGTTACAAGCGTTTCAATGGTGCTTTCAACGGTTCTTACTGGGTACTTCCTTTCCTGAATGTAAAGGCTGGTACTACCTATAGCTGGGCTAAGCAGCCTTCTCTGTGGATTGGTACATACGAGTTCTTCTATCGTTCCCGTTCACAGCGTCCTACCTGGAATCCATATTTGGAGGATGGCACTCCAGCTTCAGGTTGGGGTACAGGTGACGGTAACCCAGAGTACTACCGTTCTCGCCTCACAAGCACAGACGGTACACGTAAGCAGACCTACAACTTGGGCTTCGATTTGAACATCATCCCTAAGAAGTTGGTCTTCACAGGTAACTCTTCATTGTATCACTACGATTACCAGTACGAGAGCTTCAACAAGTCTTACCAGCAGCAGAACCAGGGTTCTCCTAATACAACCCGCGAGGCTTCTGCCAACATTACACGCTTCACTCAGATTCAGTTGAGCGGTACCTTGAACTATCACGATACCTTCTTCGAGAATCACAATGTAGATGTGATGGTGGGTGGTGAGTACTTCGACTACCAGTACTTCAATTTCAATGCCAAAACCAGGAACTCTCCATTCGATAGCATCCATACATTGAATGTAGGTGCCGACCGCACTGCTACAAGCAGCAGCAAGACAGGCTATCGCATCGAGTCTCTCTTCGGTCGTGTGAACTACGACTTCAAGCAGAAGTATCTCTTCTCTTTCACCTATCGTTACGACGGTATCTCTAAGTTGAAGGACAACCGTTGGGGTTTCTTCCCAGGTGTATCTGCAGGTTGGAACATCATGGAGGAGGATTTCTGGAAGAACTCTAAGATTTCCAGCGTCATCAGCAACTTGAAGCCACGTGTAAGTTATGGTATCAACGGTAACGTAAACGGTATAGGTAACTTCGATATCTATGGTCTTTACAAGAAGTATGGCAACTATGGCGGTCAGACTGGTTACTATAACTCAACCCTTACCAACACTGCGTTGAAGTGGGAGCAGAGTAAGTCGTTCGAGGCAGGTCTCGATATCGGTTTCTTCAACAACCGTCTGGGCTTTATCCTCGACTACTATAACCGTACAACCGACAACTTGCTTACTGATATCAGTTTGCCAGGTTACACCGGTTTCTCTAGCATGAAGACCAACCTGGGTAAGCTCCGCAACTCTGGTTTTGAGATGGAGGTACGTGCCAACATCATCAACAGCAAGGACTTCAAGTGGGATGTTACAGCTAACCTCACTTCTGTAGCCAACAAGGTTCTCCAGTTGCCAAGCAGCGATAAGCCAAACAACCAGATTGGTGGTTACGAGGTAGCAGCAGGCAAGGTAGATGCCAACGGCAAGACCCCAACCAAGTGGATTGGTGGATACCGTGAAGGTGGCAAGTTGGGCGACCTGGTAGGTTACCAGCAGCAGCATATCTTCAGAGATTGGGACGATGTAAAGGCAAATGCCAACGAGCGTGTTGACGACATCGCACATCTTTATGGTCCAGGTTTGGCAGACCAGATCAACCCTGCAACCGGTAAGACTTATAAGGAGTCTAATGGCTGGAAGCCAATCGAGCCAGGAGACGTATGCTGGGAAGACGTGAATGGTGATGGCCATATCAGTCAGCTCGACCGCGTGGTAGTAGGTAATATCTTCCCTAATGTGACTGGTGGTTTCACCACAACATTCGGTTACAAGAACGTATCTCTCTATGCACGTTTCGACTACTCATTGGGACACACCATCTACAACGACCTCAAGGCTCGTTCTTTGGGACAGTATCAGGGTTCGTTCAACCTCATCGACAAGGTAAAGGATACATGGTCTGAGACCAACCGCGATGCAGACCTTCCAGTATTTACATACGCTGACCAGTTGAACAAGATGAATATCACCCGTGAGAACAATGGTTACACCGCAGTCAACGGTAACAGCTCCCGTTTCTACGAGAAGGGCGACTACCTGGCACTGCGCGAGATTACTCTCAACTGGAACTTGCCAAAGACATGGATCAGCAGAGTAGGCATGCAGAATGCTTCCCTCTATGTAACAGGTCAGAACCTGTTCTACATCACTGGTTATGACGGAGCTTCTCCAGAGCCAGCAGCATATAATGGCTATGGCGCAGGTATTGACAACGGTCGTTACCCAACACCACGCACATTACTCTTCGGTTTATCAGTAACATTCTAAAATTTGACTAAAATGAAAAAGTTTTTGAAATATTTTGCAGCAGGCTGCATGGTCTTCTCAATGACTAGCTGTCTTGATGTAGAACCACAAAGTGAGATTACTGATGCTGGCTACTGGAAGGAAGAAGGCCAGTTCAGTTCTGCCAATACCGGTCTCCAGGCGATGTTCCGCGACCGTACCTTCACTCTTTTCGAGTGGGGTGAGATGCGTACCAATCTCTATGGTGGCAGTTCTTTCTCTGGTGAGGCAAGTAGTGGATATGAGTTCATGTGGAACAACCTCTTGAGCCAGGCAAGTCCAGCCATCAGCAACTATGGTGGCTGCTATACGCTCATCAACCAGCTCAACCTGATGATTGCCAAGACTGAGAACACCGACCTCATCAAGGAGGCTGCCAAGAATAACTATCTGGGTTCTGCATACGGTATGCGTGCCTTCATATACTTCCAGCTGTTGAGAACCTATGGCGACGTCATCGTTGTAACCGACTATACCAAGGGTAGCGACATCAGCATCGGTAACATGGGTAAGGCTGCTTCTCCTGCAGCAGAGGTAATGGCTCAGATCAAGAAGGACATCGAGGCTTCAGAGAAGGCTTATGGCGACAACTACAAGTTTGCCAACGGCAGAAACTACTGGTCTCTGGCTGCTACCAAGATGCTCAAGGGTGAGGCTTATCTCTGGAGCGGTAAGCAGATGGGCGGCGGTAACGCTGATTATCAGATTGCCAAGGCTGCTTATGAGGACGTGAAGAAGGCTGACGTAGCTTTGCAGAACGACTTTACCAAGGTATTTGCCTTTAACAACAAGAAGAACAAGGAGATTATCTACGCTGTTTATTACGGCAAGGATGAGAAGACTATGTGGAATGATACCTTCCGCTTGACTTTGGTGATGGGTTCTATGTTCTTCAAGAACTACTATGAGGCTGATGGTACTTCTCTGGCTGAGTCTGCCATGAGTAATATGGACGGTGTAATGCGTATATCTCTCAACAAGGATATGTGGAAGGAGCTTTATCGTGACGGTGATACCCGTAAGGCTGGTAGCTTGAAGGATATCTATGCCAAGAACGAGGATGGGTCGCTCAAGTATGTTGGCAACATCCAGTATAAGTTCCAGGGTACCTTGCCAGAGGGTTACAACCAGCGCCAGTGGCTCGATGATTACCCAATCTATCGCTATGCTGACTGTCTCTTGGGCTTGGCTGAGGCTAAGGCTTTGCTGGGCGAGGATCCTGCTGCTGAGATCAACGAGGTAAGAAAGCGTGCTTACGGCGAGGAGTACTTCAATGCTCACCAGGCTGAAGTGGCTTATCCTAATGATACAGACGCTTCATTCTATGCCAACAACTCTTTCGTAGGCAGCGATGCCAATGTCATTGAGGCTGTATTGAAGGAAAGATGCCGCGAGTTCCTCTTCGAGGGTAAGCGTTGGTACGACCTCCGTCTGATGGGTACAGAGTATGTTACCAAATATACTTCTGCTCAGGCAAGCAAATTGTTGTGGCCTATTGACGAGAATACTCTTGGCTTGAACAGCCAGTTGCACCAGACTCCTGGTTACGAACAATAAGGGTATATGGAAGTGTCGATAAGACACATCATCTTGTTTGATTATAAAAGTGAGAAGAGAGGGATTCGTTCCCTCTCTTCTTTACAATTTTTTCTCTCTTGAATCAACTTTGTAAATCATCATATATCATCAACAAAATCAACCTAAATAAAATATGAATCGACTCTTGCTTTTTGTGCTATCTATATTTTGGTGCATGGCTGGCATCTCTGCCAATCATCCTTCTTCATTGTTGCCTCTGCCTCAGAAGTATCAGTTCAACGGCAAGAAATCCAGCGGCGAGTTGACAGTGGAGGAAAAATATGTGAGCCAGATTGAAGGAGCTAAATTCCAGGAAGAGGCTTACCATCTATTGATTACCAAGAAAGGCATCCTTCTGGAGGCTACCACCCCAAAGGGTATGTATTGGGGACGACAGACGCTGGAACAGCTGAAAACCACTAAGAATAAAAAGATATATTTGCCACAGTGTGAAATCACCGACTGGCCTGCCTTCCGTATCCGTGGCTTCATGCACGATGTGGGCAGAAGCTTTATCCCAGTAGAGGAACTGAAGCGCGAAATCAGTCTGTTGAGTAGATACAAAATCAACGTTTTCCATTGGCATCTTACTGAAAATCAGGCTTGGCGCCTGGAATGCAAGAAATATCCGCAGCTCAATGCTCCAGAGAATATGGAGCGTGAGAAAGGAAAGTATTATACATTAGAAGAGGCCCGACAACTCGTGGAATTCTGCAAGCAGCACCAGGTGCTCCTGATTCCGGAAATCGATATGCCGGGACACAGTGCTGCCTTTGAGCGTACCTTCAAGACTGATATGCAGAGCGAGAAGGGCACTCAGATTCTGAAAGACATCATCGATGAGGTATGCGCTACGTTTGATGTACCTTATCTCCATATAGGAACCGACGAGGTTCAGTTCACCAATCCGGATTTCGTTCCGATGATGGTGAAATACATCCGCGACAAGGGCAAGAAGGTTATCTCCTATAACCCTGGCTGGAACTATAAACCGGGCGAAATCGACATGACGCAGCTCTGGAGCTATCGTGGAAAGGCACAGAAGGGCATCCCTGCCATCGACTGCCGCTACCACTATGCCAACCATTTCGATACCTACGCCGACCTGGTGGCGATGTTCAACAGCCGCATCTACAACCAGCCTGAGGGAAGCGACGATCTGGCTGGCTGTATCGTAGCCTTTTGGAACGACCGATACATTGACAATACACCTCAGTTGTTGGCAGAAAACAACTTCTATCCTTATATGCTCACCCTGGCAGAGCGTGCCTGGCGTGGAGGCGGCAACTGCTATTTTGATGGCAAGGGCACCCTGCTGTGGGAAGACGAGCCGGAGCAGTTGGCTGCTTTCAAGGAATTCGAAGACCGCCTGTTGTGGCAGAAGAATACCTGGCTGAAGGAGGTTCCATTCCCATACGTCCGTCAGACCCAGAGTGAATGGCAGATTACCGATGCCTTCCCTAACGGAGGCGATTTGAACAAGGTCTTCCCTCCAGAGGAGAAAGAAGATTCCGTATATCAGTATGAGGGCAAGACTTACAAGACCCGCAAGATCATCGGCAACGGCATCTATCTGCGCCATGTATGGGGCACGCTGGTTCCCGGTTTCTACGCCAACCCTCAGGAGAACCACACCGCTTATGCCACCCGATGGATTTATTCTCCAAAGGAAAGAAAGACGAAGCTGGCGCTGGAGTTCCAGAACTACAGTCGTTCGGAAAGCGACCTGGCTCCCCGTCAGGGTACCTGGGATTACAAGTGCAGTCGTGCCTGGCTCAATGGTCAGGAAATCATGCCTCCTGTATGGAAGAACACGAATACCGAGCGTTCCAACGAGATAACGTTGAAGAATGAGAATTACATGTCTCGTCCTGCGATAGATATTACCCTCAAGAAGGGGTGGAACAAGCTGATGCTGAAACTTCCTGTCGGCAAGTTCTCTTCTAAGGAGACCCGACTCGTGAAGTGGATGTTCACGGCAGCGCTGGTTGATGAATAAAAGAACCGAATCAGGTTGATGAATAAAAAAGTATTATAAGATAGGTTTATATATATGTTGTATGGTAAGTTAAAGTTTCCTAGTAGAGTGTTGGCAGCAGTTTTGCTGTCGGTACTCTCGATGGGGCTCCAGACAGTAAATGCAGCCCCAAAGAAAAAAGCTGCCCAAAAAGTAAAGGTGGCTTGTGTTGGTAACAGTATTACCTATGGTACTGGTATCCAGGATAGAGAACATTTCTCTTATCCTGTGCAACTTCAGAAGATGTTGGGCGACAAGTACCTGGTAGGTAACTTCGGTAAGCCGGGTGCTACCCTGTTGAAGCATGGACACCGTCCTTACATGCAGCAGGAAGAGTACAGACAGGCAATGGCGTTCAAGGGCGATATTGCTGTCATCCATTTGGGTATCAACGATACGGACCCAAGAAACTGGCCCAACTATCGTGATGAGTTCGTGAAAGATTATCTTTCCCTGATGGACTCTCTGCGTTCCGTGAATCCGAAGGTACGTTTTATTCTGGCTCGAATGACTCCGATTGCCCACCGCCATCCCCGTTTTATCTCGGGTACCAAGCAGTGGCATGATGAAATACAGGAAGCTATCCAGGTGGTAGCAAAGGTGAGTGGGGCGGAAGTGATCGATTTCCATGCTCCTCTCTATCCTTATCCTAATCTGTTGCCGGATGCCATCCATCCGAATGCGGAAGGTGCCGGCATCCTGGCTAAAACCGTTTATGGCGGTATTACCGGAAATTATGGTGGACTGCAACTGTCCGATCTCTATACGGATGATATGGTATTGCAGCGCAATGTGCCGCTCGATATCCATGGCATCGCCAATACAGGCGAGAAGGTGATGGTAAGCATTGCCGGACAGAAGGCTACTGCCATTGCCAATAACCGTGGTGAGTGGAGTGTTACCCTGCAACCTCTGCAGGTAGGCACTGATTATACGCTGACCATTCAGGCTGGCAAGCAGAAGAAAGAGTTCCGCCATGTGGCTGTAGGTGAGGTCTGGTTGTGTTCGGGACAGTCGAATATGGCATTCCGATTGAATCAGGCTGTTACCGGCAAGAAAGACATCGCTCAGGCTGATGACCCTGATTTCCGACTTTTCGATATGAAGGGAAGATGGGAGACTTATGATGTGGCTTGGCCGGCATCCTGTCTGGATTCCCTGAATCATCTGCAGTATTTCAAGCCTACTACCTGGAAGAAGGTTTCTCCGGAAACAGCAGCCCAGTTCTCTGCCGTAGCTTATTATTATGGTAAGATGTTGCGGGATAGTCTGAAGGTACCTGTGGGATTGATCTGCAATGCCATCGGCGGTGCTCCTACGGAAGCCTGGGTAGATAGGAATACCTTGGAAACCCAGTTCCCGGCTATCTTGAGAGACTGGTTGCACAATGACTTTATCCAGGATTGGGTAAGAGGCAGGGCTGCCAGGAATCTCACCCACGATGCTACTCATCTCGGTCGTCATCCATACGAGCCATGTTATCTCTACGAGAGTGGTATCCTGCCTTTGCAGCAGTATCCTATCAAGGGAGTAATCTGGTATCAGGGGGAATCGAATGCCCACAATATGGATGCTCACGAACAACTCTTCCGCCTTCTGGTGGATAGTTGGAGAAGCAATTGGAAGAATCCTCAGATGCCTTTCTATTTCGTTCAGTTGTCCAGCCTGAACCGTCCTTCCTGGACCTGGTTCCGTGACAGTCAGCTCCGATTGATGAAATCCATCCCGAATACTGGAATGGCGGTGTCTTCCGACCAGGGAGATTCGCTCGATGTGCATCCTACGAACAAGCAGCCGGTAGGTGAGCGTCTGGGTCGCTGGGCTTTGAACCAGACCTATGGTCATAGTGTAACCCCATCAGGTCCTATATATAATAAGGTGGTAAGAGAGGGTGAATCGCTGGTGGTATCATTTACCTATGGCGATGGTCTCCGTACTTCCGACGGCAAGGCTCCATCCTGCTTCGAGATGGCAGAGGAAGAGGGTCTCTTCTATCCTGCACAGGTGAAGATTGAGGGAAATAAGGTCCGACTCACTTCTCCAGAGCTCAAGGCACCGAGATTTGTGAGATATGCATGGCAGCCTTTCACACGTGCCAATCTGGTGAACCAGGACGGTTTGCCGGCATCTACATTCCGGGGAGAAATCAAAGCGGGCATCAAGTCCCTGTCTGGCTTCCCTTCTGGTGAGGCTGGCTATGAGCTCGGTGTCTCAGCTTGTTATTCTGGATTCATCGGCGACTACCTGATAGTGGCTGGTGGCTGCAATTTCCCTGAACCTGGAAAGAAGAAGTACTATTCGGGTATCTATGCAGCGAAAGTGACAGGCAACGAGGAAACCTTACATTGGGAGATGATAGGCAACTTGCCTGAACCTGCTGCTTATGGTGGTGTGGTAGCCACTGGTGATAGCCTGGTTCTGGTTGGTGGATGCAACGGCGAACATAGTTTGAAAACCGTCTTGAGTATCCACTTGGACAAGAAGAGCGGCAAACCGGTATTGAAATCCTTGCCAGACTTGCCTTGTACGGTAGATAACATGGGCGTCTGTCTGATGGACAATCGCCTGTTTGTTGTGGGGGGCAATCAGGATGGTCATCCTTCCGCTTCCGTTCTCACCTGTGAACTCGGAAAGAATCTGGAATGGAAAAGGGAAACGGAAATGATTGGCGAACCGAGAGTTCAACCGGTCTGTGCTGCCTATGATGGCAAACTCTATGTCTGGGGCGGCTTCTATCAGAATGGCAAGTCAAGCATCGTTGCCACATCTGGATTGCGTTATCTTCTCCAGGGCAAATGCTGGAATCCGCTTCCGGCACCCCGTGATGGCGAAGGTAAGGAACTCACCTTGACGGGCGCTACTGCCATGCTGGCTGTGAGTCCTGACGGTGAAGTCCAGATTATCTGCGCCGGAGGCGTGAACCGTGATATCTTCTGGGATGCCATCAGCGGAACCTATTCCAAGGTGGCACAAGCTGATTATTTGAAGAAGGACATTTCGTGGTATCAGTTCAACGGTTGTCCTTTGACATATAAACTGAAAACTGAACGCTGGGAAATTCTTTCCCACCAAACCCCTCTACTGGCTAGAGCGGGAGCCCAAGTGGCAATGCGAAAACATACATTATATTATATTGGCGGTGAATTGAAGCCTGGTCTTCGTTCACCCGGTATAGTTCAGTTAGATTTACGTTAATTAATGATTCTACCAGTGTGGTATGATAGTCTGGCGAGGCTTCATCTACACTGGTTTTTCTATTTTATGAAGGTTTGTTGCAAAATGAAAGTTAAAACCCTTGTTTTTCTTTTAGTTTGCATTATGTTTCTTAAAATGAGTTATCAAATAGAAAGCAAACTAAAATAATAAAAGCAAAAAGTAAGTAAATAGCCTTTTAATTAATCAAATTGTCGTACCTTTGCACTCGAAAACGAACAATATGTAATTTAAATAATAGGAGAGATTAACATGAAAAAGATCGAAGCAATTATCCGCAAGACGAAATTTGAGGATGTAAAGGAAGCTTTGCTTGCCGCCGACATTGAGTGGTTCTCTTACTACGATGTAAGAGGAGAGGGCAAGATGCGACAGGCTCGTATCTATCGTGGTGTCATGTATGATACCAGCAGTATTGAGCGAGTGTTATTGAATGTTGTCGTGCGCGACAAGAACGTAGAGAAAACAATTCATGCCATCCAGGAGGCAGCCCGTACCGGCGAGATTGGTGATGGTCGAATCTTTGTAATTCCTGTAGAGGATACCGTAAGAATCCGTACAGGTGAAAGAGGCGACATCGCTCTTTATAATGCGGAGCAGGAAAAATAAGATGTGGAAGGGAGGAGAGAGATTAGTTTTCAGATTGTATCAACACTTTAAAGATTTTGTGTTATGAGTGTACAGGATTTAGGAATTTCATTAGATACCGTATGGATGCTCTTGGCAGCCATGTTGGTCTTTTTCATGCAGCCGGGATTCGCCCTCTGCGAGGCGGGCTTTACCCGTAGTAAAAACACCGCGAACATCTTGTTTAAGAACTTCGTTGACTTCATGGTCGGTTCGGTTCTTTTCTGGTTCGTAGGTTTTGGATTTATGTTTGGTAGCGATGGTGCCGGATTCATCGGTATGCCTAACTTCGGCGATCTTTCTTTTTACAAGAATGCAGCTGGTCTTCCTACAGAAGGTTTCCTGATGTTCGAGACTGTATTCTGCGCTACCAGCGCTACCATCGTTTCAGGTGCCATGGCGGAACGTACCAAGTTCTCTATGTATTGCATCTATTCATTCTTCATCTCATTGATTATCTACCCTGTAGAAGGTCACTGGACATGGGGTGGCGGTTGGCTTTGCAATGCTGATGCTGGTTCATTTATGATGGACACCTTTGGTGCTGCCTTCCATGATTTCGCAGGTTCTGCCATTGTACATAGTGTTGGTGGTGTCCTCGCCTTGGTAGGTGCTATCTGCTTAGGTCCTCGTTTGGGTAAGTACCGCAACGGCAAGAGCATGGCTATCCCTGGTCACAACCTGATGGCTGCTGCCCTCGGTGTATTCATCCTCTGGTTCGGATGGTTCGGATTCAACCCTGGTTCTCAGCTCGCTGCTTCTGGTGAGGTTAACCGTGTTGCTATCAGCCACGTATTCCTGACCACCAACCTGGCTGCTGTCTGCGGTGGTTTGGGTACTATGTTTACATCTTGGATCAAGTATGGTAAGCCATCATTCTCATTGACATTGAATGGTATCTTGGCAGGTTTGGTAGCTATTACAGCCGGTTGCGACTTGGTTAGTCCATTGGGTTCAGCCATCATTGGTCTTCTGGCAGGTATCATCCTGGTATTCTCTATCGAGTTCATCGATACCAAGCTTCATATTGATGACCCTGTAGGTGCTAGCTCTGTACATGGTGTATGTGGTATCTTCGGTACCTTGATGACAGGTCTCTTTGCCCTCGATGGCGGCGCTTTCTATGGTGGTGGCTTCGGTTTCTTCGGAGCACAGGTCTTCGGTATCCTCGTTATCGACCTTTGGGCAGCTGCAACAGGTATCATCCTCTTCTGGGGTATCAAGAAGATTGCTGGTCTCCGTGTTGACAAGCGAATCGAGGAGGAAGGTCTCGATATCTACGAGCATGGTGAGAGTTGCTACAACTAAAGTACTTTCATATATTGACGAGAGAGATTATTGATAAAAGTTTTGGTAGGCAAGGTTTTTTGTAGTAACTTTGCAGCCAAAACTTTTTAAAACAGGAATGGAGCTGGTGGATGGATTCGCCGCCTACAACAGAAAAGAGGTGGATGAGTTCTACAGTTCCTTATTATTAACGGAAAAACAAGAGAGATTATGAAGAAGATTTTAGATATGAAGAAGATGGGTGCCTTGGCACTCGGTTTGATGGCTTTTGCTCCTGCTGCCATGGCACAGGACGAGGTAGAAACTTCTATCGGGGCTGATATCGTTAGCCAGTACTACTGGCGTGGTCAGGATTTGGGAGCCGTCTCCCTGCAGCCTACCTTGGGTATCGGATATAAAGGTCTATCTCTTACTGCTTGGGGAAGTGTAGGTCTTTCTCAGCCGGAAGATACTAAGGAGTTTGATCTTACCTTGGCATACGAGACTGGTGGTTTCCATATCGGAGTAACCGATTACTGGTTCAACTCTCCTAACGAGAAGTATTTCGCTTACAAGGCTCACGAAACTTCTCATGTTTTCGAGGCAAATGTAGGTTATGACTTCGGTCCGCTTGCCTTGAACTGGTACACCAACTTCGCCGGCAACGATGGAGTCAACAAGGATGGCGACCGTGCCTATTCATCTTATCTCGAGGCTACTGCTCCATTCAAGTTGGGTGGCTGCGATTGGGAGGCAAGCATCGGTGCTGTGCCATTTGCCACCACCTTCTATGGTGAAGCCAATGGTTTTGCCGTTACCCACGTAGGTGTCAAGGCAACCAAGGATATCAAGATTACCGATTCCTTCTCTGTTCCTGTCTTTGCTCAGGTAGCTGCTAACCCTAGCACAGAGAAAGCTTATCTGGTAGTGGGTTTCACCCTGCAGCCATAAAGTGAGGTCATTTTTTCAGTTAGCATAAATATAAATGCCGATAGTTCTGAAACATCAGAAACTATCGGCATTTTCTTTATATATAATAATGTGTATTACAGGTTGTTCAGCAAGTCTGCCTTGCCATCATTGATCAGCTTGATGACCAACTCTCCGAAGAGGGTGTTCTGCCATGCGAACCAAGGACGGGTGTATTTAGAGGCATCGTCCTTGTGGAAAGACTCATGGATGAATCCCATGCCGGCATCCGTATTCAACAGCATCTTCATGCAGAAGCGGATCTCGTCATCGCTCTGTGCGGTGAAGCACTTCATCATGATAGACATAGGCCAAGGCATGTCGTAACCGATGTGTGGACCACCGATACCTTCGCCAGCCTTGCCACGGAAGAAGCAAGGATTGTCCTCACTCCAAACGAAACGGCGGGTGTTCTGATAGATAGGGTCGTTCATAGGAACATCACCCATATATCCCATACCCAGGAGAGAAGGAACGTTGGAATCGTCCATCAGGAGCTGATTGCCGAAACCATCTACCTCGTAAGCATAGATCTTGCCATACTTAGGATGGTTGTAGATAGCATACTTCTGCAGAGCAGTATGTACCTCGTCAGCCAGACTGCTGCAATCCTGCGCAATCTTCAAGGCTGCATCTTTCTTTGCTGCATCCTTCTCTGCCACGTGCTTCAAGATCTCTGCTGCCTTGTTCATGGAAGAAACTGCCATGAAGTTTGATGGAATCAGGAATGGAAGGATGGTAGCATCATCTGAAGGGCGGAACATGGAAGCGATCAGTCCTACTGGTTTTACCGGAGCGCCGAAACCGTCCCAACCGATGGTATCGAAGGCACGGTCAGAAACACGGGTAAAGTGATAAGCCTTGGCTGTCACCTTGCGCTGCTGCTCGTGGAAGGTCTTCAGGATATTCTCGATAGCCTTCATCCATACTTCGCCGAAAATAGAGTCATCGCCTGTCACCTTCCAGTACTCGTAGGCCAGACGGATAGGGTAGCAGAAGGAGTCGATCTCATATTTGCGCTCGAATACATCCGGCTGCATCTTGGTGCGGTCTTTCTGCCAGCCGGCACCGGTAGGACCGTCATTGAAGGCATTGGCGTAGCGGTCGATGTTGATGCACTTCAACTGGCGGAGAATCACACCCTTCAGCATCTTCTTCAATTTTTCGTCCTTGTTGGCGAGGGCTACGTAAGGCCATACCTGGGCACCTGAGTCGCGGAGCCACATGGCTGGAATATCACCGGTATATACGAATGTATCATCATCACCATTTTCGAGCACACGGTAGTGAACGGTACTCTCCAGGGTGTTAGGATAGCAGTTGGCAAACATCCACGCCAGCTTTGGATTCTTCTTCAGGAGTTTCTGTACTTCCTTGATCTTCTTCTCTACAGCTGTAGAAGTGAAGAGACGGTCCTCTACAGGAGGACGCTTTGACTCATATTTGCCATTCACCGGGGTTACCACCTTGGTATAGCGTGCATGCACATCTACCTCAGCATTCTCCTGAGCCATAGCGCTCATGGAGGCAAGAAGAGCCAATGTTAAAATAGTCTTTCTCATTATTTATATTTTTGTTAGTTAGTGCTTGATTCTTATGGACGGTCGGCAGGACGGGTTCCCCACTTCGATGGCTGGTTGCCCATCTGCAGTTCGAGGGTGCCGCCCTTCATGATGTCGTTGTACATGATGTATGACTTGCTGTATGGCTTGCCGTTCAACTTCACAGACTGTACGTACATGTTTTCCTTGCTGTTGTTCTTGCAGACGATGTTGAAGGTCTTGCCCTTGCCCACGTTCAGTTCTGCCTTGTCGAAGATAGGGCTGCCGATGATGTACTTGCCGCCAGCTGGCTCTACCTGATAGAGACCTACGGAAGAAAGCACATACCATGCTGACATCTGACCTACGTCCTCGTTGCCGCTCAAACCGTCGAAGTCATCCTTGTACATCTCGTCCAGAGTCTGTCTGAGCAGACGGGCAGCCTTCCAAGGCTGACCTACATAGTTGTACATGTAGAGAACATGATGGCTAGGCTCGTTGCCATGGGCATACTGACCAATCAGACCAGAGATGTCTGGAGAGGCATTGTCGCCCATTTCACCGGTAACGATGAAGAGAGAGTCGAGCTTGGTCACGAACTTCTTTTCATTGCCGAAGAGCTTCACGAGTCCGTGAACATCATGTGGAACCAGCCAGGTATATTGCCAGGCATTTCCCTCGGTATAGTCATCTTCACGATGCTCTGCTGCGAATGGGTTGAAAGGAACACGGAACTTGCCGTCGGAACCCAGACCGCGCATAAAGCCGATCTCCTTGTCGAAGTACTTGCTGTAAGCCTTTGATCTGTTCTCGAAGTACTTGGCATCTTCCTTCTTGCCCAGCATGCGAGCCACCTTTGCCACGCAGGCATCAGCCAGCGCATATTCCATTCCCTTGGCTACGGTTTCCTTGGTAGGCTCCTTGTCGTATGGCAGATAACCGTGCTTCTTGAGCAAGCCCATGCCACGCTCATCGAGCATAGCCGACTTCTTCATCGCCTCGTAGGCTCCTTCCTTATCCTTCACATAGCCCTTCAGTACCATATCGGCAAGAACAGGAATACCTGGGTTGCCCACCATACAGTTGGTTTCGTTACCCATCAGATGCCATACTGGCAACTTGCCCTGCTGGCGATAGATATTGATGAAGGTGCTAGCCATATCTGGCAACATGTCGGTATGGATCATGGTCATCAATGGATGAGCTGCACGATAGGTGTCCCAGAGTGACAAGGTGGTATAATTGGTGAAGTTGCCGTCATAGACCTTGCCGTCGGCACCGCGATACTGACCGTTGACGTCTGAGAAGACAGATGGAGCGGTCATGGTATGATACATGGCTGTGTAGAAGATGCGGCGGGAAGTAGAATCGCTGGTCTCGATGTTCACTTTAGCCAATTCCTTGTTCCAGGCAGCATCTGCATCAGCTACTACCTGACGGAAATCCCAGCCTGGAATCTCTTTCTCCAGGTTCAGCTTGGCATTCTCTGCGCTCACAGCCGACAAACCGGTCTTTACCAACAATGGCTTGGTGACATCAGCAGCGGTAATCAGCCATCTGCCGGTGCCCAATGGCTTCACGGTAACAGGCTGGGAGAATTCTGCGAAGAAGAATGCCTTCTGGTCGTTCGCCCATCCCTTGGAGAAACGGTGACCTGCCACGGTGGTAGCTGTGGTGTTATCTACATTGAAGTCCTTGGCTGCATCCCAACCGATACCCTGCTTCAGGTCGAGTACCAACTGTGCCTGCTGTGCATCAGCACCAAAGGTATAGCGCTGGAAGCCGGCACGCTGGGTAGCGGTCAGCTCCACCCATACATTAGGCTGCTGCAGTTTGACTGCATAGTATCCAGGGCGTACATTCTCGTTGTCGTGACTGAACTTGATTTCTTTCTGGTTGCCATCTGTTACGGGCAGGAAAGCCACGTCGCCCAGGTCGCCGATACCGGTACCGCTCAGGTGCTGGTGTCCGAAACCGATGAGGATGGAGTCAGAATGATGATAGCCGGAGCACCAGTCCCATCCGCGGGATGGTTCTGTAGGACCTAGCTGGACATATCCGAAAGGAACGTTGGCTCCGAGGAAAACGTGTCCATGTCCACCTGTTCCGATTCTAGGGTTGACAAACTGGGTTAGATTGCTCGACTTAGCCTGTTGAGCAAGCGATGCCTGAGAGTAGCCGCCGGCTAATACGCAGGTCATCATTAAAAGATTTATAAGTTTCTTTCTCATAATGCTATAGTAACATCTACGGAATAATTGAATAAATTAGGTTATTTGTAATAAAACACAATAATGTTGCAAAGATACTAAAAAAATGGGAAAAACGGCACTATTCTATATATTTTTTAACTAAACTTTCATTGTATTGAGAGGGGATTGCAAATCCCTCCAGGGGTGGTCGAACCTTTTTAGACGGCGGATTGCAAATCCGCCGGAACGCCTCACGGGTTCAAATCTGTCGAGATGCCTCACGGGGTTTGCCCATTTATCTTGTTTTTCTCTCTTTGTGTTATTTTGAAACCAATAATAGGGTTTATTCTTTCAAAATGAAAGATAAAGCGTACTGATGTATATTGATATGTTATTTTCCTCCTTTTCTTAAGACAAAAGGTAATGGAAATCTTTTCTATATTGACAAAAAGTAGTAATTTTGCAGCCGAAACATAACAAAATGTTATTTGTTTTAGGTAAAAAGAGATAAAAATAACCGTAAAAGAAAGGAAAAGATATTATGTGTGGAATCGTATCTATCTTCAATATTCAGGAGCAGACTCCTGAATTGCGACAGCAAGCGCTTCGTATGAGTCAGAAGATTCGCCATCGCGGACCAGACTGGAGCGGAATCTACTGTGGTGGTTCTGCTATCCTGGCACATGAGCGTCTGAGTATTGTTGACCCTGAAAGTGGTCGCCAACCTTTGTTTGCACCAGACAAGAAACAGGTGCTTGCCGTAAACGGTGAGATTTATAATCATCAGAATATCCGTGCCCGTTTTGCCGGCAAATACCAGTATCAGACCGGTTCCGACTGCGAGGTGATTCTTTCTCTCTATCGTGAGATGCGAGCAGATTCCGACTTTGATACCTTAATATATAAAGGTGAGGATGCGCTCCACGCCCGTATCTCCAAGATGCTTGAAGAGCTGAACGGTATCTTTGCCTTCGCCCTTTACGATGCTGAGCGTGATGAGTTCCTCATTGCCCGCGACCCTATCGGCGTAATTCCTCTTTATATTGGTTATGATAAGGATGGAAAAGTGCTGGTGGCAAGCGAGTTGAAGGCTCTGGAAGGCCAGTGCGACCATTACGAGCCATTCCTTCCAGGTCATTATTACTATAGCAAGAACCCTGGCATGAAGCGTTACTATACCCGTGATTGGTTTGAATACGCTGCCATGCAGAAGAAATATCAGATTGATGATAAGAAGAAGGAAGAAGCCCAGTTGAAGGATGCGGAACCTCAGGAGAAAGCTGCGGTAAAGGAAATCCATGATGCCCTCGAAGCATCCGTCAAGCGCCAGCTGATGAGCGATGTTCCTTACGGTGTATTGCTGAGTGGTGGTCTCGATTCTTCCGTCATCTCTGCCGTAGCCGAAAAATTCTCTTCTACCCGTGTGGAGAATGGGGGCGAAACCAAGGCATACTGGCCACGCTTGCACTCCTTTGCCGTAGGTTTGAAGGGTGCGCCTGATTTGACAAAGGCACGACTGGTTGCCGAGCACATCGGAACCGTGCATCACGAAATCAACTACACCATCCAGGAAGGTCTGGATGCCATCCGTGATGTCATCTATTTCATCGAGACCTACGATGTTACCACCGTCCGTGCATCTACCCCGATGTATCTCCTGGCGAGAGTCATCCGAAGCATGGGTATCAAGATGGTGCTTTCGGGCGAGGGTGCCGACGAGGTATTCGGAGGTTATCTTTACTTCCACAAGGCACCGGATGCCAAGGCTTTCCACGAGGAAACCGTGCGCAAGCTCGGCAAACTCTATCTCTACGATTGCCTGAGAGCCAACAAGAGTCTGGCTGCATGGGGCATCGAGGGCCGTGTGCCTTTCCTCGACAAGGAGTTCCTGGATGTAGCGATGGGTATGAACCCGGTATTGAAGATGTGTCCTGACAAGACCATTGAGAAGAAGGTGGTTCGTGAGGCATTCGCCGATCTGCTTCCAGAAGAAGTGGCATGGCGACAGAAGGAGCAGTTCTCCGATGGAGTGGGCTATTCATGGATTGATACCCTGAAGCAGATTACCGCATCAGCCGTCAGCGACGAACAGATGGCGCATGCTGCCGAGCGATTCCCTATCAATCCTCCACGGAACAAGGAGGAGTATTATTATCGCTCTATCTTCGCCGAGCATTTCCCAAGCGACAGCGCTGCCAAGAGTGTTCCTAGCGTGCCAAGTGTAGCCTGCTCTACTGCCGAAGCCCTTGCCTGGGATGCCTCTTTCAAGAACCAGAACGACCCTAGCGGCAGAGCCGTAGCGGGAGTTCATGAACAGGCGTATAAATAGGAATGTTGAATGTTGAATGTTGAGTTGCCTCGCGGATTATTTGTGAGACCTTTAGCATGTCGCAAGGGCGTAAGCCTAATTCAACATTCAACATTCAACACTCAACATTCAACACTCAACACTCAACATTAAAATATTAGAAATAACCGATATAAAACGAACAAGAAATGGAAAAAGGATTGTACAGTTCTGCCTATGAGCACGATGCGTGTGGCGTAGGTATGGTGGTGAATATCCACGGTAACAAGAGTCATGAGCTGGTCGATAACGCCTTGAAGGTCCTCGAGAATATGCGCCATCGTGGTGCTGAGGGTGCCGATAACAAGACGGGTGATGGTGCCGGTATCATGCTCCAGATTCCACATGAGTTTATTCTTCTTCAGGGTATCCCTGTACCGGAAAAGGGAAAATATGGTACAGGTCTCGTCTTCTTGCCTAAGGATGAGAAGAAACAGCAGGATATCCTCTCTATTATGATTGAAGAGATTGAACGTGAGGGACTTCAGTTGATGCATCTCCGCAATGTACCTACCAATCCAGACTGTCTGGGTGAGGCTGCATTGAGCAATGAACCTGCCATCAAACAGGTGTTCATTACAGGTGTGACAGATGATAAGGTGCCTGTCTTTGAGCGCACCCTCTATCTTATCCGTAAACGTATTGAGAAACGTGTCAGCGATCCTGATTTCTATATCTGTTCGTTGTCTAATTCGAACATCGTATATAAGGGTATGTTGAGCAGCCTCCAGCTGCGTCAGTACTATCCTGATTTGACCAATAATTATTTTACAAGCGGTTTGGCATTGGTTCACTCCCGCTTCTCTACCAACACCTTCCCTACATGGAGCTTGGCTCAGCCATTCCGTCTCCTTGCCCACAATGGTGAGATCAACACCATCCGTGGCAACCGTGCCTGGATGAAGGCTCGTGAGAGTGTGTTGAGCAGCGAGGCTCTGGGCGATATCCGTGAGATTTCTCCTATCGTTCAGCCTGATATGAGTGACTCTGCCAGTCTCGACAATGTCTTCGAGTTCTTCGTGATGAGCGGCTTGTCATTGCCTCACGCCATGGCTGTCATGGTGCCAGAGAGCTTCAACGACAAGAACCCTATCTCTGAGGATCTGAAGGCTTTCTATGAGTATCACTCTATCCTGATGGAACCATGGGATGGTCCTGCCGCCCTGCTCTTCAGCGATGGCCGCTATGCCGGTGGTATGCTCGATAGAAACGGTTTGCGCCCTGCACGCTATACCATCACCAAGAACGATATGATGGTAGTCGCATCTGAGGTAGGTGTGATGGATTTCGACCCAACCGAGATTGCCGAGAAGGGACGCTTGCAGCCGGGTAAGATTCTCCTGATTGATACCCAGGAAGGCAAGATTTACTATGATGGCGAAATCAAGGAGCGTCTGGCTGCCCAGCATCCATATCGCCAGTGGTTGAACACCAACCGTATTGAACTGGAAAAGCTGCGCAGCGGACGTAAGGTGGAAAATGGTGTGGAAAACCTCACTCGCAAGGAATTGGAATTCGGTTTTGGCGAGGAAGACATCGATGGTACCATCATTCCGATGGCTACCAAGGGTCAGGAGCCTACAGCATCTATGGGTAATGATACTCCGCTTGCCGTGCTTTCCGACCAGCCACAGATTTTCTTCAACTACTTCCGTCAGCAGTTTGCTCAGGTTACCAACCCTGCCATCGACTCCATCCGTGAGAACCTCGTGATGAGTCTTACCGAGTATATCGGCCGTGTGGGTTCCGGCATTCTGAACCCGGACGAGAGCAACTGCAAGATGGTTCGCTTGCCACATCCTATCCTGACCAATACCCAGCTGGATATCCTTCAGAATATCCGCTACAAGGGATTCAATACCGTAAAGCTTCACATGATTTTCGAAACCGCCAAGGGCGAAGAAGGATTGCATGAGGCTCTGGATGAACTCTGCAAGCAGGCAGCACAGAGCGTGGATGATGGCTACAACTACATCATCTTGAGCGACCGTGGTGTGGATGAGACCCATGCCGCCATCCCATCATTGCTCGCCGTGAGCGCCGTTCATCATTATCTGATTGATGCCGGCAAGCGTGTGCAGACAGCCCTCATCGTTGAGAGCGGTGAAATTCGTGAGGTGATGCATGCAGCCCTGTTGTTGGGTTACGGTGCATCAGCCCTCTGTCCATACTTGACATACGCCATCCTCGACGACCTGGTCAAGAAGGGAAAGATTCAGGAGGATTACCATACAGCCGAGCAGAACTACATCAAGGCTGTGAAGAAGGGCTTGTTCAAGATTATGGCTAAGATGGGTATCTCTACCATCCGCAGTTACCGTGGTGCCAAGATCTTCGAGAGCATCGGTTTGAGCGAGAGCCTCCTGAAGAGCTACTTCGGAACAGAGGTGAGCACCATCGGCGGTATCGGACTCGAGACCATCGCCCGTGATGCCATTCGCCTGCACGACAAGGCATTCGAGACCAAGAAGCTCGACTTCCTGCCAAGCATGGGACAGTTCCACTACCGCAAGGACGGTATCAAGCACGCTTGGAACCCAGAGACCATCGCCACCCTGCAGCTCGCAACACGCAAGGGCGATTACGATCTCTTCAAGAAATATACACATCTCGTTGACGATAAGCAGGAGCCTATCTTCATCCGCGACTTCTTCAGCTTCCGCAAGAATCCTATCTCTATAGATAAGGTGGAGCCGGTAGAGGAAATCGTGAAGCACTTCGTTACCGGTGCGATGAGTTTCGGTGCCCTCTCCAAGGAGGCTCACGAGGCAATGGCACTCGCCATGAACGCCCTGGGTGCTCGAAGCAATACCGGTGAAGGTGGTGAGGATAACGAGCGATTCCATTCTACTCAGGATGGCATCAGCCTCTCCAGCAAGACCAAGCAGGTGGCTTCCGGTCGATTTGGTGTGACTACAGAATATTTGGTAAATGCAGAGGAAATCCAGATCAAGGTGGCACAGGGTGCTAAACCGGGTGAGGGTGGTCAGTTGCCTGGCTTCAAGGTCAACGAGGTCATCGCCAAGACCCGTCACTCTATCCCTGGCATCAGCCTGATTTCTCCTCCACCTCATCACGATATCTACAGTATCGAGGATTTGGCTCAGCTCATCTTCGACCTCAAGAATGTGAACCCTAAGGCGGCTATCTCTGTCAAGCTGGTAGCTGAGAGTGGTGTGGGTACCATCGCTGCCGGTGTGGCTAAGGCGAAGGCAGACCTCATCGTTATCTCTGGTGCTGAGGGTGGTACAGGTGCCAGCCCAGCATCCAGCATGCGTTTCGCAGGTATCTCTCCTGAAATTGGACTTTCTGAAACCCAGCAGACTCTGGTGAAGAACGGTCTTCGCGGACAGGTTCGCCTGCAGGTGGATGGTCAGTTGAAGAGCGGTCGCGACATCATCCTGATGGCTCTGCTCGGTGCTGAGGAATTCAGTTTCGGTACTGCCGCCCTCATCGTCTTGGGTTGTGTCATGATGCGTAAGTGTAACCTGAATACCTGTCCTATGGGTGTTGCCACACAGGATCCTAAGCTCCGTGCGCACTTCCGTGGCAGCTACAAGTACCTCATCAACTACTTCCGCTTCCTCGCTGAGGAGGTTCGTGAGTATCTGGCTGAGATGGGTTACACCTCATTGAACGATATCATCGGTCATACCGAGCTCATCGTCCGCAAGAAGGATGAGGAGATTGTTCCTACCGAGGGTGCTGATGCCGTAGAGCCAGAGGTGGCTAAGAGCATCAAGGAGAAGGCAGACTTGCTCGACTTCTCTCGCTTGCTGCATCGTGAGACTGGTCATTGCTCACTCTATCATACTACCGAGCAGATCCATGACCTCGACAATGTACTCGACCAGCAGTTGATTCGTGGTGCACAGCGTGCCATCGAGAATCAGGAAGAAGTGAACCTCGATTTTGCCATCAAGAATACCGACCGTGCTGCCGGTGTGATGCTGAGCGGTATGATTGCCAAGAAATATGGTGAGGCGGGTCTTCCAGACAAGACCGTGAACGTGAAGTTCAAGGGTTCTGCAGGTCAGAGCTTCGGTGCCTTTCTGGTCAATGGAGTGGATTTCAAACTCGAGGGTGAGACCAATGACTATTTCGCCAAGGGACTTTCAGGAGGTCGTATTTCCATCCTTCCTCCTATTCGCAGCAACTTCTCTGCCGAGGATAACATCATCGCCGGTAACACCGGTCTGTATGGTGCCACAAGCGGTGAGTTGTATATCAATGGTAAGGTAGGCGAGCGCTTTGGTGTTCGTAACTCCGGTGCCATCGCCGTAATTGAGGGTGCTGGCGACCACTGCTGCGAGTATATGACGGGCGGTAGAGTAGTAGTGCTCGGTGAAACCGGCCGTAACTTCGCCGCTGGTATGAGTGGTGGTGTTGCCTACGTATGGGATAAGAACCACAACTTCGATTACTTCTGTAATATGGATATGGTGGAAATCAACCTCGTGGAGGACAGCACCTATCGCAAGGAGTTGCACGAGCTGATCCGTCAGCATTATCTCTACACAGGTAGTAAGCTCGCCCGTACCATGCTCGATGACTGGAACCACTACGTAGAGGATTTCATCCAGGTAGTGCCAATCGAGTACAAGCGAGTTCTCCAGGAGGAGCAGGTAAAGAAGTTGCAGCAGAAGATTGCGGATATGCAGCGAGATTATTAACATTTAACTTTGAACTTTGAACTTGAAACTTTGAACTTTATGATATGCTTCATGGAGTTATAGCTCTCGATACTAATCATAAAGTTCAAAGTTCAAAGTTCAAAGTTCAAAGGGAACAAAGTTTAAAGTATCAAGATGGGAAATCCAAAAGCATTTTTGACTATACCTCGCAAGGAAGCAGGTTATAGACCAATTCACGATAGAATCCTCGACTTCAGCGAGGTAGAACAGACTTTGAATAGCAACGACCGCCGACAGCAGGCTTCCCGTTGCATGGATTGTGGTGTGCCTTTCTGCCACTGGGCTTGTCCGCTGGGCAACAAGGCACCGGAGTGGAACGATGCCCTCTACAAGGGCGACTGGGAGTTGGCTTACCGACTCCTCAATTCCACCAACGACTTCCCGGAGTTCACAGGACGCATCTGTCCTGCACTCTGTGAGAAGGCTTGTATCCTGAATCTCATGGATCATGAACCAACCACCAACCGTGAGGATGAGTGCGCCATCGTGGAGCATGCCTTCTCTGAGGATTATGTGCATGTTGAGATTCCGGAGCGTAACGGCAAGACGGTGGCTGTCATCGGTGCCGGTCCTGCGGGATTGGTAGCTGCCAACCAGTTGAACCACAAGGGATATAAGGTAACAGTCTTCGAGGCACGTGAGAATGCCGGTGGTCTGTTGCGTTACGGTATTCCTAACTTCAAGCTCAACAAGAGCATCATTGACCGCCGTCTTCGTCTTCTCGAAGAGGAGGGCATCGAGTTCAGATACAACCAGCATATTGACGTTACCAAGTTGCCGGAAGGCTTTGATGCCTACGTGGTATCTACTGGTACACCGACAGCCCGCGACCTGAAGATTCCTGGAAGAGAGCTGAAGGGTGTTTACTTCGCCCTCGAACTGCTTTCTCAGCAGAACCGTATCCTCGCCGGTATGGAGTTCTCTAAGGACGAACTGGTCAACTGCAAGGGCAAGGATGTATTGGTCATCGGTGGTGGTGATACGGGTTCCGACTGTATCGGTACCGCTCATCGCCAGGGTTGCAAGAGCGTAACCCAGATCGAGATCATGCCTAAGCCGGTAGAGGGTCCTGAGGATCCTAAGAATCCTTGGCCAAACTGGCCTCGCACCCTGAAGACCACCTCCAGTCATGAGGAAGGTTGTACCCGCCGCTGGAACATCAACTCTCTGGAGTTCCTGGGAAAGAACGGTAAGCTGACAGGCGTGAAGGTTCAGCCTATCGACTGGAAGCCAAACCCAGAGGGCGGTCGCCCATTGATGGTAGAGGCAGGCGAGCCGGAAATCATCAAGGCAGAGGCTGTATTCCTGGCAATGGGCTTCCTGAAGCCACAGCAGCCTGAGTTTGCCGAGAATGTATTTGTAGCTGGTGATGCAGCCAGCGGAGCTTCTCTGGTGGTTCGTGCCATGGCAAGCGGTAGAAAGATTGCAGCTCAGGTAGATAAGTTCCTGAACAAGTAATATTCGGTTATTTTTAACTATAAGTGTAGGGAGGTAAACCTTGTGACGAGGTAAGCCTCCCTTTTTTGTGCTCGGTAAGTGACTTGCTTGCGGTGGCTAAGTGACTTACTTACGGGTGCTAAGTGACTTACTTACGAGGTCTAAGTAAGATACTTATGGTGCTAAGGCGACTTGTCCCGGAATGACAGAGTGACACCGATGACAGCATTTTCTTAAAAAATCTCTCGCGTAGGCGGGCGGGAGGCTGATTAGAAAATTTTTCCTGCCCGCCCGCGCGCGTAGGATTTTTTTAGAAAACAGGTGTCACCGCCGTCACTTGTGTCATCGAGTCTCTCTTTCTTTTCCTCTTCTTTTCTTTATTTATTAGACAACTGAAGTGTCTTCTTGTTCGGATGGTTGATGTAGGTCAAGTTGGTTGACAAGGATATTTTTTTAAAAAAGTTATCATTGCTGTAAAATAGGGGAGAAAAGGGGGAGAAAAGAGGTGATAATACTTAAAATATTTAAAATTTAAGGCATTTTGCTAAAAATAACGGGGCAAAAACATTCTAATTCAAAAAAAAGCTTTACCTTTGCAGCGGTATATATACATTTTGGTAACGATAAAATTGGAAACTAAGAATGATAAAATGATAAAAAGGAGAGTGAAGGCAAGACCTAAGTCAACAACATACACTGGCTACTTCGTCGAGCTTGACCTTTCTAAAATATATAATGAGTTAGACAACATAAGTTTAATTAAATTTTTTATAAAAAATGAAAAGACAATTAACTAGTATTTTGCTCTTCTCTGCCCTCTTGGTGGGTGGAGCTAGCACTTTCGTATCTTGTACAGATCACGAAAGCGACAGTGCTTACAACACTAGCGTATCTCTTGCTGACGCTATCGCACAGCAGAAGGCTAAGTTGGCTCAGGTTACTGAGGATTTGCAGAACTTGACAGATCAGACTGACGCTATCAAGGAACAGGTTGCTGCTAACAAAAGACTCTTGACCGAGACTGCTCTTGCAGGTTTGGCACAGTACGCTACATTGGACGAGGCTCTTCAGTCTTCTGAGTACTTGAATGGTCAGTTGGAAGGCATCAGAGGTGAGATTCAGGCTATTAATGATTTGTATGCTTCTGACAAGGAGGCTGCTCAGGCTTACAAGGCAGCTTTGGAGGAGAAACTCGCTGGCTTGGATGAGGCTGTAGCTAATGAGGCTGAGGCTCGTGAGGCATTGCAGAAAGAGTATGACAAGGCTTTCGATTACTTGATCAACAAGAAGCTTGACAACATCGCTATCAACGCTACTGAGAACCCTGTTACTGGTTACTGGAATGCTGCATTCCTTGGTTCACAGTTGAACTTGGCTTCTTCTTTCTACGGCGTAGCTGCAGAAGGTAATGAGGATTGGGGTGTAAAGGCTAATCAGGTGCTCGGTAAGAATGGTAATGCTGGCTACCTCTATGTTTCTTTGAACCCAACAGAGATTGAGCCTTCTTTAGTTAAGGTAGAGCTGGTTAACAGCCAGGGTGAGCCTGCTAAGGGCTTCAAGCTCGGTGATATACAGGAAACTGACAAGGTATTGACTTACGGTTATACTCGTGCTTCAAAGAATGGTTTCTATCAGATTCCAGTTATTGCTTCTGATCCTCAGAACGATGATATCGCTTTGGATAAGGGCTCTTTGAAGGAGGCTGCTCAGAACATCCTCGGTGAGTTGAAGGATCATAAGGGTAATGACTTGGATTTGAGCAAGATTGCTTCTGCTTTGTATAAGAACAACCTCAACAATAAGTTGCAGGCTTACACAGTTAAGGCTACATATCACTTGTATGATCCTTCTCTGAAGAAGCTCGTTGAGAAGCATGCTGTTGCTCAGTACAATGTTGCAGCTTTCGCTGTTAAGCCATTGTCTTTCAACTTTGCAAAGGACAACCAGTATCTTGATAAGGTTGGTGCAAAGCTTTCTACCTTTGTAATTCCTTCTTTGTCAAGCAAGTTGGCTAACTACATCAATGCTATTGACTTCAAGGTTGAGTATGATGGTGCTAAGCAGATTGATGTTTATACAATCTTTGCAACAAGTTCTTTTGAATGTGAGCAGGTTGGTGACAATGTTATCATCAAAGGTTGGGAGTTCAATCCTGAGACAGGCTTTTGGGAGTATAAAGAGGATGGTATTTATACAATCAAAAATGCAACTGTTGAAAAAGTTGGCGAAAACTATGAGAAGGTTTATGTTATCAAAACCACAGATAAGACAGTTGAGAACTTGTTGACATCAATCAACGATCAGATTGCTGGTAAGTTGACAGATGTTAAGAATGATATCAACAAGGTAGTAAATAAGTGGGACAACCTTATTGCTAAGGTAAATCCATTGTTGAACAAGGTAGGTTCTAAGCTTGGTAGCGCTAACCAGTTGTTGCAGCCAACAATCCTTTATGTGGATCAGAATGGTAACCCTAACACTCTTAGTACACTTCACGGCCGTCTCGGTACTCGTTTCGTAGGTACAGGTGAAACTACACTTTATCCTACTTCTTGGACTGCTGAGCTTTTGGCTCCTGCTTATGCTAAGAAGGTATATGTTGAGGGTAATCCTAAGGGTGCACAGATTATTGCTGATGGTGTTGCTCAGACTGAAGAAACACAGTTCGATGGCACTATCAATAATGTTACCTTCAAGGCTACTGCAGCTGGTACATACACCATCGTTTATAAGGCTATTGACTACTCAGGTGTTGAGGTAGAGAAAACTTACAGTGTTGTAGTTAAGTAATTTAAGAATAACATAGTTAGTGGCAAGCTTACTTGCCGCTAGCCAAATCTTAAAAACAATATTTTAATATAATTAGATTAAAGATTATGAAATTAAATAAGGTAATACTGTCAGGTGTTGTTGCTTTGAGTTGCGTTAGTGCGTCAGCTCAGGAAGCAGATAAGACTGTAAATGTCTTCACTCCACATTGGTATGCACAGGCTCAGATTGGTGGTCAGTACACATTGGGTGAGATTGGTTTCGGTAAGTTGTTGTCTCCAAATGCTCAGGTAGGCGTAGGTTATAACTTCAATCAGGTTGTAGGCGCTCGTCTTTCTTTGAACGCATGGCAGAGCAAGGCTGGTCAGAACGTGGCTGGCAACGTTTACAAGTGGAAGTGGAACTATGTAGCTCCAATGGTTGACGCTACATTCAACCTCACAAACCTCTTCTGCGAGTACAACCCAGACCGTTTGGTTGAGGTTGGCGTATTCGGTGGTATCGGCGCTAACATCGCTTGGGGTAATGACGAGGCTGCTGACGCTCAGGCTGCTATCAAGGCTGGTCCTGGTAAGAATCTTGATCAGATGCCATTGGAGAACCTTTGGGATGGTACAAAGACTCGTTTCGTTGCACGTGTAGGTGCTAACGTTGACTTCCGCGTAAGTGATCGCGTTAAGTTGGGCGTTGAGCTTTCTGCTAACACATTGAGCGACAAGTACAATTCAAAGAAGGCTGGTAACCCAGACTGGTACTTCAACGCATTGGTAGGTGTAAAGGTTGCTCTTGGTGAGACTCATACCACTAAGGTAATCCCTGCTCCAAAGCCAGTAGAGAAGATCATCGAGCGTATCATCGAGAAGCCAGCTCCAGCTCCAGCTCCTAAGGTTGAGTCTAAGGTAGTTGAGGAGAACTTCCGTCGTGATATCTTCTTCCCAATCGGTAACTCTAATATCGCTAAGTCTCAGTCAACTAAGATTGCTGAGATCGTAGAGTACATGAAGGAGAACCCAGATGCTAAGATCACTTTGACTGGTTATGCAGATAAGGGTACAGGTTCTGCTGCATTCAACGATAAGATTGCTGCTCGCCGTGCTCAGACTGTTTACAACACACTCGCAGCTAAGGGTGTTGCTAAGAGCCGCATGATCAAGGAGTCTAAGGGTTCACGCGTTCAGCCTTTCGAGGAGAACGATATGAATCGTGTTACAATCTGTATTGCTAAGTAATTTAGCTCTATATAGAATTAAATAGTTCATTAAACATTATAACCGATCTTCATTCTTACTATGTAAGCTTTGGAGACCGGTTATTTTTTTTGTAACTAAACAGTATTAGAATGAAGAAAAGATTGTTTCTGCTCCTCTTGGGTTGTGCTACCATGCTCGGTGCTCAGGCGCAGTTGAGTGGTGCTGGCTACTACCGTGTGAAGAATGTTTCTACCGGTAGATATATGTCGCTTTCCGACAACCATAGTAGAGGAGTCAACTTCGCTTCTACCAGTGCGGATTGTGGTGCTATGGCTACCAGCTCTATTTGGGAGGACATCTCGCATGACCCGGGAAGCGTGTTCTATCTGGATCATATCAGCGGTGAAAGCTATAATGTGGTAGGTCAGGGAACCAGCCTTTACGGCATTATCCAGTATTACATCTACCTCTCTCCAGTTGGCAAGTACTACAAGGCTTGGCAGGAAGATAGTGGTCAGCGTATCACGCTTACCGATAAGAAATCAAGCAAGGCGGTGAGCTATGTAACTACTACGGGTACTTATAGTACTTGGAATATTACACCTATTAATACTTCCGATAACTATATTGGTGTAAAGCCAACCGTTACGGTTGGCGATAAGCATTATGCTGCCGTCTTTGCCGGTTATCCTTATACGCTGGGTGCTGGTATGAAGGCATACTATGTAACTAAGGTGATTGAGAAGGAAGGTGTGATCATCATCAAGGAGTTGACAGGTACCATTCCTGCAAAGACCCCAGTGTTGATTGAGTGTGCTTCTACAGATGTCAGCAAGAATCAGGTAACACCTGTTGTTAGCGATGCAGCTGTGCCATCTGATCTGGCTTCCCAGGTGAAGGGAGTTTACTTCTGTATTGGTAATCCTTGGTCTGGTCATTTCAACTCAGTGAAATTTGATGCTTCCAGTATGCGAGTATTCTCAGCCAACTCTTATGGCTATATCGCTATGACTACCTCGAAGGATGCGCTCACTTCTGTGAATATCGATCAGGAGGATAGTAATGGAGATAACTTGAGCGTTCTGGCTATCCCTGCCAACAGCTGGTATCTCTCTGTATCATCTTCTGCTCCATCCGAGATGAAGATGGTTACCGCCGAGCAGTATGCTACAGGCATTAAGGACATCACCGTGAAGCCTGCCTCATTATATAATGTATATACTCTTGAAGGTGTGCAGATTAAGAAGAATGCAACTTCTATCAGCGACTTGCATCAGGGAATTTACATCATAAATGGCAAGAAAGTCATTATTAAATAAATAAAAAGCCCTAAACTCTTGTGAGTTTGGGGCTTTTTGCGTAACTTTGCACCGTTTTTTAATGAAAATCAAAAATTTATGAGAAAATATGTAATTGCATTGGCAGCAGCGCTGCTGCCAACGATGGGTATGTTTGCCCAGACATTTAGTGAGCCTTGCATCCCGGGCAAGGTGTACACCAAGAGTATTGACGCTTCCGTGACAGTGGGTACAACCGGTATCGGTGTGGATGTGGCTGTGCCACTGAATGATGTATTTCAGGTTCGTACGGGTTTCTCCTTTACTCCCCGTGTGCATGCTACCATGAACTTTGCGGTTCAGGTGGGTGATGAGAAGGAGAGTGAGCAGGTGCAGGCAGAGAAGTTCAATCGCCTCGCTGACATGCTGGAGGAATATACCGGTACCCGAGTAGGAAATAGCATCGATATGGTGGGTACACCTACGATGAACAACTTCAAGTTGCTCGTAGATGTTCATCCTTTCAGCAACAAGAACTGGCACTTTACTACCGGTTTCTATTGGGGACCTTCACAGGTTGCCAAGGCTGAGAATGCAGTCTATGATGGAACCTCTCTGGTAGCAGTGAGTATGTACAACAACCTCTATGAGCGTGTGAAGAACTCTTATGAGAACTTTGTACCTTATATGTCTGTAGGTGATCAGCAGTTGGTAGCTGGCAAGGATCTCTATGATAAGTTCATGAGTTATGGCAGAATGGGTGTAACCCTGGGCGAGCGCAAGGATGGTACTCCATTCCGTCTGGAGCCGGATGCTAATAATAATGTATCTGCTACCATCAAGGTAAACAACTTCAAGCCTTACTTAGGTTTCGGTTATGGTGGCAAGCTTTTTAAGAATAGCGACGATTATTATGTTTCCTTCGATGCCGGTGTCTTGTTCTGGGGTGGTACTCCAAAGATCATGACCAACGATATCCAGAAGGTTACCTTTACACCAAACGAGGATTATACAGAGGCGGTGAAGCATGTAACCACAGAACCAGGTGTGGATTTGGCAAAGGATGTTAGGAACGAACCGGGTAAGGTAGGCGACTATGTGAAGCTCTTGAAGAGCTTTAAGGTTTATCCTGTAGTAGAACTTCGTTTGACCCGCCGAATCTGGGTGAAATAAGGTAGGATGTGTGCCTACACACCCAGATGGCTTAAAAACGGCGATTTGGGGCGAAAATAGGCGATTTGAGGCGTAAAAGTGTTTAAGACTGTTAAATAATGGCGATTTTTGAAACTTTTCCCTCTTAAAATTTGGTGGTTTCGCAAAATGTTAGTACTTTTGCACTCGCTTTTGAGAAATACACTTTCTCTTAGCAACTAAAGAAAGAGTTCTTTGAAAGATTTTACATAAACAGACAAGTAGTACA
>ERZ809407.425-NODE-425-length-47327-cov-22.470215_pt1 | contig 47327 bp, 40 predicted proteins | sample MGYA00520792_ERZ809407 | MGnify/ENA primary metagenome ERZ809407 (study PRJEB31576, sample SAMEA3212665) | Homo sapiens | biome: human-gut; feature: human gut; material: fecal | place: Sweden | collected 2012 ...
CTGCATTCGGCAAATTGAGAATAAATTCTCTTTGCGCTCATTGGCATTATCTTTGCATAAGATAAGCTGCATTCGGCAAATTGAGAATAAATTCTCTTTGCGCTCATTGGCATTATCTTTGTAGAAGATAAGCTGCATTCGGCAAATCTGCGACACATAGTGCTGACTTTTTGGCACAAAGGAAAAACGGCACGGGATTTGTATTACACAGACTACATTATTTATATAGAAATAAACAAAAGAAAAGGGAAAAGATTATGAGACAAGAAGATTTGTACAGAATGATAGACGAGAAGGAAAGAGGACTGGATATGTCGGTGGCTTTCCCCGCGCTGATGCGTAAAGTGTACACTTGGATGACGCTGGCGCTCGTCATTACGGGCGTTACGGCTTACGGAGTGGCTAACTCGCCGGGACTGTTGCAGGCTATTTATAGCAGTAAACTGACGTTCTTCGGTCTGATTGCGGCCGAGCTGGGTATCGTAATCTATACTTCGGCACGCATACATAAGCTGGCTCTGTCTACGGCTACGCTGCTGTTCGCGCTGTTCTCGGTAATCAACGGAGCGACACTTGCGTCGGTATTCATTGTGTATTCGCAGGCGGCCATCACAAAGACGTTCCTCGTTACGGCCGGAACGTTTGCTACGATGGCGTTCATCGGAAGCACCACGAAGCGCGACCTCACTAAGATGGGCGGCATACTGATGATGGCTCTTATCGGACTTATCATCGCGGGAATCGCCAATATGTTCATTAAGAGCAGCGGATTCGACCTCATCGTGAGTGGACTTGGCGTACTGATATTCGTCGGACTGACTGCTTGGGACGCTCAGAACATAAAGCGTCAGCTTGCCATGTCGCCAGATACAGGCGAGAGCGCACAGAAGATTGCGCTGTTGGGATCGCTCAGTCTCTACCTCGACTTCATCAATATGTTCCTCTATCTGCTCCGCTTCCTCGGAAACAGAGACTAAGATTACAGGGGCGTCTGAGCTTAAATATCTGATAATAAGGCATAAAAAGGACTGCTTTATGGTTAAAAATCCATAAACGAATAAAACTTTTAATCCTTTTATACGTCTTAATAAGAAAAGGAGCTGTGGCTCTCGAGGATGGAGGAATGGAAGTCTCAATCCTCAAAACATAAAATGACAATAATATAAAAAGGAGAAAATAAAATGAAGAAACAAGTTTTTGTATTCGCGCTTGCAGCCGGATGCTTGTTGATGACAGGTTGCGCAAGCAAGAAGGAACTGGTGAACTGCCAGAATGAGAACAAGGAACTGACAAACAATTATCAGTCGACAAAGGAGCAACTTGCAGCTTCGCAGACCCGCGTGGCAAGCCTTGAGGAGCAGCTCGCACAGTCGAAGCACGCTTATGCAGCATTGCAGAAGTCGCTTGACAAGAGCTTGACAAACGCCAATCAGAACAATGTGAGCATCGAAAAGCTCGTTGACCAGATTAACGAGTCAAACCAGTACATCCGCCATCTGGTTGATGTGAAGACCAAGAGTGATTCGCTGAACCTCGTGCTTACGAACAATCTAACTCGCTCGCTGAGCAAGGAGGAGCTGAAAGAGGTTGACGTTCAGGTTTTGAAGGGTGTCGTTTATATCTCGCTTGCCGACAATATGCTCTACAAGAGCGGTTCATACGAGATTAATGACCGCGCTGAGGAGACTCTGAGCAAGATTGCGAAGATCATCATGGACTATAAGGACTATGACGTTCTGATTGAGGGTAACACCGACAACGTGCCTATCTCTCGCGAGAATATCCGCAACAACTGGGATCTTTCTTGTCTGCGCGCGTCTTCTGTCGTACAGTATTTGCAGACTAAGTATGGTGTTGATCCGAAGCGTCTGACTGCCGGTGGCCGTGGCGAGTACAACCCGATAGCTACCAACAGCACCGAGGTGGGCAAGCAGCGCAACCGCCGCACTCAGATTATCATCACTCCGAAGCTCGACCAGTTCATGGATCTTATCGAGCAGGCACCGGAGGAGTAAAAGCCCCCTCCAACTCCCCCAAGGGGGAGAGACCTAACGGGATGAGGCCTTTCTGATACCGTTGGTTTATAATCGGAGGCTCTAAACAGAGAAGAATTATAAGATATAGATATAAAAAATAGCCTGACGCAATATTCACGTCAGGCTATTTTTTTGTTCTTTTTATAAAGGGGTCTGTTTTAAGAACCATCAATCGTCAATTCAAATCATTATTACTTTCCCTCATCAGTTGGTCCTCTCCCCCTTGGGGGAGTTGGAGGGGGCCAAGTAATCATAATGTACGAGCGGCTTTATGTCGTGCTGCCCGATGTTGGCACGGGCGTCGTCTGACGAGTAGGAAGTGCGTCCTATGGCGATTCGGTTGCCCTTGTTGTCGATGATGTTTACGATGTCTCCCTCCTCGAAATCGCCCTCGATGGCCGTTACACCCACAAGGAGCAGACTCTTGGCAGCATTGCTCTGGAGCACTTCGGCAGCCTTCTCGTTGACGCGGACAACACCTTTGGCGAAGCTCTCGCTATGCGCAATCCATTTCTTCACGTTCGATGTAGGTGTCGGATTAGGCAGGAACTCAGTGTGAAGGGTCTTCTCCGGCTGCTTGGCGAGGCTTATCAGAATGTCGTTGGTCTTGCCGTTGGCGATGATAACCCTTATCCCTTCATCCGCAACCTTGCGCGCTATGCCGTATTTCGTTATCATTCCGCCACGTCCGAAACCACTTTTCTCAGTCTGAATATACTCGCTTATATCCTTGTCCGGCTCTACACGCTCAATCACTTTAGCCCCCGGCGTACTCGGAGAGCCGTTGTATATGCCGTCGATATTGCTGAGGATGACAAGCGTTGAGGCATCCATCATCGAGGCGATGAGGCCCGACAGCTCGTCGTTATCGGTGAACATAAGTTCTGTAACGCTCACGGTGTCGTTCTCGTTGACTATCGGCAGTATTCCGTTCTCGAGCATCACAGACATACACGCACGCTGGTTCAGGTACTCGTGGCGAGTGGCGAAGCTCTCCTTCATGGTGAGAATCTGCCCCACGTGTATGCCGTATTCGCGGAAAAGGTCATAATACAGGTTTATCAACTTCACCTGTCCGACGGCCGAGAACAACTGTCTCTGCTCCACGGAGTCTAACTTCTTCACCGCGTTTACTTCACTTCTGCCGCACGCCATAGCTCCCGACGATACGAGAATCACCTCGTATGAGTTCCTGCGCAGCCATGCAATCTGATCCACAAGTGCCGACATACGTGTTACATCGAGCGTGCCGTCATTGCGAGTCAGCACGTTGCTGCCCACCTTTATAACTATTCTTTTCACTTCTTGTCCTTTTCTCTTATTTCCACACGACGTATCTTTCCGCTTATCGTCTTCGGCAGTTCGTCGACAAACTCGATGATGCGCGGGTACTTATACGGCGCAGTCTCGCGCTTCACGTGGTTCTGGAGTTCCTTTATCAGAGCGTCGCCCGCCTTGTCTTTCCATTCCTTTCCGAGCACGATAGTGGCCTTCACGACCATTCCGCGGATGTCGTCGGGCACGCCGGTGATGGCACATTCCACTACGGCCGGGTGCGTCATGAGAGCACTCTCCACCTCGAACGGGCCGATGCGGTAGCCACTACTCTTTATCACATCATCTATACGGCCCTCGAACCAATAGTATCCGTCCTCGTCGCGCCATGCCACGTCGCCTGTGTGATAGTAGCCGTCGTGCCATGCTTTGGCCGTAAGCTCCTCGTCGCGATAGTAGTATTTGAACAGTCCGATAGGCTTTTCGCTGCTCGACGTACCCTTTACGCGAACTACAATCTCGCCCTTTTCTCCGTCCTCGCAAGGCGTTCCGTCCGGCTTCAAGATATCGATGTCGTACTGAGCGTTAGGCATTCCCATCGAACCCGGCTTAGGTTTCATCCACGGCATGGTGCCAAGTGTCATGGTGGTCTCGGTCTGTCCGAAGCCCTCCATAAGCATTATGCCCGTCGCTTCGTGGAATTTGTCGAAGACGGCAGGGTTCAGAGCCTCGCCCGCCGTGCAGCAATAGCGCAGCGACGAGAGGTCGTACTGTGACAAATCCTCGCGTATCATGAACCTGTAAATGGTAGGAGGAGCGCAGAACGAGGTTATTCTGTACTTCTCAATCTGGCGCAGCAACTTGTCGGCGGCAAACTTCTCGTGGTCGTAGACGAACACTACCGCGCCCGCAAACCACTGTCCGTAGAACTTGCCCCACACGGCCTTGCCCCATCCCGTGTCTGCAACGGTCAGATGGATGCTGTCTTCTGCGAGGTTATGCCAGAACACTCCCGTCGTGAGATGGCCCAAAGCGTAGAGATAATCGTGCGCCACCATCTTCGGCGAGCCGCTTGTTCCGCTCGTAAAATATATCAGCATCGTGTCGTCATTGGTGTTGACGTGTTCCGGACGGACGAACTCCGGCGCGTCTTTCCACTCCTTATCCCATGAATGGAAACCCTCCGGTGCCTCGCCGCCGACAGTCACCAAAGCCTTCACCGTAGGACTCTCGGGCATCGCCGCCTTTATCTGCGATACGATATACTCGTCGTTTGCGCATACGATAGCCTTCACTCCGGCGCGCTGATTGCGGTATTCGATGTCGTGCTTCGTAAGCATGTGCGTTGCCGGAATGGCTATCGCACCGAGCTTATGCAGTCCGAGCATGGCCAGCCACCACTGATAATGACGCTTCAGGATGAGCATCACTGGGTCGCCCTTGCCTATGCCGAGACTTTTGAAATACGCCGCCGTGCGGTCGGTCTGCTCCTTGATGTCACGGAAGGTGAAACGAATCTCGTCTCCGTTTTCGTGTGTCCAAAGCATGGCGAGCTTCTCGGGCTGTTCCTTAGCCCACTCGTCCATCACGTCATACGCAAAGTTAAAGTTCTCCGGAACGATAAATTCCAAGTTCTTATTGTAGTCTTCGACCGACGTAAATGTCGTCTTTTTAAGAAATCTTTCTATCATTTTTTTAGTTGGCAAGTTTTAAGTTAGCGAGTTGACAAGTTAACAAGTCGCTACTGTTTTCGCTAATGGATTCTTCACTCTTCGTTCTTCACCCTTCACTTTTAGAATATAATGGCAAGGAACTTCACAGTCTCGTTGTTCAGGGCACGCATACCGTGCGGCTGTGTCGAGTCGAAGTAGATGCTGTCGCCCTCATTCAGCGTGAGAACCTTCTTTCCGATGGTCAGTTCCATACTGCCCTCAAGCACCATGTTGAACTCTTGACCCGGATGCGTGTTCGTCTCATGCGGCGTTCCTTCAGGTTTCGGCTCCACGATTACGATGAACGGGTCGGCCTTGCGGCCTCTGAAACCGCTCGCCAGGCTCAGATACTTATATGCCTTGCGGCGTTCCACGCTCATGCCCTGTCCGCGACGCGTCAGGAAATAGGCACTCATGTGCGGCTCCTCGCCAAACATCAGCACGTCGAGAGGCACCTCATACTTCTTCGCAATCTTCTGAAGGTTGCTCACCGACACCTCGCCTTCGCCGTTTTCCATCTGCTCATACTGGTCTTCCGTTATGCCACAGAGTTCTGCCATATCTTTGACAGATACCTCCATGATGTCGCGCAAGCCCTTAAGACGTTCTCCGATTTGCTTTATTGCTTCTTCCATATTACTTACTCCTTTATTCTTACTCCTTATACTACATACTACTTTACCCCTGCTTTCAGTCCACGTATAACCGCACTCGTGAATCCCGCGTGTTCCATCTCGTTAAGCCCTTTGATGGTAACGCCGCCCGGAGTCGTTACCAGGTCGATGGCCGCCTCGGGATGCTGGCCGGTAGCCTGAAGCAGCTCCACAGCCCCCTTCACGGTCTGAAGCACGATTTTCTCAGCGTCCTTAGCCTTGAAACCAAGCTCCACGCCGCCCTCTACCGATGCGCGTATATATCTCATGGCGTAGGCGATACCGCACGAAGCCAATGTGGTACCGGCTGCTAGCAGACGCTCTTCTACTATCAGCGCGCCGCCAAGTTCCTCAAAAAGAGCCTTTATAGTGTTCGTATCGCTCTCAGAAGCATCCGTGGGTACGATGAAAGTCATCGACGCTTTCTGTGCGATGGCGATGTTCGGGATTACGAGAAACAACGTCAGCGTTTGGCCGTCTCCCTTGTCCATCCACGCTTTTATATGTTCCGACGACACTCCCGCAGCCACCACCACGAGTTTCTGGCGCTTATAGTCCATCGCATCCTTAATGCCTTTGAGCACCGATTCCACCAGCCACGGCTTTACGAATACCATAATCGTGTCGGCATCCATAGCTGCCGCGCTGTTGTCTGTAGTCACACTCACCCCCTGGACGGCGAACTTATCCAATACTTCCGCGCAAGGATCAGCGACTGTAATGTCTCCTGCCGTGATAGCGTCGCACTTCAGCAGTCCCTCAACGGTAGACCCGCCCATCGCTCCTGCGCCTATAACCGATATTCTCATTTTATTACTATTCTCCCTTTCTTTGTTTCTTATTATTTAATAATGTGCCACAAAGGTAGAAATTTGTCTTGAAAACGCAAAACAATACGGCAAAAAGTTGCTTGCCAAAAGGCTATGAACTCACGACGGGTTTATGCTTTCCGTGCAGTAATTCTGCTACCGAAGTCTTGTAATGCCGTTACAGAGGTCTTGTAATGTGATTACAAAGGCCTTGTAATGTCGTTACAGAAGCCTTGTAATATCCTCTGCGAAACGGGAATGTTTTATGATATGGCCATACCCGTTATGTCGCCGGTAAGTTAAAAAAAGAAAAAAGCATATATATAATAATGTATATGCGGTTTTTTTGTTCTAATTTTGTTGCCCAAAACAGAAATAGATTGTTGATATGCAAGAGAACTTAGTTATCGTAGAGAGTCCTGCAAAGGCAAAGACGATTGAGAAATTCCTCGGTAAAGACTATAAAGTACTGTCGAGCTACGGTCATATACGCGACCTTAAGAAAAAGGAAATAAGCATAGACTTAGATACATTAGTGCCCGATTATGAGATTCCGGAAGACAAGAAACGACTCGTAAGCGAACTGCGTAAGAGCGCGAAGGCCGCCAAGAAGGTGTGGTTGGCTTCCGATGAGGACCGCGAGGGAGAAGCCATATCGTGGCACCTTTGCGAAGTTCTGGGACTGGATGAGAAGAATACTAACCGTATCGTGTTCCATGAGATTACCGAACCGGCCATAAAGAAAGCTATAGAGAATCCTCGGCATATCGACATGAACCTCGTAAACGCGCAGCAGGCTCGCCGCGTGCTCGACCGTCTTGTGGGCTTCAAGCTCTCGCCAGTGCTCTGGCGCAAGGTGAAGCCGTCGCTCTCGGCAGGTCGCGTGCAGAGCGTGGCAGTGCGTCTTATCGTTGAACGCGAGCGCGAGATACAGGAGTTCAAGAGCGAACCGTATTACAGGGTGAACGCAGTGTTTGCGTTGCAGGGTGCTGATGACGAGAAGATGGAGGTGAAAGCCGAGCTGTCTACCCGTTTCAAGACCCACGATGAGGCTCTCGCATTCCTTGAGGAGTGCAAGGACGCACGCTTTGAGGTGTCGTCGGTGACTAAGAAACCGCTGAAGCGCACGCCTGCTCCGCCTTTCACAACGTCTACGCTTCAACAGGAAGCAGCACGCAAACTCGGCTTCACGGTGAGCCAGACGATGATGGTGGCGCAGCGGCTTTACGAAAGCGGACGCATCACGTATATGCGTACCGACAGCGTGAACCTGTCGTCGCTCTGCATCAACGCCTGCAAGGCCGAGATAATGAAGGCCTACGGCGAGGAATACAGCAAGGTGCGCCAGTATCACACGAAGTCGAAAGGTGCTCAAGAGGCTCACGAGGCCATCCGCCCGACATACATGAGCGACACGCATATAGAGGGCACGGCGCAGGAACGCCGCCTGTATGACCTGATTTGGAAGCGCACGGCAGCCTCACAAATGGCGGATGCACAGATAGAAAAGACAACGGTAACGATTTCAATCCTTTCTTCACTCTCCTCTAAAGACCATGCCTTTATAGCTACTGGCGAGGTGATAAAGTTCGACGGATTCCTGAAAGTATATCGTGAGTCGACTGATGAGGACAACGGACAGGACGAGACGGCAGGCAACCTGCTGCCCACGATGAACGAGGGCGACGAGCTGATGAGGCTCGCCATAGTGTCTACAGAGCGTTTCTCGCAAGGTCCGTCAAGATATACCGAGGCTTCGCTCGTGCATAAGCTTGAAGAGCTGGGTATCGGCCGCCCGTCTACATACGCCCCGACAATCACCACGATACAGCAGCGCGAGTATGTGCTGAAGGGTGAGAGGAAAGGTGAAGAGCGCACATACGCCGTTGATTCGCTGAAGGGCGGGAAACTGACCCACACGGATAAGAAAGAACTCGTGGGCGCCGACAAGGGCAAGCTCATTCCTACCGACATAGGAATAGTGGTGAACGACTTCCTGATGGATAACTTCAGCGAGGTCATGGACTATAATTTCACGGCCAACGTAGAGCGCGAATTTGATAAGATAGCCGAAGGAAACGCTGAGTGGACAAAGGAGATGAAGCACTTCTACAAAGGCTTTGAGCCGGAGGTGGAGAAGGTCCTGAACGCCCGTTCGGAGCATAAGGCCGGCGAACGCCAGCTCGGTCAGGAGCCGGGAACGGGCAAGCCGGTGTCGGTGAAGATAGGCCGCTTCGGTCCGGTGGTGCAGATTGGCACGGCCAACGACAAAGAAAAACCGCGCTTCGCACAGATTCCGTCGGACAAGAGCATGGAGTCCATTACCCTTGAGGAGGCTATGGAGCTGTTCAAGCTGCCACGCACAATAGGCACCTACGAAGGCGAGCCGGTGGTGATAGGCTCAGGCCGCTTCGGTCCATACGTGCAGCATAAAAAGAAATACGTGTCGCTGCCAAAGGGCGAAGACCCGATAAAGACCACTCTGGAGACCGCCATCGGCCTGATTGAGGAGAAACGCAAGCAGGAACAGCAACGTCACATAAAGACATTCGGGGAAGATGCGAAGCTGGAAGTGATGAACGGACGTTACGGCCCTTACATCGCATACGACGGAAAGAACTACCGTATGCCGAAAGCGATGCACGAACGTGCAGCCGAACTGACCTACGAGGAGTGTATGGCACTGGTAAACGCACCGAAGAAAAAGTAGAAGCCGATGCGCAGAATTATCCTGATAGGCTATATGGGAGCCGGAAAGACCACCATTGGCAAGGCTCTTGCAGCGGAAACCGGGCTTCCTTTCTACGACCTCGACTGGTATATTGAGAACCGGATGCACAAAACCGTGAAGCAGATCTTCGACGAACGCGGCGAGGAGGGATTCCGGACGATAGAGCGGAATATGCTGCACGAGGTGGCGGAGTTCGAGAATGTGATCCTGAGTTGCGGCGGAGGCACGCCTTGTTTTTTCGATAACATGGACTATATGAACAGGCAAGGCGAGACCATCTATCTGAAAGCGTCGCCCGAAGTGCTTCATGAGCATCTCAAGATGGGCAAGACGGTGCGTCCGCTGTTGCTCAACAAAACTCCCGAACAGGTGCGCGAGTTCATCAAGGAACAGCTCCTCGTGCGCGAACAATATTATAATCGCGCGAAGAAAACGTTCGACGTGAGCCTTATCGACAACCATGCGAGAATACGGGAGGCGATAGAACGGCTGAGAGAATTAATCGATTTATAATATAACAACCAATAAACGGCGTGATGGAAATGGCTCAGACGTGCTTATGCCATCACCAAACAAAAATGAGTTCCTGGCACTGCTGATGGCTGAGAGAACTCCAATCAATCCACTATAAGACTCAGAGAAATGAAAAAATGGACTATTGAAGATTCAAAGGAACTCTACAACATTAACGGTTGGGGAACATCCTACTTCGGCATTAACGACAAAGGCGATGTGTATGTAACGCCATGCAAGGACAACACGGAGATTGATTTGCGCGACGTGATGGATGAACTCGCGCTGCGTGATGTTACTCCGCCGGTACTGTTGCGCTTTCCCGACATTCTCGACAACCGTATCGAGAAGACTGCAAGCTGCTTTATGAAAGCCTCGGAAGAATATGATTACAAGGCCGAGAACTTCATAATATATCCTATTAAGGTAAACCAGATGCAGCCGGTGGTGGAGGAAATCATCTCGCACGGACGCAAATTCAACCTCGGACTGGAAGCCGGCTCGAAACCGGAACTGCACGCCGTGATTGCCGTCCAGTGCCAAAGCGACTCCCTAATCATCTGCAACGGCTACAAAGACCAAAGCTATATTGAACTGGCACTGCTCGCCCACAAGATGGGTAAGCGCATCTTTATCGTGATAGAGAAGTTGAACGAGCTGGAGATTATCGCTAAGGCGGCCAAGAAGCTCAATGTGAAGCCGAACCTCGGCATAAGAATCAAGTTGGCATCAAGCGGTTCCGGTAAATGGGAAGAAAGCGGAGGCGACGCGTCGAAGTTCGGTCTTACAAGCTCTGAGTTGCTCGAAGCATTGAAACTTCTTGACGAAAAGGGGCTGCACGACTGTCTGCGACTGATTCATTTCCATATCGGTAGTCAGATAACGAAGATACGCCGCATCCAGACGGCATTGCGCGAGGCGGCTCAGTTCTATATAAACCTGCACAAGATGGGCTACAACGTGGACTTCGTTGACTGCGGAGGCGGACTCGGAGTGGACTATGACGGAACGCGAAGCTCTAACAGCGAAAGTTCCGTAAACTACTCGTTGCAGGAATATGTGAACGACTGTATCTACACATTTGTCGATGCTTCAAACAAGAACGGCATCGCCCATCCGAACCTGATAACGGAGAGCGGACGCTCACTCACGGCCCATCACTCGGTATTAGTAATCGATGTGCTTGAAACCGCGTCGCTGCCAGAGATGCCGGAGGAGTTCGAAGCAAAGGAAACCGACCATCAGTTGGTGAAAGACCTATATGATATATGGGACAATCTGAACCCGCGCACGATGTTGGAAGACTGGCACGATGCGGAGCAGATACGCGAAGAGTCGCTCGAAATGTTCTCCCACGGGCTGGTAGACTTGAAGACGCGTGCCGAGATCGAGAGTATGTATTGGAGCGTTTGTCATGAGGTAAACCATCTGACAAAGTCGATGAAACACGTGCCGGAGGAACTGAAAGGTCTCGACAAACTCTTGGCCGACAAGTATTTCTGCAACTTCTCGCTCTTCCAGTCGCTCCCCGACAGTTGGGCCATCGACCAGTTGTTCCCCATCCTGCCCATCCAAAGGCTCGGTGAACGTCCCACACGTAACGCCACATTGCAGGACATTACCTGCGACTCCGACGGAAAGATTGCCAATTTCGTAACCTGCCGCCACCTGTCGCACGTGCTGCCGGTACACACATTGAAGCGCAACGAGCCTTATTATCTCGGTGTTTTCCTCGTGGGAGCATACCAGGAGATACTCGGCGATATGCACAATCTCTTTGGAGACACCAACGCTGTGCACATATCCGTTAAGGACGGACATTATCATATAGACCAAATCTTCGATGGCGAGACCGTGGAGGAAGTGCTCGATTACGTTCAGTACAATCCCAAGAAGCTCGTCCGGCAGCTCGAAATATGGGTGACGAAGAGTGTAAAGTCTGGCAAGATATCCCTCGAAGAGGGCAAGGAGTTCCTCAACAACTACCGCTCGGGGCTTTATGGATATACTTATTTAGAATAAACGGCATGGAGAAACTGACAGTTGTAAAGGTTGGCGGAGCCGTAGTTGAGGATGAGGAACAACTCGCCCGACTGCTGAACGACTTCGCTGCGATAGAAGGTAACAAAGTATTGGTACACGGCGGAGGCCGTCGCGCCACAAAGGTGGCGGCATCACTTGGCATCGAAAGCAAGATGGTGAACGGCCGGCGCATCACCGACCGCGATATGCTCGAGGTGGTAACAATGGTATATGGCGGACTGGTAAACAAGAATGTGGTGGCGCGTTTACAGGCAAACGGAGTCAATGCGCTTGGTCTTACGGGTGCCGACATGGATGTCTTGCGTAGCCGCAAGCGTCCGGTTAAGGACGGGATAGACTTTGGCTACGTTGGCGATGTGGAGCGCGCAGACGGCAAGGCTCTGCAAACGCTTATCGAGGCGGGCATCGTTCCGGTGATGGCTCCGCTCACTCACGATGGCCACGGCAATATACTGAACACCAATGCAGACACTATCGCAGGCGAAACTGCTAAGGCTCTCGCTCCGTTCTACGACGTGACTCTCATCTACAGCTTCGAGAAGAAGGGCGTACTCGCCAATCCCGATGACGACGACAGCGTCATTCCGACAATTACCCCGGCTGATTTCGAGCGTTACAAAGCCGATGGAACCGTTGCCGGAGGTATGATTCCGAAGCTCGAGAATGCCTTCGCCGCCATTGATGCAGGTGTCGGTCGTGTCATCATCACCCTCGCGTCAGCAATCGACGGCAATCACGGCACGGTGATAAGTAAATAAGATTGTTCGCAAAATAAAATAAGAATATATTTCAAATCAAATGTTACACGTGCCATGCAAAAGGTCTTCAATCCGGCCAAAATAAACTACGGTGCATATTCCGACACACTGGAACATCTGCACTTTCACCTCATTCCTAAGTACGTCGGTGGTCCAGATTTCGGCGGAGTGTTCCGCATGAATCCGCAGGAGGTCTATCTCACTGACGAGGAATACGCCAAGATGGCGGATGACTTGCGTGCGGCATTATAATGGAATGAAGACATCAAAAGATAAGAACAATGAAAAAAGGGGAGGCTTCGGCTTCCCCTTTTTAGTTTTATAGCTGTCCGCTAAAAGTTTTTATATATCCTTTGAAAACTTAAAACTGCCAACTGATGTCAGTACTAAGCCCGAATTACTCGAGTACTAAGCCCGAATTACTCGAGTACTAAAGCCAAAATACTCGAGTAATCTGGCCTGAAATACTTCAGTACTAAGGCCGAAATATTCCAGTATTGCGCCATAGTACTTGACAAATAGCTAATCGATGCTATGATGAAAAGAAAGCAGAGAATGTCTATTACGACATAAAAGATGTTTATCAGTGGGGCGTCGGTAGTCTAATTAAATCTGTTATTAGTCGTGTTTTATATGAGAAAAGATTAATTTTATCGAATATACTCGATAAAAATGATGTGTTTTTATCGAATATACTCGATTAAACTTGTTTGTTACGATTAATATTATTACTTTTGTCATCGAACCAACGTAAGTGTTAGCGTATGACCAAAGACTCTATAAAGTATCTGATAAGCTACTATCAGGATTTTGTTAGTGGAATAACTTTTGAGATGAGACAATACGAATTGGAGCCTTCTGCCAATTATGTTTTTGTCGGATTGAGAAGGGCTGGCAAGTCGTACCTGATGTATCAGCATATACACAGTCTGCTTGCTGCGGGGCATTCGATAGAGGAAATCCTGTATTTTAATTTTGAGGATGACCGTATTGATATTTTCAACGTGTCGGAACTCGACCTGATAAAGACGTGTTATGAAGAGATGTATGGACACCGGCCTATATTCTTTCTTGACGAAATACAGAATATAAAAGGTTGGGAGAAATTTGCAAGGCGGCTCGCTGATACCGGATACAGGGTCTATATTACTGGTAGCAACGCCAAGATGCTCAGCAGTGAGATAGCGACTACTCTTGGCGGGCGATACCTTATAAAGAATGTCTATCCCTTTTCTTTCAATGAATATCTTTCGTTCAGAAAGGTAGATATGGCCGATAAGAACGCTATATATAAATATCGCAGCGGCATAATGCGTTCTTTCGAGGAATATTTTTATGGAGGAGGATTGCCGGAGACGCTTCTTATGAAAGATAAGCGCTCGTGGATAAGTAGCTTGTTCAACAAGATTTTCTTCGGTGACTTGGTGGCACGCCATCAGATAAGGAACGATTTCGCATTGAAACTGATGATACGCAAATTGGCGGAAAGTGTCAAGCAGCCTACTTCCTACAACCGGATAGCTAACATTGTTTCTACAGCCGGCAAGAAAATCAGTGTGGATACGGTGATTGACTATATTGCTTATCTGCGTGAGTCGTGGTTAATACTTCCCTTTGAGAACTTATCTGCAAGATTGTCGGAGAGGGAGTCGAACAAGAAATACTATTTTGTGGACAATGGTTTGTTGGGGCTTTTCCTTATAGACGCAAATACTTCATTGCTTGAGAACATTGTTGCCATCAGCCTTCGGAAACAATATGAAGACAATGTCTTCTTTTATAACAAGAACATTGAGGTGGATTTTGTGGTGCCGGATGATGGCTTGGCCATCCAAGTGGCTTATTCGTTGGCAGACCCAACGACGGAGAAGCGCGAGACGGATGCCTTGATGAAGTTTAATGCCATTATGCCCATGCGTCAATTGATAATCATAACCAAAGATGAGGAGATGGTGATTGAGAAAGACGGAACAGTTATAAATGTATTGCCGGTGTGGAAATGGCTGCTGCGTTGAGGCTGTTTTCTCCTGTTACCGGTTAGGCCGTGATGCCTTATTGAGAAATAAAATAATCCCCCATAGGTTGCGACAAGCGTGCGCCTATGGGGGATTTTATGTATGTGTATTGCCAAGATTAGAGTTCGGCAAGCACCTTTTTCAGTCTTTCGATGAAGTCATCGGCGTCTGATTTCGACAGACAGAGAGGCGGAAGGAGGCGCAGCGTGTTGGTGCCGGTGCAACCGGTGAAGCAATGCTGCTCGTAGATGAGCGGCGTGCGTACGTCCTTCTGAGGAATGTCGAAGTCGATACCAATCATCAAACCGCGTCCGCGAACATCAGTGATGTGCTTCTCCGTCTTCTGCAACTCACGCAGACGGTCGAGCAGATATTCGCCTACGAGATGGGCATTCTCTACCAATCCCTCGTTTTCCATTACATCGAGCACAGCTAAAGCTGCCGCGCAAGCCATGTGGTTGCCACCGAATGTGGTGCCGAGTTGACCGTAAACGGGCTTGAAGTCGGGCGAAATCAATACACCGGCCATTGGGAATCCGTTTCCTATACCCTTTGCCACGGTAATCATGTCGGGGCGTATGCCGAGCCACTGGTGGGCGAAGAATCGTCCGGTACGGCCGTAGCCGCACTGTATCTCGTCGCATATAAGTATCGTTCCGTGCTCCTTGCAAGCCTTTTGCAAGCCCTGCGCGAATTCCGGTGTGGCCAGTTTAATGCCTCCGACACCCTGCACACACTCGAGGATTACAGCGCAGACATCGCCTTTGGCAAGTTCCGTCTCCCATGCCTTGAGGTCATTCAGCGGCAGATAAGTAACGTGGCCGTTAGCGTTTATCGGTGCGATAATTTTCGGATTGTTTGTCGCCTCCACAGCCAATGAGGTGCGTCCGTGGAATGCTTTCTCGGCAGCGAGCACGCGTGTGCGTCCGTTTGTGAACGACGCCAGCTTCAGGGCGTTCTCGTTTGCCTCTGCTCCTGAGTTGATGAGGAACAGTTGATAGTCCTCATATCCGCTTGCTTTGCCGAGTCGTCCGGCCAGTTCCACTTGCAGTTTGTTAATCACCGAGTTGCTGTAAAAGCCGAGTTTGTTGGCCTGTTCGGCTATTTTCTCGATATAATGCGGATGGCAATGGCCTATGCTTATTACAGCATGGCCGCCGTAAAGGTCGAGATATTCCGTTCCGTTCTCGTCCCAGACCTTGCATCCTTTTCCTTTTACGATGTTCACATCGAATAGGGGATAAACGTCATATAGTATCATAATGAAAGCCCCCCTCTGTCCCCCCAAGGGGGGATGACCTAACGGGGTACGGGTCAATGGTTGTAATTAAAAAGCCCCCTCTGCCCCCCCAAGGGGGGATGACCTAACGGGGTACGGGTCAATGGTTGTATATGAAGCCCCCCTCATTCCCCCCAAGGGGGGATGACCTAACGAGGCACGGGTCAATGATTGTATTTAAAAAGCCCTCAATCCCCCCAAGGGGGGATGAATCTTCTACAAGAGATCATGATATATCCTCTTCATCCTGTTGGAACTTCCCCCCTTGGGGGGATTGAGGGGGGGCTTTTTAGAATGCACTCGCCTTTAATCTCAGGCCTTCGCTTTCGTTTATGCCGAACATGATGTTCATGTTCTGCACAGCTTGTCCTACCGCACCTTTCAGAAGGTTGTCGATACAAGACGTGATGAGCAGCTTGTTACCGAACTTGTCGCAGTGGACGAGAGCCTTGTTCGTGTTCACTGCCTGCTTCATGTCTATCGCCTTGTCGCTGTAATGCGTGAAGGCCGCATCCTTGTAGAAGTCCTTGTAGGCAGCAACGATGTCCTCGATGGGCGCATCCGTCTTCACTACCGCAGTGGCGAAGATGCCACGTGCGAAGTCGCCGCGATAGGGGATGAAGTCAATCTCCGCATCCAACGAGCCTTGCACCTGTGTCAGGCTCTGGCGAATCTCCGGCACGTGCTGGTGGTTGAATGCCTTGTATATGCTCATATTGCAGTTGCGCCATGAGAAATGCGTTGTCGCACCCGGCTTTTGTCCCGCTCCCGTGCTGCCCGTTATGGCATTCACGGCGATGTCGCCTTTCACCAGTCCGAGCTTCGCTGCCGGCAACAAACCGAGTTGTATGCACGTCGCAAAGCAGCCCGGATTAGCCACGTGCTGCGCTTTCGCGATGCGTTCCTTGTTGATTTCCGGCAGACCGTAGACATAATCGTTGCCTTCTTCGGCCAAGCGGAAGTCCTGCGCGAGGTCGATTATCTTCACGTTTGCCGGTATTTTGTGCTCCGCAAGGAACTGACGGCTCTTACCGTGACCGAAGCAGAAGAACACAACGTCGACCTTATCAAACGGCATTTCGTTCGTAAACACAAGGTCGGTGTCTCCATACAAACCCTCGTGAACGTCCGAAACGAGGTTGCCCGCATTGCTTTCGCTGTTTGCAAAGACGATTTCCGCAGAAGGATGGTTAATCAACAAGCGGATCAGCTCGCCACCTGTATAGCCTGCTGCACCTAATATACCGACACGGACCAAGCCCCCCTCCGTCCCCCCAAGGGGGGAAGCCGCAAGGGTGGAACCGGCATTGTCAGCCTGTATGTCTGTTATGTTATTTATCATTATTAATTTTTCCTTTATTTATTATATCTTTTCTTGCCTCTGTATATTCTCTTATTACTTTTAGTACGCCTCCGATATTTTCAGTCACCTCCTCATTTGCAAACCTCATTACAGTATAGCCATGTGCCTCAAACCATGCGGTTCTTTCCTCATCACTACATTGCTGTTGCGGTAGTTGGTGATAGCCCCCATCAAGTTCTATAATAAGCAAAGTGTCGAGACTGGCGAAATCAGCTATAAAATCACCGATAATATGTTGCCGTCTGAACTCTACTCCTAAAGCATTACCCCTAAGATACTTCCACAACATACTTTCCGCCGGTGTCGCAAATTTCCTATTATGCCGTGCAAACTCTTTCAGCATCGCATATATCATAGGGTTTGCCGTATGATAAGAATAATGTTCCATAATTTACGTCATTCTGTTGTGAGGGTTTTTACTAAGAAGAACAGTGGGTACATCACTTACTTCACCCTGTTTGGGAGTCCCCCGGAGGAGGCGGACGACGGGCGCGGTAACAGGCAGTTTCACTTACTTCACCCTGTTTGGGAGTCCCCCCTTGGGGGGATTGAGGGGGGCTTTTACCTATCCTTATGCATACCGTAGTACACACGGAGAGCCGTACTCGACACCTTGATGAAGCCCTTAGCCTCGTCGGCCGTCCAGCCCGTCTGAGTCTCGCCATACTCGCCGAGCTTTGATTTCGTAAGGTCGTCGTCAGAATCCACGCCGACAGTCTCGAAACCGTAAGGACGGAGCTTCAGGATAGCCGTACCGTTCACATTGCGCTGCGAACTGGTGAGCATTGCCTCGATGTCGGGCATTACCGGTTCCAAGTACTGACTCTCGTGAAGGAACATACCATACCAGTTAGCTACCTGATCCTTCCAGTACTGCTGCCACTTGCTCAGCGTTGACTTCTCAAGCAGGCGGTGAGCCTCTATAATCAGTTTCGGCGCAGCGGCCTCGAAGCCTACGCGTCCTTTGATGCCGATAATCGTGTCGCCCACGTTGCAGTCGCGGCCGATGGCATACGACGCGCCAATCTCTTCAATCTTCTGAATAGCCTTTATCTTGTCGTCGAACTTCTCCCCGTTCACCGCAACAATCTCGCCCTTCTCGAACGTAATCTTCAGCTCAGCCTCTTCTTCTTTGGCTGTAACGTGCTTCAGATAAGCCTCCTCGGGTAGTCCCTGTGTCGGGTCGAGCAGCTCGCCGCCGCAGATACTCGTTCCCCAAATGCCCACATTGTAGGAGTATTTCAGCTTTGTGAAGTCGGCAAAGTACCCGTTTGCGTTCAGATAGTCCACCTCCTCCTTGCGTGTCAGGTTACGGTCGCGCGTCAGCGTGATAATCTCCACACCCGGAGCCATCACGAGGAACGTCATGTCGAACCGAATCTGGTCGTTGCCCGCACCCGTAGAGCCGTGCGCGATGGCGTCCGCGCCAATCTCGTTGGCGTAGCGTGCAATGGCGATAGCCTGAAAAATACGCTCCGACGACACAGAGATAGGATAGCAGTTGTTGCGCATCACGTTGCCGAAAATCATATACTTGAGCGACTTCTCATAGTATTCCTGAGTAACGTCGAGCGTAACATACTTCACCGCGCCCAACTTATAGGCGTTCTCTTCGTTCTTCTTCAACTGCTCTTCGCTGAATCCTCCGGTGTTGGCGCAAGCCGCATACACCTCATATCCCATCTCTTTGGTGAGATACATTACATTGTAGCTCGTGTCGAGTCCGCCACTGAAAGCTACTACAACCTTTTTCTTTGCCATATCTTTTTGCTTTTTGAATTCTTCTTATTATTTGGGGATAGAGTAGGATTGGGAGTTGTGGAGAGTGATAGGGTACTCTCTCTGCTTTTATTTCTCACCCTTATTCCTAAAAAGACCTATCGGTCTTCTATTTTCTTGATTCTTGCCATCACCTCTTCCGGCAACTTCACTGGCAGATGCTCCTCCGGGTCATAGAGCATTGCGGTGCAGATGCAATAACGGCGGTTCGTGCGATGCAGCACATCCACGTTGATGCACCCCTCGCAACCGCGCCAGAAAGCCTCGTCGTCCGTGAGGTCATTGAACGTGACGGGATGATAACCCAACTGCGTGTTCATCTTCATCACCGCCGAACCGCTCGTCAGCGAGAAAATCTTGGCGTGCGGCCAGCGCACACGCGCCAGCGTGAACGTCATGTCCTTTATGCGCTTTGCCACGCCGCGGCCGCGGAAATCGGGATGCACAATCAGTCCCGATGTCGTAACATAATGCTTGTTTCCCCATGTCTCGATATAGCTGAAGCCCGCAAACTTGTCGCCTTGCAGGGCTATCACAGCCTTAGCCTCCTTCATCTTCGTCGTCAGATACTCGTGCGTGCGCTTTGCGATACCCGTGCCGCGCACCTTTGCAGCCTCTGCGATGGTTGTCAGAATGGTGTCTACATACTTCTCGTGCGAAGCGTCGGCCACCATCACCGTGATGTCGTCAATCATTTTTTACCTTACTATTTATTCCTTTTTATAGTTTATTTCCGTTTCTGCGAACCGGCCGGTCCGTTCCCTTCACCTTATTTATTTATGTCGGGAATGACGAGGCTCAGCCCGTCTATAACCTCCTCCTTAACCATTCCTTCCTTCAGAACAACGAATATCGTGTCGTCGCCGGCAATACTTCCCATCACGCCCGGAATGTCGTTCGAGTCGATGTTATACGCGATGCTGCTCGCATATCCCGGCCGTGTCTTTATCACAGCAATGTTTCCCGAGAAGTTTATCGACTGATAGCCCGAAGTGAGCAACATCTCCCGCGCAGTTCTCGGCGACGTGACGCGCTTATACATCGTCTCGTTCGGCAGCACATACACGTATTTGCCGTTCATGCTTGCGGCCTTTGCCACCTTCAGTTGTTTCAAATCACGGCTCAGTGTTGCCTGCGTGACCTTGTACCCCTCCTTTGATAATGCTTGTAAAACCTCCTCTTGAGAGCACAACTCTTGACTCGAGATGAGCATCTTCAGGGTTTCCATTCTGTTGTTCTTAGCCTTCATTCAGTGAATAAATATACATTTTCAGACTGCAAAAGTACGCATTTATATGCAAATAACAAAATAATAGTGTATATTTTTACTTATTTTTCGAGGGAAAGCAAGTGAGGTTTAGGGGGAAGGAGACAGTAGACGCGAGTTCGGGAGTTCAGACAAATCTCTCTTCTTTCTCCTCCTTTTAAGTAAAGAATTATTACAATTGAAAATTGATTCTTTCTTGCTAACGAACGTTAAATAATGGTCCCGTTACTCATTTTGGGCGTTTTTTCGACCTTAAAAATCCCAACACAAAATTCAAAAATTGTAAATCAAAATTCCAAAAGTGCCTCCGTTAGAAAAAAAACGGGTCGATTTTCGTCAGAAATTCATGTTCGGAAAAACACGGAAAAATGGCAAAAACGGCCGATTTAACGTTCGTTAGCTTTCAAAAGTGGCACTTTTAGAGTCCGTTTTAGGCCGTTTTGGAGTGCAACGAAGCCTCCGTTGGAGTGCAAAAGTGCCTCCGTTAGCGTCTAACGGAGCCTCCGTTGCAATTTTACGGGGGCTAAAATGCGTTCAAAAATGGGTAAAAACGAAAGAAAAAGGGATAAGTTTCTGATTATCAAAGACTTATCCCTAAATTGCCTTAAATGCCGTATTTTCGCGTTTTTGAGAGCAGGAAGAGTCTCGTTTGAAAAAACGCAATTCTGAGGGCGTAAACTGTAAAGATATTTTTTGTGTCTCTATATTTATTAAATTAGTCTCCATTTTCATAAAGAAATTTCGTAGAGATATTCTCAATCCTCTACAATAATATTTCCTACCCCACCAAATACCCTACGATTAACGTACCGTTGTAGGCCCAAAGCCAGACGGTGAGGGCGCAAAGGGCATAGCGGAGCAGCGTTGCGGGGCGACGGGCAAGTATGGAAAGAAGACAGCCTATGGCGATGGGGATGATGAATATCCAGTCGGCAGACATTATGTAGACTTCGTTGATGCCGAAACCGAGAACGAGATGGAGCATTACATCGACGGCAAACCACGAAAGGCACATCAACAGGAACTTGTTGCGCAAGCCACATAACACTCCGATGACAAACAGCAGGACGATAATAGCCTCGATAACGTAGGGTAGGGCGTTGTCGTAGCTGACGAATACGGGACGCGTGTGCGACATATCCTCAAGCAAGTGAGACTTATGGAGCTGTATAGGTTCGCCAAAGAAATTCTCGACGATAGTCTCGCCGCGCGGCGTGGTAACATCGGTCATGCTCAGCAGGGGCAGTTTGCTGACTGGTTTGCCGCTGTGTTCGGCCATCCATTTGTTGCGCGAGTCGGCCCATTTGCGCATTTTCTCTTCCTTGCCCTGCTTCTTCTGCTTCTTTGCCATATTCTCAATCTCTATCTTTTGCGGAATCTCCACCGTGCGGTACTGCCAATACCAGATGCCGCCAAGTAAGGCGGCGGGCAGGATGAAGGAAATGAGGATAAAGCGAAACGAGAACACGCGGCGGCCGTTGCTGAAAAGACAGGCCAGAAGAGTCTTGGCACCGTTGGTTAGGGTTATGCCTGCGGTGAGGAAAACAAGCAGCATCGCCTCCCATTCGCTTACCGCGCGACTCTGTTTCATGCGCATTCCCACTGCGTAGAGGGTGAGGGTGAGCAGGAAAAGGGAAATGACGAAATGGTCGGGCACCATCGTTGTAACGAGCACATGGCCGAAAGAGAAGAAGAAGGCGGTGAGCAGCGTGGCATCGGGGCGGGTGAGCGAGAGTACCTCGCGGAATATCCTATACATGAAGATGGCCGAATAGACGGCGCAGAACACGACAACCGCCATCATAAAGAAGACGGCGAAGTTGGTGCCGGTGGCCTGCATGAGCCAGTGGTTTGCCAAGTACATGGGATAGAGGAGGGTGAGAAAAAGCGGATGGCGCGTCGTCTCGAAATGCACACGGAGGTTGGACAGCGTGATATACGACCAGCAGTCGTAGCCCGAAATGCGGAAGTTCTTGGAGAAAATCGTCCAGAAACCGAGGTTGCCGCCCTTGAGGAACAGCGGCGAATACTTGTATATCACAAGTGCATTGAACGCTACGAACACTATCAGCGCAATGATGGCGATGAGTCTTTCTTCTTTCTTTATCTTGAACATTGTTTTTCCTTTTATTTTTATTTCATTCCTCAACCTTATAAGTCTTCCTCCCCCTTGGGGGGATTAGAGGGGGGCTACAGCAGATATTCGGCCAGCAACGCCACATTATATATATACATATAGAGCGTGAGTATCAGTATCAGACTCCTCATTCCCGTGTGTAGCCGGCCCGTGCAAGAGCGCAGGGCGTAGCCGATGGCGATGGCGATGGTGAACAGCCAGTGAGGACTCATGATGTAAATCTCGTTTATTCCGAAGCCGAGGCCCATGTGTATGACCATGTCGAAGGCGAAATAGGAGAGCGCTAACCACAGAAAGCGGTTGCGGCGGCCGAGCCATACGCCTGCTGCGAACAGGGCTACGATGATGAACTCTGCCAGATAGTTGAGCCAACAGCCGTATTCCACTATCACGGGGCGGCTACGCAGCACGTCTTCCAAAAGGTGGTCGCTGTGCAGGATGATTGACTCGCCGAAGAGGTTGTGTACTGCCGTCTCCGTGCGCGACGTCGTTATGTCGGTCCATTTCAGGAAGCCTCCGCCCTCGATGGGCTTGCCCGTGTGCCGGTTGGCTGCCGAATGAGAGCGTTCCCGTTTCTTCTGCGCCTTCTTTTGGGCTATCAATGCCTGCGCTCCGGCCTTCTGCCGGGCTGTGTCGGCAATTGAGACGGTGTCGAGATATGTCTTTATTATCTTCGCCTCCTCTTTCTTTTCAATTCTCGCCTTCATGTCCTTGTTGGCCTTCCAGTCGGGATATACGAACGTGTTGTATTCCCATTGCAGGAACACCCATATCAAGAGCGATGGCAGGATGACGGCAAACAGCAGATAAAGCGGGCGGAAGAAGCGCCGGCCGTTGACGAAAAGGGCGGCGAGGAATATCTTTATGCCGTTGTTGAGGGATATGCCTGCCGTGAGTAGGAATATCCAGATGGTCTGCAACTTGCCTATCGGCCGGCCGCGTTTCATGCGCATTCCGCTCACGTAAATCATCATGATGAGCACCGACATGGACATTGCGAAATGGTCGGGGCATACGGATGCCACGATGACATAGGCGAAAGAGTAGTGCAGAGCGGTGAGAATGAGCGAGTCGGAGTAGCCCATTTCGAGCACTTCACGGAAGATTCGGAAAAGGAAAACGAAGGAATAGACCGTGAAGAGCAGCAGGATGAGCGCCACGACGAACTGCACGCAGTTGATGCCCGTTAGCTCCATGAGTCCCTGATTGATGACGCTGGGCACGTACATGAAAGGTGCGAGCAGCGGATGGCGGAATACGTTGTAGCGCATCTCCCAGTTGGTTACGACGTTATATGTCAGCGGGTCGTAGCCCGAGATATGGAAAGTCTTGACGAAAAACCATTTGTAGCTGGAGCGAATCTCGCTGAGCTTGTCGTAATAAGAATAGATGACAAGAGCGTGGAGTGCTGCGGACAGAAGCAGAAACACCAGTGCGGGCACTCTCTCTTCGGCCCTTATCTTGAAAAGTCTGATAATACCTTTCATCTCTTTTTAAGGAAGTATCTTACTAATATGAAATTTATGGGAACGCAAATGCAGAACATCGGAATGAGCGCGAGGCGTTTTTCGAGTCCGAAATAAATGGCGACAGACAGTATGGCGGTCTGCAAAAGGTAATTGATGATATGTGAAAACACAAAACCCGCACCACGTTTGGCGGTAGATTCCACACGAAACGTGAAGCGGGTGGAGGCTATATAGTTGAAGACGAAGCTCACTATATAGCCCGTTGTGTTGGCTATTGTATAATGAAAATATGAAACCAGCAGGCAGTAGACGCCTGCTTGTATGGCTGTGGCGGCCACTCCGACGATGCCGAAGCGTATGATTTCGCCTAATTTCTGGCGTTGGCCGTCGGTTATATGTGCTGTGATGGCGTTGTTTTTATCGGCTGTATGGCCTTTGCGGAATGGCTTGTAGTGGCTCTCGTCGGCGTATTCGAACATACGGCTGTCGCCTTTGCTGTCGCCGAAAGCGATGAGGTGGTAGGTCTTTCGGTAGGGGAAGGCGGTGCGGATGCGCTTCACCTTCTCTTCGCCGTAGCAGTTCTTGGTGAGGAATTTGCCGGTGACGAATCCGTTGCGCACCTCTATGCGTGTGCAGGACACAATGATTCGGTCGGCAAATTCGGCGAAGAACGGTCGCACCCAGTTGTCTATGCTCGCGCTGACAATCATCACTTTGGAGTTTTCGGCGAGTGCCTTGCGAATTACGTTTAGGCCCTCCGGGCGCATCAGGTGGGCTTTCTCGTGTGCGAACGAGGCACAAAGAGCGTTGAAATCGGCTTCGGCCATATTACGAAACAGAAAAGAAAAGACTTGCTGTTTGACTTTCCAGTTGGGATAAAGGCGCAGCTTCATCAGCACAAGCAACGGCAGGAATAGCAGCAGCGTGGTGTAGAGGCACCGCTCTCCGCGTGCAAACTTAATAAATTCGAGCAGCGTGTCTTTGGTTGTCAGTGTACCGTCGAAGTCGAAGGCATATACTTTCGTTTTCATCTTATAGCTCTTTTAGATGCTTTCTCAGCCGAGAATATTCCTTTTGTAGATAAGAAACATGAACGTGAGACCCCACAGAAGTACGATTATTTGGGTGAATCTGTCGCGTATTATCACCTTTGTCGGGTCGCCGCTGTTGTTCTCCACCACGGTAATCTGTATGTATCTGAGTAGTCCGATGAGCACAAATATGCTTGTGAGATATAGGTTTTCCGTTCCGAATCCGGCCATTACGTCGGGCGAAACGGTGTACATGATGTAGCAGACGAACGTCATCGAGGCCGTTATTGTTATTGCCTGGTTGATGAAAGTGAGATTGTAGTGGATGGTGTTCTTGCGTGGAGCCTCGCCCGTCTCGTTCATGCGGAGCACGTCGTCGCGCCGTTTGGCGAACGAAAGGAAGAGTGTCAGCAGGAACGTCATGAGCACAATCCATTTACTGAGGGCTATGTTTGTGGCCAAACCGCCGGCAAGTATGCGGAGGATGAAGCCGAAAGCTATGATGCAGACGTCGATGATGGCGTATTGTTTCAGTTTGGTGCAGTAGCAGATGTTCAGCATCCAGTAGAGCGACAGAACGCCGCATACCTCCCAGCGGTTGGCTATCGCGAAGTCTTGCAATGACGCAATGCCGAACGGGAAGCAAAGGATGAGATTCGCGAGTATGGGAAGCAGGATGCAGATGATGTATGCCGTAGACTCCTTTATGGCCCCGGAAGCCACCGGCCGCTTGCATTTCACGGGATGACGGCGGTCAGCCTCCACGTCGATAACATCGTTGAAGCAGTATATCGATGATGCCACGAGGCTGAATGCGAGTGTCGTGATGAGCGCCGCCACGATGGAGCTGACGTTAAGTAACGCGCCGCCGAAGAACAAAGGCAGCAACACGAAGCCGTTTTTTATCCACTGATGCGGACGGATGAGTTTCAGAATATCTTTCATTTCAGTCGCTTTTCTATTGGATTGGTTATCATTTTCATTATCTTGCCCAGTACCCATGCAATCGGGAAGGCTATAGCCACGCATATAATAAAGGTGGGCCAGTAGCCTAATTTCAGTTTCTCGATGTGGCAGAGTATGAAGTGTGCGTGTATCAGATATATCTCAAGACTGATTGTGCCGATGAAGGCAAGGCCCTTGTTGAGTTTCTCCGGCAGTACGGCGAACAGGCGGCAGAAGAGCAATATGCCCGTTATCGTAAGCGGAATATAGACCATTCGTTCGATGAACAGTGGGAAACGGCCGTGCAAAACCTGCTCAAGGTAGACGCAGGTGGATAGCGACGCGATGAAGAAAAGGGCTATCAGCCATATCGACGAACCTCGGAGTATGGTCTTGTTGCGCACGGCTTCGCCCATATTTATGCCTATCAGGTAAATCGGAATGCGGCTCCAGAAGATTTCAATGTGGCCTACTGCGCTGTGAATGGGTGCCACCCACTGCACCGCCACGCACCAGACCATCATCAATGCGGGCATCCAGCGGTAGACGGGATTGCGCCGTATGAGGGTCATATAGGCCGGAGTGAAGATGTAGAGCATCATCGTGGCCGGGATATACCAGAACGTTCCTTCGTCGTGGAGCCAGAAATCCCAGTTGATTAGCACGTCGCCGAGCAGGTCTGCAACGTCCTTGCTGTATCGTTGCGCCCCGAAGAAGTCGCAGCCATAGAACAGTCCGGCCACAACGAGCCACGTGGGATAAATCCTAAGGTATCTTCTTGTGAAGAAACGCTTTACCGACTGATTCTTAACCCACGAGAACCAAAGGCCCATTCCACTTAAAAACAGGAATATATCCACACCGATATTGCCCATACGGCGCAGTCCGTAGAACATATCCGAGCGCGGCAGACTCACGTGGAAGAGTATGATTGCAATCATGGCAACGCCCATCAGCTCGCCACGATAGCGGCTGATGTCGGCCAGTTCTATGTCTTTTATCTTGTGAATCATATATTTTTAGTAGTTGGAAGACAGGAGTTCGGGAGTCCTGGCAATACCCACAAAAGCATTTCTTTTACCCCTTTCCATCATTTTTGATTCTTCAATCTTCATTCATCATTCTTCATTTACCTATTGGTACGCGCTTCAACAGCTCGCGGAAAAGCCACGCCAGTGCGATGGATGCGATGATATAGAGCAGCAATCCCGTGTAGATATCGCCGTGATGAGATACCGGGATGAATATCTTTCGGGTGATAGGATGGCACACGAACAGCGCAGCCGAGATGCTGCCCATCCCCTCCAATAGCGAACAAGGAAGTGTCTTGATTAGTGATATGTTGAGCGTGATAATGAAAATAGGAACAAAATACCACGTCATATACGACTGGGAAAGAAGATAAACGAGTACCAACGACACCACGCAGACAAACAAATGAGCCGCCGGAGTGAGCTGTTTGCCGAATCGTGCGTATAAAAGTCCGAGTCCGAACGGCAACATTCCGCCTACGCAACTATAACGGATATAGTTCAAGGTGTCGCCTTCGGGATCGCAAAACACTTGCGCCAACCAACAAATGGCCATCAGCGCCACTACAACTCCCCAATGGCGGCGGTAGAAAAGAAGCCTGTAAACAATGTAGAGTTGCAGCATCAGGCCGAAAAACCAGTATGGCCCGGGCCAAATCACCTTGTCGGGCGACGGCATGAAGTTGTTGACCATGAGCAGTTGGGTGATGATATGCGACGCAGCGTAGTGGTGGGAGCCGGGCGTAATGGCATCAATCATCGTGAAAGCAACGAAGCCCACAATCATCATCTTGAAGAGTTTGAGGAAGTGAACGCGTATAAACGACACGCATCCCGTGTCTGATTTATCGCCCGGGCGGCTCTCGTATTTGCAATAAAGGCCGTAGGCACTGAGGAAAAGGAACACCGGCACACCGTAATGGCCGAAGAACGAGAACAGATGCACGGGCAGAAGACTGTCTGCATGAGCAATGGCGCGGTTCAGTCCGTAGACGTTATTGGCGAAAAACTGATATTCGTTCTCGCGCACTATGCCCCCAAGCCAATGGCAATAGTTGTGCATGAAGATTCCAATTATGGCGAGTCCGCGCATTGCGTTGCACTCCGCACGGCTCAGCAACCCGCTTCCTTTCGTGTTATTTCCCATTCTCTGCCTCCATCAATTTGTCGTAATCAACCTTTCCCTTTATCACTCTCGGACGCATCTCGTCATACCGCGGCGACAGAATATTATACTCCTCGTGATAGTCTTTCGAGCTTATTCCGGCCAGATAAAGTAGTAGATGCGGCAGTGCGTCGGTCATCATGCGCCTGTCTTTAGCCCCAACCACCTCGCTGAATATGTCAGGATGCTTCACGGCATACTTGTGAGAGCACCATATCCACAGCGGCACATCGAACTCCTGGTGCGCCAACCGTGGTGTAATCTCCGCACTGTGATTGCGCCCATAGTGCTGGAATCCATCGTTGAAACACTCCTCTCCGTGGTCAGACAGATATACGACAATCGCTTCCTCATCCTCGAATTTCTTCAAAATGCAGTCCACAATCGAGTCGTTATATATCGTCGCGTTGTCATAATGCGACAGGATGTCGCGGTTGCGTGCGGTCAGGTCGGGCCTGTCATAATCGTCTCCGTAATATTTTCTGTGCGTTTTGGGGTAGCGGGTGTTGTAACTCACGTGCTGACCCATAAGATGAAAGATTGTCAGATTATGCTCTTTGTTGTATTTCTTCAGCTCGTCATAGTCCGTCAATACGCCGTCATCAAACTTATGCAGCGTGGTGTTGCGGGTGTCGAACTGCGCTTTGCTCAGGTCTTCGTTGTTCAAGAAGAAACCGCCACTGAAGTCATACACAGCTTCTTTGGCCTTCGGCAGAAACTGATTGGTGATGAACGTAACGTGATAGCCCGCCTTTCGGAATATCTCGGGGAATAGGGGATAGTCGCACCATTCGCCTTTCATGCCGCGGACGTATGTCGAAAACATATTCTTGAACACGAAACTGGTGAGGTTCCACGGTGCCACGACATCCGTATAAGGCACAAGCCGGCCGCGTTTGCTGCGCTTCACCTGCATCGGAGCAGTCGGCTTGTCGTATCCGTAGAGCTGCGAATGATATTTGTTGTAGCTTTCTCCAATTATCAATACAATGTGAGGGCTGCGGAACGAGCAACTGTCCACGCTCACGTTGTCCTTCGCCACGATGAGCTTATTAATCTGTTGCGCTGCAAGAGAGTTTGAGAACAAGCTGAAAGCCAATCTGTGCGTAGGCAGATAGAACTTCGCACAGTCCTTCTTCGTAAGTTCGTGTTCCACTTGTCCGACGTTCGCTTTCGAGAACATCTCGGCCATTGCGCGCCTGTTGTCCGCCGTAAAGTCGAGGCTGTACACCAAAAACCACACCACGAATGCCCCCGCCGCAGCCGTTACATAGCGGTGATAGCTTTTCCAATAGCCCGCAATCTTAGTCATGGGAGTCGAGTTCAGCCGCAATTTCTCCTTCATCTTGTCAGTCTTTTCCCGAGGAACGCGTCTTGTCAGCGGCGGAATGACGGTGGCAAGGAAGTGCGCCAATATCAGCAGCAGCACCTGTCCGACGCTCGAAAACAGCACATCCGCACCGAGATACGACTTAAAGAACTCGCCTGCCTCACGACTGTTGGTTTCGCCCATCAGCAGAAGTATTGTCGGGTTGATGGTCGTTTGGAATTTAACGAAGCAGAAAACGTCGGTTATTGTTACGGCATACACCACCGCAGCGCATACGAACCTCACCCACTGCCGTATCTTATGCGGTATTACGGAGAGTAGGGCGCATACCAGATACAGCTCGATAAACAGTTCATAGTATGTGCTTTCGGGGAATTTGTCCTTGTTGTTTTCCGGCAGTACGGCCCAAGCGGCCACGATACCGAGTACATACATGAAGCAGAAGAACTTCGCATTCCTTCTTATCGGCAGGAATACTGCATTCAATATGTGTACTAAAATATTAACAAACTTCATTAAGTTGCGATTTTGTTGCAAAGGTAGTGCAAGAAGCGATAAGGACAAAATAAATTTGATTTAATTTTAATCGCAGGCTAAAGAAATGAGAGTTTTTTGGGGGGATTAGGCCGGTTAGTCTAATTAGATCAATTAGACCACTTAGGCTAATTAGGCTGTTTCCCCCTTGAAGGACTGAGGGGGACTTTCCGCTTCGCGTAATTCACGCACTCTTTCAGTATCTCTGCGCCCGCCCACCACATTATTATATAATATAAGGTGGCGGCAACGACAATCTTGACAGCTATACTTACGATCATATTCTCAGCCAATTCTCCGGCCCAATATGCCACGCCCGCCGACAAAAGAGCAGCCAAGAGGAAGGGTAGCGTATCCTTCAGGAAATGCGAAAGGCGCAGTCCGATGATGCGGCGGTTGAGCTGTTGAAGCACTCCGAGCCACAGAATGTTCATCAGCGAGTAGGCGGCAATCATGGTATTGAAACCATAACGCGCCAAAAGGAGAATCACTGCGACCTGTACGGCCACCAGTCCGATGTTGCTCCACATGAAGATGTCCGACCTTCCGCGGCTTACCATGAGGTTTTGCAATGGCTGATAGAGTGGCAGGAACGCACCGCCCACGCACAGAATCTGCAATATCACGATGCTTTCGGCCCACTTGTCCGATATAAGCAGGATGATAAATTCGCGCGAGATAATAGCCAGTCCGAGCATTACGGGGAAAGAAAGGAACGCCGTGAAGCGTATCATCTTGCGCAACACAGCCAACTGACGTTCCCGTTCGTCGTTGACCGACGCGAGAACCGGCTGCGCCACCTGCGAGATAGTACCCGAAACGAGTGACGAAGCCATATTATTCCATTTGTAAGCCTGTGAGAAATTGCCCACGGCGTGCACCGGAAACAATCGTCCGAATATCATTGTCAGTATGTTGTTGCTCGTCTGGCTCACAATATTAGTTATCATTATCTTGCTGCTGAAGCCGAACATCCGCCTCACCGGACCGAAATCAATCTTCAGTGATGGCCTCCACGGCATCAGGAAGTACTTGCCCACGCTGAGCGCACCCACATAGACGAGCTGCTGAGCGGCTATACTCCAATAAGCCATACCGTTCATCGCCATCCCTATACCCGTTACTCCCGATGCCACGAGAACCCCAGTGCGCAGTATCGTCGTCTCCTTTATAATAAGATTCTTGCTCAGATAAGCCGAAGGCACAATGCCGATGGCCGACAAAGGGATGCTGAGGAAGCATACACGCGACAAGCCTATGAGCCTCTCCTGATTGTAGAATCCGGCTATCAGTGGCGCGCACGCAAACAAAAGGGCATACAGCACCACACCCATTATCATCGAGAACCAGAACACTGAGTTGTAGTCGTTGGCCGCCGCGTCCTTCTTATTGATGAGTGCCGATGTGAAACCGCTTTCCTGTATGGTTGTGGCAATGGCGCTGAATATCGCCAGCATACCAACCAGACCATAGTCTTCCGGCATCAACAGCCGTGCCAGGAAAATGCCTATCAGTGCGTTCAGCAGTTGCATCATCCCGTTGTTCATGGCCGCCCAAAACAGCCCCGCCGCCGTTTTCTCCTTCAGTGATTTCATATCTTCTTGCTTGACTTTGTCTTTTCTTCACCGCAAAAGTACATAAAAATATAGACAAAAGCTCAAACAAGTTTTCTTATTTTTTCAGACATGAGAAACATGATTTCCCCAAATCCTTGTTTCGTCGTATTGGTAATCCGGACTTTAAGCCAGACTTTAATGGCCCATGGTGGCCCATGATGACAACCTTTTCCAGCTTTAATTCGTTTTTTCCAGCATTAAATTGTATTTTTGCATTTGTAAAGAGTGGCTATGAAGGTTTATTACTATCATACTGTAGACATACGGGAGATGTATGACGGTTGGAGAAACGGTTCGTTTCCGGGACATTTTCTCTATGGCGCGACGCATCTGCCCAAGCTGGGCATCGACGTGATAAGGCATCAGCCTATCCGCCCGCGGCAACGGTGGAAACTGTCGCTGCATACTGCATGGAAGGTCCTGACGTGTCGGGAACGCTACGATGCGCTGTATGCCACGACGTTCCGGGGGCTGGAGATTATTATCTTCCTGCGTGCGTTGGGACTTTACCGCCATCCCGTCGTAGTGTGGCATCATCAACCGGTGGTGCGGGCGAAAAGCCGCGTGCGCGAGATGGTTGCTCGGTTGTTCTACCGGGGCATGGACAGGTTGATATTCTTCTCGGATAAAATTGTCGAGGACTCGCTGCTGTCGGCGAAGGCGAAGCGCGAGAAGATGCACGTGGTGCATTGGGGCGCAGACCTGGAATACTACGACCGGCTGCTGAAGACCGAGGGCTCGCAACCCCGCGATGGCTTTATCTCTACGGGAAAGGAGCTGCGGGATATGCCAACGTTAGTGAGGGCATTCAACGCTGTGGGTGCGCCGATAGACATATACATCTGCCGCGAGTATGGCGGAACGAACTATGAGAGGCTGTTTGAGTCGCTCGGAACACGCGAGAACGTGAAGGTGAACTACGTGGAGGGCGTGGTGCATGGCGAGATGAGCCGGCTGGTGAACCGCTCGGCGTGTGTGGTCATCTGCTGCAAGGAGAGCAACTACACCGTAGGACTGACCACCGTAGTCGAGGCTTTGGCTCTCGGTATCCCGATGATATGCAGCCGCAATCCGCAAATGCCGATGGACATAGAGCGCGAGGGGTGTGGCATCACCGTGGAATATGGCGATGTGGAGGGCTGGAAACGAGCCATAGAATATGTTTGCTCGCATCCCGACGAGGCGCGGGAGATGGGTGAGCGAGGCCGGCGGTTGGCCGAACGGCTGTATAATATAGAACAATGCACGCGCGAGGTGAAGAGAATTTTGAGTTACGAGTTTTGAATTATGAATTGTCGCTTCGCGATTGATAATTATTAAATTACAAATTAATAATTCGTAACTCAAAATTCAAAACTCGTAATTCGTAATTCATAATTCGTAATTCGTAATTAATATAATTCGTAATTCAAAACTCAAAAATATGAAATATAACACCGGCGAGACCGAAGAAGACTTGCGCAGGGAATACAATCCCGATGGTTCGCTGCTGCGACAGGCACAGTTGCGGATGCTCGATATGGCCGTTTATTTGCAGAAGACGGCTAAGGAGATAGGCGTGCCGTGCCGTATTGACGGCGGAAACGTACTCGGTGCGCTGCGCCACGGCGGTTTCATTCCGTGGGATGACGATATAGATTTTGTGGTGCATTACAAGGATTTCGGACGGCTTTGCCGCTATCTGAAAGACCATCCGCACCCGCAATACGTGTTGCAGGACAACGAGACCGACCCCGGAATGTATAAAGAGTGGGCCGTGTTGCGCGACCTCGGAAGCGAGCACGTTATCCGTGACGACATGAAAGAGAAGGAGAAGCGCGCCCATCTGGCCATGAAATACCGAGGGCTGCACGTCGACATCTTCCCATACGAGGGCTATATGATACCGTGGCTGCAGCGGTTGGCCGCAAAGTTGTCGTGTGTCGTTAACTTCAACTTGGCAGGACGGCATCCGAGGCTGGCGCAGATGGGATACAACGTGCTGCATCATGTCGTTTTCCCGATATTCCGTTGTATCGGTAGGGTGTTTGGAAAGGAAGATTTGTATATGCACTCCTATGGCGCGTGGTTCTATGAACGCAACCCGAAGAGCATGATGGTGCCGCACAAGGACATCGTTTTCGAGGGCTTGACGTTTGAAGGTCCGGCCGACCCGGAGGGACTTTGCCGCATCGCTTACGGCAATTTCATGGACCTGCCGCCGAAGGACAAACGCGACAGGCATAAGGTTGATATTGTTTTTCTTACTCCCTTACCCCTTACTCCTAAAAATAAAAAGATATGAACATAGCTGTGATATTTGCCGGAGGAGCAGGAAAACGGATGCACACAAAGTCGCGTCCGAAGCAGTTTCTCGACCTCAACGGCAAGCCGATAATAATCTATACGCTCGAACTTTTCGACAATCATCCACTCATCGACGCCATCGTCGTGTCGTGTATAGAGAGTTGGATTCCTTTCTTGGAGAAGCAGTTGCGCAAGTTCGAGATTACGAAGGTGGTGAGAATCGTGCCCGGCGGCGACACCGGACAGGACTCGATATACAACGGACTGTGTGCTGCCGAGGACTATGCGGGCGGCGATGACGCTACGGTGCTGATCCATGACGGCGTGCGTCCGCTGATAACGGAGGACACGATAACCGATAATATAAAGAAGGTGGAGGAGTGTGGCAGTTGCATCACGTGCATCCCGGCCACGGAGACGTTCATCGTGAAGCAGGCGGACGGCTCGCTCGAGATTCCCTCGCGCGCCGATTCGCTCATAGCACGTGCGCCGCAGAGCTTCCGACTGGCTGACATTATCGGCGCGCACCGTACCGCACGCAGCGAGGGACGGCACGACTTCATCGACTCCTGCACCATGATGAGCCATTACGGACATCGGCTCGGGACGATTATCGGACCGATGGAGAATATCAAAATCACCACGCCCACCGACTATTTCGTGCTGCGCGCGATGGTGAAAGTGCATGAGGACCAGCAGATATTCGGGTTGTGAGGTCGCTTCGCTTTCAGGTTATGAGGTCTTGAGGTTATAAGGTGAGATTAGCAATGAGGATAACCACAACGCAAATTTCACCTTACAACCTGAAAGCGAAGCGACCTTATGACCTTAAACCCTAAGAACGTTATGAACAAAACTCTATTAGAAGACATAAAACGGTTTGCCGCAGACTTTTCTTTATACGAAGGCCTGCGAGGCAGAAATATACTCGTTACGGGCGCAACCGGGCTGCTCGGCTCGTGTACGGTGAGGGCTTTGCTCGCCTTGAACGACGCCCACGGTCTCGGAATGGGCGTTACCGCCGTTGTGAGAAATATGGAAAAGGCGCGCCGGATGTTTGGTGACGAAACGCAAGAACTACGATTCTATGAGTACGACTTCGCACAAACAGAACCCTTCCAACCTGAAATCACACCTTATTATATTATACACCTCGCGGCACCGACGGCGTCGAAATACTTCGTAGAGCATCCCGTGGAGACCATGACGACAGTGCATAACGGTACGCTGACAATGTTGGAGTATGCCCGGACGGCACAAGTGGCCGGACTGGTGTATGTCTCCACGCTCGAAGTCTACGGCACGGTACTCGATGGCAGTACAGCCCTTGATGAGCAACAGCAAGGTTATTTGAATCCGACCGAGGCGCGAAGCAGTTATCCGATGGCCAAACGCGAGGCCGAATGCCTGTGCCACGCATACGCCTCGGAGTATGGAGTACCCGTAACAATCGCCCGACTGGCACAGACGTTTGGTGCCGGAGTGAGCAAAGACGACGGCCGGGTGTTCGCCCAATTCGCCCGGAACGTAATCACAGGCAACGACATCGTGCTCCACACACGTGGCGAGTTGTGCCGTTGCTACTGCTATACGATGGATGCGGTGAGCGCGTTTCTCTATCTCTTGCAGCGTGGCGAGGCCGGCGAGGCCTATAACGTGGCGAACGAAGACAGCTACATCTCCATCATCGACATGGCCGGGATGGTATGCCGCGAGTTCAATCCCGAAATCCATCCTGTTATAGAACTGCAAGGCGGCATGGGCTATTCGCCCACCACCCGGCTGCGCCTGTCCACCGCCAAAATGCAACGGCTCGGTTGGAAGCCCCGTTACTCACTGCGGGAAATGTTCGACAGGCTTATAACATCAATGAAGGAGGAATAGCATGGCATCAGTATTGAAGCGCATCTACGACAAGATTTTCCACGTGTATGACCGTCGCGACACTGCCGAATGGGAACATGAGCCGGTTGCCGGCCGCCCAATCTATGGCGTGTATCACGTGATGTGCGACACAGGGTGGGAGAGGCTGGTGGCCCGGCAGGTTGCCACGCTGAAGCAAAGCCGACTGCTCGATGCTACGGCCACGCTTTTTGTGAGTGTCATTGCTAAGGACAAGGCCGACGTAGAGCGTCTACGTGAGATGATAGGCAGTGGGAGAATGAAGATAATATCATGCGTGGATACGCCCACGCGCTATGAGTATCCCGCCTTAGAGCACGTGAAGCGGCTTGCCGACAGCGAGGACTGCATGATATACTACTTCCATACGAAGGGCATATCCTATCAGGCAGTGAACAGCAACGACGCCACCTTCCGTTCGTTCCGCCGCAAGATAGACGCCTGGACGGAGATGCTCGAGTATTTTATCTTCACGAAATGGCGCGTGGCGGTGAATGCCCTCGCGGCCGGATACGATACTTACGGCTGCTACCGTTGGCCTCCGCGCAACTACACCATGTTCTCGGGAAACTTCTGGTGGGTGTCGTCGGCATTCGCACGCACGCTGCCCGACTTCTCCGAAGAGGTGACGCGGGCAGACCGCTTCTATTCCGAGGTGTGGCTGTTCCAAGAGCCTAACAACGTGTTCTCGCCGTTCGAGAGCGTCGTCGACCTCTATTTCGTGCGCATTCCCCGATCCGTTTATGCCTCTGCCGAGCCGCCGTTGAAAGACCGGCTGGCCTTTGCCATGACATACAACTGGCGCAAACTCCTGAAGCACGCATTCGGATATAATTATAAGAAAAATTGTCAGAAAAGATTCCAAAAGCTCAAGCATGAACTGAAATAAATGCTTTTTCATGGCTCTTTTGCAAAGAATACCGAATATTTATATTACTTTTGCAACATGGGAGCGTATTATGCGTCAGGCAGAAATGCGTTTGGGTTTTACAGATTGGCTGATTTTAAGTCAGGCATGAAGAGCAAATCAATAATATTTTACAACATTCTTTTATGAACGAACCAACAATTAAAGTTACGGGAAAAGGTTCTGTAAAGGCAATAGCCGATGTCATATTCATTGATATAGACCTTGTGGGCAAATTCATGAAATACAGCGAGGCTTATTTCCGAGGCAAGCAAGAATGCCGGATGGTCAAGGACATTGTGTCGAAACATGGTCTTGACAGTAGCATCGTGAGCACTCTGGACATGAAGATAGCGAAGCAGGTGTCTTTGGAATACGACAAATACACAAATACTAACGAGGAAGTGTTGACCGGCTATACGTTGAAGAACTTGCTCAGAATTGTTCTGCCGAAGGAATACGGTCATCTTGATTCTATCATCGGCGACATCAGCCGCATCATAGAGGGCGTGGAAGTGAAACTGAGATATGGCATTGCCGATCCGCGTCCATACCGTTTGCAGGTGCTGTCTAAGGCCGTTGAGGAGTCGCGCGTGAAAGCCGAGACCCTGGCTGCGGCTGCCGGTTATAAGTTGGCTGGTGTTAATGAAATCCTTTATACCGAGTCTGATGCTGATTTCATGGATCATAGCGAGTTGGAAGCAGGTGATGCCGAAGATATGGCTGGTCTCATTTCAAACCAAAAAACAGCCGATGAGCCAATTCTGATTACCGATAAGGTAACTGTGTCGTGGTTCCTCAAGAAATAAATGTTATATATATAATAATGTGAAAACATCGGCCCGCCGTTCTCTTATCGTGAGAACGGCGGGCTCTTTTTATGCAGTATGTCTTAATACAGATTCACGTTGTCTCAGCCGAATTACTTGAGTACTGAAGCCTGATTACTCGAGTACTTCGCCCGAAATACTCCAATACTGCGGCTAAAATACAGTTAATATTATAGAATATAGTTAATAAAATATAAAACCAAAGTTCTTGCGTTGCTGTGGATATTGTCTTATAATATTAAATATGTACCTTTGCAGTCCGATTATTGGGGGATACACTTAGAGTCCCTGGTACGGGAGTGTTAATAGTGGCGCATTTGGCCGTGCTCCGCGGTTAGTGAATCGCCCGTGCGAAATGTAATAATTGTTTTTTAGTAGTAAAATTAAAATTTAGAATGGACACATTAAGTTACAAGACTATTTCCGCCAACAAGGAAACAGTTAAGAAAGAGTGGGTCGTAGTGGATGCCAGCGATCAGGTTGTAGGTCGCCTTTGCTCTAAGGTGGCAAAGTTGCTCCGCGGTAAGTACAAGCCCAATTTCACTCCGCACGTAGATTGTGGAGACAACGTAATCCTTATCAACGCAGCTAAGGTTGTTTTCACCGGCAAGAAAGAGACTGATAAGGTTTACACACGTTATACCGGTTATCCTGGTGGACAGCGTTTCAACACTCCGGCCGAGCTTCGCACAAAGAAGGACGGCGTTGAGAAGATGCTCCGCCATGCAGTTAAGGGCATGCTGCCAAAAGGTCCTTTAGGCCGCAGCTTGCTGAAGAACCTTTATGTTTATGAGGGAACTGTGCACGCACATGAGGCTCAGAAACCTAAGGCAATAGATATTAACCAGTATAAATAATTAGGAAAAGATGGAAGTAATAAATGCAATTGGTCGCCGCAAGAGCGCAGTAGCTCGTGTTTACCTTTCAGAAGGTACCGGTAAGATCATTATCAATAAAGTAGAACTGGATAAGTATTTCCCATCAGCTATTCTGCAGTACGTGGTTAAGCAGCCGTTGGAACTGCTCGAGGCAGAAGGTAAGTATGATGTTAAGGCAAACCTCGACGGTGGCGGTTTCACAGGTCAGAGTCAGGCATTGCGCCTCGCTATCGCCCGCGCTCTCGTTAAGGTGAACGCCGAAGACAAGAAGGCCCTCAAGGATGCAGGCTTCCTCACACGCGACTCTCGTGTTGTTGAGCGTAAGAAGCCGGGTCAGCCAAAGGCTCGTCGTCACTTCCAGTTCAGCAAGCGTTAATCGTCCTGCGGACAGCTATACGCTTCGCGCAGTTGCCTGTTGCGGGCTTCCGGTTTTCATGGGCTTTGCAGCCGCATGACGAAATCGGGATGACAACTCAAAACTGACAACTGCAAACTGAAAGAAAAAAGTTTAGTATCTAAATCGCCGGGACTCTGTGGCGTGGCTTTTCAGCCGGACAGATTACCCGCCGGTTGGTTCTAATCGGAGAATTACAAAGAAAGTAAACAATTAAAAAGAAAGAAAACAAAATGTCAAGAACAAATTTTGACCAGTTATTGGAGGCAGGATGTCATTTTGGCCACCTCCGTCGCAAGTGGAATCCGGCTATGGCTCCTTATATCTTCATGGAGCGCAACGGTATTCATATCATTGACCTTCACAAGACAGTAGCTAAGATTGACGAAGCTGCTGAGGCTTTGAAGCAGATTGCCAAGACAGGCAAGAAAATCCTGTTCGTCGCTACTAAAAAACAAGCTAAGGAGATTGTTGCTGAGAAAGCAGCGTCTGTAAATATGCCTTACGTTATCGAGCGTTGGCCGGGCGGTATGCTCACCAACTTCCCTACAATCCGCAAGGCTGTTAAGAAAATGGCGAACATCGATAAGTTGATGGAAGACGGAACATTCTCTAACCTCTCTAAGCGTGAGCTTCTTCAGGTAACACGCCAGCGCGCTAAGCTCGAGAAGAACCTCGGTTCTATCTCAGACCTTACACGTCTGCCGTCTGCGCTCTTCGTTGTTGACGTAATGAAAGAGCATATTGCCATTAAGGAAGCTAACCGTCTGGGCATTCCGGTATTCGCAATCGTTGATACCAACTCTGATCCGAAGAACATTGACTTCGTGATTCCGGCTAACGATGACGCTAAAGACTCAGTAGAGACTATCCTCAACGCTTGCTGCGGTGCTATCGCTGAAGGTCTGGCAGAGCGCAAGGCAGAGAAGGCTGACGAGAAGGCTGCCGCTGAGCAGAACGAAGAGGCTAAGCCAAAGCGTGCCCGTAAGTCTGCACGCAAGGACGCTCCGGCAGAGGCTCCGGCCGCAGAGGCTGCTCCTGCTGCTGAGGAAGAGGCTCCGGCAGAGGCTTAATCTCCACTGGTGTTAATTAAGTAAATAGTAATTCGTAAATCGTAATTATCTTATGGCTATTTCAATAGAAGATATAAAGAAGCTCCGCGCAATGACAGGCGCAGGCTTGGCTGACGTAAAGAAGGCTCTCACAGAGGCTGAGGGCGACTTCGACAAGGCTAAGGACCTTCTCCGTGAGCGCGGACTTGCTATCGCTGCAAAGCGTAGCGACCGTGAGACTTCAAACGGTTGTGTACTTGTAAAGGTTGCCGACAACTTCGGTGCTATAATCGCATTGAAGTGTGAGACAGACTTTGTGGCAAACGGAAAGGATTTCATCGGCCTTACTCAGGCGATCCTTGACGTTGCTGTTGCAAACAAGTGCAAGACTTTGGACGAGGTTAAGGAACTTACTTTGGCTGACGGTCAGAAGGTGCAGGATGCTGTAACACAGCGTTCTGGTATCACCGGTGAGAAGATGGAACTCGACGGTTACAACACTCTCGAGGGTGATAACATCGAGGCTTACGACCACATGGGCAAGCACACTCTCGCTACTATGGTTCAGACCAACAAGGCAAACGCTGAGGCCGGACACAAGGTTGCGATGCAGGTTGCTGCCATGAAGCCGGTTGCTCTCGACGAGGCATCTGTTCCACAGAACATCCTTGACGAGGAATACAATGTAGCTGTTCAGAAGACTAAGGAAGAGCAGGTTGAGAAGGCTGTTGTCAACGCAATCAAGAAGGCTGGTATCAACCCGAACCTCGTTGACTCTGACGACCACATCGAGTCTAACATCAACAAGGGATGGCTTACTCGTGAGGATGCAGACCGAGCTAAGGAAATCCGCGAGAAGACCGCTGCCGAGAAGGCTGCAAACCTCCCTGCACAGATGATTGAGAACATCGCTAAGGGTCGTGTGGCTAAGTTCTTGAAGGAGAACTGCCTTGTTGATCAGGAGTTCCAGTTTGGTGACGGCGACAAAATCAATGTTGCTACATGGTTGAAGCAGCAGGATAGCGAGTTGAAGATTGTTAACTTCAAGCGCTTCACTCTTGCAGCAGAGTAATCAAACGCAGAATATAAAAACGCCCGTTCCATAATTTGGAGCGGGCGTTTTTTGTTGTCTGCTTTCTGATTTTTCGTTGTATGTTTTCCGGGAAGAGCCTTTCGGCTTGGCCGGATGATTGGCGCAAAGCACTCAAATGATGACCTTGAACTTGCCAAACAGACCAAAAAAATCTCAATCGGCAGAATAACGTATGCTTTATTTTGCCGATTGAGGGCGTTTTATTATCTTTACGGCGGATTAATCCGAGATTGTTAAAACATTTATAAATAACACGATATGAAGATATTCGCGATAGGAATGAACTACATTCAGCACAATAAAGAGCTGGATGGAGCGTTATATAAACCGGAGGAGCCTGTGATTTTCACAAAGGCCGACTCTGCTTTGCTGAAAGACGGAAAGCCCTTTTTTGTGCCCGACTTCATGGGGCAGATTGACTATGAGACCGAAATCGTGGTGCGGATATGCCGGCTTGGCAAGAGCATTCCGGCCCGGTTTGCCCACAGGTACTACGATGCCGTAACCGTTGGAATAGATTTTACGGCGCGGGATATGCAGAGAAAGGCGCGCGCAGAGGGGCGTCCGTGGGACATTTGCAAAGGTTTCGACGGCTCGGCTGCAATAGGCGAGTGGGTAGACGTAAGCAAATTCCGTGATATACAGGCCATCCACTTCCACTTAGACATCAACGGCAAGACCGTGCAGGAAGGCTGTACGAGCGATATGTTGTTTAAGGTGGACGAGATAATAGAATACATCAGCCGTTTCTATACATTGAAAACAGGCGACATCCTCTATACGGGAACACCCGCGGGGATAGGTGCTGTGAGCATCGACGACCATTTAGAAGGATGGATAGAGGACCGCAAAGTGCTTGAATTCAATTGCAAATAGAGCTTGAGACGGCTGTTACCACCTATTTGTATTATATCTGATGATGATAAAAGACATTAAGACGAGTATGTGCCGGGCACATATATGCGACAGATTCTCACACTTCTTCCTCGATAAAAGGGAAGGAGAGTGGAAGTCTGTTTTTTGTTTTTATGCGGCGTTTCTAATCCTTTGTCTCTTCGCGACAACAGCGAGGGCACAGAAAAAGTTCTTCAATCTCACGGCCGATGAGGTGAAAATCGACACCATGTTGCCCCGTTTTTCGTATTCGGTGCCGCTTGGTGAGAATTTCGCCGACTCTATCTATGAGGTCAAGATTAAGTATCCTGAGTTCATAGACATAAGCCGCAAGGACTTGGAGAAATACCAAAAGATTGTCAGGAAAGAACAGAAGGCGATGCTGGATATGGCAGATGACGGTTTGTCAGCATATTTGCAACTCGCACAGAACAATCTGAAAGAACTGCCCGATGTGGAGAGACGCATCGTGGTGGATCGCAAGAAAGGCAAGCTCGAGCTTTCTTTCGTACCCGTTGTGAAGCGGAAGGGAAAGTATCAGATGCTTGTCAGTTTCATGATAGACATAACGTCGAAACCCGTTAAACGCTCGGCGATGAAGGCAAAAGCCCGTGCTTCAGTAGCCACGGCCGATAGATATGCCGGCCATTCCGTTCTCGCGACAGGCCGATGGGTTAAGATTCGCATTCCGGCAAACGGTGTCTACCAACTCACAAACGACCTTCTACGCAGGGCAGGATTCAGTAATCCCGACCGTGTGAAGATATACGGATACGGCGGAAACCTGCAAAACGAGAAACTGGTAGGCTCGGAACTTGCCGAACTCGATGACCTTAAGGAAGTTGCGACGTGTACGGTCAACGGTCGCCGGTTGTTCTATGGCAAAGGACCGGTGAGCTATGGCAGTCCGTCTTCGGCTCGACGCATCCGCAACCCGTATTCTGACTATGGCTATTATTTCCTTACCGAGAGCGATGGAGAGCCGTTGACTGTAGACGAAACCGAGTTTCTGAACTCTTTTTATCCCGCAAACGACGATTACTATTCACTGTATGAAGTCGATAATTTTGCTTGGTTCCGAAGCGGACGCAATCTCTTTGAGAGTACGCCGATAGCTCAGGGAAAGTCCAAAACTTATATTTTCCCGAATACACAAGGGGCAAAAAACCGCCAGATTAAGGTGGCTTTGACCTCCGGAACACTGAGTTCTGCCGGCATAAATGTTAACGGTAAGGATGTGGGTGAGATGTTCTTTTCTGCAACTGGTAATTCGGATACAGCCCAAGAGATTATCAGAAGCTATTCGGTTTCCGGCAATCAGATTGCTGACACGGTTACTGTAACGTGCCAACCGAACGGTCCGCTGCGCATGGACTATATTCTGGTGACATACGACGAGCCGCGTCCTGCGCCAGATTTCGCAAGCGGAACATTCCCCGTTCCCGAATATGTGTATGCCATAACCAATCAGGATTTGCATTCACATGGGCCTGCCGACATGGTGATAATAATCCCGACAAGTCAGAAACTGCTTGCACAGGCACAGCGGTTGGCCGACTTCCACGCCGAGCATGACGGCTTGCGTGTGCGCATTGTGCCTGCCGATGAACTCTATAACGAGTTCTCCAGCGGTACTCCGGATGCCAACGCCTATCGCCGATATATGAAAATGCTCTACGACAGAGCCGAGACCGATGCCGATATGCCCAAGTCGCTGTTGTTGTTCGGCGGTTGTCTATGGGACAACAGAATGCTTACAGAGGCCGGACGCACCCTTTCGCCAGACGATTATCTGCTCGCTTTCGAGAGTGAGAATTCTTTTAGCCACACTGACAGCTATATAAACGACGGTTTCTTTGCGCTACTTGATGATGGAGAAGGCACAAATATGCTACAAGGCGACAAGGAAGATATTGGTATAGGGCGCTTCCCGGTGGTCTTGGAAGCCGATGCCAAGACGATGGTCGACAAGTCGATAAACTACATGAGCAACAAGAACGCAGGCGATTGGCAGAATGTCGTCATGTTCATGGGCGACGATGGAGACAACGACCTGCACATGAAAGACGCCAATACTGTGGCCGATGCCGTGGCAGCGCGCTATCCGTCGCTCCTCGTAAAGAAGGTAATGTGGGATGCTTACAAGCGCGAGACTTCCATAACCGGCAATTCCTATCCGGAAGTGGAGCGTCAGATAAAGAGGCAACAGGCCGAGGGAGCACTCGTGATGGACTATGCCGGACACGGCGGACCGGGCGGTTTGTCGCACGAATCGGTGCTTTCGCTCAGCGACTTTTCCGACTTCACCAATGCCAATCTGCCGTTGTGGGTAACTGCCGCTTGCGATGTCATGCCCTACGACCAGAACATTCAGAATATCGGCGAGGCTGCGGTACTCAACAACAAAGGTGGCGCGGTGGCTTTCTTCGGTACGGCCCGCACGGTCTACGCATCCTACAATGCCTCTATAAATAATGTATTCATGAAGCACGTGCTTAGCGTTGTCGACGGCAAACCAATCACTTTGGGCGAGGCGCAACGACTGACGAAGAACGAACTGATAACAACATCGCTCGACCGCACGGCAAACAAGTTGCAATATGCGTTGCTTGGCGACCCGGCCTTGTCGCTCAATCTGCCAACCTTGCGCGTGGTTATCGACTCTATAAATAAGTTTTGTCTTGCCGATGGAGATATGCCGGTGCTGAAAGCTGGTTCAACCGTGCTTGTGAAAGGCCATATCGAGGAGGCTTCGATGCTCGTAACCGACTTTAACGGCACTATGACCGCCAACGTTCTCGACACCCGTGAGCTGATAACGTGCAGGCAGAACGACCCGAAATCGGCCGCCGGATTCCAGTTCTACGACCGTCAGAAAAGCATTTTTAGGGGGAATGGCAATGTCGTTGACGGTAAATTCAGCTTTGTCTTTGCCGTTCCGCGAGACATCAACTATGCCGATGGCACAGGACTGATAAACGTTTATGCCTTAACCACCGACCGTTCGCGTCAGGCCAACGGCTCAGACGACCGCTTCTACATCAATGGCTCGGAGGATGTGCGCAACGATTCCATCGGCCCTTCCATTTATTGTTATCTCAATAGTCCGGCGTTTGTCAACGGTGGAACGGTGAATGCCACCCCGTATTTTGTCGCTAAGGTAACGGATAAGGATGGAATAAACGCCTCCGGCAGTGGTATCGGACACGATTTGCAGCTCTGCATTGATGGCGACATGACACGTGTGTATACCCTGAACGGCAATTTCAGTTACGATTTCGGCGTATATACGAGCGGTACCACATATTATAATATACCCGAACTGCCCGAAGGTCCGCACACGTTGACCTTCCGCGCATGGGACTTGCTTAATAACTCGTCGACGGCAACGCTTAAGTTCAACGTCGTAAAAGGTCTCACCCCCGAACTCCTCAGTATCAGCTGCACGGAGAATCCGGCCCGAAACGCAACCACATTCATTATAAACCATAACTTCGCAGGCTCTAATGTAGACGCTATTGTCGACGTGTTTGATATGAGCGGTCGCCTGTTATGGTCGCGTTCGGCAAGCGGAATATCGTCTACCGGCACATATACCGTCGACTGGGATTTGGTGCTTGACAATGGCGGAAAGCTCCAGACAGGTGTCTATCTCTATCGCGTGAGACTGGGTAGCGACGGTAGCGGCAAGGCGTCTAAAGCGAAGAAACTTATAGTGATAAGCAATAATTAAGCCTGTTTTAGCGTTAAAGAATAGTGTATTGAAAGAAAACAGAAGGTGAAATTATTGAAAGCATATCCCCGAACCATTGGGAATGTCGAATTATAATAACTGAAAAATGAGCAAATATCTTAGAATATTCGTGGCTTGCGCTTTCTTCCTGACGGCCTTTATGGCTTCGGCTCAGGACAAGAAAGATATGTTCAACCCTGTGCATACAGCCCTTGTTTCGCAGACTATAGCCCCGGACGCCCGTTCGGCGGGTATGGGCGATGTCGGTGCGGCCACCGATCCGGACGTGAACTCACAATATTGGAACGTGGCAAAGTATCCGTTCTGCATCAGCCGTGCGGGCGTTGCGGTGAACTATACGCCGTGGCTTCGCCAGTTGGTCAACGATATGTATCTTGCCAACGTGGCCGGATATTATCGTATCGGCGATTATAGCGCGGTGTCGGCATCTATCAATTACTTCTCATTGGGTGAGGTCTTCACGAGTCAGGATGAGAACGCAATGTCAATAAAACCCTACGAAATGTCTGTGGACGTGGGCTATTCGCTCATGCTCAGCGAGAAATTCTCACTCGGCGCGGCCGTGCGTTATCTTTATTCCGATATGTCTTACAGCACCGACGAGGAAGTTTCGGCCTCCAGTGCCTTCGCGGCCGACATCGCGTGCTACTATAACGACTACATCAACATTGGCAGCCGCGAGTGCCAGCTCGGTCTGGGTCTGAGCGTGCGCAATATCGGTAGCAAGATAACCTTCGGCGGAAGCGATTACAGCGAGTTCATCCCGACAAACATGAGACTTGGTGCCGCCTTGATGATACCGGTCGATGCATACAGCCGTTTCACCATCGCTGCCGACGCAAACAAACTCCTTGTTCCCACATATCCGCAGCAGGACCTCGACAACGGCGAGACAACGGAGGAATATCAGGACCGCGTGCAACGTGAGTATTATGATGTTTCGAGTATATCGGGAATGTTCAAGAGTTTCAACGATGCGCCAAACGGATTCAAGGAAGAACTTCAGGAGATACAGTGGAGCGTGGGTGCGGAGTATGTCTACAACGACCAGTTCTCCGTGCGTGCCGGTTATCACCACGAGAGCGAAAACAAAGGAAACCGCAAATACTTCACCGTGGGAGCGGGTTTCCGCATGAACGTCTTCTCGCTCGATGCCGGTTATGTCATCTCTACGGCACAGACCAACCCGCTCGATCAGACATTGCGCTTCACGCTCACGTTTGATATGGACGGAATAAAGGACCTTTTCCATAGAAGATAGGGGGCGGACAATGAAGATAAGAACCGGTTTCGGATACGATGTTCACAAGCTCGTGGAGGGGCGTGACCTGTGGCTGGGTGGCATAAAGATTGAGCATTCGCTCGGACTGCTCGGTCATAGTGATGCCGACGTACTCATCCACGCTATCTGCGATGCCCTGCTCGGCGCGGCAAATATGCGCGATATAGGTTTCCATTTTCCCGACACGTCGGCTGATACGCAGGACATCGACAGCAAAATACTGCTTCGCCAGACGGTCGGTTTGATATCCACAAAGGGCTACCGCTTAGGAAATATCGATGCGACGGTGTGTGCCGAGCGGCCGAAACTAAATCCTCATATCCCTGCGATGAAGACTTGCTTGGCCGAAGTGATTGGTTGTGATGAGGAAGATGTGTCGATAAAGGCCACGACTACGGAACGTCTTGGCTTCACCGGACGCGAGGAAGGTATCAGCGCATACGCCGTAGTCCTGATAGAAAAGGACTGACAGAAGCTCTGCAAGCATAACGAATCATTAGAATATAACGAAAAGGGGCTGTGTCGTAATTAAGTTTTTACGGCGCAGCCTCTTTTTTAGTGCTT
>ERZ809407.432-NODE-432-length-46956-cov-18.857807_pt1 | contig 46956 bp, 43 predicted proteins | sample MGYA00520792_ERZ809407 | MGnify/ENA primary metagenome ERZ809407 (study PRJEB31576, sample SAMEA3212665) | Homo sapiens | biome: human-gut; feature: human gut; material: fecal | place: Sweden | collected 2012 ...
CGAGGGCTTCAGCCTATTTTTATCTTTGATTAAAAACTTTTACCGGACAGCAATAGATCACTATATATATTTGCGTGAGCAAGGAACTTCTGATGTTGAGTGGCTACCTCAACTGTCTCCAGTGGCTACCTTAACAGCCTTCAGTGGCTACCTTGACGCCCTTCAGTGGCTACCTCAACGGCCTTCAGTGGCTACCTCAACGGCCTTCAATAGCTACCTTAACAAGGTATTCCTATTGGATTATATATAACAAAAGCACTCCGAAAGTCTCATTATTCAACTTTCGGAGTGCTTTTGTTAAATGGTTGCAGACTTATTAAACGTCAGCTAAACTCTGATTCTCGTCATTAACAAACCTTATGCGAACCTTGTCCAATGACAACATCGATAATCTTTGGCTCTTTGTTATACTTGGCAGCATACTTGGCCTTAACATCTGCGATGAACTTATCATAGATTTCGTCCTTCACGAGGTTGATGGTGCATCCACCAAATCCACCGCCCATGATGCGGCTTCCGGTAACGCCATTCTCTTTTGCAATGTCGTTCAGATAGTCAAGCTCCTCGCATGACACTTCGTATTCCTTGCTCAGGCCTTCATGAGTCTCATACATCTTCTTGCCGACAGTCTCGTAATCACCGGCAACAAGAGCATCGCAGACAGCAAGCACACGGTCTTTCTCTCCGAGAACGAAGTGAGCGCGCTTGTAGTCTTCTGCACTAACCTCAGCCTTTACTTCCTCAAGCTCTTCCCATGTGCAATCGCGCAACGTCTCCTTTGTCTCACCCGGATGCTTTGCCGCGATGTGCTTAACAACATTCTCGCAACTGTTACGACGGTCGTTATAGGGTGAACCAGCCAACTCATGCTTCACGCAAGAATTCACGAGTACAAATTTATAGCCCTTTGGCTCAAACGGGAAGTACTCAAACTCACGGCTACGGCAGTCAAGACGCATCAGCTTACCTTCCTGACCGAAGACACTTGCAAACTGGTCCATAATGCCACAGTTCACTCCACAATAGTTATGTTCAGTGGCCTGGCCTGCAAGTACCATATCCCACTTGCTCACTTTATTGTCGCCGAACAAGTCGTTGAGAGCGCAAGCGAAACAACTTTCCAATGCAGCCGATGAAGACATACCCGCACCTAAAGGCACGTTGCCAGAGAAAGCGGTGTTGAACCCCTTCACGTCTACGCCGAGTTTTTTCATCTCCTGCACAATACCGTATATATAACGTGCCCAACTTGCTCGCGGTCCGACAGGGTCATCAACCTTGAATTCAACACGGTCTTTCAGGTCAATGGAATAGCACATAACCGTATTAAGCCCATTCGGACGAACCTCGGCCATGATACCGGTATCCACTGCACCCGGAAATACGAAACCGCCATTATAGTCAGTATGCTCACCAATCAGATTAATACGTCCCGGTGAGAAGTAAATATTACCAGTCTTTCCATCAAAATGCTTGATGAAACGACTTCTTACGTGTTCTATATCCATAGTAGTTGTTTTAATTTGTTTAATATTTAGATTTCAATTATTATTCTACAGGAATGTCCTTATTCACGTTCTTGCAGCCGATGAGCGCATAGTAGAACATATATGCCACGCCGAGGAACGGCACGATATAGCTTATCATGTAGCTTGCATGGTCTGCGATGAAGTTCTGAACCAACGGCAACACTCCGCCACCGACTACCATCATCATGAAGATACCGGATGCCTGAGCAGTGTACTTACCCAGCCCCTCAGTCGCGAGGTTGAAAATCGAAGCCCACATAACCGATGTGCAGAGACCGCAGAGAACGAGGAACATCGCACTCAGAGGCACAACCTTTGTCTCAAAAGAAGAACCTGTGAACAACGGCATTGCAACAGTAACATCCTTAGATGTAACCATAGCGAGCAAAATCAGAACCATAGCAACCGATGTAACGGCAAGCATCATGGTGCGACTTGAAATTTTATCGGCAATGAAACCTGCCACGAAACGGCCTACGAGCATAAGCAGCCAATAGGTTCCGGCTACGAATCCGGCTATGGCAGCAGCGTTCTCAACAAGTCCACCACCCTTATCCGATGTATCAGAGAGATAGAATATCATAGTTCCCGGTATACCTACCTCAACTCCTACATACACGAAGATTGCAATAACACCGAGCACACAGTGACGGAACGCCCACGGCGAGTGTTCGAATACGGTCTTGGATGTAGTCTTACCCATCTCTGGATCCTTGATAGGAACAAAGGTAAGGATTACATAGGCTGCGGCAAAGACAGCCATTGCTATATACAGCACAAGATTGACATCAGTCATAGTGGTGCTTGCTGTAACGGTTCCGACAAGTGCGCCTACGAACATCGGAGTCAAAGTTCCCGACAGAGAGTTCAGCGTACCGCCGATAAGGTTGAGCTGATTACCACGGTTGCCACCGCCACCGAGCAGGTTTAGCATCGGGTTTACAACGGTATTGAGTAAGCAAACCGAGAAACCAGAAATCAACGCACCGAGAAGATAGATGCAGAACGCAGGTATTCCCTGAGACATACCCGACAGATACTGTACCAATACGCCGATGAAACCAACGCCGATACCAGTAAGGGCAGTCTTCTTGTAGCCAATTTTAGTGAGCATCTTTCCTGCCGGAATACCCATAAACAGATATGCGAAGAAGTTCATGAAATTACCAAGCATACCCAGCATATTAGAACCGCCAATCTCCGGCTGATTTTTCCAAATTACGCCGATAGGTGCTGCGAGGTTAGTTACGAACGAAATCATCGCATAAAGGAACATCATTGTGATTATGGCTATGATACTGCCATTCTGCTTAACATTTTGTTTTTCTAAAGTTGCCATTTTCTTTTAAGAAATAGTTGATTAAGAATTATTGATAGTTATTGATTATCTCGGAAATCATCCAAGTTCGTTACGCTTTGTCTTATTCGCCTACGCCGAACTTGTAGATAGTTTTTTGCTTGTACTGCTCGCCCGGATTCAGCACTACAGACGGGAAATACGAATGATTCGGGCTATCTGGGAAATGCTGGCATTCGAAGCATATTCCACTGCGACGTGGGAATGTCGCACCATTTTGGCCTTTATAACCGTCGGCCCAGTTGTCCGAATAGAGTTGCACGCCGGGTTCTGTCGTGAACACTTCCATTGTGCGTCCGCTCTTCGGTTCGAGCACGCGTGCAGCCAACGACAACTCTCCTTCTTCCTTTTTGTTCAGCACAAAACAGTGATCGTAGCCCGCTCCGTTCTTTATCTGCTCATGGTCGGCATCTATATCCAGCCCTACCGGCTTTGCTTTACGGAAGTCGAAAGGAGTTCCTTCCACGAAACGGATCTCACCCGTAGGAATACTTGTCTCGTCAATAGGCAGATAGAAATCCGCGTTTATCTCGCAAATAAGATTGTCGATTGTTGGTGTCGGGTTTGCAATACCCGTAAGACTGAAGAAGCCGTGATGTGTAAGATTGATAACAGTCTTCTTGTTTGTTGTTGCCATATATTCGATAATGAACTCATTATCATCTGTAAAAGAATATACGACTGTTACTTTCAATTCGCCAGTATAGCCTTCTTCGCCATACGGACTTACATATTTCAATACCAGCGTGTGGTCGTTCATCTGCAACGCATCCCACACTTTAGCATTGAATCCTTTCTTTCCTCCATGCAGAGAGTTAGGGCCATTATTAATAGGTAATTGATATTCTTTTCCCTTCAACTGGAACTTTCCACGGCATATTCTATTCCCATAACGTCCGATAAGCGTGGAAAGGTAAGGCTCTGGAGAGTTTATCACGTCCTGAATATTATCATGTCCCTGTATCACATTAGCATAATTACCGTCTTTGTCAGGAACCATTATCGCCACTACTGCGCCACCATAGTTTGTTATAGCTATCTCATTACCGAGGCTGTTGCGCAGAATATAAAGATCGGTGTCTTTTCCTTCTACTGTGGTCTGAAAGTCCTCGCGTTTCAGGCCACAGATATTCTGAGTCTCATCAATGCTCATTTGTCAATTGTTTTTGTTAGTATTATAATGTTTAGAGCCACGGCCACCGTGCTTTAACAAACTTTCCCCGCTTTGCTCTCACCCATATAACTTTTACAACCTTTATGAGCATCAACCGCAAATACGCAAGACAGCTTTCACAGCACCCGTTTTATTATCATTGCAAAGTAAATTAAAAAAAATGACAATAACAAACTTAAACTTGAAAAATGCCGACTTACCTGCGTTAAAAACATTTAATCTTTAGCAAACAGCTATTGCAGATACTCCAAGAGGTCGGAAACGACATAGCTACTTCCACCAATAAAGATGAAATCATCGCAATCTGCATCGGCTTTTGCAGCCTCGTATGCATCAGACACTTTATGGAACACACGGCCAGCGAGCCCTTTTCCAATTCCAAACTCTGCAACCTTTTCTGCCGGAACAGCTCTTTTCGTTACAGCCTGCGTCCAATAATACACGGCATCCACAGGCAACAAATCCATCACGCGGTTCAGATCCTTGTCGTCCACCATTCCAAAAACAATCCTCATCCTGCGGCATCGCTGCACCGCAAGCTGACGGCTAATATACTCCCAGCCCGCAACGTTATGGCCAGTATCACACACTATCTTCGGCGAAATTTGTAATTGCTGCCATCGTCCACACAGCCCGGTAGACGCACAGACACTTTTCAAGCCTTCTGCAACGGTTCCCCAAGATTTATCCTTTATGATTCCGGATTCAGCAAGTCGCTTCACCGCGCACAACACTGTATTAAGATTCTTCTCTTGATAACATCCTTCAAGGTCACCGGAAAGCGTTCCGAAGCTCTTCGTAAGATATTTCCGCCCTGCAGACGATCCTGCCACCGATGAGCGTAACACTTCCTTATCGTCCCCTGCAAAATATATCGGTGCATTCTGTTCTGCCGCTTTCCGTTCAAATACAGGACGGGTTTCGGGACAGGCCTCCCCTATCACCACCGGCACGCCATTTTTTATGATTCCGGCTTTCTCTCCGGCAATCTTCGCAAGCGTATTGCCAAGTAACATAGTATGGTCGAACGAGATATTAGTTATGACCGAAAGCTCCGGCATAATAATATTTGTGCAGTCGAGCCTACCACCAAGCCCAACTTCAATCACTGCAATATCAACCTGTTGGTCGGCGAAATACTTAAAAGCCATAGCTGTTGTAAGTTCAAAGAACGATGGATGCAACGGCTCAAAGAAATCCCTATGTTGCTCAACAAAGTCTACAACATATTTTTCACTGATACTCAACCCGTTAATACGAATTCGTTCACGAAAATCAACAAGATGCGGAGAGGTATATAACCCAACCTTATAGCCTTCTTTTTGTAATATCGAGGCTATCGTATGCGAGCACGACCCCTTTCCGTTGGTGCCGGCAACATGAATTGTTTTGTATGCTTGATGAGGATTGCCGAAGTGTTCGTCGAGCGCAATCGTATTTGCAAGCCCCTCTTTATACGCAGAAGCACCCACGTGTTCAAAGACCGGGGTGCTATTGTATAAATACTCTGTTGTTTCCTGATAAGTCATTTCGTCAACTGAAATAATTCTTAAACTTTTGGAATATGGTTCGTTTCGTAACTACGTCGCCTTTGAAATTATCGCTATCCTTGAGACTTTCTATAATCTCCTTCTCACTTTTGCTAAGTGTTTTAGGCACATATACGCTGATATTCACTACCAAATCTCCCATTCCATAGCCATATCCCTGCACTTCCGGCAAGCCTTTGCCCCTCAAACGAAGTGTCTTGCCTGGCTGCGTTCCCGGCTCAATCTTTATTCTTACTGACTTTCCGTCGATTGTCGGAATATCGACAGAACCTCCAAGCGTAGCTGTCGGGAAGTCGAGGAGCAAATTATATATCACATTATTACCATCGCGTACAAAAGTGTCGTTCGGTTCTTCTTCTATCAGCACCTGAATGTCGCCCGGAATGCCATTATGCTGACCGGCATTTCCTTTACCCGGAACGTTCACAACCATTCCTTCGGCAACGCCTGCCGGTATTTTTATCTCTACGACTTCCTCGCCTTTCACAACACCCGTGCCGCCACATTCATGACATTTATTCTTTATTACAGTACCTTCGCCATTGCAGACATGACACGTTGTCTGAGTCTGAACTTCACCAAAAATGCTTTGTTGTCTACGTATCTCAACACCGCTACCGTGGCAATGAGGACAAGTCTCCGTTCCGCTACCGGCTTCCGCTCCACTGCCATGACAGTGGCTGCATTCTATATCTTTACGTACTTTGAATTTCTTCGTCACTCCAGTAGCGACTTCCTGTAATGTAAGGCGAACCTTCAAGCGTAAATCCGAGCCTCTATGACGCGTAGTCTGACGGCGACCGCCGCCGAAGCCACCAAAACCACCGAAGCCTCCGCCTCTACCGCCAAAGACATCACCAAACATCGAGAAGATGTCATCCATAGAAAAGCCACCTCCACCACCAAAGCCACCAAAGCCACCTGCTCCGGCAGGGCCATCGAAACCAAACTGGTCGTATGCCTGACGCTTCTGCGGGTCATGAAGTACATCGTAAGCCTCTGCCGCCTCTTTGAATTTTTCCTCAGCTTTAGCATCATCCGGATTACGGTCAGGATGATATTTGATAGCCAACTTGCGGTATGCTTTCTTTATCTCGTCTTCCGTAGCGTTCTTTCCAACGCCGAGAACCTCATAATAGTCTCTCTTTGCCATTGTATTATTATTGTCCTACAGCCACTTTCGCATGGCGTATTACTTTATCATTAAGAGTATATCCAGTCTGAACACAATCTATAACCTTGCCTTTCTTATCATCGCCTACGCCCGGAACCATCGCGATAGCCTCATGGAAATCGACATCGAATGTCTTATCCTCGGTCTCTATCTTCTTTACACCAAGACTTTCAAGCGATTTAACAAACTTCTTGAATATCAGTTCCATACCTTCTTTAATTGCAACTGCATCCTCGGTTTTATCCGCAAGAGCACGCTCAAAATCATCCAAGACAGGAAGGATGGCTGTAACTGTCTTCTCTCCCCCGTTCAGAATCAGCTCGGCTTTCTCTTTCAGAGTACGTTTTTTGTAATTCTCAAACTCTGCCACAGTACGGAGATATTTGTCTTTCAAAGCTGCGATTTCTTCATTCGCAACTTCAAGCGGACTTTTTTCTTCTGACATATTGGCACTATCAGCCTCATCGGCATCATTTTCTTGCTCTGCCGTGTCAGTATTTTCGTTAATATCTACATCTCCCTGCTCATTATCAACAGTGTCAGTTACGTTCTTATCCTGTTCATTCTCAACGCTTTCCCCGTCGGTCACCTTTATTTCTTCTTCTTTCATCTTTTTAATTCTCTTTGATTTCTACCTGTAGTAAAACAAAAAACGTGCCAAGCAGTGATTTATCGAGAAATTATATCAATCATATAAGCGCATTGACACATAAGAGAATGGCATCTGCCCCATGACAAAGACACGAAATCCATATCTCCACCGTGAGCGAAATGCCAATTATTTATAGTCTGTATCATATTACTCGTCCTGCAATGAAGCCGCACGAACACGACTCAACGTCTCTGGAGTCATCTGCAAATAACTTGCGATGTAAACCAACGGTGCGCGCAACACGACCTGCGGCCACAGCTTACACATCTTCTTATAGCGCGACTGTGCCGACTCAAAACGCACGAGATCGGCGTGTACCTGTGAGATGATAAGACTTTCCTCTAATATTTTTCTATAAAGTATCTGTATATTCACATTGTGCAAGGCCACCTCTTCAAGCCGGCGCTTCGGCAACATATATACAAGTGTCGGCTCCAAAGCCTCAACCTGCAGATGTGTCGGTTTCTCACGGAAAAGGCTTTCTATACACATAAATATGCTATGTTCTTCTCCGAGGTGTTCAGTTATCTGCTTATCGTTCTTAAAATAGAACTGCCGAACCAACCCACGCTCTATGTAATATATGTTTTCACATATCTCACCTTCTCTGAGAATCATCTCACCTTTGCTATATTTCGCAGGAATCAAGATGCTCTCAAGCACATCAAGCTCATCATGAGTCATCGTACTGTACTTACGGGCTAACTCACGGGCTATGTCTCTTGTGTTGTTTCCTAAGTCTTTCATTGTAAAACCCTTCTTGATAAAAGATTATGTCCTTATATATTTAGTCCAACTTTAATACGGCAAGGAACGCTTTCTGAGGCACTTCCACGTTTCCGATTTGCTTCATACGCTTCTTTCCGCGCTTCTGTTTCTCCAAGAGTTTCCTCTTACGGCTCACGTCACCGCCATAGCATTTAGCTGTAACATCTTTTCTTACGCACTTTACCGTCTCACGGGCAACGATTTTCGCACCGATAGCCGCCTGAATGGCTATATCGAATTGTTGTCTCGGTATCAGGTCCTTCAGTTTCTCACACATTCTGCGTCCCAACGTAACGGCATTGTCCTGATGGGTCAGAGTAGACAAGGCATCCACCGGCTCTCCATTAAGGAGAATATCAAGTTTCGCCAGTTTCGACGGTCTAAAAGAATCTATATGATAATCGAATGAGGCATATCCTTTTGAAATGCTCTTCAATTTATCATAGAAGTCTATCACAATCTCGCCCAAAGGCAGCATGAAATGCAACTCCACGCGATTTCCCGACACATATTCCTGATTAATTAATTCACCTCGTTTATCGAGACAAAGTTTCATAATCGGACCTATAAACGATGTCGATGTTATGATAGACGCGCGGATATATGGCTCCTCGATATGCTCTATCATAGTCGGCTCGGGCAGTCCTGACGGATTATGCACTTCCTTCGCATTCCCTTGCTTGTCATAAACCATATACGACACATTAGGAACGGTGGTTATGACATCCATATTGAACTCGCGGTCGAGGCGTTCCTGCACAATCTCCATGTGCAAAAGGCCGAGGAAGCCGCAACGGAATCCGAAGCCCAATGCCACAGAACTCTCGGGAGAGAACGTCAGAGAGGCATCATTCAACTGTAGTTTCTCAAGCGAAGCACGCAAGTTCTCATAATCTGCGGGGTCGATAGGATACACTCCGGCAAAGACCATAGGCTTCACTTCCTGAAATCCTTCAATGGCCGCAACGCAAGGGCGGTCTGTATGCGTGATGGTATCGCCCACCTTCACCTCCTTTGCATCCTTTATACCACTTATTATATATCCCACCTCGCCGGTAGAAAGCTCCTTGCGCGGTATCATATCCATCTTCAACACGCCAACTTCATCGGCCGTATATTCCATACCGGTATTAAAGAACTTCACTTTATCGCCTTTCTTGATAGAGCCGTTCTCAATCTTAAAATAAGCTATGATACCACGAAACGAGTTGAATACGCTATCGAAAATAAGTGCCTGCAACGGCTTATCCTTATCGCCTTCCGGATGCGGCACACGCTCAACTACCGCCTGAAGCACATCTTCTATGCCCTCGCCAGTCTTTCCCGACGCACGGATAATGTCTTTCCGATCGCAACCGATAAGGTCTATTATCTCATCTTCCACCTCATCCGGCATTGCGCTGGGCATATCAATTTTGTTGATTACCGGAATTATCTCCAAGTCATGCTCTATCGCCATATACAGATTGGAGATAGTCTGAGCCTGCACGCCCTGGGTGGCATCTACAACGAGCAACGCTCCCTCACAGGCTGCAATACTTCGCGACACCTCATACGAGAAATCCACGTGCCCCGGAGTGTCTATAAGGTTGAGAATATAGTCTTTGCCACCATAATTATATTCCATCTGTATAGCATGGCTCTTTATCGTAATACCTCGCTCACGCTCCAGATCCATATCGTCCAGCATCTGCCCTCCAGTAATTTGGATTGTCTTTGTGTACTCCAACAACCTGTCTGCGAGAGTTGACTTGCCATGGTCGATATGCGCAATGATACAAAAGTTCCTTATATTATCCATTAAAATTGTCTCGTTTTAAGTTGCAAATATACGCAATAAAATTCACTTTTCGACATTCATAATCTTTTTTTTGATAAAAATACGGTTTAGCGAAAGAATAGCGGAAAAAATACAAGGAAAAGAAACAGAAAAAAAGAGAAGCCCTCAAACGAGAACTTCTCTTTCATATTTTTGGAGGTGCCTAGCAGATTCGAACTGCTGTAGACGGTTTTGCAGACCGTTGACTAAGCCACTCATCCAAGGCACCATTGCTTTAATGCGAGTGCAAAGGTAAGCATTTTATCCCTTTACGCCAAATTTTTCATTCACTTTTTATTATAATATGGCATTTTTTATGCTCCTGCGAAATATATTCCTCAATATGGCATTGCATTATGATCAGCCCACATGGAAATTTGCCATATATAGAGTTTCCTTTCAAATACGGGTTGGCTTACTCTTATAGTCCTTACATTTCCCGTTTTTCCTGCGCTGCTCCATTTGCTCACGAATGGCGCATCCGACACATCCCGCACATGGATTGTTTGCGGCTTTCACCGTTTTATATATCCGAAAAGCGGAATACACAACAGCGATAAAAACTATAACACCTATTATTATATACTGCACCATCTCACTCCTCCTACTTTTTTATATTACAGACATTAATAATATTCAATGCCGGATGTGGCAAAAAAAATAAAGGAAGCGGATTTCTTGCAATCCACCTCCTTTATATATATCATAAAACGAATTTATGCCTCGATAGCTGCTACACCCGGAAGCACCTTGCCCTCGATAGCCTCAAGCAACGCACCGCCACCGGTAGAGATATAACTTACCTGATCTGCCATGCCGAACTTGTTGATACAAGCTACAGAGTCGCCACCACCGATGAGTGAGAACGCACCATTAGCAGTTGCCTTAGCGATAGCGTCAGCGATAGCCTTAGAACCACCTACGAAGTTATCAAACTCGAATACACCAGCCGGACCGTTCCACAGAATTGTCTTGGCATTTTCAATGGCTGCAGCAAAAGCCTTACGTGTCTCAGGACCTGCGTCAAGACCTTCCCAGCCCTCAGGTATTGCGTTCGACGGAACAACCTGTGTATTAGCATCGTTTGCGAAGTCGTCGGCTGCGATGCAGTCTGTACCGAGTACGAGGTTCACACCGTTTTCCTTAGCCTTCTTGATTACGTCAAGAGCTACATCGAGCTTATCATCCTCGCAGATAGACTTACCAATCTGGCCACCCTGTGCCTTTGCAAATGTGTATGTCATACCACCGCAGAGGATAAGGTTGTCCACCTTGCCAAGAAGGTTCTCGATGATACCAATCTTCGTAGATACTTTAGAGCCGCCCATGATTGCTGTGAACGGACGCTTGATGTTTCCGAGGACTGCATCTACAGCGTTCACCTCTTTCTCCATCAAGTAACCCAGCATCTTGTGCTCCTTATCGAAGAACTCATCGATAACGGCTGTAGAAGCGTGCTTGCGGTGAGCTGTTCCGAATGCGTCCATTACATAGCAGTCAGCGTATGAAGCCAAAGTCTTAGCAAACTCCTTCTGGCTTGCCTTCATAGCCTTCTTAGCCTCGTCATATTCAGGTGTACCCTTCTCTACACCTACCGGCTTGCCTTCCTCTTCCGGATAGAAGCGGAGGTTTTCCAGCAGCAACACCTCACCTGCCTTCAATGCGTCAGCAGCTTCCTTTGCCTTTGCACAATCCGGAGCGAACTGTACCTTCACGCCAAGAGCATCGCTAACGGCATCAACAATCTGTCCGAGAGAGAACTTTGGATTAACTTTTCCTTTCGGCTTACCCATGTGAGACATGATGATAAGGGCACCACCGTCTGCCAACACTTTCTTCAATGTAGGCAATGCACCACGGATACGGGTATCATCTGTTATCTTTCCGTTCTCATCAAGTGGCACATTGAAGTCCACACGCACGATTGCCTTCTTACCGGCAAAGTTGAAATCATTGATCTTCATTGTCTTATTTAATTTATTTATCGTTGATAATAGCCTTATTTTTGCTTATATAAAGACAGTGCAAAGGTAGACATTTTTTATTATATTATAAGTATATACTTATGTTTTTATAGTTTTTTTACGCTAAATCTTCAAGTTTATTTCATCCAAACAACGCCCTGAGGGCTTCTTCCACTTTCCTGACAGGATGCAGGTTAATGTTATATTTCTTCGTATTGAGTCCTTGAAGATTGTATTTAGGTATCACAATATCCGTGAAACCGAGCTTCTCGGCTTCTGCTATGCGCTGCTCTATCCTACTGACAGGGCGCACTTCGCCGCTCAGTCCCACTTCCCCCGCCAAGCACCAGCCATGTTCTATCGGCGTGTCGACGTTGCTCGAAAGTACAGCCGCGATGACACTCAGATCCATAGCGAGGTCGGTAACGCGCAGTCCGCCGGCTATATTGATAAAGACATCCTTCTGCATGAGCTTGAAACCGACACGTTTCTCTAATACGGCCAGCAGCATATTGAGTCGCCTTTGGTCGAAACCGGTAGCCGACCGCTGCGGCGTTCCGTATGCCGCGCTCGACACAAGAGCCTGTGTTTCTACAAGAAACGGGCGCATACCTTCTACCGCCGAACTGATGGCAACGCCCGAAAGTCCGTCATGGTCTTGTGTTAGAAGCAGCTCTGAGGGATTGCTTACTTGTCGCAAACCGGTCTGGCGCATCTCATAAATACCGAGTTCCGACGTTGAGCCGAAGCGGTTCTTTATAGACCGAAGGATGCGGTACATATAGTGTTGGTCGCCCTCGAACTGTATCACCGTATCTACTATATGCTCAAGAATTTTAGGACCGGCAAGCGTTCCTTCCTTATTTATATGTCCTATCAATATCACGGGAACGCCACTTGACTTTGCAAAACGGAGAAATGCCGAAGCACACTCCCTCACCTGCGAGATACTTCCGGGACTGCTGTCAACGTCTTCCGTTGCGATTGTCTGTATAGAGTCGACTATCATCAGCTCTGGCAGGACTTCTTTGGTATGGGCGAATATGTTCTCGAGCGATGTATCGGTAAGCACCAGTACATTGTCATTCATGCCGCCACCAAGACGTTCCGCCCTCATCTTCAACTGATGTGCACTTTCTTCGCCACTAACATACAGGATTTTGCGTTCTGGCATATTGAGTATTGTCTGCAATGTGAGCGTACTTTTCCCTATTCCCGGTTCTCCGCCAAGAAGTATTATAGAGCCGGGAACGAGTCCGCCGCCAAGCACACGGTTCAGTTCCGCATCGTGCATATCAAGACGCGGTTCATCTTTAGCAGATATATCACGCAACTTCATCGGTGCGGCCTTATGCCCCGAGCGTCCGCTTCTTAAACTTTGGGCTGCCGATTTGGCAGCTACGCTCCCCGTATCTGAGGATATTCTTATCTCCTTGAACGTATTCCACTGGCCGCAGCTCGGACATTTTCCTATCCATTTTGCCGATTCCTGCCCGCAGTTTTCACACACGTATGCTATCTTATCCTTTGCCATTATCTGTTACCGTCACTATATTGTCAATATAATATAATGTACAAAGGTAAGTTTTTTATTTAACATTCACGTGGGTTCGCCATAATAAAAATTCATCTTCTCAATAACCTTATCAAACTCTCGGTGTGTTTTTTCGCGCCCATCCGTCTGAGATGATAGCCCGTATCATAAAATAATGTGTCGGGATAAACCGCCTCTAATGGTGGAACGACAAACGGAAGTCCCTCGGAATACAGCACAGAATCCGCATATTCTATATTCAAACGGTTATTCAGATAATAAGTAGAGGCTACGACAGGGGGACACATTATTATATATATACCTTTTTTCCGCAACGCGCATAACTCATTCTTCAAATAAAACACGAAATCCGAGTTCCATATGCCAAGCGGCTGAGGATTTAACGTCTCGGAGTATCTGCATTCGTCATGCTTCCAATGAGCAACGACATCACCATATTCATTAAAAGTCGACAGGCTGTAAACTGAGTCTTTTGCCATAGGCAATGTATTCAAAAAAGTATATTCAAGTTTAGTTCTCAGATATTTCGGCGTGTTGTTCATAAGGGAATACAACTGCCGCCAATTCAGTTTATGAACTAAGCGAAAGTCTGAAAGATATACAAGGTCTGTCATCGGAGCCTCACCGTATGCCATATTTCCGAAGAAATGGCCGTACTCTGGCGACAAGACAAGAATATCGCCACGCCTCAATCGCGGAAAACAATCGTCAATAATGTATTTCAGTCCGACGCTGGCATGAAGCCCGGCATTCACGACGGGCATCCCGAGGCTATCGGAAAGCATTCCGGAATCATACCCGAACGCAACATTGCTTCCTCCTAACAGCACCACCGCCGGCTTGCGGTCAGGTGCGGAGAGCATGGCCATCTTAACCTCCTGTTCTCTCATGTAACCGTTCTTTTTATACGGCAAAATCGCAGCGAGCAACAGGACTAAGCCCACGAAAGCGAGGAGGAACCTTCCGAAACGATAAAAAACTTTCTCATATTGCATCAACTCGTATTTTTTTATATTGCAGAAACTCAAATGCACATCAACCACCTATCCGCAATGCCGACAAACAGGTATTGCGGATAGGTGGTTGATGTGCATTTGAGTTTTAGCGGACTGCAATAGATTTTTTTATTTGTCATAAAGTTACAAAAACTTTTTGACATGACAAAGCCCCGGCTTAGGAAAGTCAAGGCTTTGATTTTTTCAACATATTACGAAAAAAAGAGGCTGCGCCTATTTGACACAACCCCATTTTTACAAAACATTAAAACTTAGATGAGAATAATAAGATGAAACATTATTTTAGTATTATCTTTTCTGATAAGACTCTGTCGTTTGAAGATGCTCTAACCACATACAAACCTTTGCGCCAAGTTGATGTTTCCATATTTAGAGAACCGTTATCAGTGACGCTTTCCTCTTGTTTGCTTCCTGTATTTCCATTAAAGACTTCGACATTCCATTCAGTATTATCTGAACCATCTTGTTCAGTATTTATAATATCTATCTTTAAATTCTGTTCACCTGCAGTTAACAAAAGTTTATTTGATGTAGCTATATTAGCATTATTGCTGACCGTAAAGAAAAGAAAATGAAATTGCTTGTTACTTCCTTTTACCTTAAGGTATAGATTAAACGGTTTTCCACCAGAGCCCAACGGTAGTGTGAAATATAAATTCCCGTTTTCATTAAGATTTATAAAATCAGGAACGATACCATCATGCCTGTAAATATAACAATATTTGAATAGGGATGACGATAAACGTACCGTACATCCTTGGTGTACAAAAATTGCAACATCTTCTTGGAGTTTGGTTGACTTTATTTCAGGATGAGAAACACCATAGTAAGTACAATGTTCCTGTTCATATGTTCCATAATAGCTACTTAATGATTCTATATTCCTGCTTAAAGTATCTATAAGCTTATTGTTTTCATATATAAATGCACGAAGTATATCTTTATATGGATAATGATATTTATTGCTGATTGTACATTTATTAGATAAGGAATCTTGTTGTAAAACTGGATATGGTGCTTGACGAGGATTGGCCAACGACCATTTTACCTTATATTTGGATGGTAAATCCTCTATATAATATTCCTCAGTATCATAAATATAATCCGCTCCTTTTATAGCCAAAACAGAATGAGCCATAAATGTATTATCCCCTATCCCTTCTGGTAAGAAAGAACATTGAGGATGTTCATTCGCCCTATCATTATCACGAGCATAATCAAAAGCCTCTTGCATACTTATCAATCCATCTTGATTTGTATCAGCATCAGCAGTCCTTCCAGATGGATAAGTGCCCAATATCGCAGCACTCCAATGATACACAAATTCATTATAAAGCCTATCAGAAGTAGCATAAGACAATTCATTATAGTTACAAGCAGTTGCTATAAGTCTGTTCATTCCACTCAAATCATCTATAAAGCCACCACTATAGCATTGTTCCATACAAATGTTGATTTTACCAGCATTTACTTTGTTAACCTCTTTTGCAAACTCTTTATCAGTTATAGCGGATTTATTCCATAATACAATTTGCGAAGATTTCGAACTTTCATTTATTAAACTTCCATGATCTGTTACATAGATAAAAAGATTATCATATGACGACAATGTACTCCCCAACTTATCAAAGACATTACTAATATTTTCTTTAGTAGCCGCATATTCTATATCTGGTAGTCCATCACCATCCAAATCCAATGGTGAAGAATCACAAGTTCCATCTAAAAGGAGTCGATCGTATTCTGGAGAAGTTCCATCTGCCATTAAAACAAACACATGATCTTTAGGATAAGAATACGTATTAATCAATATTGAATAAATCGTTGCACAATCGTTCCAATATCGTACATTATTTGAAAAGGCGTTACCTCCACCACTAATAATTACAGCATAATCATTTTTACTACTATTATTCCTTAATACCTTTTCTTTCGCAGCCGAACTTAGGGCTTTAAGTTCTTGTATATTAAGTTTATTCTTTTCCACATTCTTGGCTTGATTAATCTTCTTAAACTTAAGACTGGCTGGAGGCATATTATTTTTTATAATTTCCAAGTCTCCTGTTTCAGGATTAACGAATAGGAAACGACAAGGATGGGCCCAGTTTGCCATAGGATTATCATCTATAAAGAAGCACCAACTATCATAATTCGGACTTTGTATTTCTTTAGACAACAAAGCGATGGGAGAAGATTGTTTAACGATACTATCGCAAACAAATATCTCTACAGAAGTATTTTGTTCAAGGGATAATTTCTCTTTTATTATATTTAAAGCCTCATCTCTACTTATATTATCACGAGCAATAGTTGTAACTGAAATTAAAAGTAAAAACAGTACACTTAATAATCTATTTGTTTTCATAGTAATTTACTTCTTTTGTTTCTGATAAATTCGGTGTATAGACGAAATTGAAGTGGCAATATCTTCTCGCCTCATTGAGCGGTTTCCCTTCACCGTCTATTGTCTGACGCTCTACAACAACGTTATAAGTTTTTTCCTGTAGATTGTTTAATGTATAGGCGAGGTCATAGTTACAAGTACAGTTTGTTGCATCCGTTGACTTCTCCGTGAGGAATATGGTGGCATCCTCACATCTGAATCCTGTTAGGATAACACCACCACATGACAAGACAGCATTCTGATGGGTCAACAGCAGTTTCCCGTCAGAGTCCGTTTTCAACACGAAAAGCTCTTTACCTGTGGCAGATTCTTCTGACACGGCAGTTACCGCGATTCCATTCTCACCACCATCATCAGTCTCTAAATACTCTTTACAACCGGAATTGGTAAAGTCCACCAATATCGGATCTATACCAAAGGATGGAGCGTCATCTGAACTGTGGTCACACGATGCAAACGACAAGGAGAGCATTCCTGCCATTATTGCAAAGAAAAGTTTTGAAGATTGTTTCATTGTTCTTTAAATTTTTACGGTTTAACTTTTGATTTATAATTAAATACTACGGTGTTTCTTTTTACTCACATCACAAATAAATATTTTTCTCTGTTTTCACAAACAAATCTATTTAAGTGTCTTTCGTCTTTGTGTGTTGAGAGCTAAAACTTTTTATACATATTGCTTATAAAAGAATATTGCCATAGAAATACATATCCCCCCTTGTCAGTTTTATATTATAATTACCAAACAAGTTTTCCGGCAGGACAACAATATCCATATCAGGTGTTATAAACACAGAAAACACAACTTCTTCCTCATTATTATATGTTGATACCTCTAATAAACAATTACCACATCCACGTACTAATATCAAACTATTTCCGTCTTGCTGAATTTGTGGAACGAGAACTGGACTCTGAGGCTTATGTCCATGAGGATAATCGGGGTCATATATACCAACTTGTAGATGTATATACGTTTCACCACTATTTGTCACAGCATATATATTGAATGCCATGAACAATAAGATTGTAATACAAAATAACCGTTTCATAATTATGGTTTTAAATTTTACACAAACAAAAATACGAAACATATAAAGAAAAACAAAATATAACGTCTACATATTTTACAAAAGCCAAAATCAATATTAGCATAACACTCTGATTATCAATCCTTAATATGCAGTTTACAGATTTTACACATTACGTTTGAAAGGCATGAATCAAAGCATTCTAATATTGTTATCAAGAGATTTTGTACTTTCTTTTCCAAACATCTTTTTATTTATAGTACTACGAGCATTTGTAACTTGCTGTGAAGACAAATTTAAAAGAATCCTAATTTCGGACGGTATAAATCTTAGTTTTATAAGCATACAAACACGCAGTTCTCTATCTGTAAGATTATATTTCCCACATTCTATAGTCTGCAGAAATAGTGGTAAATATTTACCTAATACATCCACAAAAACTGCCCATTCCCTATCGGATACGGCAATACCTTTTCCCGCGAGTCTATGAAGATCTTTCACTACAGCCTCCTCCAACAGCATCTCTCCAAAGTCCCATTCCTCCGAACGTTCATTATTGCTCTGATAAACGGATAGTATTGTCCGTAACTTCTCCATCTCATCTTGCCTTGTTTGCTTATATTCATCATAGTTACACTGCAATTGTATAAGTTCTTTCTTTGTCCTGTCATATTCTAACAGAGTAGCCGAATATTCCTCGTTCATCTTTTGCAACGTCATAAGCCTCTTCTTACGCAGCCACAAATATACCTTATATACTATAAAAGCAAAAACCAACACAAACAGCGTTACCGTATACGCCCATATCTTATAATGCTTTGTCTCCATGATTTTTTGGTTAGCGAGTTGCTTGTTATGATTATAATCATACAAAGACTGCATACGACAAACCTTATCAGAATACAACTGTCTATAAGACGAATCATTTATCTCACAACATAAACGCGCATATTTGGCAACAGAATCCAATACCATTTTCTTCTCGTAAACAGACATCATGCCATGAAGAGCAACCTCATGGTTATGTCTTACAAACGGGAAACTGAGTAACTTACGGTAAAAGAACTCGGCAGAGTCAAGTTTGTTAATCCCTTCATAATACCACCCTTTAAAGCCATAATAAGTCTCATGTCCGAATGTCGTCTCATGCTTTCTGTCAAAAAAGCCCGAATTCAGTTCAAAATCGTCCATAAGACGTTTAGCTTTTGCATATTGCTTACGCTCTAACAGTACACATATCGCTGATGGCCAAGTAGAAGATGCTTTTTTCTTATATCCGTATTTCTTATACAAGCGACTTGCATTCTTGCATACCGAGAGTACAGAATCTTTCATATTCAAGAAATAATACGTGCCGGCAAGATGCTCATAAAACTGAATTGCAGCCAAAGTATCTTTTCCTTTCCAAGCATAATCGATAGCCAACTTCTCTTCTCTCAGTTCATATTCCGGCAACATCTGAATATGAAACAACGTAGCCATTTGACCATGTATCCGACTAACAGTCTTATAATCACAATCCGCGTCTAAAGTATCTACGTTTTCTAAAGCTTTATTGAAATACTCCAAAGCCATTATCGGATTATCCATATCAGAAAGGACACGTCCCATGAGATAGTTTGCAAGTTGTTTTTCTTTCTTTATGCCATTCTTGTCATAATAAGAAACAACTTCTCTCATTATGCTGTCAGAAGAAAATGGAATATAATTTTTATTTTGTGCAAGATTGCGTTGTAGGTAAAAGCGCATCTTCTGTTTGTTAGACAACTTTGAATCATCAATGCTATCAAATATTTTTAATGCAGAATCTGGACGTTCATCAATAAGTTCTTCCGCAGAAGACAACAGAATTTCATCCCTTGACTGTCTGCTACAACTAAGAAAAACTATGATGAGCAATATAAACAACAAGAAAGTTCTCATAAGATAATATATACAAATAATACTACAAATATTAAATTAACACATATTCTTAGCCTTATAAGAACCTTCCCGCACTCATTAACGTTGATTACATATATACGTCTTCTATTCCGCTGAAATCGAATGTATCGTCAGTTTCACAGTAATCAAAGTCTTTTGGTATATCAAATTTGGCATCATCGGAATAACCTAATGACTTGTCATCATACACCATTCTCATGTAATAGGCCCATATAGGCAGCGCCATAGTAGCTCCCTGACCCATGCCGGTATAGTCGAAGTGAATGTCGCGATCCTCTCCACCTACCCAACAGCCATTGACAAGCTGCGGAGTGAATCCCATAAACCATCCGTCGGAGTTGTTGTTGGTCGTACCGGTCTTACCACCTACCTGACCTTTAATGCCGTAACCTCTGAGGCGACGACCCGTACCCTGATCAACAACGGCACGCAACATATCTATCATACGATAGGAGTTGTCCTCGCTTATCACCTCATTCATCATCGGCGGGAACTGTGCTATCACCTCGCCATGACTGTCTTCGATCTTCGTAACAAACCTCGGAGCACAGCGGACGCCCTTGTTCGGGAAGGTCGTATAGGCACTTACCATCTCGCCAACCGACACCTCACACGGACCGAGACACAACACGGGCGATGTGTTCTTCTCTATATCCGGGTTGTTCAGGCCGAAATCGTGAAGTATATCGACAAACTGCGACGGGCCGAGCCGCGTTATAAGATACGCAGAAATCCAGTTGTTTGATGTCATAAGTCCCCACTTCAACGGCACATCCTGACCATATCGTGCATGGCTACCGTTACGAGGCGTCCATCCGCCGTATGTACGTTGCACGTTGGGCGCGGTGGTACAGGGCGTCATACCGTTCTGCATGGCAAGTGAATAAAGGTATGGCTTGATGGTAGAACCCACCTGACGACGGCCGAGCATCACCATATCATACTTGAAATGGTCAAAATCTATGCCGCCGACATACGCCTTCACATCTCCCGTTTTTGCCTCCATACTCATAAATGCAGACCGCAGGAACGACTTGTAATACACGATAGAGTCTATCGGGGTCATTGTCGTGTCCTTATCGCCGCGCCATGTAAACACGGACATCTTAACCGGAGTGCGGAACGACTGCCTTATCTCGTCCGGGGTGGCACCATCTTCTCTCAATTTACGATAACGCGCGCTCTGCCTTATCGAACGGTTGAGGATTGACTTTATGGTCTTTCGCGAGATGTTAGAAGAGAACGGAGCGTTCTTTTTATACAAATTCGCCCTGTTGAATTGCGGCTGAAGATAGCCCGCGAGATGCTTGCGCACAGCCTCCTCCGCATATTTCTGCATACGGGTGTCTACCGTTGTGTAGATTTTCAAGCCGTCGGTATAGATGTTATACGGCTCGCCATTGCCCTTCAGGTTCTTGTTGCACCAGCCATACAACGGGTCGTCGCCCCACGCGATAGAGTCGATTGTGTACTGGCGCATATTCCATGAAGGATAGGCAGAGCGTTCCGGCTTCTTAGCCATAAGGTATTGGCGGAGGAACTCACGCAGGTAATCGCCCGAACCGTCAACATCACGGAAGGTCTTATATTTAAGAGCTAAAGGCTTGGCACAGTAAGTATCATATTCTGAATGAGTTATATATCCCGACTTCATCATCTGCATCAGCACCACATTGCGGCGCTCGAGACATCTGTCCGGATATTTAAGCGGATTGAAAAGCGAAGGATTCTTGCACAATCCGACAAGTGTCGCAGCCTCGGTTATAGATAGTTGGTGAGGCTCTTTGCTGAAATATGTATTCGCGGCGCGCTTTATTCCTACGGCATTGTGGAGGAAATCGAAGTAGTTAAGGTACATAGTAACAATATCCTCCTTAGTGAAAGAGCGCTCAAGTTTTATCGCAATGACCCACTCTATCGGCTTTTGCAGCAATCGTTCCAGCGTGTTATGCGCTTTCTCCGAGAACAACTGCTTCGCAAGCTGCTGGGTAATGGTAGAGCCACCGCCGGCACTTTCCTGTCCCATCATACCGCGCTTCACGATGGCACGGCCGAGAGCTATGAAGTCAATTCCTGAATGAGTGTAGAACCGCTCATCCTCGGTTGCGACAAGAGCGTGCACAATATGTGGGGAAAGACTATTGTAATCCACCGCTATACGGTTGGCCTTATTCTCATTCCATGTACCAATCAGTTTTCCATCTGACGAATACACCTGCGACGCGTATTTGTTTATAGGGTTCTGGAGTTCCTCCATATCCGGCATATAGCCTACCCAACCATTCCACACACACACGAAGAACAGCACCAGCAACGATACGCCTACGAACAGACCGCTCCAAAGTAAATGTACGAAAGTCTTCCTCATATAATACTATATATATTATAAAGCTCAAAAAATCAATGCAGATTCCGGCCTTAACAAGTTTTGATATTTGTGCAAAGATACGAAAAATATATATAAAGCGAAATAAAATAGCACTTTTTCAATAAGCACGCACCGATATTTAAGAATTTATACGTAACTTCGCAAGCAGAATAAATAAACTATTACATTATCAATGGAAAAGCATAACTTTGTAAGCATTGAGGGGCTGTCTAAGGAGAAAATAATGTATCTCATAGAGATGGCACAAGAATTTGAGAAACATCCGAACAGAGAATTGCTGAAAGGCAAGGTCGTAGCGACTTTATTCTACGAGCCGTCTACAAGAACAAGACTCAGCTTTGAAACTGCCGCAAACCGCCTGGGAGCGCGAGTCATAGGTTTTACAGATGCTAAAGTGTCGAGCGTGAGCAAGGGGGAGACACTGAAAGACACCATTCTCATGGTTTCAAATTATGCCGACGTAATAGCAATGCGACATTATATCGAGGGCGCGGCGCAATATGCAAGCGAGGTGGCACCGGTACCGATAATCAACGCGGGAGACGGAGCGCACCAACATCCTTCGCAGTGTATGCTTGACCTTTATTCTATTTACAAGACTCAGGGTACACTCGAAAACCTAAATATCTATCTTGTGGGCGACCTGAAATACGGACGCACGGTTCACTCACTTATTATGGCAATGCGTCATTTCAACCCTACTTTCCATTTCGTCGCACCAAAAGAGCTGTCAATGCCGGCCGAATACAAGTTGTATTGCAAGGAGCATAACATCAAATTTCAAGAACACACGGCATTCAACGATAAGGTTATCGCCGACGCAGATATTATATATATGACACGCGTGCAGAAGGAAAGATTCTCTGACTTGATGGAATATGAGAGAGTAAAGAACGTGTATATCCTGAAAAACGATATGCTCACGGGCGTAAAGGAGAACATGAGAATATTGCATCCGCTGCCACGCGTGAACGAAATAGCATACGATGTGGACGAGAACCCGCACGCATATTACATACAACAGGCAAAGAACGGACTATACGCACGTGAGGCTATCTTCGCCTACTGTCTCGGAATATCGCTTGAGGACATTAAAAACGATAAAACAATAATTGAGTAACAGGGGCGGAAGAAACACAAACAAGTGAAAATTCCGTAACTCCATAAAACATAATTCGACATGACAAACAAGGAAAGACTGGTAGCGGCAATAGAAAACGGTACGGTGATAGACCATATACCGGCCGAGAAAACACAGCAGGTGGTGAACCTTCTCGGACTGCAAAACATTGATAAACCGGTAACTATCGGATACAATTATAAATCGAAGAAAATAGGTAAGAAGGGCATTATCAAGGTATCTGACGTGTTCTTCTCTGATGCTGAGATTTCAAGACTGTCGGTGGTGTCGCCCAACGTGGTGCTCAACATCATCAAAGACTATGAGGTGGTGGAGAAAAAGACTGTGGAAACGCCCGATGAACTGCACGGAATAGTGAAATGCAACAACCCGAAATGTATCACAAACAACGAGCCGATGCAGACGGTATTCAACGTTGTGGACAAGGAACGGGGCATCTTGAAGTGCCACTATTGCGATAAGGAGCAGGACATAAATAAGGTGAAGCTGGTATAAGACAACATCCACCTGTACTTTTCGGAAGAAGTATCATCAGACAGAATCATGCTCATAAACAGACATTTTATCTTATGCTTTCTAACAGTTATATTTTCATTAAACGTCAACGGACAAGTTAATGAGAATCAGAGTCTTAGGGATTCATTAGCCAAAGCGTCGGAACTATTGGCATACTATCCTGACAGTATAGACCTGAGACTGAAGAAAGCCGCATGGAACATAGAACTGAGACAATGGCAATATGCCAAAGAGGACTATGACAAGGTGCTGAAATTGCAGCCTGACAACCTTGCGGCGCTATATTACAGGGCGTTTGTAAACGAGCGGCTCGGCAGATATAACTTTGCAAGAATTGACTATGAGAATCTTCTAAAGATTGTTCCGGGAAACTTTGAGGCGCAACTTGGCTATGCCATTCTGAACGAGAAAGACAAGCACTATACGGAGGCGCTCGACCAAATGAACCGCCTTATCAGTCAGTTCCCCGGCAAGGCCGTGGCATACGCCGTTCGGGCGGGTATGGAGAAAGACCGCGGGATGCTGGCAGTAGCCGAATATGACATCACGGAAGCAATAAAGCGCGACTCGGAAAATACCGACTACATCCTGCAAAGGGCTGAGATTTATATACTTGAAAACAAGTTCACGAATGCCAAACGAGACCTTGACCGACTCGTGAAATTGGGTATTCCGCGCACAGCGCTTACCGAATTTTATAAGCAGATAAAGTAAAGAATGCAAGTTTAATATGGTCTGAATAAGCTAATTGCACACAAAGATAACGTGAGACATTGCATCTGACATTATTTCGCACCAATAACAAAAAAAAAGAGTTAAGACCACATGACGTTTGTCTTAACTCCTTTTTTATTTGGTTCATCCGACATTTTGAGTGATATCAAAGTACTGACTCAACCATGTTGAGGTACTGACTTAACCCTGTTGAGGTACTGACTCAACCCTGTCAAGGTACTGACTTAGCCCTCTGTTGAGACTATTTTTCGTCCGGAACAGCAAACTTATCACCTGTCTGTTTCACAAGTGCCCTGCGTGCAGCGTCTGTATATCCGGGACGCTCCACACGTGCGCCGAGACCGGTAGAAGTACGTTTGAATGTACCGTCGGCATTGACCGGCTTAACCGCCATATCGTTGTAGCGCACAATAAGATATGTGGCAAGCTGCTTCCAACGCGCCAACATTTGGGCTGCTTTCTCGTTACTGTAATCGTTCAGATATTTCAACGCAGCGGCTTTGTCGTTTGCATAAAGTTGCGAAGCATGGTCTTCTATTTGCTTTTGCTCCACGAAATAACTCTGCTCCAACGAGTCGCGCACCTCTTTCAGCGCCGGGAACATCTGGGAATAGCGCGGATAAACCATATTGCTGACCCAGTTGCATACCCAATAAGCGTTCTTATCCGAGAACGTAACAGCATCTGCACCGGGCGTATTATAACATTCCGGCTGAATGGTGTTACCGCAATATATCGGCGTGTATGCCACCATATTGCCGTCGTCATTGCCAAACCACAGTACGCCACCTATTTCACGAGGTAGCCACGAACGCATCTGCGACACATAACTGAAGGCTGTCTGCTGAGTGGAAGTAGGACGCTCGTTAAAGTATTTCTTGCCATCCACCTCAAAATAAAGCGGTGTAGGACGGTAAGGGGAATCCCACAAGCCCTGCGCAACATCCTGGTCGAGTGAAAGTGGAGTGCCCTCGTAATGGTCACGCATACAAGCCTCAACCTCCTGCACGCTCACCTTATGGTCTGGAACTATCCACAATGGCATATCCTCAGCATTCGGGTCCTTGCCCAACGCCCACGGCAGATAGCGGTCGAAGCCTTTGTCGAAATGACGGAAGAATGCCCAAACACGCGCATCACAGAAACGACGGCCTCCGAAATCGGGCTTTGCGTATGTCTCTTTCCATGAGAAATCGGTGTCCTTGCCGTCGAACCAGCCTTTAGAACGGGCAAACTTCACAACATCTTTAGAGTAGATGACGTTCTTCTTGTCCTTCATATTGAACTTGCCGATACGGCTTTGGTTGGCATGGGCACATATTGCGTTATCGGGAATACGCATCGCAACCCACACTACACCTTTAGATCCCGGGCCCTTACCCATCATTTCCATAATCCAAGCCTCGTTGGGATCGCAGATGGTGAAGGTCTCTCCCTCACTGTTATAACCGTAGGTTTCAGCCAAAGTGGTCATCACAGAGATTGCCTCCCGTGCGGTCTTGGAACGTTGAAGGGCGATATAGATAAGGCTGCCGTAGTCGAGGATGCCAGTTGAGTCTACCATCTCCTCACGTCCGCCGTATGTGGTCTCACCGATTGTTACTTGGTATTCATTGATGTTTCCTATCACGTTGTATGTCTCTGGGGCTTCCGGAATCTCACCGTGATATTCCTTTGTGTCCCAGTCGATTACCTTGCGCATCTCGCCCTTTGCGTGTTTAGCGGCGGGATAATGGCATAATCCGATGAACATACCATAGTCGTCGGCGTTGTATGTGCATATCACCGAGCCGTCTTTAGACGCAGCTTTGCCTACGATAAAGTTAGTACAAGCCTCTGAACTGACAAAAAAAGTAATGGAAAAGAATAATAAAAACAGTTTCTTCATAGCAATTTATTTTATAGTTATCAAGCGAACGAGAAACACAAGTCGGTTTCTTCGTTCGCTTTTTAGTATTATTGAATTTGCTTTCAACAGTTATTCTGTAACAGTCTTAGCAAGCCTTGAAGCTCATATCAAGTCCTTTGACAGAATGTGTGAGAGCACCTACTGACACAAAATCAACACCTTGCTCGGCATAACTGCGGATGGTCTCGAAAGTGATTCCACCACTCGACTCGGTCTCATATCTGCCTGCAATGATATCAACAGCCTTTTTGGTGTCCTCAACGGTGAAGTTATCAAGCATGATACGGTCTACGCCTCCACACTCCAACACTTGATTAAGCTCGTCGAAGTTGCGCACCTCAATCTCGATTTTCAGGTCAAGGCCTTTCTGCTTGAGGTATTCATGGCAGCGGTTAATAGCATTAGGAATGCCTCCGGCGAAGTCGATATGGTTGTCTTTGAGCAATATCATATCGAAAAGTCCGATACGATGGTTAGTTCCTCCGCCAATCTTCACGGCCTGCTTCTCAAGCATACGCAATCCTGGAGTTGTCTTTCGGGTGTCGAGGACACGGGTTTTCGTGCCTTTAAGCAATTCAACATACTTGCCGGTCATAGTCGCGATGCCACTCATGCGCTGCATGATGTTAAGCATCAAACGCTCGGTCTGCAACAAGGAACGTATCTTTCCCGTAACAATCATGGCGATATCTCCCTTTTTAACGGGTGTTCCGTCGCCCATAAGTACCTCTACCTGCATCTCAGGGTCGAAGCGCGCAAATACTTTCTTCGCCACTTCCACACCGGCAAGTATTCCATCTTCCTTTATGAGAAGATGTGATTTTCCCATTGCATTTTCGGGTATACAACACAAAGTTGTATGGTCTCCATCGCCAATATCCTCAGAGAAAGCGAGGTCTATCAGCTTGTCTTCCAATTCGTTTACACTCAACATATTAGCTTATTATTTATAAATGCCTGTAAAATTCCGTCTTCTGTATATCTCAACTCTATCGTTCCGCCAAGCCACTCTGTCATAGGCAGCTCTTCTGTGAACGTGTAATAGTTGACAACACGGCCATCTTCTATCTCGACAACGCCCTGCGAAAGCGTGGTTTCACCATTCTTTATATAGTGTACTCCTACCCTTCTCATATTATTATTGCCTACGTAGCGGTCTTGAAGGTAATCTGTCGCCAGATGGCTTATCTGTGAGTTCCGGGCGTTTAATCACTCGACGCTCCGGCAAACGCGGTGCATTTACGGGTCTGCCCTGCCTGATATTCGCCGGTTTGTCAATTGATTGCTCATGCGTATCAATGTCCTTAACAGAAGTTGATGGCCTGTTTGTCTTCAATTCGGGTGCGACATTCATCACTCCGGGGCCATTCTCCGTTTTGACAGAGTCGGTTTTTGCCTTCGAATCTACGGATTCTTTGGTGTGTATTCTCAAGAGTTGGATGTCGGAAACAAACAGGAGTTTCAGCGTTGACGAAGGATTATTAATACCTCTGCTGAAAAGCATATAGCCTTTCACTTCTTTTATTCCCACCCGCTTGGTGTCGGCAATAGTAATGGATTGTCGCATATTGCTACTCACACGCTGATACTGGGAAGCGATACTGTCGTTGGCAAACTTGACTGTCAATAATACGACAGCATCACGAGAGCCTTCTTGCACTATATATTGTGTCTGGAAACTCAACTGCAAACGGTCGCCCTTATGGAAAGCAGTGTCAGCCTTAAAGGCAAAAGAAGTCTTGTTGTAAGGCTCATCTGCCATCAACAGCAATGCTCTGTCGCCGGTCCAGACATCGGCAGAGTCGCCGTTGGCTGTTAAAATACGTCTATAACCTGCATCACCGCCAGTTCCCATAGCAGAAGACTCACTCTGCAAACGCTCGGAAAGAGCCTCATACATATCGTGTATTCGTTCGGTATGGCGCATATAATACTTTAGAGAACTTTCAAATTGCGCTTCCGTAACGCCATGTTCTTTTAGTACCGCCAACTTATAAGCCTGTTGTCTGACAGCCATTGACTCTGTGTTCTGACCAGCATTGGCATTGAGTTCTGCCATAGACATGGCGATATGGTAATCATAGAGTATAGCCTCCATATCGCCTGGCTGTATATAATCCGACGGAACAGAGGGCTTACACGAAAACATCAGTATAGCCGTAAATGCAGCAAAAATATATGTAAGTAATCGCTTCATAGCCCTTTCCTTCTTATTTGTTTTCATCAGAAGACGTTGTCGTTGTATCTTTATGCGACAAATCAGCATCAAGCCGTTTGCGGAAAAATAACAACATTGTTATCACTCCCACAGAAATACAAGCATCAGCAAAGTTGAATATCGGCGAGAAGAACACAAAATGTTCTCCACCCCAGAAAGGAATCCAATCAGGTAAGATAGTATTTATAATGGGGAAATAAAACATATCCACCACCTTACCCATAAGAATTGGCGCATAACCGGCACCAAAATCTGTCAAGACAGAAGCGGAATAAAACGTTGATTCCGTAAATATCTGTCCATAAAACAAGGAATCAAAGATGTTGCCCACAGCACCGGCCCATATCATAGCCACAACTGCGAGGTAGCCGTAACCGACTTTTTCCTTTATTAGACGTAAAAGATACCACGCGATAGCTATGACAGCAACGATACGGAACAGACTGAGAAACATCTTGCTTCCCAGTTCCATTCCCCACGCCATACCATTGTTCTCAATGAACTTGATAAGAAACCAATCGGCTATTCTTATCTCTTCACCAAGACACATATTAAGTTTTACCGTTATCTTTATCACCTGATCGATGACAAGAAGCACGGCAATAATAATGGAGACATACGCTCCCCTGCCTATTTTCATTTTCTACTTTTTCCTTGCATTCTTCGATGCCACGCTAAGGGTGGCATGAGGAACAGCACGCAGGCGCTCCTTTGGAATCAGCTCGCCCGTAATGCGGTCTATTCCGTATGTTTTATTCTTTATGCGTACAAGGGCAGCTTCGAGTCCCTGAATGAACTTCTGCTGGCGTTGTGCCATCTGCACGAGTTCTTCCTTAGTCTGCGTTGAGCTGCCTTCCTCTAACGCTTTATATGTTGGTGAAGTATCATCAACATCGTTTGAATCCTGATTCATGAGTACTCGCATAGTTGCTGCATAGTCCTCACGCGTATTCTTCAACTTCTCATTAATAATAACGCGGAACTCTTCAAGCTCCTCATCATTGTAACGTGTTTTCTCTGCCATATTTAGATATTAATTGGTTCAACAATTCTTGTAAAGATTACGCTTTATCAACCTGTATATTGAGCGTAAACTCATCGAATGGAGTTTCTATACCTCCGTTATCGGCAAGCTCAATGCTATCGGCAAGCACCTGCGTCTTAATGTAATCTGCATAGCTTTCCAACGCGGTTGCCACCTGATCATTAGGCGTTATGGTTACATTTATACGGTCTATAATCTCGAAACCGTTCTTCTTTCGGATGTTTTGGACACGGTTTATCAACTCGCGTGCCATACCCTCATTACGCAATTCATCTGTAAGTTCGACCTCAAGTGCAACGGTCAAGTTGCCCTCGTTAGCTACAAGCCATCCCGGAATATCCTCGCTGATAATCTCAACATCGGCTAAATCAACCGTAACATCTTGTCCTTCAACATTCAAGGCTATAGAGCCAGTAGCTTCAAAGTCTGCAATTTGCTCTTTCTCAAGGGCTGTCATCTGTGCTGCGATGCCCTTCATAAGCTTTCCAAACTTCTTACCCATAGTGCGGAAGTTACACTTCACCTTCTTAACGAGTATGCCGGAGCCTTCCACAAAATCAAGTTCCTTAACATTAACCTCATTCAAGATAAGTGCCTTTACAGCCTCAATATGTCGCTTCTGCTCTGCATCTACGGCCGGAATCATAATCTTCTGTAACGGCTGACGAACCTTAATATTAACCTTACGACGCAAAGCAAGCACCATAGATGTTATATCCTGTGCCATCTTCATGCGTTTTTCAAGGTCTTCATCAATGCAAGCAGCATCACATTCCGGATATTTCTCAAGATGAACACTAAGCATCTCCCCACCGAGATCTTTATATAGACGGTCTGAGAAGAACGGAGCGAACGGCGCAAGCAGTTTGGAAACCGTCATCAAACAAGTATAAAGTGTTTGATAAGCACTTAACTTATCTTCGCTCATCTCCTTGCCCCAGAAACGGTTACGGCTCAAACGAACATACCAGTTAGACAGGTTATCATTGACAAATGTCTCTATCAAGCGACCGGCACGTGTAGGATCATACGATGCGAGTTCCTTGTCAACCTTCGTTATAAGGGTGTGCAGACAAGAAAGTATCCAGCGGTCAATCTCCGGACGCTTTGAGAACTCAACCTGTTCAGGCGCAGTATCGAAGCCATCGACATTAGCATAAAGCGCGAAGAATGAATATGTATTATACAATGTTCCGAAGAACTTGCTAAGTGTTTCTTTCACTCCAAGCGGGTCAAACTTAAGATTATCCCACGGCTCCGAGTTTGTCATCATGTAGAAACGAACCGGGTCAGCACCGTACTTCTCCATCATTTCAAACGGGTCTATCACATTTCCTACGTGCTTACTCATCTTGTTGCCTTTGGAATCGAGCACAAGACCGGAAGAGATAACATTTTTGAAAGCCACAGAATCGAACACCATAGTAGCTATGGCGTGCAATGTAAAGAACCATCCACGAGTCTGGTCAACGCCCTCGTTGATGAAATCAGCCGGGAAAGCAAGTCCCTTGTCTATCGCATCGCGATTCTCAAACGGATAGTGTATCTGTGCGTATGGCATTGAGCCGCTATCAAACCAAACGTCGATAAGGTCGGCTTCGCGCATCATCGGCTTACCACTGTCGCTTACAAGTATTATATCATCCACATAAGGACGGTGCAAATCTATTTTGTCATAGTTCTCCTGAGAATAGTCTCCCGGTACGAATCCTTTATCCTTAAGTGGGTTAGATTTCATAACACCGGCCTTTACAGACTTTTCTATCTCGCTGTAAAGTTCTTCGAGAGATGATATACAGAGTTCATCGCCATCCTCATTGCGCCATATCGGCAGCGGAGTTCCCCAGAAACGTGAGCGCGAGAGATTCCAGTCATTAAGATTCTCCAGCCAGTTTCCGAAGCGTCCGGTACCCGTACTTTCAGGCTGCCAGTTGATAGTCTTATTGAGCTCTACCATACGTGCCTTCATGGCTGTAGAACGGATGAACCAAGAATCGAGCGGATAATAAAGCACCGGCTTGTCAGTTCGCCAGCAATGCGGATAGTTGTGCACGTGCTTTTCTATCTTCCAAGCCGTACCTTCCTGCTTCATTTCCATACAGATGACTATGTTAAGGTCTTCCGCCTTGCTTGCAGCCTTCTCGTCATAGCCATTCACATTGAACTTCGGGTCGTAGGCGTTCTTCACGTAATCGCCTGCGTGACGACCATACTGAGCTTTATCTACACAAGCCGACACGAAGTTATCATCAAGTTCTTCTATCTCGTAATACTTGCCTTCAAGGTCTACCATCGGGCGAGTCTCACCTTTCTTATTTATAAGGAAAAGCGACGGTATATTGGCATCGCGTGCTACCTTAGCATCATCTGCACCGAATGTCGGAGCGATATGAACAATACCCGTACCGTCTTCGGTTGTAACATAGTCGCCGAGGATAACGCGGAAAGCACACTCCTCCATCTCTACAAACTTATCCTTGCCGTTCTCTCCATCGAAAATCTTCTCAGGATGAGCCTCAGCGTATGCCTTGATAAAGTCTGCAGCGTTCTCGTCAACCTTTGCAGAAGGCTTCACCCACGGCATCAGTTGTTTGTATTTCATGCCTTCAAGGTCTGTTCCCTTATAATGGGCGATGACCTTATAAGGTACGAACTTATCACCGTTATTATATTCCGGCAATTCTTCGCCGTCGGTTATCTTACCTTCCGGAGCAAGATATGCGTTGATGCGGGCTTCCGCCATTACCACCGTTATCTTCTCACCATTATACGGATTGTATGTCCTTACGGCCACATAGTCAATTTTCGGACCAACACACAGTGCAGTATTAGAACCGAGTGTCCACGGAGTGGTTGTCCAAGCAGCGAAGTAAGGCTTGCCCCATGCGGTAAGCAATGAGGTAACAGCATCGTTCTTATCCGTATCGATAGCAAACAATGCCGTAGCAGTAGTGTCTTTTACGTCTCGATAGCAACCGGGCTGATTAAGCTCGTGGCTCGAAAGTCCCGTACCCGCACCTGGAGAATATGGCTGTATGGTATATCCTTTATAGAGCAATCCTTTATCGTAAAGCTGACGAAGCAACCACCAAAGGGTCTCTATATATTTATTGTCGTATGTAATATACGGATGGTCAAGGTCTACAAAATAGCCCATTGTCTCTGTCATTTTACGCCACTCGGCCGTAAACTTCATGACATTCTCACGACATTTGCGGTTATAGTCACCTACGGAAATATATTTCTTCGACTCCTTATTATCTATATCCGCCTTCGTTATGCCTAATTCTTTCTCCACGCCAAGTTCCACAGGTAGTCCGTGAGTATCCCAACCGGCCTTACGGAAAACCTGATAGCCCTTCATCGTCTTATATCTATTGAATGTGTCTTTGATAGAACGGGCAAGCACATGGTGAATACCGGGGTGTCCGTTTGCCGAAGGAGGCCCTTCAAAGAATACGAACTGTGGACACCCTTCACGCTCATCTATACTTTTATGGAAGATGTCATTCTTCTTCCAATCAGCTAAAACCTCATTGTTTATAGCGGTCATACTAAGACCATTATGTTCGGCAAACTTCTTAGCCATAATTCCTCTGCGTTTATGCGTTTATATTTAATAAGGTGCAAAGATAAGAAATTAATTCCATATAGCGATATATTAAGTATTAAAAATAATTTACCAAGAAACGTGCTTTCCTACAAGATATTCTGCATTTTCACGTTTTTACGAGAAGTGCATATAAAAGAAAAGGTCGCAAACTAAGCGTTTACGACCTTTTCTATAAAGTATTTGTGAATGCGAACATCATCGTTGAGCTCGGGATGGAAAGCCGTAACCAACTGCTTTCCTTGTCTCGCCGCGACAATATGTCCGTCAACTTCAGCCAGCACCGAGCACTCATCGCTCAACACCTTATTTATATAGGGAGCACGGATAAACGTCATCGGGACATCTTCTCCTACTCCATCGACAACCGATTCGGTATAGAAACTACCAAGCTGACGACCATAAGCGTTGCGACTCACCTCTACATTCATGGTTGCCAGACGCTTAACATCGGGCTCTCCAACCACGTTTTCAGCAAGGATGATTAGTCCGGCACAGGTTCCGAACACAGGTAACCCTTCGTTGATTGCCTTGCGTATCGGCTCAAAAAGACCCAATTCATGCAGGAGTTTTATCTGAGTTGTGCTCTCGCCTCCAGGAATTATCAGTCCGTCCTTATGCTGATTCCAATCTGAAAGCTGGCGCACCTCGAACGTTTCTACGCCGAGACGCGCAAGCATCTGTTCATGTTCTATGAACGCACCTTGTAAAGCTAATACTGCGATTTTCATCACCTTACTTTCCACGTTCAGCCATGAGCAACTCAATCTCCTGCTCATTGATTCCGACCATAGCCTCACCGAGGTCTTCTGAAAGCTCGGCAATCATCTTAGCATCGGTATAGTTGGTTACCGCCTTCACGATAGCAGCAGCGCGCTTTGCCGGATTCCCGCTCTTGAAGATACCAGAACCAACGAATACTCCTTCTGCTCCGAGCTGCATCATAAGAGCTGCGTCGGCCGGGGTAGCCACACCACCTGCTGCGAAGTTCACAACCGGCAGCTTGCCGTTGTCGTGCACATACTTCACGAGGTCGTAAGGTGCCTGCATCTGCTTTGCTGCCTCGAACAACTCATCCTCGCTCATGCTTGTCAGACGACGCATCTCGCTCTGCATCATTCTCATGTGGCGGACAGCCTGAACAACATCACCTGTCCCCGGCTCGCCCTTTGTACGAATCATCGTTGCACCCTCGGCGATACGACGGAGTGCCTCGCTGAGGTTCTTTGCACCGCAAACGAACGGAACATCGAACTCGTTCTTGTTGATATGATAAACATCATCGGCCGGAGAAAGCACCTCGCTCTCGTCGATATAGTCAATCTCGATAGCCTGAAGAATCTGCGCCTCTGCAAAATGACCGATACGGCACTTTGCCATTACCGGAATAGAAACTGCTTCCTGAATACCCTTAATCATCTTTGGGTCGCTCATACGAGACACACCACCTGCCGCACGGATGTCAGCCGGGATGCGCTCCAACGCCATTACCGCGCACGCGCCTGCAGCCTCAGCAATACGAGCCTGCTCCGGAGTTGTAACGTCCATGATAACACCGCCCTTCAACATTTGGGCGAGATTTCTGTTCAATGTTTGTCTGTTTTCTGTCATTGTTGTATTTATTTATTGAGATTTATATTTTCTAAGGAGACGGGAGTTTTTAAAGGAGACGGGAGTTCAGGAGTTCAGACAACAGCTTTGTTGATAATGAATTCTTCACTCTTCATTCTTCATTTAAAAGACTCTTCATCCTGTTGGAACTCTCCCCCTTGGGGGAGTCGGAGGGGGCTTTTCCTGAAACTACTTGGTGCAACCCCCTTCATCTTCTTAAAGAACTTGGAGAAATGAGCCTGTGACGAGAAGCCAAACTCGTATGCAATCTCCTGCACGGTCTTGTCGGTTGTCATCAGTTTCACCTCAATACGATTCATAAGGTGCTCATCAATGATATTCTTCGGTGTCTTACCGGCTATACGCCGCGTCACCTGCGCAAGATAGCGGCTGCTCACATTCAGGCAATCGGCATAGAAAGCCACATCACTGTTTGTCGTGCAATGCTCCTCTACGGCATCCGTGAATTCGTTATACAGTTCACTGCCACGTCCGCTTATATCCGAGAAACGCCCAGTCTGCTGACTGATATAGCTGCGTGCATCGGCTATCGCCTGCGCTACCGTTTCCCCACGGCTCAGGAACACAGCCACCGTTGACGAGAGTGAGTTGCCGAAACCATGCGTGCGCGCCTCGTCCGTTATCAGCACGGCATTACACCCGAGGCTCTTAAAGGCCTCTTCTGCCGCGTGCATATCGCTATCATTATTTATTTCCCGACGCAGAATATACTCCGCATCGTGCTTCCTCACGATAACAAGCGAGCATAGCGGGATAAGTCTGTGTCTCACCTGCGAGAGTACATCCTCAGACATCAATCCGTCACCACGGCTTGAGAACACTATCGGGTCATAAACAACCTGAGTTGGCTTATACTTCAGAAGCGCATCCGTCACCACCGAAATAACATCCACACTCCTTATCATTCCGATCTTGACCACCTGAGGCTGCATATCATTTATGATTGCCTCTATCTGCCCCGAAACTATCTCTGCCGGAATATCATAAAACCGCTGTATTCCCAGCGTATTCTGAACGGTGATTGACGTAATGGCCGAAACGGCATAACCGCCGAGGGCAGATATCGCTTTTATATCAGCCTGCACACCGGAACCGCCAGTACTGTCCGAACCGGTTATCGTCAATATCGGATTTACCGAACTCATTTTCCGACTGCAAAGAAACGAAAAAATAATGAAATACGAAAACAATGTTCCCGTTTTGACAACAAAAACACCTTTTTATATAAGAGAATACATATTTGCATGAACCGTTAGCTATCACATAATTATAGGAATACCTCTTGTGATTAGCGTGAATATCAAATATTTTCAGTAACTTCGCATCAAATAATGAAACCTAACATTTTTATAATAAAAGCACGATGCAAGATTTTGCAGCAATAGACTTTGAGACTGCCAACAACGAGCGTTCATCCGTTTGTTCCGTTGGTATTGTGATAGTGCGAGACGGTGAGATTGCTGACTCGTTTTATTCTCTCATCAAGCCAGAGCCGGAATACTATAATTATTGGTGCAGTCGAGTACACGGCTTATGCTGTGAGGACACGTATGATGCGCCAATATTCCCCGAAGTATGGAAACAGATAGAGCCACTTATCAAGGACTTGCCTTTAGTTGCCCACAACAAGCCATTTGACGAAAATTGTCTGAAAGCTGTCTTCCGTGTCTATCAGATGGACTATCCTGATTATGAGTTCTACGACACCCTCTGCGTTTCACGGCGAGTCTTTCCAAAATTAGAGAACCATCAGCTTCATACTGTTGCAGCAGCCTGCGGTTATAATATGGAAAATCATCACCACGCGTTGGCAGACGCAGAGGCGTGCGCATGGATAGCAAGGGAGATATTGTAATATTCTCTTTGATAAGTATGCGAACTAATCCAACAGTTTAATACGGAAAGTATCAACTTGTCATCAAAAAGACTATTGCCAGCCCCCGCCTTCCATTTCTTATTTTGTAAAATTTATTTACCAAAAACCGGCACTTCAGAAAGGCAGTTCTTGCGCACTAATGAATGTTAAATATAGGTCTCGTTACTCATTTTTACCGTTTTTCCGACCTCAAAAATCCCAACTCAAAACTCAAAATTCGTAATTCAAAATTCCAAAAGTGCCTCCGTTAGAAAAAAATCGGGCCGATTTTTGTCGAAATCCGACGTCTCGGAAAACAATGAAAAATGACAATTCTGAGCTATTTAACGTTTGTTAGCTTTCAAAAGTGGCACTTTTAGAGTGCGTTTTAGGCCGTTTTGGAGTGCAACGGGATAGGTTTTGAAGCCCAACGGAGCCTCCGTTGGCGTCTAACGGAGGCTCCGTTGCAATATAATGAGGGCCAAAATGCGTTCCAAAAGGACTAAAATCGAAATAAAACAAGATAAGTCTTTGATTATCAAACCTTTAAGTCAAAATCATCTAAAAAGCCGTATTTTTGCATTTTTGAAAGCGAGAGAGAGTTTGATTGAAAATACGCAAGTTTTAGAGGGGATAGTTGTAAAGATTTTTGACAGTCAAAAAAGAGAAGAGATAGAGGAGATGTTGCACTTGCAGATTGACTCTACAGACTCTACACACACTTTATAAAAACATATAAATTTTGACGGCCTTTTTCCGTGTCTCAATATTATTTCGTAAATTTGCACGATATTTTGAATAAAAGAATAATCTATATAAAATTATGAGTAGACAAACAGAAAAAATCAAGGAGCTTATCGCCAAACGCGAGCAGGCTCGCCTCGGAGGAGGAGAGAAAGCCATCGACAAACAGCACCAGCGCGGCAAATACACAGCGCGCGAACGCATTGAGATGCTCGTAGACGAAGGCTCTTTCGAGGAGTACGATATGTTCAAACTCCACCGTTGCCACAACTTCGGCATGGAGAAGAAGCAGTATCTGGGTGACGGTGTGGTATGCGGTAGCGCAACCATCGACGGCCGTCTGGTTTATGTTTCGGCACAGGACTTTACCGTGAACGGCGGTTCTCTGTCTGAGACTATGGCACAGAAGATTTGCAAGGTTATGGATATGGCCGTACAGAACGGTGCTCCGATGATCTGCATGAACGACTCGGGTGGTGCCCGTATTCAAGAGGGTATCTGCTCACTCGCCGGATATGGTGAGATTTTCGAACGTAACATCCTCGCTTCGGGTGTTATCCCGCAGATTTCTGGAATATTCGGTCCGTGTGCCGGCGGTGCGGTTTACTCTCCTGCCCTCACCGACTTCATCCTCATGATGGAGAACACTTCATATATGTTCCTTACCGGTCCGAAAGTCGTTAAGACCGTAACGGGCGAGGACATCGACGCAGAACACCTCGGCGGAGCATCGGTACACGCATCCAAGAGCGGTGTTACATCATTCACAGCGAAGACCGAGGAGGAGGCTATGGAGATGATAAAGACCCTGCTGAGCTATATCCCGTCTAACAATATGGAGGAGGCTCCACGCGTAGAATGCACCGACCCGATAGACCGCAAGGAAGACTTGCTCAACGAAATCATACCTGACGACCCGAACAAGGCATATGATATGTATAAGGTAATCACCGCGCTGACCGACAACGGTGAGTTCTTCGAGGTGCAGCCTAAGTTCGCAAAGAACATCATCGTGGGCTTCGCACGCTTCAACGGACAGAGCGTCGGTATCGTAGCCAACCAGCCTTCAGCTTACGCCGGTGTGCTCGATGCAAACGCAAGCCGTAAGGGTGCGCGCTTCGTCCGTTTCTGCGACGCATTCAACATTCCTATCGTTTCGCTCGTAGACGTACCAGGCTTCTTGCCTGGAACAGGTCAGGAGTATAACGCGGTCATCCTCCACGGTGCTCAATTGCTTTATGCTTACGGTGAAGCTACCGTTCCTAAGATTACAATCACACTGCGTAAGAGCTACGGTGGAAGCCACATCGTTATGGGTTGCAAGCAGTTGCGTGCTGACCTTAACTTTGCTTGGCCGTCGTCAGAGATTGCCGTTATGGGTGCGAGCGGTGCCGTTGCAGTGCTCTGCGCAAGAGAGGCTAAGGCCAAGAAGGAAGCCGGTGAGGATGTAAAGGCATTCCTCGCAGAGAAAGAAGAAGAGTATTCAGACCTCTTCGCAAATCCGTATCAGGCTGCACAGTACGGCTACATCGATGACGTTATCGAACCGCGCAACACACGTTTCCGCATCTGTCGCGGTCTGGCCCAGCTCGCAAGCAAGAAGCAGAGCCTTCCGGCAAAGAAGCACGGCTGTATGCCTATGTAATCATTGTCAAAGTTAAAGTAAAAGAACATGGCAAGTACAGACAAGAATATTTATGCCGCTATTGCCCTCGCACTGCATGAGTTCAAGGGCAATAACGTGCACGACAAGGAACCGGGCATCATCACCATAAAGCCGAAAGCGACTTTGTGGAATGCCAAGTTCCAAGTAATGACCCCAAAACCGTAAAAGAGATGAAAGAGTATAAATATACAATCGACGGAAAAGAATACAAGGTTGCCATAGGCGACATTGTTGAGAACGTTGCCGAAGTAACCGTCAACGGCGAACAGTTCAAGGTAGAAATGGAGCCGGAGGCTGAACCGGAGAAGAAGAAGGTGGTTCTCGGACAGCCTGCCGCAGACTCAGCAAGCGACTCAGATGCGACAGCTTCGGCAGCAAACGTGAACACGGCAAATGCCGTTAAGGCTCCGCTGCCTGGCGTAATCACTTCTATCGAAGTGGCTTTAGGTCAGGAAGTGAGCGCGGGCGACACCGTGGTAGTGCTCGAAGCCATGAAGATGGCTAACAATATCGAGGCCGAGAAGAGCGGTAAGGTTACAGCCATCTGCGTGAAGCAGGGCGAAAGCGTCATGGAAGATGCTCCTTTGGTCGTTATCGAGTAAAGATTTGCGGTACATAAACCGCATACATAATATAAAAAAGAGGATACATCGCAATTGCGTGTATCCTCTTTTTTTATACTAACCAATAAAATATCAGAAGTAGAACCATATTATAACGTGTTGCCTTCCTTTGGAAATACAACTGTCGGATTAAAGGTCTTAGCCTCCTCAAAGTCCATCATGGCGTAAGAGATGATTATGACCGTATCGCCCACTTGAACCTTGCGGGCAGCCGCTCCGTTCAGACAAATACAGCCCGAGCCACGCTCACCTTTTATAATATAGGTCTCGAAGCGTTCCCCGTTGTTGTTGTCGACAATCTGAACCTTCTCCCCTGCTATCATGTTTGCAGCGTCAAGGAGGTCTTCGTCTATCGTAATGCTGCCCATATAGTTAAGGTTGGCCTCTGTCACCGTAACACAATGCAGCTTGCTTTTCAATACCTCTATGAACATTTCTCTTATTCTTTATATTTTATATGGTCGATAAGTCTTATCGGTGTCTTACCGCAATATACCGTTATACAACCTACAACGTAATTGCTTTCATCCCATGATGCAACGGTCTGTAGGGTGTTTCCGTCGACAATCTCGAAGTATTCAACCTCCAACCCGTCCACGGAGTTAATCTCATCCACCACCTTGTCGTGCGTCTCAGCAACACTGTGTTTCTGAGAATAAGCCACGCTGGCTTTGAGCGATTTATATATCTGCGGGGCGATGGCACGCTCATCTGGCGCAAGAAGAGTGTTACGGCTGCTCTTTGCCACGCCGTCGGCATCGCGAATAATATCACATTCAACAATGTTTATATCCATTCCGATATGCTTCACAAGCTGTTTTACTACGGCAATCTGCTGCCAGTCTTTCTCTCCGAAATAAGCGTTTGTAGGACGAACGATATAGAACAGGCGACTGACAACCTGACATACTCCATTGAAATGTCCCGGACGACGCGCGCCTTCCATGACCGTACTTACAGGAGGGAACTCAAATTGACGGTTATCCGGTACAGGATACATTTCCTCCACAGACGGAGCAAAGACATAATCGGCACCTACACTTTCAAGTAGTTTGCAATCCGCATCGAGCGTTCGCGGGTATCTGTCAAGGTCGCCCTTATCATTAAACTGTGTCGGATTGAGGAATACTGACACTACGGTAACATCGTTCTCTTTTACACTACGCTCCACGAGCGAGGCGTGGCCTTCATGCAAAGCCCCCATCGTAGGCACTAAGCCAATCTTCTTACCTTCCTTGCGAACACTGAAAAGCTCGTTCTGAAGATTAACAATCTTATTGAATACTTTCATTGCGCACATTTTTTGAACGCCGGTTATATATATGGCAAATGCTTTATAATGCGTTTATTAACAATAGAATATATCCCGGCATCTGCATTTTTTCGGATGCAAAGTAACAACTTTTTTATTAAAAGGACAAGAATAACTATAAAAATATGACAACAAACCCTTGTTTTCCCCAATTTAACGCACAAAAACAAGTAAATATCAACTTTTTTTCTTATCTTTGCAAATTGTTAGAAACTCGCAAAAGGAGTCTGACATAATAACAAGAAAAAGAAATGACGAAAAAAGTATTATTCATCAATCAGGAGATTACTCCATACGTTCCGGAGTCGGAAATGTCTGTCATGGGTAGCATGATGCCTCACAAAATGCAAGAAGCCGGATTCGAGATTCGTACTTTCATGCCAAAATGGGGAACAATAAACGAGCGAAGAGGACAGCTCCACGAGGTGATACGCCTGTCGGGCATGAACCTGATTATCGATAATACAGACCATCCTCTGATTATCAAAGTGGCTTCGATTCCACAGTCGCGCATACAGGTGTATTTCATCGACAACGAGGACTATTTCCAGAAGCGTAACACAACGGTGGACGAGGCCGGAGATGAATATACCGACAATGGTGAGCGTGCCATTTTCTTTGCCCGCGGCGTGTTGGAAACGGTAAAGAAGCTGCGCTGGACGCCCGACATCATCCACTGTCAGGGCTGGATGAGCGCGGTTGTTCCGTTTTATGCGAAGACCGCATACCGCGATGAGCCGCAATTTGCCAATGCAAAGATTATCACATCCCTGTTTAACGAACAGCCGCGCGGCAACTTGGGAGCCAACTTCAAGCAATGTCTGGAATTCCGCGATGCAAAGAGTGAGTATCTGGAGAAGTACAACGAGGAGTTTGACTTCATTGAGCTCGGCAAGTTTGCCATCGACTATTCTGATGGTGTAGTGCAGACCGGAGACAAGGTAAACGCAGACCTCGTGAAGTATGCAGAGGATAATGGCAAACAGGTATTGAAACAGACATCAGAAGAAAACATACCAACGGAGTATTCTGACTTCTACAATAGTATTTTAGGATAAATATGAAGATTAAATTACTGGCTTCGAGCTTAATGCTTTTGGCCCTTGCTTTCGTGTCATGCGACGACAATACTGATTCTATCGGCTCTTCACTTATTGATGAAGTTGATAAAATCAATATTAAGGCCGACACGTTTGAGATTTCATCAAGAACAATAATTGCCGACTCTGTATTGGCAAGAAACATAACGGGATACCTCGGAAGGGTGAAAGATCCGGAAACCGGAGCTATCATAAACGGCGACTATATGGCGCAGTTCAATACGCTCGAAAGTTTTGAAATGCCGAAGAAAGACAGTCTCGTTACATGGCAGAAAAACCGTGAGATAATAGCAGACAGTTGTGAGATTCGTCTTTTCTTCAACAAATACTACGGAGATTCGCTCAGCCAAATGAAGCTCACCGTATATGAAATGGATAAGCCAATGCGCGAGGATACTACGTATTATTCTAATTACACGCCGTTCCCGAAACTCATACGCGAGGGAGGAATAAAGCAAAACCGCACATATACTCTCGCCGACTTCACCGAAGCGGACAGTGTAAAAAGCAACAGCAATTACGTTCCGAATATCCGCATAAGGCTGAACGACAGCTACACGGACAAAGATGGCGTGACATATAACAATTATGGTACGTATCTGATGCGCAAATATTATGAGGATCCCGAGAATTTCAGAAACTCATACAAGTTCCTTCATAATATCATGCCGGGCTTCTTCTTCAAGATGACAAGCGGACTCGGCTCAATGGCATACATCAACTCAGCGCAGATATATATTCATTTCAAATACAACCAGTATGTTGAGACCAAACCCGACACGGTGATTAACACCAGCACGTCATTCACCGGAACAGAAGAGGTTCTGCAAACAACAACATTCTCAAACGACAAAGATCGTATTAAGGAGCTTGCGGCGGTTGACGACTGCACGTATCTGAAAACTCCTGCGGGATTGTTTACCGAACTGACACTGCCAGTCGAGGAGATTATGAATGGGCATGACGGAGAAACACTGAACACTGCACGCGTAGAATTGAAGCGTCTCAACAACGGAAGCAGCGACTTATATGCGCTCGACATTCCGCAGACCGTACTCATGGTTCACAAAGACAGTCTCGAAAACTTCTTCAAGGACAATAAGGTAGCCGACTATAAGACAAGCTTTATCGCAACTTACTCAAGCACAAACAACAGTTACACCTTCAACAACATTTCGGGAATGGTGAACATGATGCACAGTGAGAAGATGGCAGGCAGAGCAAGCGAAGACTGGAATAAGGTCGTATTAGTACCGGTTACTCCCGGATATTCAAGTACATCGAGCGGCGGTACTGCTTCTATCATCAAGCTGACGCACGATATGTCACTGACAAGTACCCGACTTGTTGGCGGAAGAAACAATCCGCATGAACCGATAAAGATAAGTGTAATATACAGCAAATTCAATGGCAGATAATTTCTTAGAACGCCACAGAGAAGAATACGAAGCAAGAAAGGCAGAATGGCTCCGCAAAAAGAGCCGTCTGCCCAAGATTGCCAAACGCAATATAAACAGACCTGACGACGAAGCTCTATAATCACTTCCAAGACAAATGTGCCAAAAAGGATTCCGTATGCAAAATCTGACACAGTTTCATTCTTTGGCATGACATTTGCCATCATTATTTTATGACAGAGAGATAGCTTCTGTTCCAATTCACTTGTTAAAGATAAAAAGAAAAAGGTATAGGAGGATATACAATGAATCAATTTTCCCAAAAGGTCTCAGAAATACTTTCATTCAGCAAAGAAGAGGCTGAACGTCTTGCCAGCGGACATATCGGTCCCGAACATATTCTACTTGGAATATTGAGGGAGAAAAACGGTATTGTAAAGGAAATGTTCAATGATTTGCACATAAACATAGATAATGTTAAATATAATCTGGAAGAACGCATACGCCTTCAAAGCAGCGAAGAAGCATTTTTAACAGCAGATATGTCGCTCAGCGATAAAGCCAATAACATTCTTAGACTTGCGGTTCTCGAAGCACGCATACAAAGGACTACCGTTGTAGACATACATCACGTATTGTTGGCAATACTGCACGACAAAGCTGACAACGGGGCAAGAGAAGTGCTGGAAAGCAATAACCTTGACTATAATTCGGCGGCAGAGTTCTTCAGACAGAAAGCCAATACGCCAAGAAACGGTATTGGTATGCCCGAAGACGACGAGGAAGACGACGAGCTGATGTATCAGAAAGGAGCTTCCGGCAACATGAGGACATCGGAAACTGCCCACAAGAAAAATCCACAGTCGAAAACTCCGGTGCTTGACAACTTCAGCAATGACCTGACAAAAGCCGCGGAAGAAAACAAACTCGACCCTGTTGTGGGCAGAGAGCGTGAGATTTTGCGCGTAAGCGAAATTCTCGGACGCCGTAAAAAGAACAATCCGATATTAATCGGAGAACCCGGAGTCGGTAAAAGTGCCATCGTTGAAGGACTGGCACAGCTAATCGTCAAGCACCGTACATCACCGGCATTATTCAACAAGCGTGTGGTAAGCCTTGATTTAACTGCCGTCGTGGCTGGAACGAAATATCGCGGACAGTTTGAAGAACGTATCCGTGCGCTGATAAAAGAGATTGAACAGAATCCTGACATCATTGTTTTCATCGACGAGATACATACTATCATCGGTGCCGGCTCTACTCCAGGCTCTATGGATGCAGCCAATATATTGAAACCAGCGCTTGCCCGGGGAACAATACAGTGCATCGGTGCCACAACGCTCGATGAATACCGTAAGAGCATTGAGAAAGACGGAGCACTCGAAAGGCGTTTCCAAAAGGTTATCGTCGAGCCAACAACAACAGACGAAACTCTGCAAATTCTGCGCAATATCAAGGACAGATACGAGGACCATCACCACGTTACATATACAGACGAGGCATTGGAAGCCTGCGTGAAGCTGACCAACAGATACATCACCGACCGCTTCTTCCCAGACAAGGCAATAGACGCAATAGACGAAGCCGGCTCACACATACATCTGCAAAAGATGGAAGTTCCGGCTGAAATCATCCGCCTTGAAAAGGAACTCGAAGAAGTCAAGCAGAAGAAACAGGAGGCTGTATTTGCCCAGAACTTTGAACTTGCGGCAAGTTACCGCGACAAACAGGCTGAAATAGAGAACGAAATAAACAACATAAACAGCCAATTAAAGGACAACGAAGACTCCGAACGTCCACAAATTACGGAAGACGATATTGCCGACACGGTGTCGATGATGGCGGGAATACCTGTACAGAGGATGAAGGAGTCGGAAAGCAAAAGGCTGAAAGGTATGGCTGAAGAGTTGAAAAACGATGTCGTGGCGCAGGATAAGGCCATTGAGAAGATGGTGAAGGCCATACAGCGCAACCGCATCGGCCTAAAAGATCCGAACCAACCCATCGGTGCTTTCATGTTCCTCGGTCCTACCGGAGTAGGCAAGACATACCTCGCGAAGAAACTTGCGGAGTTCATGTTCGGCTCTACCGATTCACTGATACGCATCGACATGAGCGAATATACAGAGAGCTTCAATGTCTCCCGGCTCGTGGGTGCGCCTCCGGGATATGTCGGTTATGATGAGGGCGGCCAACTGACAGAGCGCGTTCGCCGTCACCCCTACTCCATCATTCTTCTCGACGAGATTGAGAAAGCTCACGGCAACATATACAATGTGCTGTTGCAGGTGCTTGATGAAGGCCGGCTGACAGATGGAAACGGACGGTTGGTGGACTTCCGCAACACTGTGATAATAATGACTTCAAACGCAGGTACGCGCCAACTGAAGGAGTTTGGACGCGGCGTAGGCTTCACAGCAAACAATTACGACGGTCTTTCGCATAGTGAAAAGGATAAAGAACACGCACGCTCTATCATACAGAAGAGCCTCAGCAAGCAGTTCGCGCCGGAGTTTCTGAACCGCATCGATGAAATTATCACTTTCGACCAACTCGACATTGAAGCCATAAAGAAGATAATCAACATAGAGCTTCGCAGCTTGTTGAAGCGCGTAGAACAACTTGGCTATCACCTCACCATCACCGACGAGGCCAAAGAGTTTGTCGCGACAAAGGGATATGACGTTCAGTTCGGAGCGCGTCCTCTAAAGCGTGCCATCCAGACATACATCGAAGACGGTCTCTGCGAGCGCATCCTCAACGGCGATTTGAAAGCGGGGGCAACTATCAGCATAGGCAAGAATCCGGATAAGGAAGAACTCACGTTTTCATGAAACTATATGCGCGGACCTCTCAGATGGCATAATTATATATAATGTACGCATACATCTTATATATAAGATTGTCCGATTAAAGCCAACAGCCTCCCCATTCTGAGAAATAAATAGAAAACAGGCAAAATAATAAAGCGACTATCCTATCACAGGAAAGTCGCTTTTTCTTTTTCCAGAGTATTAAATCTTAAGGCCTCAAATGTTGTTTTCAGGATAACGATTGTAAAGGTATATAATTTTTTATTGGTGTCCGCTAAAAGTCTAATGTGCATAAATTATCTTCCGCAATGCCG
>ERZ809407.437-NODE-437-length-46564-cov-35.737449_pt1 | contig 46564 bp, 35 predicted proteins | sample MGYA00520792_ERZ809407 | MGnify/ENA primary metagenome ERZ809407 (study PRJEB31576, sample SAMEA3212665) | Homo sapiens | biome: human-gut; feature: human gut; material: fecal | place: Sweden | collected 2012 ...
ACCCTCCCAGCCATGAATTAGGGTGCAAAATCCTTCCGAAACGCTTGCGGCAATCCCACGCATTTATTAAGATTGCCTAAATTCGGGTGCAAAGATACGAAAAAAATGTGAGTTTCTTGCAGATTTCTGCAATATTTTATTACCTTTGCATGAAAGTTACAACAAACAGATAACCAAGAAAACTTGAAATATATGAAAAAAGTTATTTTCACCCAAGAATGGATTGCTTTGCATCCATACGAAAAAGCAGACGAAACAGATCTGTATTATACAGAACTCGCCAACGAAATATACCACGCTCTTGACGAGGCGTGCTACACCCATAACTTCAAGAATATGGATGAAGCCAAGCAGCTGGCACTCAGCATTGCCGGTTATTTCGAAGATGTGATTTCGGGCACAGGCATCTGGAAAACTTTCACGGAAGAATGCAAGCAGCGCTACGGCACCTACATTCCTTTCTATGAGAAAGAAAGCGAATTCATCAAGAGTACGCTCAACGAAGATGACCCGGCTTACGACCCTGAGGAAATCAACATCGCTGATGTCAAGTTCCTGCTCTGGCACCATTACCAGCAGAGCAGTTTCGTACAGGAAGCCGTTCCTTTCCTCTTCGGAACCCTGGAACTGGCTGCCAAACTTGCCTACAACATTCTCGATCGAGAGTATGAAACGGCTCCGGAAAACGAGCGTCTTCTGACTTATCTCAGCGAAATGCCTGAGATAGAGGGTAACGCTGAAACGACCGAAGAGGAAATCGAGAAGAACAAGGAGTTGGATGAGATTCACCGTCGCGACACCCTGGCGTGGTTCCATTATGGCTGCTATTTCAACGTGGGCAACCAGAAGCGCCTGCAGTTTACCCTCCAGCAGATGGCAAACTCGCCTCAGGGTCTCACCGAGCCGCTCGCTTATTCTGTGCAGATGGAAATGACCATCGCCGGCAGAAACAATCTCCTGGCGCTCACTTCTTACGAATGGCTCTGCAAGATTTGCAGGAACATGCCTACCCACAAGCTCTGGGAGGATGAGGAGTTCAGGAAGAAGGCTATAGAGCTACATGAAAAGGCAGATCATGAGAAGGCGATTCACGACTACAATCTGCTCAAGGCGAAGGGATACGAAGACAAGTTCATCTTCCTGGAAGATGTGAAGACGCTGAAGGAATTTCTCAAGGAGATTGAATTCGAGTTGCCAAAGGACATCCGATTCCCTCAGAAACACGAGAAAGGCATCATCTTAAGCGGAAGTCCATATACAGGCATCAACATCAGTTTCGGCCTGGCTCATTGCATCGCATCGCCTGAGAACCCATACTATGTACAGGAGCGTGCAGAGACCGACAGCTTTGGCATTATCAGCGGCAATGGTCTCCCATTCCCTTACGAAATTGTCTGCAAACTGATAGAAAACAACCTGATTCCTGACGCAAACATCTTTACAAGCCAGTATGTAAAGGAAGAAGGCTTGAAGATTACGCAGGCAAACCTCCAGTTCCTTGCCGATTACTACCTGATGGGTAGAAAGGATAAAGACCTGTCGCCTAAGGAATTGTGGTAAAGATGCATTCAGCATACTCAAAAAGTTCACTACGCTAACTCCATTTTTTAAGGGGTTAGCGTAGTAGACTTTTACAGATTTATAGAAGAAAAAGCGGAAAATCAGCTGTTAACTGTTAACTCTGTTAACCCCAAGCTGTTCTTCCGCTCTTTTATATTATAAATGTTGACAGACATTCTTTTGATGTCTTCAAACAATTATTAAAGAGCTATCAACTTGCAGCAATTATTAAATATACGTAATTTTCCATATAAATATGTAACAAAGTACAATCTCTTCATTATTTTTAGTAATTTCGCAGTTAGTAATTCTAAAATCACTAATTATGAAATTCGTAGATAGAATCAGGGAACAAGCTGTTTTACAGACAGCTTTGAAGTCTAAAGCGTCAAACTTCATCGTGATATACGGACGAAGGCGACTTGGAAAATCAACTCTCATCAGAAGAGTGTTGAAAGATGGAGACATTTACTTTGAAGCCAACCTAAGCGAGAAAACTACCCAGCTAAGTCTGTTGGCACGCACCATAGGCACGGAATATCCGGGCTTCGACAGCCCTGTGTATTCTTCTTGGGAAGACATCATCATGGCTTTCAACTACCGTTGCAAAGAAAACGCAACACTTGTCTTGGACGAGTTCCCATATCTAGTTCAGAAAGATTCTGCCTTACCTTCTACTCTACAACGAATCCTCGATAGGCGTATTACCGGAGTAAATGAATTGCACTGCAACATCATCATCTGCGGCTCTTCACAGAGAATGATGCACGGACTCTTACAAGGTTCAGAACCTCTTTATGGCAGAGCCGACCGTATTTTCATCCTGCGTCCTGTCAAGCTGCCTTGGTGGCAAGAAATCATCAACACCTCAGCCAAGGAACTTGTGGAAGAGTACTCTATATGGGGAGGTGTGCCCCAGTACTGGAGTCAACGAGAAAGATTCGGATCTTTGGATGAAGCCATTCAAGAACTGATATTAGACGAAATGGGAAATCTCTATGACGAGCCTGCACGTCTGTTTAGGGATGAGGTATCAGATATCGCACCCTATTCGTCAATCATGCTTGCGGTGGGTAGTGGAAAGCAGAAGTATTCCAGCATTTCTGATGCTCTTGGCAAGACTACGGCAGAGCTTGCCAAACCTATAAAAATTCTGACTGAAATGGCTTTCCTCAGAAAGGAAGTACCATTTGGCGAAAATCCGCAGAAGACAAAGAAGATTCTTTATCGGATAGATGACCCCTTCATGGCTTTCTACTACAGATTCATCGAACCAAACAAGTCTATGATTGCCTTGGGGCGTGGCAACATTGCAAAGAAATTCATCAATGACGGTTTCAACGGTCATGTTGCCGAAGTTTGGGAAAGACTGTGTCAGTTGGCTGTCAGCGGTAACAACATAGAAGGTCACACATGGGGTGAAGCCTCACGCTGGTGGGGCAAGGTTCCTATCTTTGAAGAAGGAAAGAGAACCCCTGTCGGTAACGAAGAACTTGAATTTGATGTTGTTGCAGAAGACCTCTTTGACAAGAACACAATACTTGTAGGAGAATGTAAATGGACAGCCCCTGATTATGCCGACCGGCTCTTGGAAAAGCTGAAGAGAAAGGTGGCTCTCGCCCCATTTGCCCAGGGAAAGAATGTAATATACCTCCTTTTCCTAAGAGAAAAGCCCCTACCTGGTCCTCAGCCTTGCAAGGTGATATTGCCAGATGAAGTGGCAAGTTTACTGCATCATTGATGCTTATCTAAACTATCGTTAGTTAAGGTTATGATTAAAACTTGCTTGCTGTGAATAAGAGAAGAAAAACTTCATAATGTAACAGCCGTTAAATTAATGTGCGTTAAATAAACAGAGCAAAGCTACAATATTTTGTCGTCAAAATCCCCAAATCTCGAAAAAAAAACATACTTTTGGGGGATTTAAAGGCAAAAAGTTAAGATATAAGACAGATTAGAAATCAAAAAGGGCACGATTACTCGTGCCCAAAAGAATTCTTTACCTACTGATCTGATAAGAGGGAGTTAGCAGGCTTCACTCCCAATGATGATTGATCTAATAATTCTTTCCTCTCTGAGAGTTCTAGAATATCCAAAGAGAGAAAGGCTAACTTTCGCTTAAAGATTGACGTTGATGTGAATGCGTACACAGCAAATCACAAAATACAAAAGTCTACTACGCTAACCCCTTAAAAAATGGCATTAGCGTAGTAGACTTTTGATATTTGAGAGGAGAAGGTACAGAAAAACAACTGTTAACTCTTTTAACCCAACTTGCTTTTCGCTCTTTTTAGTTTACTCCAACTTAAACAAATCATCTAGCACGACACCAGCTTGCACCGAGTATTGATTAATGCCTGGTGCAATACCTTGGGTTGTGACAAGCACCAGATGCACCGCCTTTTGGGTTTTGCTTACTTGCTGGAAGACAGCACGCTTACGAGTCATCTCCTGAGCATATTGAGAAGAGATGGAATATTCTGTGTCTGAATACTTCATCTCGCATAGATCGATAATGCCGTCGTTTCGGTCTATCAGCATATCTATCTGTACTCCTCCGTATCCTTTCTCTTCATTCGGCTGGCAGCGCCAAGAATAAACACCAGTAAGCACACCACTGATACCTAGTTTCATCTTTATCTGCTCTACATGTGCAAAGCATACTCTTTCGAATGCCAATCCACACCATACATTATACTTCGGCATCCCATGAATAGCTTGCCAATAGTTCGTCATTCCTTGATTGCCTTTCACAAACTCGAAATAGAACAAAGTAAAAGGATCTATCAATTGATACAAAGCATCCTTCGTCTTCTTGCCCAAGGCATTGTACTTGCGGATGAAGCCACACCACTCCAGATCTTCGAGCAAATCTGTTACAGTACTACTAGACTTCAAATTCAACGTTGTTACCAAATCCCCTCTTGACATTCCACACTTCTTTTTCGACAAAGTTTCTATTATATCCAAATATGACTGCGGATTGGTAAACAACGAAGCATATAGCATCTGGAATTCATCATGCATATCTCCCTCTTGCGAAAATATCAGTCGGTCTATTTCCTGAGCTACACTTTGTCCTGATTGCAAAAGGCTCCAATAATACGGCACACCCCCAAACACCATATAGGCTTCCAAGACCTGCATCCGGTTCAAAGCTAAGTGCTGAGCCTCAGCCATTTTTTCGCACAATCCCAAGTTAAATGGCTGCAATGCTATACGATGCGTCAAGCGGTTATGAAGACCGCCCTTGTTTTTCAATATCTTCTTTATCATCCATGCTGTAGCGCTGCCACAAACTACAAACACAATATCTTTACGAGCCGAAGCCCAACCATTCCAAAAGGCTTCCAACTCAGAAAGAAAACTACTTCTAGGAGCATCCATCCATGGTAATTCATCTAAGAATATAACTTTCTTTCCTTCAGGCAAACTGTCAATGTATCGCTCCAATTCAAAAAATGCATCTATCCAATTGGTCAACTGAGGCACATTTTTCAATCCATGAATCTTCAAGGCATTTCTGAAACGAGCCAATTGCTTCTTTGCAGACAGGTTTGCCGCACCTGTAAATTGGAAAGCAAACTGATAGTTGAAAGACTCTCGTATCAAGAAAGTCTTACCCACACGTCTTCTTCCATATACAGCAATAAACTGAGAATATTCTTCATGCAAAGCATTTTGAAGAATTTGCTTTTCTTTTTCACGCCCTATTAACATAAGCTCACTAATATTTATTACTTTTTATAATAGGGTGCAAAGATACAACATTTTGTCGTCAAAATCCCCAAATCTCAAAAAAAAACACACTTTTGGGGGATTTAAAGGCAAAAAGTTAAAATCTAAGACAGATTAATCAGTATCTATCGCACATATTCAACAATAAGCTTAGGCAATATGATTCCTTGAGAATAAAAAGTTTTTTGGAAAACATTCTTGTTATTCAAAAAGTTTTTGTATTTTTGCAACAGATTGGAAGACTATGCATCTATCCTTTCTTACAAGACATTAAAAATTAAAAAATAAAAGAGCATAAGAAAATACATTTTAATAACATATTAATAACATAATAAGAAATCGCGTTTGCTATTTATTCGGTTGATTCCTGAAACCTGAGAAATTTCATAGAAACACCTACCGAAAGAATAAGTCTGTAAACGTCTGCGCTTTGGTGTGGACGGGACTTATCGGTATGTGTGGGCTTTCTCAGGGCCTTGGAATCAGATAATTTGCCGTTCACGCCATTTTATCTTTTCCATAGTCCACCTAAGAAATCCCACGATTCCACCGCTAAGATAGTTTTCGCCCAATTAGCGCTTCAAAATGAAAAGACTCCATTCATTAGATGGGAGAGTTGTATCCATACTCTTCCTCTTTGGTGGTGTTGTATCCGTACATGCACAAGATAGCTTGTACCATACAACACTATCAGATTCTGTTGTCTCAGACAACACTCATCGTCTCAAGTTGAAAACATTAGTTGTACCCATTATCCTCACTGGAACCTCAGCCTTCTATGTTCATAACGGATGGTTGACCAAACAACGTGAGAACATACAAGACAAATTATCAGCCAAGGGGAAACATAAGGTAAAAATCGACAATTACATGCAGTACTCCCCCATGCTTGCCGTTTATGGTCTCAACTTATTAGGTATTGACGGAAAGCATAAATTTTGGGACAGAACTGATATTCTTGCCTTTTCATATGCCACCATGGGAATAATCGTAAATGGTATGAAATATGCTTTTAAAGAAAAGCGTCCTGACAACAATGCCCGTAATTCATTCCCATCTGGACATACAGCAACAGCCTTCATGGGAGCTGAATTTCTATACCAAGAGTACAAAGATATTTCGCCGTGGATAAGATATTCTAGCTATTTGATTGCAGCTACTACTGGATATTTAAGAATCTACAATAATCGCCACTATCTCAATGATGTTGTTGCAGGAGCTTATATTGGCATTATCAGTACAAAGTTTGCATATTGGCTTTATCCGAAAGTATTCACTAAATCCAAATGCCATCACTCTAACTTTCATACGATAAGCACACCTTTCTATGCAGATGGTACAGTTGGTGTAAATGTCTGTATGTCTTTCTGATTAATTTGTCAGTTTCTATTAGCGGAACTACATGGAAAGTAATATCTGTTGATGATGAAGACTTTAACGTCAACGAAAACATTACTTTTCATAAAGATGGAACAGCCACATTGTCAACACATTCATGGATTCCAATAAAATGGATGTTCAAAGACAACAACTTGGTATTGTTTTTTGACACAGACTATACAAAAGGTAATTTCTCTATAAAAGGAGATGCTGCTACATATCTTTATGTATGGGAGTCAACAGAAGACAATACCCTTTACACTATGACACTTCAAAAGCAATAGACAACACGAAAAGAGCAGAAAGCAAACTGGAATCCAGCTACTTTCTGCTCTTTTAAGAATATATCTTCCTCTGTTCTTCAACCAAAGAACTACCTACTTCTTATTTCAGATTCTTATCCAGAAACTCCAGCATTTTCTCCTGTGCCTTCAGTCCGCAGGAATGAGGAATTTCCCAAAGCTCCGTATCCAGTAGATTATCTGCGCCCTGACTCTTCCAAACCTTGTGCATTTCGGCGAAAGCATCTTTTACACCAGGTACAGGAAAGAGCTTATCTTTTGTGCCATTGATGAAAAGCATCGGCTTCGGACAGGCGAGAGAGGCGATGTGAGGATAGTCGAGATACTGGCGAAGACCCGGAATGCAATTCGCAAAGCCGCCATTCTCCTTTCTTCCGAATCTCCGGGTAAGCTGAGCGTCCGTAGTTATCATCCAGCAGATGGAAGCACCCGCCTTGATTCTATCCGATAATGCAGAGAGCATCCACGAGCGATAGGCTCCCATCGAACAGCCCACGCATCCGATACGCTTCGCATCTACCATCGGCAGCGAAGCCAGGAACTCGGTGCTGGAAATATCATCGTAAGTCATGAAGGCAGAGAGGTCTCTACCCAGCATCATCATGTTGCCGGCTATCAGGTCGTATTTGTTTCTATCCACGCCCTCCTTTCGTCCCCGTTCTCCCCACATCGGAGCATCTGCCGAAAAGACCACGTAGCCATGTTTCACCAGATAATCGCCCACGTACTGATTATCGTAAAGTTGCTTTGCCCACGCATCCGCATCATCCAGAATCTCCTGGCAGAGCGCCTGCTTCGTAGGGGAATCTTTTTCTTCCGGAGTAAAGAAAGGGCGAATCATCTTCTCCTTTCCGATAAAGAGATGGGCACCATGATCATGAAGCGCATTGACTGTTGGGAATGGTCCCTTGCCATCCGGAATCAGGAGATAAGCCGTAATACGGGAATAGGCGTTGATATTAAAGGCGATTTTCTGCGCCTTATATCCGTCTCTCTGTTCCTCACCGAGCACTTCCATATCCCAAGCCGCAGCCGCTTTCGGAGGCGTCATCATACATTCAAACACCTTCGCCCTTGCCGCCTTCTTCCACTTCTTGAAATTCTTAATCGGACTGTTTCCCCAAGCCATCGGATAGATCAGTTCCTTCTTCAGCGTTTCTACATAGGTAGGAATCTCTCCCTGCCATTCATACTTCTCCCGCTTCTGAAGCTTCGGCTTCGGAGAGGTCTGAGCAAACGCCACCGACGCCTGCAACAATGCGATGATACTATATGTAATAATCCTTTTCATTCTCTTGTCTTGTTTATAAGATTAGTTATTGTTTGCAAAATTAAGAAATTATCCGCAAAAAGAGCCCAATAATCTCGATATTTTTACGTACCTTTGCCTAAACATCTATAAATAACGGATAAAACATTCATAAACAACAGATAAAACATCATCAAATAGAAGATAAAGCAATATGAAAATAGCAGTTTTTTGTTCAGCAAATAAGAATATCGACCCCGACTTCTTCACATTGACTGAAGAGATGGGAAAGTGGATGGCTGAGAACGGCCACGACCTGGTTTTCGGCGGCTGCAACTCCGGTCTGATGGATTGCATCGGCAAGGCAGTAAAGGCGAATGGCGGCAGAACCATCGGTGTGGTTCCTACGCTTGTAGAGCGAGGCGGCAGAACCTTCCCTGACCTCGACATCGAGATTCCGTGTGATAATCTCAGCGACCGCAAGGACCTGATGCTTGCCCAGAGCGACATCTTCGTAGCCCTTCCTGGCGGCGTCGGCACCCTGGATGAAATATTCACCATCGCCGCCGCCCATACCATCGGCTACCATCACAAAATGGTGATTCTCTACAACATGAAAGGCTTCTGGAACTCCACCATCGCCCTGTTGGATGATATGGCAGAGAAAAGCATGATTCGCGGCAATTGGCGAGATGTGATTGAAGTGGCAGATAACCTAGAAGAATTAAAGGCGATAGTTGAAAATTCCCATTAATATGATTTTTCGGCAAACTTGTACATTTTTGATATTAAGGAAGGAATAGAAACCTATAAACGAAATACTCAGAAACAAAAGAAAGGGCGGAAAAACAACTGTTAACTGTTAACTCTGTTAACCCCAGTTGTTCTTCCGCCTTTGATATTTTCTTCAAGACCATCTATCCCTTATTTTCTTTCCCCAAAAGGAAATCGGAGAGACTCATAATCAGAATGCCTTCTTCATTATAACCCGAACGATACCTATCCCCTACGATTATCAGTTTGCGAAAGCCATCGTTTACGTTCAAAAGAGAAGCCTGCTCCTGATCTTCCTTCTCCTTATCAGGCAAGGCATAAGCCGACTGGATATAGAGGCGTTCATCATGACGGTTCACCACGAAATCAATCTCAAGATTCCTACGCTGCAGTTTGCCATTCTCATCCCGCTTGAAGCTCTCCACTGACCCCACATCCACAGTATAACCCTGCTTCCGCAACTCGTTATAAACCACGTTCTCCATGATATGGGTGAATTCTATCTGCCGGAAATCTACCACGGCATTTCTGATACCGATGTCCTCGAAGTAATACTTGGTACCAGTACCAATATATTTGCTTCCTTTCACATCATAGCGCAAAGCCTCGCTAATGATGAAGGAATCCTGCAGGTTCTCCAGATACCTGCCAATAGTTTTAGTACCGATTTCCACTCCTCCAACAGATTTGAACGTATTAGAAATTCTCTGCACATTCGTACAGGAACCAATCGTAGAAGCCAGAAGGCGCACCAATTCGCGCATTCCATCAGAATTCTTCAGCCGATTACGCTCCAAAACATCCTTCAGATAAACCGTCTCGTAAATCTCACGAAGATAACTCTGTTTCGCTTCAGGAGTTTCTATCTGCGCCACAGCAGGCAATCCACCATAAAGATAATAGGTTTCCAGGGCTTGACACTCCTCTCCTCCTACCACTTCATAATATTCAGAAAAACTCAACGGATGGATTCGGATTTCCCAACCTCGACCACGAAACTCAGTTATCACATCCTTCGATAAGAATCGGGCATTGGAACCAGTAACATACACTTCGGCATTTTCCACATGGAGATAAGAGTTGAGCACATCCTCAAACTCCTTTACCATCTGAACCTCATCCAAGAGAATGTAATACTTCTCCTTGTCAACCATCTGAGCATCTATATGCTCCAGCAAAGCATCAGGGTCACGAAGTTTCTTGTTTCTGCGGTCTTCAAGATTTACCTGTATGATATGATTCTCCGCAACACCTCTTTCAAGCAAATGCTTTCGGAAGATGTTGAACAAAAGGAAGGATTTACCACAACGGCGAATGCCGGTGATAATCTTTATCATCCCATTGCCTTCTGCCGAGATGAGTTCTTTCAAGTATGCTTTACGTTCAAAATACATAGTTTTATGACGTTTTTTTGTGTCAAGACACGGTTTTCGGTCGCGAATATACGCTTTTTACACGAATTTACCAAGTTTTATCGTAATTTACACGGAATATTTAAGGTATTTAAACAAAGAAAGAGCGGAAAAACAACTGTTAACTGTTAACTCTGTTAACCCCAGTTGCCATTCCGCTCTTTTATAATAATCTCTAACAAGAAATCTTTTATTCTGCCAGCAGCTTCTCTGCCATAGCCTTACCCAGAGCCTCGCACTGCGCCTTTACCTCTGGAGTAATCGCCTGCTTCATATCTACAGGCTCGCCCACTGGCTCGTAGTGGAGCTTGGTTTCGTTCCACTCCTGAATCTTTGCTACTGCCTTGCTTGCCCAGCAATGAGAACCGTACCAACCGAGGAGGTGGTTCTTGACGTCCTTATTGGCAAGCTCGGAGAGGAGAACCTCCATCTCGTGATAAAGACCGGCATTGTAGGTTGGAGCACCTACGATAAGACCCTTGTAGCGGAAGATGTCGCGCAGAATGTAGCTGTGGTGAGTCTTCGAGATATTGTACATTACGATGTTCTTCACGCCTGCCTTGCTTGCTGCACGGGCGATGATTTCGGCCATGCGCTCGGTGTTGCCGTACATGGTGCCGTAGCAGATAACCAAGCCTGGCTCCGTCTCGTACTTCGACATCTTATCATACATGCCGATAACCTTCTCAATATGCTCGTGCCAAACAGGACCATGGGTTGAGCAGATATAATCCAGCTCCACGCCAGCCAACTTCTTCAAGGCATTCTGAACAGGGATTCCATACTTACCCACAATGTTTGAGTAGTAGCGAACCATCTCCAGCCAGAAAGTCTCGCAGTTGATTTCCATATCGATGATTCCGCCGTTCAGCGCGCCGAAGCAGCCGAAGGCATCGCCCGAGAAGAGCACCTTGTTCTTCGCATCAAGCGTTACCATCGTCTCTGGCCAGTGAACCATAGGGATGAGAACGAAGCTCAGCTCGTGGTTGCCCAGAGAGAGGGTTTCGCCATTCTTCACCTCTACCACGTCATCAGTTACGCCATAGAAGCCTTCGAGCATTCCCAGGGTCTTCTTGTTGCCCACAATCTTGATGTTAGGGTAATATTTCTTGATGAGGGCGATGGAACCGCTGTGGTCAGGTTCCATGTGGTTGATGATGAGATAATCGATTTCTCGGTCGCCAATCACCTCGTGGATGTTCTCGAGGAACTGGGTGAAGAAATCAACCTCTACAGTATCTACCAGCGCTACCTTCTCATCGTCAATGATATAAGAGTTGTAGCTCACTCCGTTAGGCAAAGGCCAGAGGCCCTCAAAACGATGCTTGTTGCGGTCGTTAACGCCTACGTAATAAATTTTGTTTGTTATTTCTGTCATATCTTTTATATTTTTATAATTCCTTCTTCTTTTCTTCTCCGAATTCCTTGGAAACATAATTGTAGATGTCCTTGCAGCATTCGGTGGAGAACTCCTGGGCGCTCTTCAGGAGACTGTCCCATTGCGCCTCAGACAACCCACGGTCGATATCCTCGCGGGTGATTCCATCCTTGATCAGTCCGAATACGAAACCGGCATTGAAGTTATCGCCGGCTCCGATGGTGCTCACCGGCTTCATCTTCTCCGAAGGATAACTCTTGGCAAAGCCGTTCTCGGCACGAACCTCTACAGGCTCAGCGCCCTGAGTGCAGATAAACTTCTTGCAGTAGAAACTGATTTCGGCATTATAAACCTTATCCGCCTCCGGTTTCTTGTAGAGGATTCCAAAGTCCTCGTGGCTTCCGCGTACGAAATCAGCCATCTCCAGGTTCTCTATCAGATTAGGCGTAATCTTCATGATTTCGTTCTGATGAGAAGCACGGAAGTTGATATCGTAATAAAGAATGGCACCGTGCTCTTTCGCATACTCCAGAAAGCCGGCAACCTGAGGACGGACCACAGGATTCAGAGCGAAGAACGAACCGAAGAGCACGATGTCGCCAGGATTGATTTCCGGTGTGGCAAACTCCAGCTGGTCGTGAGGATGATCCTTGTAGAAGATGTAGTCGGCATTGTTGTTCTCGTCGAGGAAAGCCAGCGAGAGCGGCGACTTCGATTCCGGAAAGATGCTCACATTGTCAGCATTCACCCCATTATCTCTCAAAAACTGAATCACATACTCTCCTATGCGGTCGTTGCCCGCCTCGCTGATAAACGAAGCATTTACGCCCGCACGACCCAACGAGATGACTGCATTGAATGATGAGCCACCCGGTACTGCCTCTATCGGCTTGCCGCCCTTGAAGATGATGTCAAGCACGGTTTCTCCTATTCCTATTACTTTGCGCATTGTTTTTGTTGTCTATATTTTATTTTTGGTGGCAAAGATAAGTCTTTTTGGCGATAATGCAAAATAAATGACTATTTTTTTGGATAAATTACATTTTCAGTGTAACTTTGCACCTTGAAATGAAATACAATACTTATACACTCGATAATGGACTCCGCATCATCCACCTGCCTTCAGACAGCAAGGTGGTGTATTGCGGTTACCAGATTAACGCCGGCACCCGAAACGAGGAGCCGGGCGAAGAAGGACTTGCCCACTTCTGCGAGCACGTTACTTTCAAGGGCACAGAGCGCCGCAAGGCGTGGCACATTCTCAACTGTCTGGAGAGCGTGGGAGGCGACCTGAACGCCTACACCAACAAGGAGGGCACGGTTTATTACTCCGCCATCCTCAAAGAGCACATCGCAAGAGCCGTAGATCTGCTCACCGACATCGTTTTCCATTCGGTTTATCCGCAAGCGGAAATAGACAAGGAGGTAGAGGTAATCTGCGATGAGATAGAGAGTTACAACGATTCTCCTGCCGAACTGATTTATGATGAATTCGAAAATATCATCTTCAAGGGTTCGCCGCTGGGCCACAATATTCTGGGCACAGCCGAGCAGGTTCGCTCGTTCAAGACAGAAGATGCGCTGCGCTTTACAAGAAAGCTTTACCGGCCGGATAATGCGATATTCTTCGCTTACGGAGACATTGACTTCAAGAAGCTGGTGAAGCTTATCAGGAAGGCGCTCGCAGATGATGATTCGGGCAAGGTTGCTGAAAATGCAGCGAATTCAGTGGGCAAGCTTGCTGAGGAAAAGCTCCCACAGATTTCACAGATGACACAGATTTCAGGGGATGAGAATTCTATTACTACAGAAAAATCTGTGTCATCTGTGAAATCTGTGGGACCTGAAAAATATCCATCTGTGGGACCTGAAAATTATCCATCTGTAGGGAAAGAGATTGCCGGGCAGACGATTGTGATGCAGAAGAATACGCATCAGGCTCATGTGATGATTGGAACCCGCGCCTACGATGTGAACGACAGCCGCAGAATGCCGCTCTATCTGCTCAACAATATGCTGGGCGGACCGGGAATGAACGCCAAGCTGAACCTAGCCCTGCGCGAGCACAACGGACTGGTTTACACCGTAGAGAGTACGATGGTGGCTTATGGCGATACGGGCATTTGGAGCATTTATTTCGGCTGCGATGAGCACGACGTGAAGCGCTGCCTCAGACTGGTTCGCAAGGAGCTGGATAAGTTCATGCAGAAACCGCTGAGCGAGGCGCAGCTCAAGGCCGCCAAGAAGCAGATAAAGGGACAGGTAGGCGTGGCTTGCGACAACCGCGAGAACTTTGCCCTCGACTTCGGCAAGAGCTTCCTTCACTATGGCTGGGAGAAGAATGTAGACCGACTCTACGAGCAGGTGGATGAGATTACTGCCGAACAGATACAGGCCGTGGCTCAGGAGTTGTTTGATAAAGACAGGCTTACCACGCTGATTTTCAAATAAATAAGAAAATAAAGAAGGCAACAACTTGGGTCGTCATGCGACTTCCCTCGTTGTTGCCTTCGTAATTTAATGAATTAAAACTGCTTTTTTCTTAAAAACAACTAACAACTAACAATTAACCTAAAAACTTAAACCTAAAAACCTAAAATGAAAATCTATAAAACCTAAAACGAATTCTTAACAATCTATATATGAAATCCCCAATCAGAATTTAGCACGAAAACTCTCAGGGGACAGTATGAATTTCAAATGAAAAGGAGTTTTTACTCTCCTCTCTGATTTCGGAAGCCCCCTTGGCTCCCTACTGTTTTTTACTCAGCTGTGCATTGTTGCCAGCCATTTTTTAATCTCGGCTCTTTTGGAGCCCTTCGCATGGCTAATCTCCGATTAAGCCAACTTGTTGCTAATAGCACCAACTTCAGCTACACATGCAACAACTACTGCGAAAATCATTCCTAATACTAACATAATCTTTTCCTTTCTTAAATTTGTTATCTTAAATATACAATCTTGTAGTTTTACCTAACAAAATCTTAACTCTCTTTATTTCTTACCTCCCGGAGGAGGATTTCTATGCTCTCTTAGCTCCGTAGCTTATTTGCCGCAGTTCATTCCGAGGTTCATACCTGCGCAAGCAACTATTGCGAATGCTACTACTGCTACTGTCATTATCCCGAACATGACCATAATCTTTTTCCTTTCTTTTAACCTCTTAATCAGTCTCTTCGAGATTTTCCAGAAGTCCTCGTCCGAATCTCAGAACCAGGTTCCGAACCGGCCTCAAACTTGTCTCGAATCGATTTCATAAGTTATCCTTACTGAATCAATCTTTTATCCTTTTTTCTTTTTCTGGTGCAAAGGTACAACTTTTTGTGTGCGCACACAAATATTTTAGGAGAAATGTTTCAAAAAGCCCTTTTTTCTTGATTAAGGTCAAGAACATTTACATTCTCGTTACAAAAACGGGCTATTTTAAAGCTTTTGCCCTTTCAGGGCGACAGGCGTGCTGCCATTATTACCCAGGGCGGTGCCCTGGGCTAGGAGCTTCTGCCCTTTTAGGGCATGCTGCTAAAACGTGAGGGGCGTGGCATTTCACCACGCCCACTCCTTTATCACCGCTACGCAGCCACTCCTGGCGTTCCGTAGTGCCCATACTTGGCGATGAAACGGGCGGTCTTGGTGAAGGTGCCGTCCTCGTTCTTCATGATGAAGCCACGCTTCTTCCAGTTGCACAACAGGATGGCAAGCTTCGTCTTGGTGCCATGAACCTGACAGATGTTCTGAATCTCAGTCTTGTCAAAGGTGTCATGAACGTAGAGAAGAAGATTGCTCACACTGGGAGTATGACACACAGAGCGGCTGTCTGCATCTATTGCCTCCTGCATCTGATTGCCAAAGAAACGCATCTTGCACCACAAATCATACTTCACGCTCCATACGATGAAATCCTCTATCGCCTTCTCCCACTTCTCGCCATTCGCCAGATAAAGCACCATCGCGCGGCGGAAACCATTCGCCAGACCACGCTTGGCAAACTCGGCGTAAGGCTTGTTGTAAGCCAGCTGAGCCATCTCCATAATCTCATTCTCCAGGCGCTCGATAAGCTGGCGAGCCTTACGGCACTCCTTGAAACCTCTGGCTGCGTTCAGCTGCTGGATGTAAGGAGAAAGCTGCGACTTGAACTGCGCATCATAACTGCCCACCTCCGGACGCGGAGCGAAATCGGGACGGATGATGGTGGCGAGCGACAGGCGGCTCACGGCTCCATCAGCCACCTCACGAACCGAGAAGAACTTCTGCGTAACGGCAATGGTGCTCGAAGCATTCCAGTTGAAGCGGGTCTTTACGCGGGCTGTAACGCTCTTGGTTCCTACTCGCTCCTGGCCGTCCTCTGAATTGTCCCAGCAGAGGCGAATCAGCTGGCTAGGGTCGTTAAACTTCCTGAGCATGTCTACCTCGTCCATCTTGCAATAGAGATAAGCATCGCCAGCCTTCTGTACATCGTCGAGACGCTGGATGTAGGCAGCGCGGGTAAGGTCGGGCGAAACGATGCGGATGCAGATGTCTTCCGGGCGCACAGGCTTCTTCTTGTTGTCGCCCATGGTGTTCACCTCGTCCTTCCAGTCCTGCTCCTTCTGGCGGTTCACCTTATCCATCTGAACCAGGTCTTCGATGATGCAGTCGATGGGTCCGTTGACAAGCGATTTGCCTGACGACATGGCTGCAATGAGCAGATTCATCATCGCCGCCTCGTGCACCTGATTATCCGTGTAGCGGAAGGTTACGCCCTTAAGATGAGCGGCAAGCGCAGGGAAGACCGCCATTGCCACAGCCGCCTTGAAATCGGCAGGCACCTTGCTGGTGAGCAGCTTGATGAGCTTAGGCAGCTTGGCTGGCAACTGAGGAGGAACATCGGCATAGATTCCCGCCTTCTCGGTGGCCTGCTTGGCAAGATGATTCTTGCGGGCAGTCTCTACAGCCTGCTTTACCAAATCCGGAATCGCGGTAGATTGCGCCACCTTGCAGGCATTCTCTACGGTGGCGAACGCCTTCGCCTCGTCTTCGCCAAAGGTTTCTATTACCTGCTTGATCCAAGCCGCCTCACTATTACAGATGTATCTTAGCAGGCAGGCTTCACGATAGATGAAGTTGTTGCGGTTGCCGTGGACAGGAGCGCCGCCCATCAGCTCTACCAGCGCCTTCACAATCTCCCCGTAAGGAACGCCGTCGTAAGTCTGCTCATACTGCACGGCATTGGCAGCCCGTCTCGCCTTCTCCTCCTCGCTCTCGATGGGTTCGAAATCTACGGTTGGAGCAGAAGATGCATTCTGAAATGCCTGACTCTGAGAAGATGCATTCTGAGAGGCTCCTGACCGGGCTGAATCTACATCCAGCGGACGGCCGTCTATATCCAGTCCTCTCTTGCGGTAAGCCTCACGGTATTCAGCCACGTCTTCCTTATCCAGGCGTTTGTACCAGTCGTCGGCAGTATAAATCTGACTTGCCGCATCGGTGATGAAGATGATGCGCTCCGGGGTTACGCAGCTAGGGTCTTCGGTGGCGTGGATGAGTTTGCAGAAGGCGCTCTGAGCCTCAGCGATAGTCATTCCTACCGGGATGCGGATATCGATGTGGGCCTTGTTGCGGGCTGAGCGCTCGATGTGGAGCACCTTTCCCTTCCAGAGTTCGATGTCTTCGGCTGAGAAGATTTTCTCTCTGAAGAGCTTCTCTGTAGGCTCATCAAACATTCCGTTCAGCAGTAGAGCTTTCTTCACCGCTGGCTCAACCTCCTCAGGATTATCAATGTCTACGGTTGTCTGGAAGGTGAAGGCCTCCGGGTCGATGAATTTCTGGGCGCGATGGTCTTCGAGGAAGTGGAAGTAGTGAGGTGAGCGGAAAGGCAGCTGCTTCTTGAGGTCAGTAATCTTGCGGTCGAGCTGCTGGTAAGTCTCTCCCGCCTTCATCTCCTCCTGCATCATCTGGTTCTGCTGGGCGGTGAGGTCACGGATCTGACCAACGAGCTGTGCGAGCCAAGGCTGCTTGGTGAGTTCGGTGTAGTAATCGAGGAGATGGGATGAAATCTGTCCCATGTTCGCTCTGCGGTTAGGGTTCATTGCGATGATGCGACTGCTGAGCTGCTTGCATTCATCAAAGGTTAATGATTTTTGTGTCATAAATCTATATTTTTTTTAGTTGTAATAGACAGGCTCTTTTTGCAGAAACCTGCCGCCTTCCATTCTGAAAAGCGGTGCAAAGATAAACAAAAAAAAAGCCGTTTGCAAGTTTTTTCTGGGTTAAAAAAGCAGGGGTATAAAGAGGGGTATAAAAAGGTATAAAAGTATAAACAAAGGGTATAAGAGGGGTATATTAATACCCCGCTAGCTACCATCACTCGCCATCATCTCGTCATCTTTCATGGTGTTCGAGGTTGGCACTTTCTCATCCACCAGTTTCGGCAAGATTTCCCTCAAGTTCACATTCTCCGAACTGGCTGTTGTTCCCATAATCATCTTGAAAGCATTCACAATATCACAATAACGATTGAATCTTTCCTTGCTTACCGAGCCCAACTCACCTGAATCAAGTTTCCACCATTCCAGAGCCGCATATTCGAAAGGTGCAGATTTCGCCTGCGTAAGATCCTTCCATTTGCAGAGCGGAGCACGCTCCGTATTCTCCGGAGGTAGTTTTTCATACAGGTGGGCCAGATGTTTGCAGAAGGCTGTAGGAGCTCCCATATCGAATAGCCCCCACCCGTTTAAGAGTCGGAACACAGGGAACCAGTCGGATTGCTTTTTCACCAGCAATTCAGGACAGCCTTTTTTCTTATAAACCGCTATCTTCGGAATTACCAAATCAACCAGTTCCATGAATTTTTCTTTCTTCACTTCGTTTGAAGGCTTGGCACCCACCGCCTTCATCGCCTTCATCGACTCCTCATCGCCGTGCTTGCCCCACTGCTTCACATCGTCCACCCTGCCGTTCATAATCATCAGCACGATGCCCGAGAGCAACTGGAGCATCTTCTTTCTTGGCACACGCTTATAGAACACCTGACGGAGGAAATCTACAGGGTCGGCCTTGAATGTTGGGTAGAGATTGTGAGGGAAGGCGTGCAGCTGCTGTTCTATGGCGTCCAGCTGGTCTTTATAATCGTAGGTGCCCGTCTGCTTCTTCTTGATGGCATTCGGGGCTTCTACGAAGAAAGAATAGGCCGCACGCTCGCGGTAAGCCGAACTGGTGATGAATCCCATCTCGGTAAGCAAAACGGACCGGAGTCGCTGCAGTTCCTCATCGTCTATCTGCTCCAGCTTATGAAGAATGCGGCTTCTGGCCTGCGTCATTTCGCGGGAATAATCGCTGCGCTGGGTTTCGAGGAAACTGCTGAGCCGCTCTCTTGCCTCAGAAAGGCAATCGGCAAGCTCCTCGCGCAGCATCGCCTCAGTTTCTGCATCAAGAGAACGGTTCTCTGCCTCAGAAGAGGTTTTATCGGATGCAAAAGAGGAGTTATTGGATGCAGAAGAACCTTTATCCGAAGCGCCTTCAGAGAGCGTATTCCTGAGGCGGATGATGCTGTTGATGACGCCTTCGAGCATCATGGTGCAGTCGCTGAAGCGGGTGAGCTGTTCGATGGGCAGCACAGGACCGGAGTATTGCCAGTCATCATAAATCTTATCATCATATATTTCGCGGCGCGCCTGCTCCATCTCCTCATCAGAAACATCAGAGAGCGCCCTCACCATGAGCTGCAATCCAGCCTTATCGCCCTCGTTCTTGCTGTTGCAGCCTATGCAGCGGGTGCGCAGGTTCCGCTCCTTACGGGCGATGATGAGGGCGCGTACGTCCTCACCATCCAGGGCTGAAACATAGCCTATGAGCTGCTGTTTGTCATAAGCTTTCACCGCCAGCATGTCGAAGGTGTTGGCGTCATCGGGCACGAGGCAGATGGTTCTCCCCTCTGCTTCTTTAGCATACTCTACCTCATGGCCTTTCACGTCATTATGGGTGAGTCCTACGATATGGAATGTGAGATTCTTCATTTTATGTTGTTATTATTGTTTTTACGTTTGTTTGCAGTCAGGTTACAAAAGTAAGGTTTTTCGGTGAAACCACCAAGCATTCTTGTTTAAATTTCCTAAAAGAGGGGCGGAGAAACCGAGGGGGTTAACAGGGTTAACAGTTAACAGCCGTTTTTTACATGGTCCCCCTCGCGTACCTTATTATATAATAATATATATATACTTATTTTTATATAAGTGTGTGGATGGAAGTATGCATTTTGGGGTGTTAACTGTTAACCTGTTAACCTTTTGCTCTCAGGACGCCCCTCTTCCATCAGAAATGCGCTCTCCCGATGCTTGTTAAAGATGGCTGGCTGAGCCTTGGCAGGAAAAAACTCAAACGCCCTGCTACAGCCCGTTTTACGGGCTTATATGATGACTGGAGAGAGGCATAAATGATGACTGATACGAGGCTTAAATGATGGCTGGAAAGGGGGCTAAATGATGCCTCACGAGGGGGGATGGATCATGCGTCGCGACGGAAGAAATGTTGCGTCGCGACGGAACGGGGAATGCATCGCGATGCAGAAAAAAGGGCTTTTTAGAGCGGAAAACTATGAGTTACGGGGCAGAAAACTATGAGTAAGTTTTGTTAACGGGAGGGAAACAACAAGGCGATACTCTTCTCTTATAGGAAGAATATCGCCTCGTTGCCTTCATTAAAAAGGAGGTCAAGGATGCTCATATTGGGCTGAAAACCGTATTTCTGCTCGTAAACCTGGTAATAGCGCTTCGACTCGAATTCGGGGTCAGGAAGAGGTTTCTTGGGACGAATCGCATCGCGGAAATCCTTGATTTCATTCTCTGCTCCCATTTCTTCACGCTGAATGTACTCTTCGGTAACCGAAATCCTGGGACGGATGTCGAGGAGTTCTATCATCTTCTCTGTAGTCTCCATGTTGAAATCGAAGAGGAACTCGTATTTCTTCTCGTAGAAAGGGCGGATGTCGTCCTGATAATACTCGAAGAAAGGGCTCTCGCCATAGGCGGAAAGGAGCGCATTCCAGTGCACGTGGCGCCAGTTGGCGTGGTCGGAGATGCGTATGTCCTTCATCGACAGAGAGATGTCGTGATTGGTGGGGATGGTGAGCGAGAGGGGGCCGTTGGTGGTAGGGATGAGCATGCGGTTACGATAGGTTTGCTTGATAAAGCTCTCGTGGCGCTCTATCAGGCATTCATCGTAGCGGTTCAGCTTCTGGTACCACTGGATGGGGCCGAAATATGTGGATGAAAGAAGGGCTTTCAATTTCTGCTTTGTTATGAAGGGTTAATGATGAAGAGGGGGACGAGCGATGGAATCGCTCGGAACGGGGGCAGACGGGAGACAAGCTTCCGGCAGCGCAAGGGAGCTAGAACAGCTTATGGGCTTTGCCTATCATCTGGTGCTTGTGGACGAGCTGCTGGCCGGTTGGCGTCTTCAAGAGATAGAAACGGCAATCCTTGCAGCCGCAGCGCTTGCAGCAGATGATTGGGATGACGAACTGCACGGTGTCGATGCGCAGCGTATCGCCAGGAAGCTTCTCTATCCTGCCTATGAAATGAGACTCGAAGACGCGCTTGCGGTGCTGGTTCTTGGGCTGGTAAACCACCGTATCGGTGAAAACAACCACATCGCCACGCCCGAAATTTTCGCAGTCAATCCTGTTCACTATCACCCGGTTGCCTGCCTTCAGCTGGGGCGGAAGCCCACCCTGAGGCACCGAGAAGATAGTGAAGACATGGGTGCGCACTGCCCAAGCCAGAAGCAGCGACAACACCAATGCTATTAGGAATTTGACGGCAGTCTTCAATTCTTATTTCTTTTTCTTACTTAATATTGTCTACAAAAGTGAAGAGGCGATTCCAACGGATGCCCGAGAAGCCCGGATGATCTGGGCTGTGGCTCCACCAGATGAAGATAGGCTTGCCCACGATGTGATCCTCAGGCACGAAACCCCAGTAGCGGCTGTCGGCTGAGTTGTGGCGGTTGTCGCCCATCATCCAGTAGTAGTCGAGCTTGAAGGTATAGCTCTTCGCCTGCTTGCCGTTGATGAAGATGCGGCCAGCGTTGTCTACCTTCAGGTCGTTGCCCTCGTAAACCTTGATGCAGCGCTCGTATACAGGCAGATTCTTCAGCGTAAGAGCGATGCTCTCGCCCTTCTTCGGAATCCAAACCGGACCGTAATTATCTCTTGTCCAGCCGGTATAGATGTTGAGCGGGTAGAGGTCGCCATAGGTTGCATCCGTATTGATAGAGATGCTCTCTACGAGTTTTCTGTTCGCCTTCAGCGCCATGTAAGCCTTCTTGGTAAGCGGAATCACGCCACTCTGATTATACATCAGCAGGTCTTCGTTGGTGATTCCCAGCTCATCGGCAAGGTCGATTGGGAACTCGCCCTTGAGCTTCATCTTATAAGTATACTGCACGTTATCAGGCTCCTTGTTTGCCTTTCCGTTCAGATAAACGATGCGGTTCTTGATCTGCAGGGTCTGTCCAGGCAAGCCCACGCAGCGCTTTACATAGTTCTCGCGGCGGTCGGTAGGACGGCTGATGATGTCGCCATACTCGCCCGGCATACTGCTGATGTAGTTGCGGCCTGTAGCATAAACCTGCTCAAAATAATGGCGCTGCTGCAATAGGTTCATCGCGCGCACATCCTTTTCCTGTCCGTTCTGCTGCATCAGCTGGTCGCCGATGCTGTAAACCATCTGGTAGTAATCATTCGCCTGATAGCGCTCCTCATTGACGAGCGTATCGCCTGCAGGATAGTTGAACACCACGATGTCATTGAGTTTCACGTTGCCCAAACCCTTTACGCGGCGGTAATCCCAGTGAGGCCACTCTATGTAGCTCTTTACGTTGACCAGCGGCATGGTGTGCTGGGTGAGCGGCATGGTGAGCGGAGTTTCAGGGATGCGAGGACCGTAGCTTACCTTACTCACGAAGAGATAATCGCCCGTAAGGAGACTCTTTTCGAGAGAGGAAGACGGAATGACGTAGTTCTGGAAGAAGAAGAGGTTGATGAAATAAACCGCTACGAGCGCAAACACCAGCGCATCTACCCAGCTCATGATGAAGCGCACAGGGCCTTCCTCATCCTTCCACCACTGCCAGTGAATCTTCTTGGTGATGTAAACGTCGAAGATGAACGGAACCACAATGAGTCCCAACCAGCTTTCTACCCAAACCAGAAAGAGGAGATAGAGGGCGAGAACCACTGCGAACTTCGCCCACTGTACCTTCATATTGAGTTTTTGTTTCTGTTTATCTATCATAACTTCTGCTTAGAACTTAAATAAATCTGATGTGGTGAGCAAGCCGGAATGGTTGGCTGTGAACTCAGCTGCGAGAACGGCTCCCAGGGCGAAACCCTTGCGAGAATGGGCGCTGTGCTCGATGGTAATCATATCAGCATCGCTGTCATACATCACGGCGTGGATTCCCGGAACCTCGCCATCGCGTACGCAGTTGATGACCAGGTCTTCATCAGTAATGTTTGCATCACCCTCATCGTGATGACCATCCTCAGTCCAGTAAGTAACGCCACGCTTCCAGTCCTTCTTTCTGTCGATGTTGTCGATGATTTCCTCGGCAAGGGTGATGGCTGTTCCAGATGGTGCATCGAGCTTATGAACGTGGTGGGTTTCCTGCATGCATACTGAGTACTGTGGGAAACCATTCATGATTTTAGCCAGATAGCGGTTTACGGCAGAGAAGATAGCCACACCGATGCTGAAGTTAGAGGCCCAGAAGAGGGTCTGCTTACCGTCGGCGCAGAGCTTCTCCACGTCTTCCTTATGGTCTTTCATCCAACCTGTTGAACCTGAAACCACCTTCACGTTGTGTGAGAAAGCCTTCAGATAGTTGCCGTAAGCGGCAGTAGGGTTTGTAAACTCGATGGCAACATCGGCAGAGCAGAACTCCGGACTGTCGATATCCTCAGGGTTATTCACGTCAATCTTACATACGATTTCGTGGCCACGCTGCAGGGCGATCTCCTCGATCATGTGTCCCATCTTTCCGTAGCCGATCAAAGCAATTTTCATCTTTATCTAAATTTTATTTGTTTTACTCTAACTGATATTTCCGTATGGCAGGGAGAAGGAGAAAGCTTGCCATTGCGTTTTTGCATCGTCATTCTTTGCCTCCTCAAACCAAACGTTTCGGCAAAAATACAATTTTTTCTTTGAAAAACCTTGAAAAATCCTTGTTATTATAATAATAAATAGAAAATTTTGGTTATTTTTGCAGTGATTTAGGGCTTTTAGCCTCATTTAGTAACTAAAAAAGAGAAAATGATGAGCAAATACATATTCGAGACAAAGATGGAAGTGAGGGATTACGAGTGCGATATTGAGGGCATTGTGAACAACGCCAACTATCTGCACTACATGGAGCATACCCGCCATCTCTTCCTGAAGGAATGCGGCCTCAGCTTTGCCGAAATGCACAATAAGGGCGTGGATGCCGTGGTGGCGAGAATGAACCTGCAGTACAAGGTTCCGCTGCGATGCGATGACGAATTCCTCTCGCGTCTGTGGCTGGAGAAGCAGGGCGTGAGATATGTCTTCCATCAGGACATCCTCCGTGCCAGCGACGAGAAGCTCTGCCTCAAGGCAACCGTAGAACTCGTCTGCCTCATCAACGGAAAGCTGGGCAACAGCGAGGATTACGACAAGGCATTCGAGAAATATTTCTCATCCCAAGGTTAACAGGTTAACAGTTAACAGCTGATTTTTCAATACCCCTTCCGCACACGAGCGAAGAACTTGCGTTCCGAAAGAGGCAATCCTATAAACCATAAAAGCCGAAACATTATGGAGCAACTCCTTCATTATGTGTGGAAGCACAAGCTCTTCCCACTCTCTCCACTCACCACCACCTGGCACCAGGCTGTGGAAGTAATTGACCCCGGACTGCACAACCGCAATGCAGGGCCCGATTTCTTCAATGCCAAAATCAAACTCAACGGAACCCTATGGGTGGGAAACGTGGAGATTCACGACAAGGCAAGCGACTGGTATGTGCACGGACATGATAAGGATGAACGCTACGACAACGTTATCCTGCACGTTTGCGGAACCATCGATGTAGAGGCAAAGAACTCGAAAGGCGAGCCCCTCGTGCAGTTGCAGCTCGACATCCCCGAAAACATATCGAAACATTATCAGGAGCTGCTGAGCATCGACCAGTATCCTCCCTGCTACCAGATTATCCCATCGCTCACCCGCCTTACCGTACACAGTTGGATGAGCGCCCTGCAAACCGAGCGCTTATCGCAGAAAACCGATGCGATAGAGGCGCGCGTGAAGCAATGTAACGGCGATTGGGAAAACGCCTACTTCGTGACCCTGGGGCGCAACTACGGGTTCGGAATCAACGGCGACGCCTTCGAGCAGTGGGCTTACCATCTGCCGCTGAGGGCCGTAGACCATCACCGCGACGACCTCTTCCAGATAGAAGCCATCTTCCTGGGGCAAGCCGGACTGCTGGAACTGAACACCATTCCCGAAAGATATCAGAAAGACGCGCTGAACGACGGCTATTTCTCCCGATTGAGGAACGAATATCTCTATCTCTCGCATAAATTCTCGCTGCAGCCGATGGATTACAAGCAGTGGCGCTTCCTGCGCCTGCGTCCGCAGAACTTCCCTCACATCCGCATCTCGCAGTTAGCCAATCTTTATTATAACCGCCGTGCGGGACTGAGCCAGCTGCTCGAGGTAAGCACGGTGAAGGAGGCGAAGCAGGTGCTCTCAACCAGCGTTACGGAGTATTGGGAAACCCATTATACCTTCGGCAGTACGAGCATCCGTAACGAGAAGCACCTCTCCCCTTTCTCGCTCAATCTGCTCATCATCAACACCGTGGTTCCCATCCTCTTTGCCTACGGCAGGCACCGGGGCGAGGAGAAATACTGCGACCGCGCCTTCGACTTCCTGGAGGAGCTGAAGGCCGAGAATAACCACATAGTAAGGATGTGGAAGGAATGCGGCCTGCCGGTAGAGAACGCTGGGGATAGCCAGGCGCTCATACAGCTGAAGAAGGAATACTGCGACAGGAAGGAATGCCTGAGGTGCAGGATAGGTTACGAATACTTGAAAAGATAAAGATTATGGCTGATCAACAGGAAATACTGAACACCATCCTCCTGACAAGGCTCAATTACTTCAGCCTGGCAGGAATGCTGGAGCTATACAGAAAGGTAGGCTCCGCCACGCTCATCCTGGAGCATAAGAACAACCTCAGAGACATCCTCCCCGATGCCTCGGATAAACTCGTGAGCGCTATCCAGAACTGCGAAGAAGCCCGAAAACGCGCAGAGGAAGAACTGGAGTACGACATACGCTACGGAATAGAACCCATTCCGATGAACGACGACCGCTATCCGCAACGCCTCAAAGACTGCGATGATGCACCTCTCATCCTCTTCTATAAAGGCAACGCCAACCTCAACCAGCAGCGCGTCATCAACATCGTAGGAACCCGCCACTGCACGCCTTACGGCGAAGACCTCATCCGCCGCTTCATCACCGACCTGAAGCAGCTCTCACCCAACGTGCTCATCATGAGCGGACTTGCCTACGGAGTGGATATCGTGGCGCACCGCCAGGCACTCGCCAACGGCTACGAAACCATAGGCGTGCTGGCTCACGGTCTGGATGACCTCTACCCCCGTCAGCACCGGGAAACGGCGGCAAGAATGATAGAACAGGGCGGACTGCTCACCGAATTCCTTACCCGTACAAACGCTGATAAGATAAACTTCGTGCGCCGCAACCGCATCGTAGCGGGAATGTCGGATGCCTGCATCCTGATAGAGAGCGCAGCTCATGGCGGCGGTCTCATCACCTGCGATATTTCGCAATCCTACGGTAGGGACGTCTTCACCTTCCCGGGCAGGATAGGCGACCACTACAGCGAGGGCTGCAACAACCTCATCCGCAACAACGGCGCCACGCTCATCACCAGTGCCGAGGACTTTGTGAAGGACATGCGCTGGCAGGATGACGCCACCCTGATGCGAGCCAAGCAGCAAGGCATCGAGCGCAGCCTCTTCCCGGAGTTATCACCCGAAGAGGAGCTCATCGTCAGCATCCTCTCAAAGACCAACGATCTGCAGATCAACATCATCAGCGTGAAATCAAACATCGACATCTCCCGCCTCACCTCCCTCCTCTTCCAGATGGAAATGAAAGGAATCATCCGCACCCTGGCAGGGGGAATGTATCATCTTTTAAAGTGAAGCAAAGGAGGAGTTAAGGAGTTAAAGGGAGTTAAGGAGTTAAGACAACAGTTATGAGATACTCATGTTTTTTTGTATATCATGGCAAATTCTCATAAAAAAAGTGTAACTTTGCAACCGAAATTTTGGAGAAGGAATATCAAGGATTATCATTTTCGAAGCATTTGTCTTAACTCCTTTAACTCCTTAACTCCTTTAACTCCTCATAAAACGATGAAAATAGGTAATATAGAATTTGGGCCTCAGCCCCTCTTCCTCGCTCCGATGGAAGACGTAACGGATATTGGTTTTCGCATGCTCTGCAAGCGATTCGGAGCTGCCATGGTTTATACTGAGTTCGTATCGGCGGAAGCCTTGGTGAGAAGCATCAAGAGCACCGTCAGCAAGCTTACGATAAGTGATGAAGAGCGCCCTGTGGGCATTCAGATTTATGGTCGCACCACAGAGGATATGGTGGAAGCTGCCAAAATCGTAGAACAGGCGAAGCCGGATGTGATTGATATTAACTTCGGCTGCCCAGTGAAGAAGGTTGCAGGAAAGGGTGCAGGAGCCGGAATGCTCCGAAATATCCCATTGATGCTGGATATTACAAGAGAAGTGGTAAAGGCGGTAAACGTGCCGGTAACTGTGAAAACCCGACTGGGATGGGATTGCGAGAACCTCATCATCACCGACCTTGCCGAGCAGTTACAGGATTGCGGAATCCAGGCGCTCACCATCCACGGCAGAACCCGTAGCCAGATGTACACCGGAGAAGCTGACTGGAGCCTCATCGGAGAGGTGAAGAACAATCCCCGCATCCATATTCCTATCATCGGCAACGGCGACATTACGACCCCAGAAGAAGCCAAGCTTGCCTTCGTAAGATACGGCGTAGATGCGGTAATGATTGGCCGCGCCACCTTCGGCAGGCCTTGGATTTTCAAGGAAATTCGTGATTATCTGGATAATACGGGCGCTGCTCCATTAACCGTAGATGAGAAAATCGACCTCTTGGAAGAGCAGCTCCGCATCAACGTGGAGCGCATCGACGAGTACAGAGGCATTCTCCACACCCGTCGCCACCTTGCCGCCTCCCCTATCTTCAAGGGCATTCCCGATTTTCGCCAGACGAGAATCGCCATGCTGAGAGCCACGACCGTGGAGGAACTAACTGGGATTCTGAAAGAATGTAGGGAGAGAATCAAGGCAATAGAATAATAAAAGTATATAAGTAAAGGGAGATTCCAACGATGATGGTTGGAATCTCCCTTTTAATTTATTTTTTATATGACAACAAAATTATCTCATACCTGCCTTTTCCAAAATGCTGCGAGCCATTACACAAAAGGGATGTTCTTCGATATTTTTGAATCCCTTAAAATTGCGCTCGGCCTCTTCTGCATGGCGCAAAAACTCTTTTGCTTCTTTACCATGCAATGTTGGTATTGCTTTGATTGCTGTTGCCATAATCTTATCTCCTATCATTATGTCAACTGCCAACCTGTAACAAAGTTAACAGGTTAACAGTTAACAGTTGTTTTTTCTATACTTCTACCTGAAATTGAAGAAACCTAGCTTCCTCAAATTATAGAGAGGGGGCTTTACTTCTTCAATATCGAAGCACCTTCGAGCAGGGCGAGTGCCTTGTTCTCGTTCTCCTCCATGATTTCACGCTCTCCCGGACCCTTGTCGTTGATTCCGCAGAGGTGCAGGATGCCGTGGATGATGACGCGATGGAGCTCATCATCGTAGGTCTTGCCAAACTGCTCAGCATTGGTGCGGACCGTATCGAGCGAAATCACGATGTCGCCGTTAATCACATCATCCTCATCATAATCGAAGGTGATGACATCGGTATAGTAATCATGACCCAGATACTCATTGTTCACTTCGAGAATCTTCTCGTCATCTACAAACATATAGCCAATCTCACCCACCTTGCGGCCATGAGAGGCAGCGACCTTGCGAATCCAGGCACTCGTATCACGCTTCTTAATCTTTGGCATTTTCACGCCATCTACATTGTATGTAATCATACGCTTCTTCCACCTATTTTTATTTTATTTTTGGTAAAAATTCATCTACTTCTCTTCCGAAGAATCTCAGCTCCCTGACCAGCGTTGAGCTGATGCTGCTGTATCTTGGGTCTGAAAACAGCAGGATGGTTTCTACGCCGCCCAACTGCTTATTGATGTCTGCCTGCTCCCTTTCGTACTCGAAATCCTTGGCAGAACGGACGCCACGAACCAGGAACCTGGCTCCCAGGCGATGCGCCAAATCGATGGTGAGATCATCGTAAGAAACCACCTCCAGGCGATAACCCTTAGATGCATCCTCCGCATCTACCAGTTCCGAACATTCCTTCGGAAAAACAGCCTTGATATCCTCCACACGCTTCGAGATTTCCTCGCTGGCGTGCTTCAGTTTGCTCACCGCCACTGCAATCACGAGCTTGTCGAACATCGGCAAGGCACGCTCAGCAATGTTCTGATGTCCTATCGTAAATGGGTCGAATGTACCCGTAAATATTCCTATCTTCATGTTTTCTTCACTCTTCGTTCTTCACTCAAACAAGTCTCCCTGCATAATATTGCTTGTATACGGATTTCTGCCGAGATGCTCGTAGGCAAGCGGCGTTGCCATTCTGCCTCGCGGCGTGCGCTTGATGAAACCCTCCATGATGAGGAACGGCTCGTAAACCTCCTCTACGGTGCCGCCATCCTCGCCTATTGCCGTGGCAATGGTGCTTACGCCTACCGGACCGCCACGGAACTTGTCGATGATGGTGGTGAGAATCTTATTATCAATCTCATCCAAGCCATACTGGTCGATGTTGAGCGCCTTGAGCGCCATCTGGGCAATATCGTAAGTGATGGTTCCGTTGCCCTTTACCTGGGCAAAATCACGCACTCTTCTGAGCAGAGAGTTGGCGATACGAGGAGTTCCGCGCGAACGGCGGGAGATTTCCACAGCCGCCTCATCCTCTATCGGCACCTTCAAGAGCATCGCACTTCGCTTGATAATCTTCTGAAGCGTAGCCGGGTCGTAATATTCCAGATGCAGATTGATTCCGAAACGGGCACGGAGAGGAGCTGTAAGCAGACCGCTTCTCGTTGTTGCTCCCACGAGGGTAAACGGATTCAGATCTATCTGGATGCTTCGAGCCGAAGGACCCTTGTCTATCATGATGTCGATGCGGTAATCCTCCATCGCCGAATAGAGATACTCCTCTACGACAGGCGAAAGTCGGTGGATTTCATCGATAAAGAGCACATCGTTGGGCTCCAGCGAGGTAAGGATTCCTGCCAGATCGCCCGGCTTATCAAGCACAGGACCCGATGTAATCTTGAATCCTACGCCCAGTTCGTTGGCGATGATGTTGCTCAGCGTGGTCTTACCCAATCCCGGCGGACCATGGAGGAGCGTATGGTCGAGTGGTTCGCCACGATATTTGGCAGCCTCAACAAAGACCTCGAGATTTTCCACCACGCCATTCTGTCCGCTGAAATCAGAAAACTTCAGCGGGCGCAGCGCCTTCTCGAATTCCTTTTCGGCAGGCGAAACTATTTCTTGTCTTATATCAAAATCTTCGTTCATTCTATGACTATTATCGATAATATGGGTGCAAAGTTACACATTTGTTGCGGAATTAAAGAAGAAAAGCCGAATTATTTTGCCCATGATTTTGCACAATCCCAAAAGATTCGTGCAGATTTGCAAGCGTTACCCTACAAAAATGTTATAATTTATCATTTTCTTGCAGAATAATTTGTTTATCCGATAGAAAAGACGTACTTTTGCACTCGATATTGAAAGCGAGGAAAGAAATAAATAAGAGAGAAATATCAGGATTTTAAAAGAAATAGAATTATGCTTAAGTTATTTCAAGGGCTCAGCAAGCTGCTGGCCAATTACACATCTATCTTCGTGATAGGTGTTGCAGTGTTCACATTCTTCTTCCCACATACCTTCGACTGGGTGCGCGGAACTACTCAAACCGTCATTCTCGGCATCATCATGCTCACCATGGGCTTGACCCTGACCACCAACGACTTCAAGATTCTGGCTCAGCGCCCGCTGGATGTCTTCATCGGAGCCTGTGCCCAGTTTATCATCATGCCGGGTGTGGCTTACACCCTGGTTCATGTGTGGCATCTTGACCCAGCCCTGGCACTCGGAATCCTGCTGGTAGGTTGCTGTCCGGGCGGCGTTTCGAGCAACATCATGAGTTATCTGTGTCATGGCGACGTAGCTTTCTCTGTAGGAATGACCTGCGCCTCTACCATTCTTGCACCGGTGATGACTCCGCTGCTGATGAAGATTACGGCAGGCGAGATTATCCATGTAGATGCTGTGGGAATGTTCATCAACATCCTCATCGTAACGATTATTCCTGTAGCCATCGGCTGCGCCCTCAACTATATTTACGGCAAGAAAGACTGCTTCCCTACCATCCAGAGTCTGATGCCGGGCATCAGCGTTACGTGTCTGGCAATCATCGTAGGCGGCGTGATTTCTACGGTTCATGATGACCTCGTAGCCCGCGGCTTATCGCTTTTCCTCTGGACTTTCGCCGTGGTTTTCTGCCACAACACGCTGGGTTATCTTCTCGGTTGGCTTGCCGGCAAATGTGCCGGATTCAATACCGCCAAGAAGCGTACCATCAGTATTGAGGTAGGAATGCAGAACGCCGGTCTTGCCACGGTACTTGCCGGCAACTTCTTCGCAGCCCAGCCCCTCGCTGTATTGCCTTGCGCCATCAGCTGCGCCTGGCACAGCATTTCCGGCACCATCCTTGCCGGAATCTATCTGAAATGGGACCATCTGCATGAGAAGAAGTAAATGAATTCGGAAAAGGATTTATGAATTCTAACAGAAGCAAAGATTGAGCAGCACGCCCTGAAAGGGCAGAAGCTCCTAGCCCAGGGCAGCGCCCTGGGTATAATGGGGATATAACGAAGTCGCCCTGTAAGGGCAAAAGCTTTCAAATACGAAGCTTTTGCCCTTACAGGGCGTTTTGTTGGTTGTATGTTTAACCCAGGGTGTTACCCTGGGCTAGGAGCTTCTGCCCTTTCAGGGCGTATTACTTAAAACTCACCTTACGAGGTTAACAGTTAACAGCCGTTTTTTCTATAGTTACTTCCCCGTAGTCAGCAGCTGCACGGCTCGCTGAACTATCTCGTTTGTCTCGTTCCAAACCTGGAAGTATTGGCTCATATCCCAGATATCTCGTGCTACAAGGGCTTTCAGCTGCAGGGCGAGGTATTTCTTCGTCTGAATTAATTCAGCCTCATCCTTTGGCTCTATCTTCTCCTTCTTGCCCTCGGCGATAATGCCATCTATCAGCGAAGAAGGAACCTCGTAGGTGGCGAGGAACTTATCGAAATCCTTATACTGGCTCTTGAGTTCCTTGCGATGCGCATCGATGAACTTCAGACTCTGGTTGATGACGATGCTCTTGGCAGCCAGCTGGCGGTGCATCTTGGTGTACTTGGTTGTATCCAGCGGCACGAAATAATCTGGCATGATTCCACCACCACCATAAACTACACGATGCTTGCGCAAGGTATAATATTTCAGACTGTCTGAAAGATGGATGCTGTCCTGATTGGTGAACTCGCCATGCTTGTAACGCTTGTCCAGATCCATCGCATAATCCAATCTGTCACCTTTCTTATAAGGCTTCTGGATGCATCTGCCGCTAGGCGTATAGTAATGGGCGATAGTGAGACGAATCTCGCTGCCATCATCGAAGGTCAGCGGACGCTGCACCAATCCCTTGCCGAAGGTTCTGCGACCAACCACTACGCCACGGTCCTGATCTTGGATGGCTCCGGAAACAATCTCGGCGGCAGAAGCGGTAAACTCATTGGTGAGCACCACCACCTTGCCCTTGCGCCATCTGCCGTTAGCCTGCGCCTTATATTCCTGACGAGGCGCAGCACGACCGCTGGTATAAACGATGAGATCGCCCTTCTGCAGGAACTCGTTGGCTATCTGAGCCGCAGCTTGAAGATAGCCTCCACCATTATCCTCAAGGTCGAAGATAAGGTCCTTCATTCCCTTTTTTTTCAGCGAATCCATCGCTATTGTTACCTCTTTATGACTGGTAAGACCGAAGCTTCCCAATCGGATGTATCCGATGCCCGGACGAATCATATAAGCTGCATCCAGCGTAGTTACCGGAATTTTATCGCGCTTTACCTTGAAGATGAGTTTATCCGTGATGCCACGGCGCACAATGGTAAGGTTCACCGTTGTTCCCTTAGGACCACGAAGGCGCTTCATGATTTCCTCCTTGCTCATCTTGACGCCCGAAATGGCAGTATCGTTTACAGCCACAATGCGGTCGCCGGCAATGATTCCCACCTTCTCAGAAGGTCCGTTCGTAACCGGCTGGATAACGAGCAGCGTATCATCTACCATGTTAAACTGCACGCCAATGCCATCAAAACTGCCGTTCAGCGGCTCGTTCATCGCCTTGGTTTCCTTGGCTGTAGCGTAAGAAGAATGAGGGTCGAGCTTTTCGAGCATACCACGGATGGCGTCCTCTACGAGCTTATTCTCATCCACACTATCCACATAGAGGTTGGTAATGGCGATTTCAGCCCTTCCCAACTTCTCTATCGGGCTGTTCTTGCCCATCTTGATGCGCAGCTGGGCACTGGCAGAAGTTACTGCCAGGAATGCTACCAGTGCTATGAATAGATATTTCTTCATTTCTTAAAACTTAAAGTTTATGAAAGAGAGAAATCCTTCAAGAGTTAACAGGTTAACAGTTAACAGCGCTTTTTTCAATGGTTATCCCCTAAAGCACTTGAATTCTTCACTCTTCGTTCTTCACTCTTCACTTCATTTAATCCAGCGGTGCTGAGTCTTCCTCCGGAATATCCTCTTCTATCACCAGATTTTCGATGATGAAGTTCTGGCGCTCCATCGTGTTCTTACCCATATAATATTCCAACAGCTTCTGCACCTGGTCGGTTTTATGCAGCGTAACCTGCTCCAACCGCATGTCGGGACCGATGAAATGGGCGAATTCATCAGGTGAAATCTCTCCCAATCCTTTGAATCGGGTGATTTCAGGATCAGGGCCCAAATCGCGAATCGCCTGCTGGCGCTCCTCATCGCTGTAACAGTAATGCGTGATGAAATCGCTCTTTTTCTCCTTGCTTCCCAGTTTTGCATCCGCATCAGCCACTGCCTGCTTGTTCTTGATCTTGGTTCGCTTGTTGCGCACTCGGAACAATGGGGTCTGAAGCACGTAGACATGGCCCTTCTTGATAAGATCTGGGAAGAACTGAAGGAAGAAGGTGATGATGAGCAGGCGGATGTGCATTCCGTCGACATCCGCATCGGTTGCCACAATCACCTTGTTGTAACGCAAAGAATCCAAGCCATCTTCTATATCGAGAGCTGCCTGAAGCAGATTGAACTCCTCGTTCTCATAAACCACCTTCTTGGTAAGACCGAAGCTGTTGAGCGGTTTACCACGCAGAGAGAACACCGCCTGGGTATTCACATCGCGGCTCTTGGTGATGCTTCCGCTGGCAGAATCGCCCTCGGTGATGAAGATGGAACTCTCCTCCTTGCGCTCGTTCTTGGCGTCGCTGAAATGGATGCGGCAGTCGCGGAGCTTGCGGTTGTGGAAATTCGCCTTCTTGGCACGCTCACGGGCTAGTTTGGTAACGCCCGCCATCGCCTTGCGCTCGCGTTCGCTCTCCTTAATCTTATTCTCCAGAACCTCAGCTACATCCTTGTGGATATGGAGATAGTTGTCTACTTCCTTCTTCAGGAAATCGCCCACATACTTATTGATGGTTTCGCCACCATTCGGCGTCATCGTAGTACTTCCGAGCTTAATCTTGGTCTGACTCTCGAAGACCGGTTCTTCTACGTTGATGGCAATGGCAGCCACCAGTCCGTTTCGGATGTCAGCATACTCATACTTGCCGTAGAACTCCTTGATAGTCTTGGCAATATGCTCCTTGAAGGCACTCTGATGCGTACCTCCCTGGGTGGTGTGCTGACCGTTGACGAAGGAATAATACTCCTCGCCATACTGGTTGGTATGGGTGAAGGCAATCTCGATATCCTCGCCCTTCATGTGGACGATGTCGTAGAGACCTTCGTTGGTCATATTATCGCTCAGCAAATCCTGCAGACCATGGCGGCTCAAGATACGGCGGCCATTGTGCATGATGGTGAGTCCGGTGTTCAGATAAGTATAGTTGCGGAGCATCGTTTCCACGAAATCATCGTGGAAGGAATAGTTCTTGAAGAGTGTATTATCCGGCTCGAAGAAGATAAAGGTACCGTTCTCGTCCTCAGTATCTTCCATCGTGTCGCTCTTCAGAATACCTTTCTCAAACTTCAGATGGCGCACCTTTCCGTCGCGGTACGACTTTACTTCGAAGTGGGAACTGAGGGCATTGACCGCCTTCACACCCACACCATTCAGACCGACGCTCTTCTTGAACGCCTTGCTGTCGTACTTACCGCCGGTATTCAGCACACTTACAGCCTCAACGAGCTTGCCCTGAGGAATACCACGGCCATAGTCGCGCACGCTGACACGCAGATTGTCCTCGATATCGATTTCCAGACGGGCACCTGCACCCATCTTGAATTCATCGATAGAGTTGTCTACCACCTCCTTCAAGAGCACATAAATACCATCTTCCGGCAGATTTCCATCTCCCAGACGGCCGATGTACATACCCGGACGGGTACGCACATGCTCCATATCGCTCAAGTGGCGGATGTTATCATCGGTATATTCTACCGGCTGCTGCTCCTGAGGGGCATTGGTAAGCTCATCAGCGGCATTCAATTCGCTGTTACCTAAGTTTTTATCTTCAGACATGATTTCCTCCTTAGTTATTCTTATTTATTTTCTTATAACATAGCAAATGATGTTGCAATATTCTGTTTATCAGATAATTGCCAACACAACAATTACTATTTACCTGATACTCTTAATATAGCAGTTGCGGCGCTTGTGAAGGACTGGATCCAAGACGCCCCATTGCCCCTGCACGGCAGCATTATCTTCCATTTCCACCTGTGTTTCTCCCCACTCGATTCCATACTTCTGATAGATAGGAATCAGGTCGGCAAAGAGCAGCGCATTGGCACCCTTAGCACGGTATTCCGGCTGGATTCCGATGAGCAGAAGGTCGACAATCTTGGTTTTATGGAACTTGATGGCGCGCAGCAGATGCCACCAGCCAAAAGGAAGCAGCCTGCCCCTATGACACTTCTGCAGAGCTCTGGAAAGGGAAGGCATCGTAATACCGATACCTATCATCTTATGATCCTCGGTAGTCCAGTCTTCTATGGCTGTTACAAAGTTCAGGTCGAGCAAAGACAGATACATCTTGATGTACTGGTCTATCTGCTTCTGTGAAAGTTCGGAATAACCATAGAGATTCTTGTATGTATCATTGATGAGGTCGAAAATCTTCTGTCCGTATCCGCCCTGAAAAATATCCTTACGGGTAAGTTTGCGGACATGGAGATTGTATCTTTTCTCTATCATCGCCGCTATCTTGGAATATTTCTCTGGGATGGTATCTGGCACCATCAGTTTATACTCTACATACTTATTATCTACGGTAAAGCCCTCCAGAGCCTCAATGTGCTCCGGATAATATGAATAATTATAAATGGTAGGCATGGTGCCTAGCTGGTCAAAGCCCCAGGTAAGCATGCCTTCTGGATCCATATCGGTAAAACCCAGCGGACCTACAATATCTTCCATTCCCTTCTCCTTACCGTATTTTTCTACAGCATCGAGAAGAGCCTTGGAAACCTCGCGGTCGTCAATGAAATCAATCCAGCCGAAACGGACCGACTTCCTGCCCCATTTATTATTTGCCTTATGATTGATAATGGCAGCGACGCGACCTGCCAGCTTGCCATCCTTATAGGCAAGAAAATACTCTGCCTCGCAGAACTCGAACGCTGCGTTCTTGTCCTTGCTCAGAGTATTCATGTCGTCGCTGAAAAGATTAGGCACATCATATTCGTTGCCTTCGTAGAGGTCGTAATGGAAGTCGATGAACGTCTTCAAGTCCTTCTTTGTTTCGACCTTTTTAATTTCTATTAATGACATGATTTTCAAACTAGTTTGCAATATTATAAATGCAAAAGTAGCAATATTTTGGCAAATTACCAAATATTGCTATCTTTATTTTCAGTTTTTTAGGGGTTAAAATTTAATTACAACCCCCAAACTAGCCTATATCACCCATTTAGTGGTGGTTTTGGCGGAATCGGTTTACTTAACGAGATGCTCTTTTATCCAAACCATCTGCTGACAATTTGTATCGGGTGTAGTCCAATGCTCATTGATTGGAGTGAGCAAAGCTTCCTTCTTACATTTCAACGTATTCCAAACAGCATAGCTGGTAGTTGGCGGACAGGTATTATCGTTATATCCCCATGTAAGATAAGTTGGGGCCTTTACCTTGCGGGCAAAATTCACCACATCATAATAAGCCATCGTGTTGAGACAATCCTTGTTCTTCAATATCTCATGATATTTATTGAAGTGAGGATAACCGCCCGTTCTTCCCTTCTCGGCATAAGCAGCCATATCGCTGAGCGCCGGATGATTGGCAACACACTGGGTTACGCGCTTATCTAAACCGGCTGCAATAATAGCCAAGGCTCCACCCTGACTTCCGCCCTGCACAGCCACATTCTTTCCGTCCCATTCTGGGAGAGAGGTTAGGAAATCTATGCAGCGCACCAGTCCCTGATAAACATGCCTCATATAATAACGGTTCTTATCTTCCAATCCATTGGCAAGATAACCACCGTTTGCATCGTTGAATCCCTTGCTTATCTCCTGGAATGTTTCGGCTGGGAGACGTGGGTCGAGACCATGAATCTCTATCTCGAAGCGGATGAATCCGTTCTCGGCGTAATATTTATTGCGCATAGGCTCCTTGATGGTCTTGATGCCGGCTCCAGGAGGTGTGAGAACCACAGGATGGCTACCCTGCTTGGCATTCTTGGGATAGAAGAGGTAGCCGTACATCGCATGACCTTTCTTATCTATCTGAAGCTTTACAAGATAGCAATCTATCTTATCTGTACAATATTCCTTGGCGAGTTCCTTGGTATAGCTCATCGGCACGTTCTTCAGTTCGTCCTTTGCCTGCTGCCAGAAAGCATCGAAATCCTTAGGCTCCTGGGTATAAGGCTGAATCTTATCTACCGAGAATCCTACTTTGATATGATGCTGATAGGTCTTACCATCGAGTTTATAGAATAATCTCAAATCGCGGAAGCCCGGTGTCTTTCGGGTTCCCATGTTCACGATGGCGCGCCCATTCTTCAGCTTGAAGCTTCCTTTCTTGTCAGCCTTCAGCATGTCATCGCCTATTTCATAATTTACCTCGCCGTCACGGGGAATTCCATACTTATAGAAACTTACTTCCACCTTAGCCTGTTCGCCCGTCTTATAGAGCCAGTCGGCATGGTCAGGCACGGTTAGCCAGAGATAATCACTGCGATAGGGATAGTTCTCCGCCTTCACACTTAACACACTCGTCATGTTCATCGCCAGGATAAACAGAAGCGATAAATAGATTGTCCTTAATCTGTTCATAATTTTATAGTTTGTTTTTAAATTATAATATTCAACTATCATATATGAGCGCAAAAGTACAACATTCCATTGAGATAACAAAATGATTTCAAGGATATTTTTGTTCAAGATACCCTCAATAGGCATCTTGAACAAACAAATATCCTTCCCGATAGTTTTAAGCACTGGCGGAAAACTAACATTCTCCAAGGAATCACAATAAGAAAAAGCTCGATCATCTATTCACTCCAACACTGGCGAGAAGTGCGAAGTGTCGGATGAAGCGAGAGATGGTTCATCAAATGAGTAGTGAAATTATGAGGGTGGAGTCGATTACAGAAGACAATATGGAGTCAAATTGCTCCATGACCCGAAAATATTCCTCCAAAAGGAGTGAGTTTCTCAGATTTAATTTGTATCTTTGCCATGTCATATCAGAGTTTTGCTTATTTTCTTTTCGCAACACTAAGATAAGTGAAAATTCTGACATAGCAAAATCCGAAGTAACTTTTTGTTGCTCAGGCGCTTAAAATGTTTAATTGATAATAGTGTTGCGGAATTAATGGAATAACCAGAAATGAAATTGAAAAGACATCTACTGACAGCCGCCCTGACACTCTTTTGCCTATCGGCAGCTAACGCCCAACTGCTAAGAACAACAGTGGAACAAGGAGAAATTGAAGGTGTGGAACATGAAGGATTCGCCCTATACAAGGGAATCCCATACGCTGAAGCACCAGTGGGCAACCTCAGATGGAAAGCCCCAGTGAGCAAGAAGCCTTGGAAGGGAGTATTCAAAGCAGACAAATGGGGAGACCGTCCACCACAGCCCATCGACCCTAACCAAAATGGTGGAGAGCAGGGCATGAGCGAGGACTGCCTATACCTCAGTGTGGAAACGCCAGCCAAGAGTAAGAATGACAAACTCCCTGTATTTGTGATGATTCATGGAGGAGCCTTTCTTACTGGCTCCTACAGTGGAACTCAGGAAAGCTTTGTCAAGGAAGGCATCATCTATTGCAGCATAGAATACCGCTTGGGAGCCTTGGGATTCATGGCACATCCAGAGCTGAGTAAGGAATCAGGCAAGAACATATCTGGTAACTACGGCATCCTTGATCAAGTGATGGCCTTAAAATGGATTCACGACAATATCGCTGCCTTCGGTGGAGACCCAGACAAGATTACCATTGCTGGAGAATCTGCCGGTGGTATCTCGGTAAGTATACTATGCGCCTCTCCCCTTGCCAAGGGACTCTTCCGAGGAGCCATCAGCGAAAGTGGTAGCTCCTTCTGGCCTGTGGGTGAAAGCAGAAATGGTAACACAGCCATGCTCACCTCCAAAGCGGCAGAAGCAGGTGGACTTTTCCTTCAAAAGAGACTCAAGGCTAAGAACTTGAAGCAGCTAAGAAAAGTTCCGGCTATGGACATCGTGAAGAATACCGCCTTTGAGTCCTTTTGGCCGAACGTTGACGGCTACTCCATCACCGATGACCAGTATAAGCTCTATGAAAAGGGAAGCTACAATGATGTAAATGTCATCATAGGAACCAACAGCGACGAAGGAAGTATGTTTAGCCGCCCTGTCAGTGTAAGTGACTATGAGAAAAGAATCCATGAGATATATGGAAGTTGGGCAGACCAGGTTCTCAGTCTCTATCCTGCCAGGACAGAGGAAGAAACCTACTTCGCTCAATCCGACATTTTCCGTGATGGCTCCTTTGCATGGGGAACGTATGCCTGGGCTAACCTGCAGAGCAAGACCGGCAAGGGCAAGGTGTATATGTATTACTTTGACCAAGACTCTGAGAACACCATCGTGAAAAGCCGCAAGGGAGGAGCCAGCCATGTGGCAGAGATGCCATTCATCTATGGCTATAAGTTTGGCTCTGGAAAGATGACCAAGACGGAGCAGCACATGGAGCAAATCATGTCACGCTACTGGATCAACTTTACCAAGACTGGCAATCCAAATGGGGATAGCCTTCCTTTCTGGACTACCTACCAGGAAGGTAAACCAACGGTGATGATTATGAAGGAAGGACTGCATTTGGGTCCTGTTCAAAATCAAAAGCAAATGGACTTCTTCGAGAAGTTCTTCAAGGAAAAAAGAAAATAATACGTCAAGTTCCAAGTGGCATTTCTCCCACTTGGAACTTTTTCATTAAAGAGATAAAACGCCGCATTGTTGACCATAAAATGGCGCATAGATACGAATGCTCGCATGATGCGGATGTTTGCTTCAACAGCAGTCGATGACTTCAAAACTCCACTAAGCATGGCAACTCCTTGCTCTGTGAAAGCATAAGGCAGTTTTCTTACACCGCCCCAACTTGAAGTCGCAAATTGCGACTTCAAGTTATCAAATTCATTTGGGGTCAATTGAAACATAAAGTCTTCAGGGAAACGCTCTATATTACGTTTTACCTGCTCATTCAATCTTTTTGTTTCTACTCCATACAGCTCAGCCAAGTCACGGTCAAGCATCACTTGTTGTCCTCTGATAACTCGTATCAGAGACTCCACTTTATTTTCTACAGACAGTTGCTGTCCTTCCACCTGTTCCAATTCCTTTTCCTTTGCCATTTCCTTTGGTTTTGAATATTTTGGCAAAGATACAACTATTATTGGAAACAAGCAAGGATTTTCTAGAATGTTTTTGTTTGAGGTGTCAAATTGGAACCTCAAACGATACAATAGGATGGTTTCAAAGTCGCAATTTGCGACCTTGAAGAAGTTTGGAAGTCGCAATTTGCGACTTCCAAACACAAATATTACTTAATAGCTATCTTCAAGTCATTACCCTTTATCTTAGCGATGACGAGGCTTTCATTCGGCTTAGCAAAGAGAAGAACACCTTGCACCGCCTTGGCACTTCCGAGATTCACGCCGTTTACAGAATAGAAGGTTACCACCTCACCATCATTCAGACCAGAAATGGTAATGTCGCTATCCGTCGTTACCATTACCCCTCTTGTTTTCACAAGATTGATGTTATTGGTATCGTCGCCGCCCTCGGCATTGAGCCAATAGAGCGTAGCCGTCGCCTTATCCGATGCCTTATAACCATCAGCTGTTGCATAGACCGAAATGTCCAACTTACCATTCAGCTGCACTTTCCCACCGGTATTATACTTATCGGTTGCCACATCTGCATCCTTGATGGTATAATGATATTCTGCGCCTGGGGTTGAACTTTCGAAAGAAAGATTGCCTAAAGTATAGGTAATGGCTGGGACAGAACAAGGTTTTTCATCTTCATTATCTCCTTCTATTGTATTGATTATTCCAAAGCCTCCCCACCAACTATTCTGTTTGTAAAATTCTATACTAGCTTGTGGAACTGACAATATACAATCTTGTCGAGAAAATCCGTCTTGACGACTTCCAATTGATGGGGGATTTAAAGCATCACATCTTATTTCTTTTAAATTGGTACTTCCATCAAACACATCATTCCCAAGTTCTTCCAAACTTTTCGGCAATTTAAGAGTCTTTAAATTCGTGCAATCAGAAAAGCATCCCAGTTTCAAACTTATTATACCTTCCGACAATTCTATATTTTTCAACCCATGAGAATAAGCAAAAGCATAGCTTCCGATAGAGGTAACAGAAGATGGTATCTTTATAGATGCCAAACTACTACAATACCAAAAACAACCATAAGGAATTTCAGCTATACTATTAGGTAAGATTACATCACACAAAAAGTCACATTGGCTAAAGCATTTTTTTCCTAACGTTGTTACAGAAGAAGGTATTATTATAGATTGTATTCTCGATTTTTCGAAACAGCTCTCTCCCAATTTCACAACCGTTCCAGGAATTTTTACAGCAGACACCCCGCTATTATAAAAACATTGATCTGAAAAGGCAACAACAGGATAATCTACACCTTTCCACGCTACCTTTTCTGGGACGACCATCTCACCAGAATAATTGTTTGGTAACAACGTTGCCTCATCCTTGTCTGTATCGACAAGGAATTTGAATCCATCAACAGTGACAAAATCGGATGCCATTGCCGTACCACAGCAAAGCATCATAAGAAAAGCTATCAAAAGCTTTGAAATTGTAAATTGTCTCATACTTTTATGTTTTTAAATTATTACTATTTCAAATATATTCTCTAACGACATTAATGGAATATTTCTATTACTTTATTCAAATTTTTAAGCTTTCTAAAACTATCAACATAAGTGATAATATAGAAATAAGCAACTTGAGCTTCATATTTTGTCATCTGTCCTCTTAGTTTTTTTACATAGTTATCAAAATCGTCATTGGACAAACTATCCATCAAGTTTATAATTTGACAAAGCTGATAGAAATAGGCTTCTATATTCCATTTATGTTTCTGGTAGAACAGGTTAAAGCATCCCCTATTTCTTTGCTCATTTGACTGAGCAGATTGAGCTTTATCATATTTTTCTTTATCTATCTCATAAATCGTATTTATTAATTTACATTGGTAACGTTCACGCATCTTACTAAGCATAATTTTATCAGAATTATGAACATCACGAATAGTTTCATATTCTCCTAGTGCTTCATTCTGCGAATTTTCGGTAAGGCAATCTTCATACCTACCATGCATAAACAAAGATAGATTAATACATTGCACTTCATGACACATCATCCTAAAAATATCATTAGCCTTACAAATGAATTTTTCTGATTCACAAATATCCCATACCTCACAAGTCATTTGCATTTTTTCTATAATATTTTGTTTCTGCTCTAACAGTTTCTGAAAGGTTGGCTCTTTATGGTCTTGCCTTGAATAGCAACAATCTCTCCAAAGTTTGATTATTGGAACAATGATTCCTACAAACGAACTTATTCCACTTAATACTGGCACAATTATATCTCCATCAGAATGCAATAAATGTTGTATTGATAAAATTAAAACGCAGCAGAAAAATACAACAAGAGCACCAACTATCCAAAGGTACTTAGACTTAACATGAACTTTCTTGCCCATATAGATATTCTTTTGCCATCGAATCCCCAACTGGCGATTATCATACTCATAGCTGACGGCAAAATAAAAAACGTGAGATTCTACCTGTTACCCGTCCCACGAATCGAGGCCTTCGCATTGCCCAATGTAGTTGAACGAGCAACGTCGAAGCCCACGCCGATATGTATACACTTCTCCCTATACGAATATAAGACTCATCGCTAAGACGCAATAAGCCATACCAGTAAAGGGATGCGAAATATATCACATCCCGAGGGCATCTACCGTTGCAATGCTCAAGACTACATTTGAAAGTTGCGAAGTTCCGATTCGTCAAGAACAAAGCGTCAAGTAAACGCCTTTATATTATGTCGTGATACCTTTATCCCACTTACCTTTTCTCCCATCTTAACACAAGAAAGTCGCTTAAAGCAGCTTCCAATGCCTCGACACGGTGTGAGCGAGTGTGGTATCGGTTGCAAAGGTAATGAAAAAAATGATTACTCACGTATTTTTAGTTGATTATTTTTCATAGTTAGGATAAAAACTGATGTTTGAGCGCATTAAGAAACTTTATTGCGCCCATACACCTTTTTAAAACATCCCAAAAGAGCTTGGAAATCTCCTTATCCTAAGCTTTCTCCGTTATCACCAGCACATGGCTTTCGTCGCTCAGTGTGGTAGCGAAGATATAGGTTTCGCCACCATCTTTCAGCTTCAGACGCTTGCGCAATTCTGCCACGGAAAGGGGGAAGTTGCGGGTGGCGACGTTTGCCTTGGTGATGCCTGAGAGATGACGCTTCAACTCCTTCTTATTAAAGGAAGAGATGGCGATAATGCGGAAGCTTCTGCCGGGGAAGGCTTCGATAGGCGTCTGGCTCACGAAAAGATGACTGTTCTTGGAAAGCATCCTTGCATCATATCGCTCGGAAAGAACGCTGAAACAGCCGGCTTTCATCAGAGAGGCATTCGGCTCGTAAAGATACTGCATCTCTTCAAGCGTGGATGGGGCAATCTTGACGGAAGAAGACTCCATATCCAACTCATCGCAGACGAAGGGTTGCGCATCGTTGATGCAATAAATACGGAGATTCCCTGCGTCCGCAGCATCTTCTATGTGCCCAGAATCTTCTGCTGATGGCAAAACAGAACCATCATTCCGGACAGGGAAGGAATTGCTGCCCACCTTTCCGCCCATATTTCGAGCAGAGAGCACTAAAAGGAGTTCCTTGCACTCATTGTTCACGGAGATAATATGAACCTCTTGTACGCAGTTTAATTCGCTTACCGCACGGTGCCAGTCGAGCATCGGAGAGAGTTTGATGATGACGTAATCTGCCTTCGAAAGCATTTCTTCCTGCAAAAGGGTTACATCGGGCGTGCAATCTTTCAAGGATACTACCTTATTGCCCGCATCGTCTCTACGGGCAGGATCGATGAAGATCAGCTTAAGACCAAGGTTGGTCTTAAGTAATGACTGAGACTGGTCTTCAGTTATGCCTAAAGATTCTGATGCAGCAGCCTCTTTCTTTGAAGCAAAAGAATGCAGTACCTCTATTCCGTCTCCATTCTTCACGATGGCATTCTTCAAACCCAACCGCCCAAAGTTTTCCTTCGCTGCTTCACAGAGATGAGCCTGACGCTCCACATACATCGACTTCACGCCCAATCGGGAAGCGATGTAAGAGAAGTCTACTCCGAAACCGCCGGTCAGGTCAACAAACCCGGTTTCTTCAGAAAAATCTCCTCCATAAGTTTCTTCTTTTATTTCATTAACATTTTCTTCTGATTCTGTTAATATCTGTTGCTTTTTGCAAGTAGCTTCATTTTTGGCGAATTCTGAATCAACTGCCCCTTTGCCCGCAAATTCGCAAATTTCAGAAAGATGAAGATTTGAGGCGTTTTCGCTCTCCTTCTCCTTTTCTTCTCCGTTTTCGGATGATGAAGGTGACAAACCGAGCAGTCGGGCAGCGAGTTCAGCCTTATAAAGTGCCGTTTGCTCTGACGAACATTGCTCCATCGAAATATGAGGGGGATAGATGATGCCATCGATGCTTGCCCAACGGGGCAGTTTCACACGAGCCATCTTTCGCCCGCGAATCTGGTCGAGAGCGAAAGGCATATCTACCTCAGGATACTTGCTGCCGAGGAAAGCCAACTGGCGAACATCATCGTCCTGATGCTGGCGGATAAAATCGAGCGTTGCTTGGTTCATTATTTCTGTTGAGTGATTCGTCATTACATTACTTATTCTTAATAACCGCAAATTTACTATATTCTGATGAGATTACAAAATATTTCTCAGAATATCTGATAATTTATGTCGGGATGCACCAAAAACAGGATGCTCTCGGCTATAATCTACCCTTTTTCCTGGCTATATGATTCTGACAGCAGGCATAAATAAATACACAACTATCGGAGATAGAACAACTGACTAGGAAAAACAGAAGGCTGGCAAAAGACAAACAGCATACTGGCAAAAGGCAAACAGCCGACTAGCGCAACAGAGGCTAGTCGGCTGTTCCTGTATAACAGTTTGCCAAACATCCTTTCTCTTATTTCAAGAGAAGCACGGTTGGCAGGAATATCGCAATCAGCTCTTCACTCTTCACCTTTCCAACATAAAGAACTGAAACACAATATATTACATAGGTGAAGAGATTTTCGGCACTCTTCACCCACTCTTCACCACTCTTCACCTTTTACGATTTTGGGCAAGGTATAAACGCAGAGCCGCTTAGCTGTCAACAGCCTAAAAAGGTGAAGGGCAGGTGAAGAGTAGAAAAACACTCTTCACCCGCCCAACTTCCTATCCTTCAACTACTTACGCCCAAAAGGTGAAGAGTGAAGAGTTGTTGGGAAAATTCTCTCGCATCCGTAAAGATGCAGAGAGAAAATTCCGGTGTCTCAAAAGAAACGATGGATTAGTCTGCCAACTTAGCCTTCAAGAACTCACGGTTCAAGCGGGCGATGTTAGCGATAGACT
>ERZ809407.438-NODE-438-length-46515-cov-28.700560_pt1 | contig 46515 bp, 45 predicted proteins | sample MGYA00520792_ERZ809407 | MGnify/ENA primary metagenome ERZ809407 (study PRJEB31576, sample SAMEA3212665) | Homo sapiens | biome: human-gut; feature: human gut; material: fecal | place: Sweden | collected 2012 ...
ACTTTATTTGATGAATTTTAATAACCGTGCGATTTTATCGCATCAGTACTAAAATGGAATAAACGGCTTGCTAATGGTAAATACAATCTTCCGGAGAGAATGTTTGATGCTGGAGTAGAACTTATAGTTGGCGAGGAATCTAAATATGTTCATCTTGTTTGGGCTGACGGAATAGATTCTACTGCTTTGGAAAAGGTGCCGGTTACTACGCGTGCGACTGAAACACTTGCTGACGAAACCGTTTTATTGGATGTATCACCTGAAACCGTTTCAATGGACCCAGTAGTCGGTGGAGCGGCAAGAGTTAGTTTCTCTGGAATAGATATGATTATTGTAGATCAAAGTAAGGTACCGGTAGAAACTAATATAGATAAGGCATCAATTCCTTTAGTAATGGAAAAATCGGGGGCTATTATATTTAAGTGGAATACGTTGGGGCCTCCAACTAAAGATTTTATAGCTACAGTGACTTTGTATGCAGGTGAAGTGTATAAAGACCTGTATATTAAATATACTATTAATCCGGAAGAACCCTCTTATTGGGAATATTTATATAGTATTCCTGAGAATAATACACATCTGCCTGCTAAAAACGCATCTGTAAGAGTTTATGCTAAAACCAATGCCAAATGGGGATTGAATAGTCTGCAAAGTAGTTTTCCTGTAGAAGAAAACGCAACTTCATTAGGTACTAAGCTTTTGGCAATAGATATAGATGATAATCCAGGACCTAATGCGCGTGAAGTAAAAGTTAACGTAACTTCAAATGATGCTCAAAAAGAAGTACTAACATTTACTCAAGAGGCACCCGATGCTACTTTCCAAATAATATCTGTTACTCCTGAAGATAATACACTTATATCTAGTGATGCTACTACGGTTACAGTGAAAGTCCGTACAGATCATGATTGGTGGATTCAATATGGAGGAAAGAAATATACTTTTGAGAGTGGAGAATTAGGAGAAAAACAAGGTACTATTACGATCCCTGCTAACACAGGAGAAGAAGTTCGGAATCATTCAGTTATTATAGGATATGGAGATAAAGTCGGTCAAATTGTAAATTACTATCAAGAAGGTAAAACCTCCGGTTCTGGTACTGAATTCACTTTTATTTCGGCTAATCCAGCGAATAATGCTTCGATTCCATCTGAAGAAACAACCGTTACAGTGAAAGTGAATACCGATTATGCATGGTGGATTGATTTCAACGGTGTTAAAACCACTTATCCTGCGGGGGCTTTGGGTGAAAAAACGGGTACTTTTACTATTCCTGCCAATACATCTACCACTGACAAAAATATCAGCTACACTGTTGGCTATGGTGAAACAACAGTACAAACTATTAATTATAAGCAACCTTATGTTGGAGCTGATAAAACGCTGAATTACGTCAGCAGCAGCTTGCCTGCCGGAAATATCCCTGCTACCGCTACGGTATATACTTTCACTTTTGAGGGAGGTTATACCGGGCAATTGAGAGTCCGTTCGGTGGATGCAACTACAGGAGCGGTTCTGTTCAACGGGCCTATCGGTACCTCACATAATCCGAAGGTGACTGTTCCTGCAAATACAAGCACCAATACCCGTAATATCAAGTTCCAATACCGGTTGATTGATGTGACAGGGTCCCCATGGGAAGACTTGCCGGCCAGCACGAACCGGATTCAGGATGGTGGAACGGTCAGCGAAGAGATTAAGCCTTCGGTAACACTCACACCGAGCGGGGACATACCGGAAGATGGAGGGGAATATACCTGTACATTTACCGGAGGTTCGGGAAATGTGATACTAAGAGCTATGAAAACCCGTGTGAACAGTACTACCGCAACCGAAGCTGCAAGATCGGCATCGACGGCTGTTCCGGGGGATGTATCTGTGATTGTTCCTCTGTTGGATGGAGTAAACGCGACTATTGCATTTGAATATAGTACGGATGGGGGCAATACATGGAAGGCTATAAATGACAACAGAAATCAGTTGAATACCTGGCTGATTGTCGATGCACCTCCCCGCGAAACTATTGTACCCGCTACTAACGGAAGTATAAGTTTTGTGCTGAAAGGCAACGCAAAACAACCGGTGACAGTTTATGTGAAGTATGAAGACCGGGAAATCGGACGCGCCACCGGTTATGCTCCGAGTACTTTGGTTGTACCCGTTGAGGATAATCCAAGCTCTTCGCCCAGACGAATTGCTTTCAGTTACCGGACTGTAGACGGACAGGGATGGTTAGGTGCCGAGTTGACACAGGCCGGAAAGTAGAAACACTAACTTTATGACACATTTCGTGCAGGATAAATGGGCCATTCCTGCACGGAATTGTAAAAATAACACGTGAGGCTCAAAATGTTATAAACGCTTATGAAGAAATACTTATTTTTTCTTATGATTCTCCCGCTCGTTTTCAGTTGCAGCCAAGAGAATGAATTGAATGATGGCATCCCGATAACCAAGGGGCTAAATGTCAGTGCGGATTTTATTAATCTGGCAAATACGGGAAGTTCGGCAGATGCAAGTTCGCTGATTATCCGTAGTAATGAAAAGGATGTGACAGTTAAGTGGATTACCGGAGCATCGTTCAATATCGATACTACGCAAACTGTTGTCTCCATGAAGAATGGTCAAGGAGTTTTGCCAATCAAATGGCAGAAGAAACTGGAAACCGGTTCGTACGCTCCGGAGAATATGATGTTCAAAGCCGGTGTGATAATTACCGCCGGAGAGTTTGAACGCTATATTCCTCTGTACCATGTGCAAAATCTGGATAGTACGTTGGTGAAAAGAAGCATTCAAACAAGAGCGGAGGGAAATCTTACTCCCAAGATTTCATCAATTGAGTTTTTACCGCTTTATCCTGCCATGTCCGATCTGGGAGCGACTGTTCTGGTGAGGTTGACGAATTTGACAGTGGCACAAGCTGATTATTCGAGCATCAAGTCTTTTCATAACATTGATGTCAACCCAACCGATATGCCGACTGAGCTGGTGGAAGGAGTGAATACTATAAAATTTAAATGGAAAGATGCGAATGTGCGTCCGGCTGCATTCAAGCTACCTATCGTTTTCAGCAGTTTCGAACTGGTGGGAGGTACTGCGGTGGTCACGCTGGAATGGGACCCGGGAACACCTCCGGAAGAAAGTATTAAATTCATCAGCAGCAGCTTGCCTGCAAACAATATTCCGCAGACCGGTGGAAATTATTCCTTTACGTTTGAAGGAAGTTATATCGGTTCAATACAAGTGCGGGCGCTTTCCGAAGGCGTTGTTCTGGTGACAGGTCCGGCGGATACTAACATGCATCCGCAATTGGTTGTGCCCGCTAATGCTGCCGCCACTGAACGTGCTATCACCTTTGAGTACCTTTTGGACAATGGAGAATGGACTGCACTGCCTGCTACAACAAACCGTACACAGGACGGGACAAATGGAGGCGGTACCACCGGAACGATTACTGCCAGCAAGATTATTCCTGCCGGAAGCAGCATACCGGAAAAGGGGAATACTTACTATTGCCAGTTTAAAGGCGGACCGGGAACTGTGATTTTCCGTGCTGTGCGTACCCGTATAAATGAAACGACCGGTCAGGAAGTAGTGAGGTCAGAAGCAAAAGCTGTTCCTGCCACCATCGGGATAAAAGTTCCGGATTTGAATGGATTGAATGCAACGATCAGTTTTGAATACAGCATAGATGGCGGCCAGAACTGGATATCATTGAATGATAACAGACTGCAAGAGAATACTTGGGCTTTTGTATCCGCACCGGATGCGAATACCCGTATCTCAGCAACGAAGGGAAGCATCACCTTCACCTTGATGGGGGATGCCGACCTTGCTCTTACCATTTATGCAAGAAGTAACGGAGTGATTGTCGGACAGGCTACGGGGTATTTCCCGTCTGAAGTGGTAGTGCCTGTAGAAGATAATCCTACTGCTACCGAACGCCAAGTTTCTTTCTCGTGGTCATTGAATAATGGTACCAGTTGGTCATCAGCCACTTACATCCAAGCCGGAAAATAAATAATTAGTTAAATCTTATGCTCCGTGCAATCTTAAAAGAGCCTATTTGCACGGAGCTTTTTACTATGGAGACTCCAATAAATGTAACGAAAAATACGGGCTATCGTTTATAAGCAACTGTGAGAAATAAATATGTGGATTAAAATAAAACTACTTGTGTTTAGGTAAATTTTTTATTAACAATTCGTCCAATTAAATGAGCCGGGTGGACGAAATCTGAGGAAAGACTTAAAGGCTCACAATTTGTATTATGAAGAAATATTTATTAATTCTTGTTTTAGCCCTGATTGGCTTCAGTTGCTCGCAAGAGAATGAATTTGACGGAAATAATTCGGTTCAGAATGGTTTCCAGGTGAACTCTGAGTTTATCGATCTGTCTGTCGGTGGCGGTAACCAACAAGCGGGGATGATAAAGGTTAATTCTAATGAAGATGAAGTGAAAATCAAATGGATCAGTGACCCTTCCTTCAACATTGACACTACCCAGACCAGCCTCTCCATGAAAAATGGTCAGGGTGTATTGCCAATCAAATGGCAACGTAAACAGGAAAACGGTACTTACGCTCCGTCAAATATCCTGTTTAAGGCAGGAGTTGTGATTACTTCGGGTGAAGAAGAAAAGTTTATTCCTTTGTATCACGTGCAAAACCTGGACAGCGCAAAAGTAGCGGAAAATATCCGTACCAGAGCAGGTGAGGAAGGGGACCCCCGCTTCTCGTCTATCGAGTTCATTCCGGGAAATCCGGTCATGGGGGAGAATGGTACTGTATTACTGGTGAAACTGACGAATGTTGAACAGGCAGTTGTTGATTATTCTAATATCAGAGCAAGTCATAATATCGATATTAATGATACAGATTTGCCAACTCTTCTGTCGGGTACACAAGCTGTCTTGAAATTCAAATGGAAAGATGCAAGTGTGCGTCCAGCCGCTTTTGCCATTCCTGTATTGTTTTATGCTTTTGAACTTGTCAATCCGGTAAGTTTTACATTGGTATGGAATCCCGAAGAAGAGACTTTATCTGTGAATCCTGAAAAGCATGACATTGCTTATACAGGCGGTGTAGTTTCTTCTCAAATAACCTGCAACGCATCATGGAGTGTAAGCAAAGGTTTAGAGAGCTGGTTCAAGATGACTCCGACCACTGGCAATGGTAATGGTGCGATTGAGTTTACCGTATCTGAAAACTCAGGTGAAGCCCGTTCTGCAACTGTAACCATTATTGCAGGGAAGGTAAGCAAAGAAATTGTTATCAACCAAGCTGCTAAAGAAGATGAATTGGTTGTAGATCCTATCACTCATTCTGTTACCAACGCCGGTGGCAAGGTGACTTCCGCTATTACTTGTAATACTGACTGGACCGTCACAAAAGGTTCGGAAAGCTGGTTTACTATGTCGCCTTCAACCGGAACCGGTAATGGTACGCTTACGTTTACGGTGGATGCCAATACTTCTTTGGAAGCCCGTTCTGCCAAAGTTACTGTGACTGCCGGTTCTCTGACAAAAGAGATCACTATTTCACAAGCAGCTCAGGATATCGTTCTCTCTGTAAACCCGACTAATCATTTGGTGAATAATGCCGGTGGTAAAGTGACTTCCGCTATTACTTGTAATACTGACTGGACCGTCACAAAAGGTTCGGAAAGCTGGTTCACTATGTCGCCTTCAACCGGAACCGGTAATGGTACACTTACGTTTACGGTGGCTGCCAATACTTCTGTGCAACCCCGTTCTGCTAAAGTTACAGTAAAGGCAGGTTCTCTGACAAAGGAAATCACTATTTCTCAGGTAGCGGGAGAGGTTTCGCTTACTGTGAGTCCAACCACTCACTCGTTAAAGAAAGCCGGTGGTGTAGTGACTTCTGCCATTACTTGTAATACTGCCTGGACTGCCACAAAAGGTTCGGAAAGCTGGTTCACTATTAACAAGACAACAGGAAGCGGCAATGGCTCAATTTCAATTACTGTTGCGGCAAACACTGGTGCAGCACGCTCTGCAACCGTAACAATACAGTCCGGTTCAGTAAAGAGGAGTGTATTTATTATGCAGGAAGCAGATAGTACTCAACCAGGTCCGGGCAATGTAACTATTGAGGATTGGAATAACCAGACAAACCAAGATGTAAGTGGAAGTGAACTATAATACTAATGGCGGATGTTCCAACAATGATTAATTAATAAATGTAGTTGATATGAATAAAAATATATTTCTAACAAGTTTCCTTTCTCTGTTATTTTTGTTGACAGGATGCGAACAGGATATTCAGGATGTAGATATGGCTACAGGAGGAAACGAACCTGTACCATTGAATATAGTGATAGGCGATATGGAAGATTATGGTGATACCGCATCGCCTGAAACCCGTAGTATGGAAAATATGGTGCAGAGTTTTGTCCAGCCTCTGGATAGCACTATGGATACGGGTATTGATATTGTAACGACAGTCGAAATGTTGCCGGCAGCAGAAAAGATTCAAACGCGTGCTAATTTGGAGGAAAATACTCCTTTTCATGTGAAAATTTACAATGTTGCCGGAGATGAAGTAGCGTCTTGTAAATATAAAGTAGTTGGCACTTCGGCTGTTTTGATTAAAGGTGAAGCTCCCGTACTTGTACCTGGTGTGTACAAATTCGTTTGTTTTACGTATAATATGCCTTATGAGGTCCTTGAAACTCCTGTGTCTGTATGGCCAGGAGATGATTTTTCGACTTATTGCGTTACGAAAAACATCACAGCTGCGGATCATACCCTTAATATTGTTTTTAAACATCAAATGTCACAAGTTCAATTTGCTATAAGTTCAAATTTGGGTGATGCGACATTTACCTCGGCAAAGAGTGACTCTTTTTATGGGGGCAGCTGGCCTGTTAGCTTTAATAGTACCGATGATACGAAAATCGGGAATTTAGAGCCATATTTGAATGCTTTATTCAAAGACAAAAGGATGCAATATGCAATTCCACTTTCCAAAACGGTATCATTAACCTTTAATGACGTGACTGTTGCTGGGAAAAATTATGGTGAAAAGGTTGTTAGTGTACCTGTAAATTTTGTAAAAGGAGGAAATTATAAGATAACCGTTCATTTTGATAAATCGTATCCCTACACCGAAATAAATGGTGTAAAATGGGCGGTGAGCAATTTGTCTTATACGAATGGACGGGTAACCGTTAGTAGTAATCCCGGTGAGAAGTACAATCTGCTATTTTGTGGCGGTTCTTTATTAGGATATGATATTGCCTACGGGACTAATGTAGCTCCTGTTGCGAAACCTTCGGAATATAAAGGTTCAGCAGATATCCAACATAGTCCGAGTACCACTAACTTGGTTCAGAATCCGTCTTTGGGAACGGGAGACCCTTGTCAATACTATTTGGGTTACTCATGGAGATTGCCTACCCGTCAGGATGTTTCTGATTTAGGGGGAGGCATCAAGGTCAGTGGAGAAATTACTAATGCGGTATGGCGTGATAGAGGCACTTATGGACTATATGTATCAGGCGTTTTTATGGGTCCCAATGCGGCTTCTGCACAGATATCAGGCAATACAGTTACCAATAATTGTATCTTTATTCCAGCGAGAGGATATTACAACCCTGATTTGGGATTTGCTGATGTAGATACAAGGGGAGCGTTCTGGACTTCTTATGTTTCGAATTCTGAGATGTATTCTGTTGGGGCTGGACATTATTCTGTTACTAATACTGTGGGCGGTTATTATAGTGGAGGTAGTGTCAGGTATGGTCTTGGCGTACGTTGTGTTCATAAATAATGAAGTAGCGATGAGATTAAAATCTTGTTTTTAACTCATCTGTATTTTTTAAGGAGTTGATTACTAATTGAGTTTTCCAATTGGAGTTAGCTCCTTAAATTGAAATAATTTAATTATGAAAATATGGTAAATAAAAGAATATGTTTATACGGATTACTTTCTTTGACATTCTTGTTGGCAGGATGTGAACAGGAGATTGAAGGAGGTGATATGGCTACAGATAATGAACCTGTACCATTGAATATAGTGATAGGCGGTATGGAAGATTATGGTGATACCGCATCGCCTGAAACCCGTAGTACGGAAAATATGGTGCAGAGTTTTGTGCAGCCTCTGGATAGCACTATGGATACGGGTATTGATATTGTAACGACAGTCGAAATGTTGCCGGCAGCAGAAAAGATTCAAACGCGTGCCAATTTGGTGGAAAATGTTCCTTTCTATGTGAAAATTTACAATGTTGCCGGAGAGGAAGTTGCGTCTTGTAAATATAAAGTGGTTGGCACTTCGGCTGTTTTGAGTGAAGGGGAAGCCCCTGTACTTGTACCTGGTGTGTACAAGTTCGTCTGTTTTACGTATAATATGCCTTATGAGGTCGCTCAAACTCCTGTGGCTGTATGGACGGGAGATGATTTTTCGACTTATTGCGTTACGAAAAACATCACGGCTGCAGATCATACTCTCAATATTGTTTTTAAACATCAAATGTCACAAGTTCAATTTGCTATAAGTTCAAATTTGGGTGATGCGACATTTACTTCGGCAAATAGTGATTCTTTTTATGAGGGCAGCTGGCCTGTTAGCTTTAATAGTACCGATGATACGAAAATCGATAATTTAGAGTCATTTCTGGAGGCTTCATTTAAAGACAAAGGTATAGAATATGTAATTCCAATTACCAAAACAGTATCATTAACTTTTAAAAATGTGACCGTTGCTGGGAAAAATTATGGTTCAAAGGTTGTTAGTGTGCCTGTGAACTTTGTAAAAAGAGGAAATTATAAGATAACCGTTCATTTTGATAAATCGTATCCCTACACCGAAATAAATGGTGTAAAATGGGCGGTGAGCAATTTGTCTTATACGAATGGACGGGTAACCGTTAGTAGTAATCCCGGTGAGAAGTACAATCTGCTATTTTGTGGCGGTTCTTTATTAGGATATGATATTGCCTACGGGACTAATGTAGCTCCTGTTGCGAAACCTTCGGAATATAAAGGTTCAGCAGATATCCAACATAGTCCGAGTACCACTAACTTGGTTCAGAATCCGTCTTTGGGAACGGGAGACCCTTGTCAATACTATTTGGGTTACTCATGGAGATTGCCTACCCGTCAGGATGTTTCTGATTTAGGGGGAGGCATCAAGGTCAGTGGAGAAATTACTAATGCGGTATGGCGTGATAGAGGCACTTATGGACTATATGTATCAGGCGTTTTTATGGGTCCCAATGCGGCTTCTGCACAGATATCAGGCAATACAGTTACCAATAATTGTATATTTATTCCAGCGAGCGGATTTTACTACCCTGATTGGATGTTTGCTGATGAAGGTACAAGAGGATCGTTCTGGACTTCTCATGTTTCTAATTCTAAGATGTATTCTGTTGGGGCCGGACATTATTCTGTTACTAATACTGTGGGCGGTTATTATAGTGAAGGTAGTGTCAGGTATGGTTTTGGCGTACGTTGTGTTCATAAATAATGAAATAGAGATAATTTAAAAAAAATAATATTTAAAGCATGAATAAGAAACTATTAGCAGAAATGTTGGGAACTATGGTTCTCGTATTAATGGGATGCGGAGCTGCCGTGTTCAATGGGGGGGCTGGTTCGGTTGCTGCGGTATTAACTATTGCGTTTGCATTCGGATTGTCAGTAGTGGCAATGGCATATACTATCGGTGGTATATCGGGTTGTCATATCAATCCGGCAATTACACTGGGTGTATGGCTAAGTGGGCGTATGCCAGGAAAAGAAGCTATCAGCTATATGATAGCGCAGGTTGTCGGAGCTGTCATCGGTTCTGCCATTCTTTATGCTGTCTCTTCTCCGATGGGCATTACTGCTACCGGGGCGAACGGATATGGTAACGGAATGATGGTGCCTGTCTTTATAGCTGAAGCGGTATTCACTTTTATCTTTGTCCTTACTGTATTGGGAACTACGGCTAAAGAAAACAATGCTCCCAAATTTGCAGGGCTGGTTATCGGTCTTACATTGGTACTGGTACATATCGTTTGTATTCCTATATCGGGGACGTCAGTCAATCCGGCACGTAGCATTGCTCCCGCTTTATTTGCAGGAGGGGATGCCTTAACCCAACTGTGGCTGTTTATTGTTGCCCCATTTGTTGGTGCAGCAGTTGCGGCACTTGTCTGGAAGAAGGTGCTTGAAGAGCATGTGTAAGGAACAATATCTATTCTATAAATTGCCTGTAAGTAACAGGGAATAAACACGAAGGACTTTAATCGGGCCGGCAGTAACACTTAAATAAGGGTTACCGCCGGCTTTTTTGTTCTGATGCTATGGCTTAGCTTCAAAATATTCAATTAATATTTGAAAAAAAATAGGTTGTAATTAGCTTATAATCAGTGAGCTAATAAAAATATTGTGATTTTTTTATTTTTTTCTTCTAAAAACAGGGTAGAAAAATCGAATTTCTGCATCAATATATATAAGGAGATGAGAAGTAATCTATACTAAAATCCATAAGTACTCATTATAAGCACTTAGGTAAAATATTAATTTAAAAAATAAAACAGAGAAAATGAACAAGAATGAATTAATTCAAACAGCGGCTAATCTTAGCGGACAGTCACAAGCGGAAGTAAAGCAATCTTTAAACGCTATCCTTGAAAGTATTAGCCAGAGCTTGAAAAAAGAGGAATCGGTTGTATTAGTCGGTTTTGGGACATTCACTGTTAAAGAACGCCCTGCCCGAACCGGTCATAATCCGTCTACGGGAAAACAAATGCAGATTCCTGCAAAGAAAGTAATAAAGTTCAAACCCAGTAGCGCTTTAGATATTGATTCAGGAAAATAGAATTATTGATAAACTACTATTAGTCCGTATGGACGTATATTTTTTTAATATAAACTTAATTTAATGATGAAGAAAAAAGTGTTTACAGTAGCTTTAGCTTGCATGTCCGTGTTTGCTATGGCTCAAGAAAATGGAAATCGTGATGGGAACAATAAAATTGTCCGTGGCCCGTATGAAACAAATAAATTTTTCGACAATTGGTTCATCGGAGTCGGTGGAGGTGTGAATATCTATGAAGGGGAATACGACAGCAAAGCTTCTTTTGGCAAACGCTTAGCGCCAGCATTGGATATTTCCGTAGGAAAATGGATTACTCCGGCATTTGGAGTACGTTTGCAATATTCCGGTCTGCAAGCCAAAGGGATGACTAACGAGAAAAGTATTTATGCTAAAGGTATCAATGGCAACTACTACAATGAGAGGTTCGGTGTGATGAATTTACACGGTGATTTTATGTGGAACTGGTCTAACTCATTTTGTGGCTATAAGGAAACACGTGTATGGAATTTCAGTCCGTTTGTAGGCTTCGGCTGGGCACGTTCTTATGGAAATGACAATTACGAGAACGAGTTTGCTCCTTCAATCGGTATCTATAATAGTTTCCGCCTTGGTAAAGTGGTTGACTTGACTCTGGAAGCGCGTCAAATGTTCGTCAACCAGCGATTTGAAGGAACCGTTGGAGGCAGCAAATGGGAAGGAATGACTTCTGTCACAGTTGGTTTGAGCTTTAAGTTGGGAAAAAGTAGCTTTAAACGCGTAAAACCGGTAGATTACTCTCCTTATGAAAGACGTATTTCCTCCTTGGAAGACACTAACAATACGTTGATAGGGCGTAACCAGAAGCTGGCAGATGAAAATGAATCATTGAGAAACCGCAAGCCTGAAACTGTGACTGTAGCCGGTGAGTCAAAAACTGCCGCTTCACCAGTAGCTTTGTTCTTTGGCTTGGGTAAGGCTACTCTGGATCAGAAAGAACTTGTTAATCTTGAATTCTATGTAAAGAATGCGATCAAGTCAGACAAAAACAAGACTTTTACATTGATAGGGTCTGCTGACAGTGCAACAGGCAGTGAAGGTGTTAACCAACGATTGAGCGAACAGCGTATGCAGTATGTTTATGATTTACTGGTTGACAAATACGGTATTCCGGAAAGCCGTTTGATAAAGAAAGCTGAGGGTGACAAGAATAACCGTTTCAGTGAGCCTGCATTGAACCGCACGGTAATAATTGAGTAGTTTTATTTTTTTTTGCAAGTTTATTAATCACGTGTTTACAGGACTGCCCGCCTCTTTTCTGCTTTTGGAGGTAAAATACTTTGTAGTAGCAAGGGAGATTTTTAATCCGGCAGGAATGGCAGTCCTGCTAAACATTATTAAGTGATGCAGGGTAAAGGAAAATAATTTATTCGATACACGAAAGTCTAAAAGAAATAATATGATTATTTATAATAGCCGCCTGGCAAGATGGTTCCTAGGTAAGAGAAAACATTTTTTTATGGTAATGGGATTCTTTTTTACCCGGTACCGTTATCTCGAAGTCTGGGAGGATATGGAACTTAGGATTCATGAAAGACAATATTATGAATGCTTATTACTTGCTGTTCTACCTGCATTGGCGTTGTCATTATGGCTTTCATGGTGGTGGATGGTTTTTCCATTGATTATTTATGATTTGCTCTATTGGCTGGAAGTAATATGGAGACATCATTCTGCTTTTGATTGGGAAGCAATGGAGTATTGTGGTGATGTGGTTTATTTGAGAAAAAGGAAAAGCTATGCTTGGATGAATTACTATTGCAAAAGATGCCTGCCCAAATCAGAATGGGATGATGAAAGTTAATAATTGATTCAATGGAGAGTTGTCTTAGAATTAATATTCATTGAAATAAAATGCTACCAAAACAGATATAGAATATGAATTACGGAGTGATACCGTTTGCTATAGCAAATAATAAAGAAGAATGCCAGGATTACAGAGACAGATTCAATGAGATCGGAATCGCGACAGACCGAATTATCATCGTGAATAAGTCGGAGGATATAACCGGGCAATTGAAAGAAGGAGATGCGCTTGTCATACTTGCTGATGTGAAGTATTGTAAGCAGACAAAGGCAGTCCTCAATATGCTTGAAATGGTATTGGCAAAGGGTATTACCGTATGTTTATATAATAAAAATGTATATGTCATACAGCCGGATGAACTGTCTTTGCTTCAGATGCTCATAAGGCGTTTAATGCACCGGGGACAGATAATGAATCCTGCTGTCAATTGATATTGTTTATTAATTAATTTATATAGAAAGAAATGAGAAAGTTTTTTATATTAATCGTTGTTATAATCATCGGTTTATTTGCAGTAAATACAGCCAAAGCGCAAAATAGCGGCTGGTGGCTAGGTGGAAAAGTTGGTTATTGGCATGACAAGGCTGATAATGGAAGTAAAGCAGATCATTTTTCCATAGCTCCTGAATTCGGTTATGATTTTAATGCTAAATGGTCTTTGGGTACAAGTTTGGGATATGAATCATTAAGCACTAAATTAAATGGCGATAAGGATAATAATAATGTGTTTATTATTGCTCCATACGCACGTTATAAGTACTATAATAGTGGAATTCTGACTTTGTTTGTAGATGGTGGTTTCGGTATTGCGGCTGGTGACGCCGATGGATTTCAGATAGGACTGTCACCGGGACTAGCAGTGAAAATAACAGATCGTTTCAGTTTCCTCACAAGTGTAGGCTATGTGGGATACAGAAAGGATCACTTTAACAATGGAGGCGAAGGATTCGGGTTAAGTTTGGCTTCGTCCGATTTGAAATTCGGATTTTTCTATTCATTTTAATTCTCTCTAACCCCCGATCTGCTCCTTTATTGCCGGATATTCAATACATAGGGAAAGGATATAAGACAGTAAGGAGCAGATTTATAAGTCATACTGATGGTGTGAATATTATTATATGTTGGAAAAGAATGAATAAAGCCCTAATAGTTAACTTAAAATCATCATTGATATGGTTCTGAAACAAATCCTAGCGAAAGAGAAGCAAAATTTTTATAAGATATATCTTTATATTAATGAAGAGAATAACTTGTGCTATTCATACGAGTTCTCCGCGTATCTGTTATCGCAACTGTTGAATACTAAGCTGGAAGAAACCAGGAAGAAATTGGGAGCTACGTTTTATTATACTCAACTTTCAATTCAGGCTGTAGTAGACCAACTTTCCGGACCGAACACTCTGGTGGGCGATGATGTGATTACGGTGGTTCTTGATAATACTACCCGTTGCCTTCAGTGGAAATTGGAGTTTGATAATCTAAAAAATACTCAGGAAAGGTTTTATAATAAATTCATTGTATATCTTCGTAAGATTTTTTGTAAGAGAAGATTTTCAAAATTGAACGAACAAAACATGAAAGCATGATATTAAGGATGATATTATTCAGAACTGGGGCTAGCATTTTGCTTGGATTGATATTTATATGTGGAGAGACCGGTTGTTCCCATGCTCAAAACAATAAGGAGAAAGTTGAAGTATCTCATGAGAAAAAGACATTTACCCTACCTGAGATTCCATCGGCTCTTACTTCATACGAGGATCGTGCTGCCTACCTGGTTAGCCACTTTTGGGAAAACTATGACTTTGGCGATACTACACAAATTTCAAAGCCTGAGATTACCGAGCAGGCATTTGTTGATTTTTTGGATGTCTTGAACCATGTTCCGGCGGAGAAGGGGCATGAAGCTTTGGGAGTGCTTATGGATTCTGCTTCTGTGAATAACGGTATGTTTCTACATTTTATGAGTCTGGCAGAAAAGTATCTTTATGACCCTAACTCTCCCTTTCGCAATGAAGATTTTTATATTCCTGTCCTTAATGCCGTAGTTTCGTCTTCTCAATTGGATGAAACTCATAAGGTTCGTCCCAGATTCCAACTGAAGACAGTAATGAAGAATCGGCCGGGGAGTATTGCGGCAGATTTTGTATATACTCTGTCATCAGGCGCCAGTCTGAAAATGTCTTCGCTGAAAGCTGACTATACCATTCTCTTTTTTAATAATCCGGAGTGCCATGATTGCCAGCGAGTCAAAGAATACATAAAAAAGTCTGAGGTATTCAACCACATGACACAGGCTAATTCAATTCCGCATCTTATTATTTTAGCTGTTTATCCAGATGCCGATATTCCTTTGTGGAAACGTGGAGATTATCCTCCAATGATGATTAATAGCTATGATGCGGGACAAGTTATTACTAGTAAAGAATTATATGACCTGAAAGCAATTCCAACATTTTATCTGCTCGATGAGGAAAAAAGAGTGATTATGAAAGATGCTCCCATTGAACAGATTGAAGCTTGGTTACAGATGGTTATAAACAATTAATTGATAGATAAATATTATGTCATTGCTATCACAGCCATTATATTGGTTATTCGTGCTTGTAATTATTATAGTAAGCATACCAATAGGATACATTGTATGGTTCACCATTAGATGTTTCCGGCTACGGCATAAAGTGAATGAATATATAGCTTTTATAAATGAGTGTTATATTCAAAAAGGAATAAATCCTCCCACTTTGATTTTGCGTATAAAAAGGGAGTTTGTCAAGGAGTATAATAGATTGGCAGGTAATTGGATGGGCACTCTGATTCATATAAAACCATATCCAAAAGAAGATGAATTGCCTGATACTGAGGTGAATTATTTTGATAATTAAGAATGTTATTCTCATAAAACATAGTAGCCCCTGTTTCATATAAATTGTTTGTTTGTTTTGTTTATGGCAGAGGGTAAAGATACCCCTGTAGTTTCTCTATGAAAAAAATAATTCGCTCCATCCAGCGGGATGGGGCGGATTTTTTGTTTTATTAGTATAGTTATTAGTGCTTATTTCGGGAATTTACTCTACTTTTGATTTCAATGTTCAATTCTTAGCATATATACCCTGTATCTTTCTTCGGGCAGGATTCAGTCGGTCAATGCGGGCTATCAGGTGATAGTACTGCTATGTGACTGTAACTATAAAAATAGAAGAAAATGATAAAGGGAAATGTTACTTTATGCGGCAGAATTTGCCATATCGCTACTTTGCGACCTAATAAACAAGGTGAGCTTTACACTAACTTCTCGGTAAAGGTCAGTTTACCTGTTGGTGGTGGAAATACTAAAGATTGTTGGATATCCGTCCGGAAAAAGGGGGGAACTAACGAAGAACTGGAGCAATATCTGATTGATACGCCGGTGGAAATAACCGGAACATTGAATTTCCGTAAAAACAAGGAGGATATTTATCTGAATCTTACTGCTGATTCCATTGAAATTGTTAGTGATACGAAACCTGAATCTATCACAGGGGAAATGGAATTCTACGGCAAGGTAGGTACCGCTCCTGAAATAAGAGATGATAAGTATGGTAACAAGTATATGTACTTCTCGGGCTATAGTAGTGAAATGTCCGGCGAAGAACGTGTATTCATCTGGGTACGTTTTATACGTTTTTCCGGAGATAAGGAGGATTTCTTGGAGAAGGGCACCGGCATTCATCTGACAGGTACGTTGGATCTCCTTTTTTATAATGACCGTTTAAGTCTGGGATGTCGTTTCAAGGAGGTAACGCGCTGGGTAAGAGATAATGTAGGAAAAGAATAACCCGAATGCGTTATGGCTAAAAAATATAAGAATCACTACGCGACGTCAGACGGACGTAGTGCTGAAGATCGGGCGCTGGAACGTTTCGCTGAGATGGTTATTCAGAAGATAGAAACAATCCAGTCTGACTGGAAGAAGCCTTGGTTTACAGAAAATACCTTGAGCTGGCCTAAAAATCTATCGGGCAGGAAATACAATGGTATGAATGCGTTTATGCTCTATTTGCATTGCGAGAATGAGAAGTTCCAGATACCGGTGTTTATGACGTTTGAACAGGTACGGGGACTTAATTACAAGGGTCCAGCCAGGGATGGGAAACGGTTAACGGATGGAGAGGGGCAGCCTTTGCCGGAGGTATCGGTACTGAAGGGGGCAAAAAGTTTTCCTGTTTTTCTAACCATTTTCTCTGTAGTTCATAATGAGACGAAGCGGAAAATTAAAATTGAGGACTACAGGAATTTATCAAAGGATGAGCAGAAAGAATATACAGTATATCCTAATATGCAAGTCTATAATGTCTTCAATGTGTCACAGACAAATATTCAAGAGGCCAGACCGGAGTTATATGCGAAACTTATGGCTGAAAATGTTGCTTTGCCTCCTGAATTGTCTGCTGACGGTTATTGTTTTCCGGCAATGGATGAAATGGTCAGGAATAATGAATGGTTGTGTCCTATTTACTTGAAACATCAGGATAGAGCTTACTATTCTATCAGCAAGGATGAGATTGTAATTCCAGAAAAAGAGCAGTTTTATGATGCGGAATCGTTCTATGGGACGGAGCTGCACGAGATAATTCATTCCACCGGGGCAAAGCAACGATTGGATCGGTTTTCTCCGGACAGTTATTTTGGTTCACCTGAATACTCGAAAGAGGAGCTGGTTGCCGAATTCGGGAGCGCATTGGTGATGCAGGAGTATGGTCTAAGCAAAACGATTAAAGAAGAGAGCTGTGATTATTTGAAAAGTTGGTTAAAGGAGCTGAAAGAGTCGCCTACTTTTATCAAGAGTATCTTACTGGATGTGAAGCGTGCTACTACTATGGTGAATGAGAGAATCGAACTTATCAATAACCGCTTAATGGGAGGTGAGTCTGTGGGGAAAAAGGCTGAACGGTTGCCTGTGACCCGTGTACCTGATGGTGCGGTAGCTGAATTTCATATGTTGGATAACGAGTCACGGGAGGCGGTTTTTAATTTTCTTCATAGTAATCTTTATGATAAGGATTCAGGAGATTTAATAGAGATATCCAAACCCGCCGACAGGGTTGTGAGGGTGGAAAAAGGTTACTTTGATGATGCATTGGAGTGTGTGTATGATAATCTGGATGCTGAAACATTGAGCAAAATTGTAGATTGCGGGGAATATTTTGAGGGGTATTTAGTTGATGATTATTCTTCTGCTTTAAATATTCAATTCACAAAGGAGTTTGAAAGGAAAAGGAATGATCCGAATTGGCTAAAAGAGCAAGGCATAGATGGAGAGGTGAAGTGGGATATGAGATTTATCTCGACAGATGGTTATCATCTTGTTAAGGCCATTACGGAGAATGGGTGCAGAGTAGGTGCTTTGGATCATTGTTGTTCTATTTTTCGTCCTTTTGTGGATGTTGGAGAGAAGTTCAGCCTGGAAGATGATTTAGGATATATGACGGAATTACATAGGAGACTCCTGTCAAAAGAGGAAAAGGTAGATCCTTTGGGAAGAATTTCCTTTGTCGCTTCACCGGTAAAGTACAATGATACCGGGCATGTGAGAAGAGATATTCTGATCGATGGTGAGGCGAAGGCTGTTTTTGTGTTGGAACCGGATTCTGATATATATGACTTGAATTTTGTATTGGAACTGAAGGATTCAGAATTGCTGAAGTCATACTCTGAACACGGTAATATCGTACATGATAAGGAAAGCGGTATTTATTATACAATGGTTAACAGCTTGTATGATTTGTTTCAGGAAAAAGACCGATTTTATCCGGTTCGGGTCATTAATGATAAGGTGAATATGACGTTGAATGAGTTTTTGAACTTACCGGCACCAGGCAAGTCCGTATCTGCATATCCTGTCCAGGATAGAAATGAAGTAGTTTCGGATAGGGTAGAAGTGCATCCCGGATTGTATGCTTTCCAGTGCAGTCAGTTGTGGGGATTGCAGGATGAAAAGGGATGTGTTGTCATTCCTCCACGTTGGAATACTTTTGAAAAGCAAGAAGAAAAAGGGGAAGTGGCTTTTCATTCATTTGTTTACACGGATGGCAGGATAGTATCCGATTCTATTCTTGCGTATCCGAAAGATGAACTGGCTGATTTGGCAGACAAACTTTCCCGTTTATCTAACGTACGTATTGAGGAAAGGGGAGAACATAAAGAGCGGTGGATTGTGGCCGATATAGATGGTAAACCGGTTGTAAGTGAAAAAATGACTGATTTGGATTGGATGCAGTTGCAGGAAGGAGTTGCTTCGAAATTCACTTTGGCCAATTCACATTTCGCTGATTATCTATCCCAATCAAAGGAGGGACCGCTAAGAGCCGGGATGAGAATGTGATAAGACTGAATACTTGGATTGGAAAAATGAATAATGGAAGGAAAAATAGGAGGTGAATTTATTGCTGATATACGATGTAATACCTATTTTTGCTTGAATTTTAAACTAAAGAATATGAATGAGATTTTGAATAAGATTCAGGAAGCTTATGCAGCTTTCCATGAAGATTCCACTTTGCAATGTGAAAAAAATAACAAGGCTGCCGGTCAACGTGCCCGCAAAGCTTCGTTGGAAATCGAAAAGCTGATGAAGGAATTTCGCAAGGCATCTTTGGATGCAAGTAAGAAATAGGTACTTCTTATTATTGGCGAGGTAAAGGCTGTCGGTTATTCCGATGGCCTTTTTGATTTATAGGCAAAGCAAAAGTATCATAACTGATAAAATATGATTTTCTTGTATTGTTGATTGCTAAGTATGTATGAAAAAGTTGCACACAAATATCCCTTAATGAAAGATTTGTTAATATTCTTCTACTGGCAAATAGCAAACGAGTGATTTTCAATGATAAAACTTATCTTTGTATATATGAAAGTCTATAATCCATAATGTGTATGTGAATATCCATATATGGAGCCTATATATGTCAAAAGTGACTATTTTATAGGTAAAATAGTAGTTTTGTCGTGTTTTATTTTGTTTTGTAAGGCGGTATTTCGGTGTGAATCGAGATACCGTTTTGGCTTTTGTATCAGTAAATAGCTTTTAGAATATCAATGATTTTTTAATGTATTCTGTAATTCTTATTATGCCGGTGAACTTTTAGGATGAATAATGAGCTATCTTTGGCGATAATTTTTTAGATATGAGATTATGAGAAAAATTATTTGATAACTGTTGTCCTATGGAGATGAGAATGTATTTTGTTTTGGGCTTTCTGCTAATTTGGATTATCTTGGCCGCTGTTTGGGCTTATGCTCGATATTGGAGAAAGAAAGCTGCTTGGGCTTTACTGATGTATGGAAAGAATGCTCATTGGCGTGAACAACGGGAATATGGAGCGAGACAAGCTCTGTTGGCAGGTAATAAAGAGGCTACTAAGCTATATGCATTGGCTTGTCCTGAAAAGTTTGACAATGAATTGCCACTGACTCCTTTTTATCGAAATAATATCAAGTGTGTATTTGCTGATTATTATTATCCCAAACGGTACTATGATTGGATTGCTGAGGACCAATGGCTGTTTAACAGCACCGTTTATCAGTTCAAAGAAGGTCGAGATAGCTGTTCTCAATATTTTGCACAGGTATTTCGAACTTTACAACCTGCTTGTGAACTTACGATCATGTTTATGCCATGTAGTTCAGAAAAGAGATATCGTGAACGTTTTTCTTCATTGGGGCTTTTCTTTTTAAAGTTTAAGGATGTACATTCCGGAATCGATTATATTTCTTTTATCTGTGATAGGGAGTGCAAACACTTGGCAGATAAACGTGGTGAAATAGATGAAACGTCCAATTATATCATTAGTGATGCAGTACTTGGAAAGAAAGTAGTAATAGTGGACGATTTGCTTACAACCGGTCGTAGCCTGTCAACTTATGCTGAATGTCTGAAAAAATCGGGTGCTGAAGTGATTGGTGCTATTTTTTTGGCAAAGACTTTTATGGTGCCTTCTGATTTTAAGATTAAGTGGGTGATCTGGAAACAGATTTTCTTTTCTTGGTGATTTGATGGGTAAAAGAGGCTTAATTATTGGGGAAAGAAATTAGAATTAAGCCTCTTTATGGTAGTCATTCTTATATGAATGAAAATTAGTGTTTTAGGTGTATTTCGATTTTGACACAACGGTTTACTTTGTCGGGTGAATAGGTGTCTATTCCACCTTTGCCTGCTAACTTAATTGCTGCATCGGGAATACTTCTTTTTTTCAGTTCGGATGCAATGTAATGCGCTCTCTGTTTGCTTAATACAGAATTACCTGTAACATTGCCCGTCGCACTGTCGGCATAGCCGGTTACTTTTAACAGGAGGTCATATTTCTTGCAGATTCTAGCAATTTCATCTATGTTTGCCAGTTGTGAACTGTCCGTTAAAGCGGAAGTATTGCATTGGAAGAAAAAGAGTATTGGGGAACCTATGCATATTTTTCTGTCCATCATATCGGCAATGAAGTTCCGGTCATTCTGTTGGGTATTACTAAGTAATTCATAAGATAGTGTGTCTTGTGCATTGGTTAAAGTATCATTTTTTGTGATAGATGAGTTGCTTTCAGCTATATTTTGCCCGGCTGTTGACAAACGTTGCCGTAACGAATTTAGACCACTATAATCGTTTTTGGGATAATAGAACGAATGGTTTGCTGAAACAGAATCATCTAGTGCCAGGCCGACTTCTGCCAGTTCGTCTTGAAGACGTGATAAAAGACCTTCGATTTCGAGAATCTTACGCATCTGTGCTACGATTTGGCTATTTTGTATATTCTCTGTTTTTAATTGCCTGTTTGTTTCTAAGAGGGTATGGTTCTGTGATAAAAGGTAATTAATATTGTTTCGTTGGAAGTTCCAACCTTTGTTTCCCAGTGTGATACTAATTCCGGCAGATAGATGGAAAAGGTGATCGTTGAACTTGTTTCCCTTTCCGGCTCCATCGAAATTACCGAAGGTTGTCAGTCCTCCTAATTCCAATGATAAGGAAAGATGCCTATTGAGAGGTAAATGGTTTAGGATTCCGTAATTAAGGGTGAACATGTGCTGGTGTGTTGCATTATTCTGAATAATGCCGGTTCCTGCAAATGGGATGAATTGCCATTTGGCTTTTTCCTGGTTGTTCTTTCGGAATACATTCGTAATATTCCATAGGAAGTCAGCGTGAATATGATAATAATTTTGGCGCTCAATCAAATGGTTTTTCAAATCAAATCCCTGAAAAGCAATTCTTCCTCCGGCTGTAGGACTGAACCATTTACCTACGGATAGATGGAGCATCGGACGGATACGCCCAAACAAGTCCTCGCAACCTAATGGATTGCCTAAAAAGGCACTTACTCCTCCAGCAGCATTGATGAACCAGTTGGAAGTTAATTCGTTGGTAGGATATTCGCTGATAGTAAGTTCCGGCTCTTGAACTGATTGAATATTTTGGGGAGATTTTACTTGATATTTTGGTATCAGAAAATGAAAGTATCTTATATTATTTTCTGATACATGTTTTTGGGCAATTCCTGTGTCTGATTTTTGTGTGTATAAACTATCTTGCGCATGAGTAAATGCCGCAGATGATAAGATTATAGCTATTAACATGTTTCTTCGCATTTTTCTTTATTTTTATGGGTAAATTAATTCTGAATATCGAAGCAAAATAAGGGGCTTTATAAATTTTGGCAAAGAAAAAAGAAAGAAGGCTTACCGGATTTAGTCTTAATTAGCGGATGCGGAGAAAATCGTACTTTTTGCAGTCACAATCGAACATTATTCTTAAAGAAGAAGTCATTAACTTTTCTATGCAGTTGTGTGACAAAGGGTTAAAAAAGAGCTATTTCTTCCATCTTCCTTTATTCTAAATGATGGACAACTAGTAATTTTACGTTAAATGATGAATATATGGATGATATAACACACATAGATTTTTGGGAAAATTTGGTTGAAGAGATTGAACCTCTGCTTCAGATCAGCAAATCGCTGATTGACGAATCGTTGCATTTGGTTGAAAAATACCATATAGACTTGTTTTTGGAAATGGATTGGGAAAAACTACCTAGTAGTTTTCGGGAAGAGTTACGTTTGTGTATTGTTTCCAAGATAAGTGATAAGGATTATACTTCTTTATCATGTATGTTTCTCCAAAACGACGCTATGTACAGGAGTATCTTTGAAAAGCTGGAAGCTCAATATGCCCGGCTTGATAAAAAAGAAGTATCCGCACGCACACTTCTTCTAAATCTGATGCAAGAAATCATGAATGACAGCATTGATTCTAACGCCATGCAGTTATCAACTTGGCATGAGCTATTTGAGCAGAGAAAGGAGGTGAACCGGGTAGAAAATGTAGGTGAATATGTTTACAAGAAGTTGTGTGCTAGGCTTGGGCCAAAGGAAGAAATGAACATTTATGATTTCTTTTATAATATGACTTCTCCTGATGAAATAGACAAACTATTGAATGAGGTAAAGGATAGTTTGCTGTTAGCATCCACACATCGAGAGCAGACAAAAAAAAGAGGGCAGGGTTTGAGCCGTTTTATTATTGATTACGTCCATCACTGGCAGGACATAGGATTGATGAAACCTTTAAAATCCGTTTACCCTTTTTGTCAATGCTTACAACGATACTGGAATGATGAAATTAATCTTGGCACGCGGCAAGGGTTAGAAGCTACGTATAAGCAAAAGTTATGATGGCATTATGTTACGTTTTATAGAGTTGACAAGAACAATGCAAAGTTCCTAAATCTGACAAGAGAGAACGAAGAGCTGGAAGGTATGAAAGACAAAGCTGGGCGATAAATCAAATGAAATAGTAAATTAATTGTATGATTATAACAAAGGCACTTCTGAAAAAACGGGATTGCCCTTTGTCTTTTTGTATATTAGGAGGATTTTCTTGATATCTTTTTAATTAGTATGTCGATATGCTTATTTTTGAAAGATAAATAGAAAATACTATTCATTTCTTCTTTTTTATCATACATTATTTCGTTTTGCTGCACCAAAATTATATTTTTGCAAATAAATGACTATTTAATCAAGGCTATAAAATAGTAGCATAAGCCTTAGAACTTAAATCTATCAGTTTAAATTGTTTATAAAATAGCGGCAAATGAAACAAAACGACTTACATTATCCCGAAGAAATCCATATATGTTCAGAGAATGAGCCCTCCGGATTGGCACAAGACCAACTCTTGTCTGCGGAAAACATTTATGCCGCTCTGCCAATGAGTATTGAAGTTTATGATGTTAATGGCACGTTGCGTAAAATCAACGACAAGGCATTGAAAATGTACGGAGTCACTGATCGGACAACGGTAATAAACAAAGTCAATTTGTTCGAAAGTCCCTATATGGACGAAGAAATAAAATCGAAGATGCAGAGAGGCGAAGAAGTCACTTTAGAATTTGAATATGATTTCGAACGTATAAACAATGACGCCTATTTCAGTAGTCAAAACACAAATACTATCATTTATGAAGCACGTATAGTTCCGGTATTAAGCAATAAGGGAAACCTTATCGGATATATATTGCTTTCTAATGACGTGACATTGCAGAAAGAAGAGGAATTCCGGACAGAGGAAAGCAAGAAGAATCTGGAAATGGCAATGGAGGCTGCTAATATGGCATCATGGGTATATGATGTCCACAAAAAGACATTCAGTACCCTGTATGGGAATTCCCTGGCGAAAGAGGCAATGTCATTGGAGGAAATGCAAAGCGTGTTACATCCACAAGACCGCTTACATTTAATGCAGCTTTTCGCCCAATTGATAAATAAGGAAACCCCACAGGTACAAACGACACTGCGTTTCTACAACAGAGAAGAGAGACAGTACCGCTTTTACGAAAGCAGGATGCGTCTGTCTGCCGAACATCGGGGAAAACTGTTGATTATCGGTACCCAAATGGATGTGACGGAGAAAGTACAAATGTTGAAAAAAACGCAAGACCTCATAACAAAACGTGAGCTTGCTATGCAAGTCAGTAACATTGTGCATTGGGATTTCGACATAAATACCCAGAAATTTGAATCCTACAATGACCCTATCAATGATTATGCCCCCAATAAACTTGTGAGTGTCGAAGAATTTCAAAACGTCGTACATCCGGACGACCGTTCGACCTATTTCGATGCGATGCAATCCATGCTTTCGGGGGAAAATCAGACGGTTAATTTCACCTGTCGTATACGAACAAAATACGATACTGCATGGCAGTATTGCAATGTTATTGGTGTTCCTTTCGAACAAGATGAAAACGGGAAAACCATACGTTTTACTGGGTTCCGCCAAAATATCTCTAAACTACATCGTTTGAACGAAGAACTCAAAGAGAGAACTTACAAAATGGATCTCACTTTTAAAACCACCGGAATGTCTTATTGGGACTTTGATGTGATAAGCCGACAATTCACTGCGTTCAATGACCCTGTTAATGACTATCATCCTGAAACTCCGATTTCTATCGGCCAATATGTTAGTGCCTCCCATCCGGACGATGCGGATATAGTACGTGAAAATTTCGAAAGTATGGTTCAGGGGAAAGAGCATGAATTTAGTTTCCAATATCGTTCAAAAACAAAGTGGGACAAGGAGTGGCAGACTTTGATTGTTACTGGTGTTCAGGTGGAAAGAGACAAGAAAGGTAGAGTAATCCGTTACACCGGCATTAGCTTCAACAATACGAAATGGGAGAAGATGGCACAGCAATTAGTAGAACTCAAAGAAAAGGCCGAACTATCCGATCGTCTCAAATCAGCGTTTCTCGCCAACATGAGCCACGAAATACGTACTCCACTAAATGCCATTGTCGGCTTTTCTGGCTTGATGGTGGATTGTGACAATCCCGAAGAGAAGAAAGAATACGTGAGCATTATTGAATCAAATAATGAATTGCTGTTACGATTGATTAATGACATTCTCGACCTCTCCAAAATTGAGTCAGGTATTCTTGAGCGTAAGAGAGAAGAGTTTGATTTAGCAAAAGTAGCCAGTGAGCTTTATACCATAATTCAACCGAAAATCACCAATCCAAACGTCAAGTTCTATTTGAATGCTCCTATTCAAGATTGCTGGGTAAACCTGGATAGAAATCGTCTTAGACAGGTATGGACGAATTTTCTTACCAATGCCGTAAAATGTACTCATACCGGAGAGATAAAAATGGGATATAATATTGAGAACAAAGGTATCAAGTTTTATGTGGAAGATTCAGGTGTCGGCATTCCGATAGAGTTACAAGACAGGGTGTTCGGACGATTCCAGAAACTTAATGAATTTGCACAGGGGACAGGGCTTGGATTGGCTATATCAAGAGCTATAGTCGAAGGGGCGGGAGGAAAAATCGGATTTACTTCCACGCCTGGTGTAGGCTCTACTTTCTGGGCATGGGTTCCGTGTGAAATAAACCTGAAGGAAGATAATGAATCCCAAGCCACCATCCAACTCGGACAGGAGATTTCTTCAAAACCATCATGTTCTTTAAAAGAAAAAGACTGGGGAAAATGGAGAATTCTGATTGCTGAAGACAATGACAGCAATTATTTATTAGTGAAACATATCCTCAAAGAATATCAAATCACTCGTTGTTTTAACGGAGTGGAAGCAGTGGAAAAAGTACGTAGCGACAAGTTTGACATTGTCCTTATGGATATGAAGATGCCAATCATGGGAGGTTTGGAAGCGACACGGAAAATCAGGGAGCTAAATCCCATCATCCCTATTATTGCGCTTACCGCTAATGCCTTCGATACTGATAGGATAGACGCTATGGAAGCTGGATGCAATGCGTTTCTGACAAAACCTTTGAAGAAGGAACAATTATTTGAACTCTTTTCTTTAATGAATTAACAATGTAATTTATAAAAAAGGCACTCGTTGCGAAGTGCCTTTTTAATTTACTTCATCATATTACAGCCCTAACAATAATCCCTTTATGAGTTTTTATCGTTTGTTTTTTTTGCTGCTTGGCGAGGCTTTAATCATTTTATGAGCCATTATCATGCAGCGTCGAGCCCAAGCTAAATCGTCTTCGTCATCATCTCGTCCCCACTTCATTTGATTATTACTACCACCGCCACCACTGCCTTCAGCAAAAGTTGTTGCTTGGTCCACATATCCGGCAAAGAGAAGTAATGCACAGTGCATGATTTTATCTCCGGATTCTGCAAGGTCTTTGAGCAGAGTGCCGTCAAACACATCCATCGACTGAAAATTAAGTAAATGCAGCTTAGATTTGAATTCTAAAAGAATATCCGGCAGAATGGCATTGGATAGTCTATATTGCACTTGTTTCTGTATATTGTCCACAGCCAAACGGCTCTCCTGTTTGAGTTCTTTCTCTTCTTCTTTTAGCTTGTCTACTTGTTTTTGTAATGCCTTAAGTTCACTATCCGCAGTTTGGAGCTTGGTTCTTTTATCCTCAAGCTTTTCGCTCACTTTGTTCATATCCTCGTTTAGTTTTTTCAATTGGGCTGTAAGAGTCGAAGTATCTCCGTTTCCCTTCGATAAAGTGGTTTCCAGCTCCGCTTTTTTGTCGGACAGTATTTTTTGTTTAGCTTCCAGGTTTTGAATCATAGTAGTCAGACCTTTGTATTTGATTCTTGCCCTGTGAATGTCATTGTTGAGCTGGTTGAGTAACTGATGGTGTACAACAATCTTCTTTTCCAGTGTCGTACACTCTTCGCTCAATTCCCTTCGATATTCTTCACTGGAACGATGTCGGGCGCCGGTCTCGTAGATGTTAGTGCCGCGCTCTAGTCCCCACTTGCTGTTGTACACTGCTAATTCATCATGTAGTGCCAACATCTTATCCCGATACTCCCATTTTGTTGCTCCAGAAAACACTTGTTTGTAGGATAGTTTGTTTTGTTCGGTGATAGGCAGTATGCAACAGTGAATATGTGGGTTCATTTCATCCAGATGAACATAAAAACCTGCAATATTGTCTTCGCCCCATTTGTTACATGCAAACTGGTAGATGTCTTTTGCCCATCCCTCAATGTCTTGGCAGCGTTTGATGTGGGAATTATCAGCCCCTTTGGTGAGATTTACCTTTTGGTTGCCGAATGCAAGTTCGTGCATTCTTTCACGGCTGCCTCCGAAGATAAATTTAGCGGCAATACGGATGTTCGGTACCTTTCGACCCAAATTGGGATTAACAATACCACATTCAGCCAGTCGTGCGGCTATCTTTTCGCCGACTGTACGGCTTCGGTCAATGGAGCGTACTACTCCGCCTTTGGCAATCTCAAAGTTGAGATGATCGCGGGTTCGGTCGTAATTGCCTTCTTTGCCGGCGCGATCCCAACGTTCATCTTTCCAGCACCTTTGCAATTCGTTACTCTCTGCGGAGGTGATACCAGTTGTTGCCTGCATATCAGCCACCTGTTTGTTCTCTTTACTTTTCATGTTATTTTTATTTAGAATGTACAACAAAATTAAAACAGCTTGCTGCTCCTCTTTCGGTCCGTTTGGGACTGCCCTTCGCAGAAGGGGGTATTAGGCTCCCCCTTGTGGGCAAGGGGTCTGGGCAAGCCCAGCAAGAAGCGAAGGGAAGAAGTGGCTTCGGAGGGGGGCTGCACAACAGGCTTGGGGTAAAGCGGTACCTCTCGTCGCATCAGCAGAGAAAGTCCCAATACGGCGCTAAGAATCCCTTTCACGGGGACGTAAAATGTGGCTACGTTCATAAATTCCGATTGTATTCGGCATCGCAATCGAGAACGAGTTGCCAATTGGACGAAAAAAGATGTTTGAATGATTCCTTGTAAGGTGATATACCCGATTTGTCGGCCATAGTTCCGTTTTTGAACGGATCGGCACTAATGATACTGAAGTATTTTTTCAGCAAATCAATATTTCCGCGCATTCCTAACCAGAATACGTAATAAATGTCTTTCTCAATATCAGCATTGTAGGGAGCGGGTTTGTCCAGCAGGGGAAATGTTTCTATGAACAAGTCGTACACACTGCGGCATTTCCGATGTATCTCATCGGTCAATTGCATGGGTGGGTCCTGATGGATTACACTGGGCAGATTACTGAAATCTGTTATGCAGGGTTCAACAGAATCTGTTGCACAGGGTCCGGTTGTTTCAGTAGGACAGTCAGCCTCCGTTTCTGAAGTACACCTGTTGAGGCATGTCATTTCAATGATTGTACTTAATTTGTTGGACATACGTCGGAGGTAACCCCGTTTTTCAAGTTCATCCAAAAAGTGGATGACGGTTTTTCGATGCCATTTCCATTTGTTGGATAACGTCAGTATAGAGGCTTCCAGTTGTCCGGTATTCAAGTGTATGTCAATTCCCCTTTTGTTGATAACCGTCGGTTCTTTGACAGCCTGTTTCAGCAAATAATAAAAGGCAAATAGTCTGTTGCACATAGCAGATGGTTCGCTCAAGTAAGCGAGTAATTCCATATCAAGTGTAATTGGTGTATTGTTGTTTTCCCTCTCTTTCATTTTTACTCCAGTTTTTTTATCACTGTAAAAGTAGGGGGATAGAAAAGGAACTCAAAACGGGGGAAAAGATAATTTCTTTCTCTACTTTCAAAAGAAAGAAATGAAAGGGAAAAAGGAATTTGAATGAAGTAATTGGACTGTTGGGAAGTTATAAGAGGAAGGGGGACAATTGCCTGGCGTTGGCTGAGGGAAGGTATAAAGGGTAACCGGGGAAAAGAGTGCCCGGAAGGAACATGGGAGAAGCGGCTCGGAAATCCGGGCCGCTTCTCTTGAAGGGAGATATGTCCTGCTATTCCTTGGGGTCTGGAACGAATTTTACAATATCCTTTGATACGATGTAGAAATAAGGTTTCTCTCGTCCCATGACACCTTTGCGGAAACCTTTGACGGTCAAGGTAACACCTTTCTTGATGAGGTCGAAAAGAGTTTTATCCCATGTCTCGACATTGAAGTATTCGACAACCGTCTTTTTTTCACCTTCAGCGGTCGTTCCATAAAGGTAGTTGACTGCAACGCTGAAAGTTGCCTTTTCTTTTCCATTTTTGCATGTTGTAATTTTTGCATCTGCAACACAGTTACCTGTAATCTCAAAATTGTTAGCTCTTTGCATAATCATTAAATTTTAAAAGTTGAAAATAAATTAAATTTTATGCCAGCTATGTTGTAGCAAGTCAGAGGGGGTACACAAGGTTTCAGTGTAAATTACGCAACATTCGGAGAATGTCGGAAGAATTTTCACTGAATACACTTTAACCTTGTGTAAGGGCATCCGTCCCCAAAAGCCCTGAAGGGGCGCTCCTTGCACTAAATTTGCTGGTAAAAAATAATTTTTTGACTGTTTAAAATTGATTATGCAGGGAAGAGCGGCAGGAAGTGGGAAGGTAATATGCAGATGTGAAAATAATGGGAAATATCAGAAAGAAGGGAAGTGCATACGGTTGTGGTGAGGTATGAAACGAAGCCGCCTGGTGTATAATATAGCGGGATATTCTCGTCTGTTACGGGTGGAGACGGGGTGAATAAACGGAAATTCAAAGGTGTAGCTGTCCGTTTGGGATGGAGTGGATGATATGGGAAAAGCCTTGCTGTATTGTATCTATGGGTGGGAAATGTCCAAGCGCTGAAGGAATAGAGGCTCATTACGGATAGGGAGGCTTGGTGGATGGGAAGGTAACTATGGTGGATGAGTGGTATTGATAGAAGGGGGAAAGGGGGATATTATAAAAGGAGTGTAGGTGGGGAATGTAAAGGGATCGGGGGTTGCTATGTGGGGGAGGACGGCAGGAAAGGTGGGGGAGACACTTCCCCCACTATTATAGTTACTATGGTTGTTATACTGGTATTGGATTGGTTTTGAGGGTAGAGAGGTTGAGGAATATGCCGTGATATTCGATTTTTACTTCTCTAAACAGTTTCCATAGCAGGGCACATCCTAGCTGTGCCAATGTGGAATTGATAAATAAATCCTGTTTGCGAAGTGCTTCGGCAAGGGAACAACTCGGACCACTGTCCTGTTCATTCACTTGCGTGAGGTCGAACATATCGCATAGGGTGGGCAGTTCGTTCAATGTTTCAAACTCCGTTTTTTGGGGTTGTTTGATTTTACTCACTGTGCCTAAGATGACTTGTCCCGTTTTTTGGGTGTTGCCGAAGTCGAGCCAATACAGGGGCTTTTCGTGTACATCGGAGACGTGCTTTGCATCTTTGAGATGTTTGTGAATGGTGAGCCGGCTTTTTACGTTATCAACACATGAGATTGTGATGTTGGCTCTTAGGGAACTATCTGTGTACATTTCGGGTATGGCTTGCCAATCCAATCCGAAAAATCGGTTGATACGGGTTGTAAGACAGACTGCCTTGTTCAGCCCGATGTCGGCAGGGCTGAATAGTTGTCTGCCGATATTGGATTCAGATACTTCGTCCGCATCGAATACGGTTACATAAAGTCCGGGATGCCCTAAACGGGTAAGGGCAGCGTCCATGCGTGCAAGTGCTTCGAGTACTTGTGAACCTGTACCACCTGCTCCAATGAGGTTCACGGTGATACAATGCTGCGGGTTTAGCAGATAATTGGCTGTGAAATGTACTTTTTTCATCCTATAAGTTTTTTGAGGGTTAATGTTACAGGTATCAATTCGGATTCAGGGAAAGGTTTTCCTGATTTCATCAAGTTTTTTGAAAGTATGGCGAGGTTGGATTTGACAGGGTTTGTATCAAGAATGTGCGAAAATTCAGACTTCCAAAACATAGTTTCCCAATATTTGATGATGTTTTGATAGGTCATTTCCTCAATTTCGGGCAGTTTGGAGTTGCCTAAACAGACATAAGTAGAGGAAACATTGAAGTAGGGCGCTCTATAGAGTTGTTTGTCTGGATAATCTCCCTGAAACGCATAGAGGGAAAGTGTATCTCTCTGTACAACGTACAAAAGTGACGGGGTATAGAATTCACCGTTGGGAATTTGCAGTGATTTGCTGAAATAGTGCATTCTCTTTTCCGGCTTTTCAAACCATACGTATTTTTCGTAACCTTTGCGTCCGTCAGCATACAGCATATTCGGTGGAATAATTCCATGTAGTTCTTTACGGGAACGATTGAGCGTTAGGTCGGCTATGTCTTTTATACATTCTTCCGTAAGGGGAATTCCTGCTCCCATTTTGCCATTGGTGATATCTCTACGCTCTAAGTAGATGTTATCTCTTTCTCCATCCGCATAGACGATTATCGCCATTTCGGGGGATAGTTTCGTTGAAAGCTGCTCTGTTAAATTATTCATTGGTAGTAAGGTGTTTGTAAAAATCATTGCATATATAATCCAACCATTCGAAAGGGAAGGTGCATGGTGATAATTTCTTCACCTTTTCAGGTGAGAGAATTTGGCATGAGCGGGGTTCTGTTACTCCAAAATTGTTGCATCGGTCGTTAAGTCCCTCAAAATGGTAGTCGATAAGTGCATCTTCATTGGATGTTCCCCACGATATGCAAATGAGGTCGTGCCATCTTGTAGCCTCGTTATCGTCTGCATATTCACAATTAATATTGTCGTAAGTATCATCATAGGAGTATGCTAATAAACTGTCCTGTGAAAGTAATTCCAAACCACGAATCATGCAATCTACCTGCTCTTTTTCCTTTAAGGAAATGCGTTTGAGGCTCTTTAACTCGGTCAACAGTTCGTTTGGGGCATAGTTGTCACATTGTTTGATTTGTTGTAACATAAGGTTGGCTTTTCCTTTCTTATTTTCATAAGACCGCATTGTATCTATGTACTGTTCATCAACCTCTTCCTTGTTTTCAACCATGTTGGATTTGACATCTTCTACAAATATGTCGTACTCGTAGGTTTCCTTGATTGTAGGCAAACTGTTTTGTTGCATGATGAATGCCATGAAGCGGATAAACAATTTCCTTATTGTGGGACGCATGGTTTCAGTAATAGAAACGGGTATGTAGGTAATAATATCCCAACCCCTATTGGGATGCGATTGGTACGCAACAAATACATATTCATTGTCAATATAGTCTACATTCAGCGATTGTCCTTCGGGTAGCAAAAGGGTGATTGCGTGAATTAAATCGGTCATATCCCGTCTGAATTTGCTGGTGGGAGTGAATGACAGTTCTTTGTCATAAAGTGCAAGATAGTCCGTTGCTGCTTTGATAAGCCGTTTCATATTCTTTTTGGGGGAGATTGGCTTTTTTAGGTCGTAATCGGCTATATCGGTCAATGGAATATCGGTGAAACACTCTTTCAGAAATGAGTTATCTGCGACGACTTCGGGAGTACCCGTGCTTTTCGCACGGATATTCCTGTGTTCTTGTTCTCTTTTTCCCGTAGAAGCAATCTGCCCAATGATTGTTGAAATGGATTGTTGCATAATTTTTTGTTCATAAATGATTAACCTTTTGTGCCGATAGTGGTTGTAAACTTGTATTCCATGATGCCTCTCTCGTTGAGTTCGCCATGAACATTGCTCGTGGTTAATTCGGGATAGGTGTTGGAGTAAAATACCAGTACGTCTTCGGGAGTTAAAACGGGATTCGGGTCACTTAATATCATGTCTTTGTATGTAAAGACACGTTCTATTCCTGTTACTTCTAATTCCATATATCTTTAAATTATTATACGAACAGAGTTCCTGTACTCAATTCAATGTTGATTTTATTTTTCATTGTTTCACATTGCTTCTTATCAGCTCCGGGCATTGCGCTTACTTCTTTCAACAGCAGGGCAGCTTCGGGGAATTTCTTTTCTGTGTACAAGGTTTCTACTTTCTTCATTTTGTCGATGTAGGCTTTGCGCTCTGCTTCTTCTTTTTTCTTCGCCTCGGTGGTTGCCTTGGATTGGGCTTGCATGGCTTCCATGGACTTCTCAAACACGTCCATGTTGGTTAGCATTTCTATTGACCTTTTTATGGGTTGTTTGATAGCTTCGACGAATTGTTCATCGAGTTTTTCGGGTGTGCCTTTAACTACGATGGGGGAAAGACTGTCTTTCGCTTCGTCTTTCAAACCTGTTTTGGTTGGCAGTACGGACACGCTAAGAATGCCATCTACTTTTGTCAAGACGAGCTTAATCATATCTCTGTCCGACATTAATTCAGAAATTTCTACGAACATATTTTTATAATTTTTTTTCTCCCTGTCATAAGATGCTTACTTCAGGAAGACTGTTAATTTTTTATCTGCCTCTTTGTAGTGTCCTGTTTCAGACAAGTCTATGATTGGAAATACTCTTTCGCAGAAAGGAAGATTTCCAATCATACACGTAAGTGCCAGGACTTGTCGGAAACATAAGGGACACTGCTACCTTTGCGGATAAATAATAACGGGCTTCTGAAGTGAGGGGATGCCGAAGGGGTGGTATGGGTATAATAGGGTATTGTGATAAGGATAAAAAGGGGGAGGAAATGGAATTAAGAAAGGGGGGAAAGGCTGTAATGCCGGTTGCGTAAAAAGGGCTTCGCGGTTTTTAGGAAAGTAGTGAAATGTAACGGAGAGACGGAGCCAACAATATATGTTTGTGCCGGAAGAACCAAACAGTGTCCTTTGGAAAACGAAGTCTTTTAAAGGACTCTGTTTGATTCGGACTCCCTTCGGCACATAGAGAAACATGTTTTGCTGGTTCTGTAACGGAGTGAAGTATAACATCTTTCTGAAAGCCGCGAGTGTATGTTTTATAAAAGGGATAGATTGAGTTTGGTGAAGATTAAGAGCAGATATGACCTTCTTCTCGTTTTTTTGGGCTCTACTTATATGATATTGAGTATTTTGTTGTAATTTTGTCTATAAATGAATATGTCTTATGAATCATATATTTAGTGATAAGCAATTAGAGAAGGCTAATTTTATCCTTGATAATCCTGTGGCACGCCTATCGGATCTTGTGTCAAGTGAAATAAAGAATTTGTGTGTCGTATGGTGTTATTATTCCGGTAAGATAGAAGGGAATACCTATACATACGTCGAGACGGAGGCTTTGTTGAAGGATGGGATAACGTCTGAAAAACGGTACGAAGATGCAAAGATGCTGAAGAATTTATATAATACTTTTGTGGCTGAGGTGGAATACATTAATAGGATGAAGAATACGGAAGTCATTGATGAACGGACTTTGTTCAGGCTCCATTTTTCTATTTCATCCGAATTGGTTTCGGGGGAGGAATCAGGGTGTCTGAGGAATAGGCCGGTCAGGATAAGCGGAACGGAATATGTTCCTCCCAAAGACATGAGGGCAATCAGCCAGGAGTTGAACCGGATATTGTATGAGCAGGATCAGCTTGAAAATCCATTGGAGAAGGCAGTGTTTCTGCATTGCAATCTGGCAAGACTGCAACCTTTCATTGATGGGAATAAACGTACGGCAAGGATGGTTGAGAGCATCGTCATGATGAATGCGGATATCATACCTGTACATTCTTCCAGGGATTCGGATATATTGAATTACCGTAGGGGATTGGTGCATTTTTATGAAACCGGAGATTATTCTCAATATGCTGATTATTTCCTGAATAAGCAGATTGAACGCATTAATGATATTGCTCCGGAAAGATTTCAATATAGAGAAGGGGGTGGCTACTCAATAGGAAGGTGATGCCAATGGCTGGCCGTTGGCATTTTATAAAAGGAATTGTTTGCTGAAATTATAGGAATCCCCGTCCCGGCTCTTTTAGGTAGCCGGACGGGGATTCAGACAAATAAACAGGTTGGGTTATGCTGCTTTGTCAGGTATGAGGTTGTCCTCGGTTTCCTGCAAGGATTTGTCTATCCTCTCTTGCAGGGCTTTGCATTCTGCTTTCAGTTTGGATAGTTCTTCGGTCTTTCCCCATACGTTTGACATGATTTTGCGCAGGGTAGGGAATTCACTCTCCATACGTGCGATTTCCTTGTTACGGCGTGCAATCAGTTCGTCAATGCTTTGCAATGTTGTAAGGGGGTATTCAGCGGCAAGTTTGAAGCTAAGAGGTAACGAGCCGGTAACACCGTTACGGTATTTCAGACCGCTTTTTCCTTCGACAAAGAAAACATTGCGTTCAAAACCGCCAGTCCAGTGGTATTCACTTTTGATGTAGAGTTTTAAGCCCATGCAGTAGCCTATGTGCTTTAATTCTTCACTGCGATAGCTTTTTGAAATCTGATGTAGGGCTTTTCCGGTTTCTTCTGCCGATGTGGTTTGCTGACCGTTAACGATTGTGTTTTTATCTCCGGTGAAGTGTTCCACATAAGCGATATCCTCTGTCACACGGGCAATGAAAAGTTTGTCTTCTTTGATTTCTTCGTGATATTTGGCTAAAGTCTTTTCGGCTCTGTAACGCTCTTTGTTGAAACTGGACTGTTCTTTCTCCAACTGCATAATCTTGCTATCGAGTTTCGCCTTGTTCAGCAAGTCCGTATTGCCCGAAAGTAGTGCAACAAATTCAGCAAAGTTCATGCCGGAATTTTCGTCCATGCTGTCCTCGTCCATGCGACGAACGGCAATTGTTCCGTTGTTTATTTGGCTGATGAACATTTGCTTGTTTTTAAGCAGATTGAATTTATAGGCATCAAGGGTTTTTTCTGTGCCATAAATGATAATATCTACCGTATTGTTGCCCCAAAACTTTACGCTGTTACCTTTGCGGACTGCTCGCCCGTCTCTCTGTTGCAGATCGGCTGGGCGCCAAGGTATGTCAAGATGATGCACCGCTACGGCTCTTTCCTGTGCATTTACACCTGTACCCAACATAGAAGTAGAACCAAATAGGATGCGGACAGTACCGTTGTTCATGTTTTTAAAGAGTTTTGCTCTTGCAACTTCTGATTTGGCACACTGGATAAACTGTATTTCATCTGCCGGAATACCGTAATGATTTACTAGTTTATCTTTAATGTCCTGATATATATTCCATTTGTCGGGTTTGTATGTGCTTAAATCGCTGAAGACGAATTGTGTGCCTTTTTGCTCGTTAAAACGGGTGTAATAATCGTAGATTTGTGCGGCGGCCTGCCAAGCTTTATTGTTGGGGTCGTCCTCGAAGCGTTCAGGGTCGAGCATGCGCATATCGAGAGCCATTTTGCGAGCTATGTCGGTTGCTATCAGCATTTTTGCAGCGTCCAAATTTTCGGGTGCCGGATAATGTAATCCTAAATCTTCCCAATTACCTGTTTTGGCAAAGGAAACGAGGCGGTTAATCATTTCTTCTTGTGCCAATGTCGGCGCACTGGTGAGGAATCTTACATTTTTTGCGGGAATGTCGAGATTAATCATTTCAGCAGTACGATAATCGGTAATTTCACGCAAAAAAGCTGCGAGTTCAGGTACTTTAATATAGGTGCGGAAACGCTCTTTTCGCTTGATAGTGCCTGTTACACTCAATTCGTAATCGCTCGTTTTCTTTGTGAAAATAGCTGCCCATGCGTCAAAACAACTAATTTGCTGACGTTTTAATTCCATAGGTCGCAAATATTTAAACAGTACATATAATTCTGTCAGTGCGTTTACGACTACCGTACCGGACAAAAACGTGGCTCCGAAGTCCTTGCCGGAACGTCTTTGGATGTCGCGGATAGCGATTAAAAGATTCATGGCTCTTTGCGAACCTCGTGAGTTGCCGATGCCTGCCACTCTTGAATGCCGGGTCTGAAACATTAAGTTTTTAAAAAAGTGATACTCGTCAACCAGGATGTGGTCGATACCCATTGCATGAAAATCAATGCTATTATTATCCTTTTTGTTGTTTATGGAGAACTTTAGCTTGTTTAAGACGACTTGTAAATTTTCTTGTCTTTTTTCAAGTGCCTTTTTCATTTTGTCATTGTTCCACTGCTGACCGGATGCCTCTAATACCAATAAAGAACGTTCGACATCGGCAAGCTCTTCCTCAAAAATGGCAATCTGTGTTTCTTCCGACTGTGGGATTTTGGCAAACTGGTCGTGCGTCAAAAGGATGCAATCCCAGTTATTATTTTTGATTTTTGAGAAAATCTCTTGGCGCATTTTGGGTTTGAAATCATCTTTGCCAGGATAGAGAATTTTTGCATTGGGATAGGCTTTCCTAAAATCGGCAGCTATTTGGTGAATGTTGGCTTTTAAGCCGATAATGAGAGGCTTTTGTGCTAATCCGAGGCGTTTAAGTTCGTAGGCTGCAATGCACATAATCATTGTCTTGCCTGCGCCGACGTCATGCCAACACACGCCGCCACCGTTCTGTTTAATCATCCACACCGCATCTTTTTGTGAGGCATAAAGTTCCTTATATGGGAACTGCTCAAAGGACAGGTCGGGGAAAGTCTGTGCCGAACCATCGTAGGAAGGACGTACATAGCAATTGAAGCGTTCGTTGTACAGTGTTACAAGTTCTTCGCGAACTTCTATCGGTTGGTTGTCGAGCCACTGATTAAACTTTTCTCTGATTTCTTGTATTTTGGTGGATGCTTCCTGTATGGCTTCTTCATCGGGAACTCTTACACTGATACCATTTTTGAAAATTTCTTTAGTAAATTCCGGTACGGTATCATGCAGGGCGTGAACGAAAAGACCCTCACCATTGAGATTACGTATAGAATATACGCGATAGGCAATGGCAGAATAACTTTTGATGGAAACCACATAAGTATCGTTCACATCGAAATAAAGAACACTTGTCTCGGCTTCAAACAATTCTGTTGCGAAACGTGAATAAATTTCGCATGGCATCCATCGTTCGCCAAGATTGAACTCTAAATCTTCATAAGGGATGATTTCGGGTGTTACATTCTCTAAAGCTCTGACAGATAATCCCGTCCACTCCTTGATTTGACCTGTTTGTCCTGCCATGATTGTTTGCAGGTCTTTACTTTTGTTTACTACGTTTCCGGCAAGGAATCTTCCTTTTTCTTCCCAACAATCGGTGATGGCATTGTAAAACATTTCTCCGGTCAATTCTTCAATCAGCTCACTTTCTTCTTTCTGTGTCGATTGGCACATGTAATCCAGATCTACGCGTCCGTAATAGTTGAGGCTACTGGCAAGGGCTTCAAGCGGTTGGAGCTTGGTGTTAATATCGACTTTCTTGAACGCTACGGGTTCAAGCATAATATCAGCTTTGAAAATTTTATTTTCGTGTTGTGTTTCGATGGTAAACACTTCCATACCCAGCGCATCCAACAGGATAAATTCTTTATTGTCGTTGCAGTGAAACTGTCCCCATTTAGCGACAAAAGCATCATAACAGGTGTTTAGGTTTTGACGTAACACGGGAAATTCTTGCTTTGCCTGATTTTCGCTTTCTGAAAGTGCAAAGTAGGCTTCTCTGATTTTGAAATAATCTCTTGTTCGCTCGATGTTGACTTGATGAACGTTAATCGGGTAGAAAAAGGGTTGAGGCTTGTCTAACAGGTTATCTTGTTTAAAACGTAATGTTCCTAACTGTTCGTTAAACAATACCATGACGCCATTTTTCATCCATGTTTCTATCGTGCCGGTATATGGTTCGATTTCTTTTTTCTTCTTTTTGACAGGTGCAGAAACGGTATCTACATTATCGAATAGGTCAAAAAGTGAAAACTGACTTGTCGGATTTGTAGGTGCTTTGCCTACTAAGTCTTTTCGGAAATAGCGGTTAAAGTCGGCTGCAAGTATGCCGGACAGAGATTTTTGCATATTGGCTTCGGTTTCTTTCCAAAGGTATCTGCGTACATATTTTCCGAATTGGTTGGTGCTGATACTGCTTTCGGTCGATAGAGAATATTTGGGTTGTACTAACAGTTTGTTTGCGTACTCGCATTTATCAATGCTGTTCGGTACATTTTCTTTCACCGTATCGAGAAATAGTTGTTCTCTTGATGTCAGCATGGCTTTGTTACTATGTTTCTGCACAATCAGCAGGTCGCTGCCTACTTCGATACCTGCCGTTTGCATAAACAGATTGTCAGGTAGGCGCAAAGTTGTAATGAGGTTGGTGTTGTGTACAATGAAGTCGCGCACAAATCTGTTAGATGGTGCATTGGCAACCCCTCGTGATGTGATAAAAGCAAGAATGCCCCCCTCTTTGAGCTGGCTAATGGCTTTGAAAAAGAAATAGTTATGAATGGTTTTGGATGCCATTGTGTATGGCTCACCTTGTTTCTCGAAATTGGCATCATAGATTTTCAGGTTGCCAAAGGGGATATTAGAGGCAATAACATCGAACTTTGTATCTGTCAATTCTTTTGTATCAAACGTTTCAAATCCGTCAATGATAACTTTGGTTTCCGGCTCTAAGACAGACAGTATAAGTCCTGAAACAAGGTCTTTTTCAAAAGCGATTTTTTCGCTTTCTCCGGTGGCAATTGGAAGAAATCCGCCTGTTCCGGCAGATGGTTCAAGAAAATTGCCGATTGATAAACCGTTGCTTTCAAATGTCTGCTGAATTTGATTTGAAAGGGTGGAAATAAACTCTTTTGGGGTATAAAAGGCTGTTAGGGAAGAATTTTTGATACTCTTTACCAGTCGCTTGTAAAGTTCCTGATTGCCATTTACCCCATTGAAAAGAACGTTGTTAAGTTCTTGCAATGCTTCGTTGACCTCGCTTTTTGCTTTATCCTTGCTATCTAAAGAAAGGATGTAAGGAATTCCGCCAAAGCCACTGTATTGTTGCAGTATTGCACGTTCTTCTTCCGTTGCTTGTCTTTGTTCGTTCCGAACGATAAAAGCCGTTTTAATGGCTTTTGTGTTAGCTTGTAATGAAATTAATTTGTTGTAACCCATAATTTAAACCTGTTTTTACTCCCTGTCATTCAGCCTTTTTCAGACCTGTGAGAGAGATATTTTTCAGCTCCAAAAGATGGGTGGAGACAATCAGGCAAAGCTGATGCGGGAAATACGCTCGAACGAAGTGAGAGGAAGATTTCCCGTATCATAGGCGAAGCGGCTTTGCAACGGATTGGGGACACCTTTCTATCTTTGCGGGAAAATAGCCGGTTACAGGGATGTAATGGATGAGGGAACCTGAATTAAAAAAGGAACGGGAGGAAGTATAAAAGGCGGACAGGAAAGTATAATGGGGGGGGTAAGCGGCAGCTATATAAAAGGAGGGAATACAGGGAGTGAGGAAAAAAGAAAAGGATGGAACGGATTCCATCCTTAACTACTGCTATTGCAGTTTGGCGAATAATGCAAAAACACCTCCAAGACTGATATTATAGATTAACTCGTATGTGTCGTCTTTGAATAAAGTGCGGTCGTATAGTCCCAGTTTGGGATCGCTTTCCTCATGCGATTCGCCATAATCCCACTCTTCCAGGTAGTTGGCAATTTTGTCATAATTGCCGTTCTCGTACCATTCCCAAATAATCGGATAGTCTTCATCTCCGCTATCTACCATGCGAATCATTGTAAATTTATCCATAATTCTATGTCTTACAAGTTATTGTTTATTCATTCATCTTATCATTGACAGCTTTATACTCCATAAACAATTATTTTCATTGTATCTATAAATTTAATTGTTTCCCTACGATTTTCAATCAATCGCAAAGTCTTATTATTTTTTCTGCTTTTTCGGATTATCTCCCCATTGCTGCAAGATTTGCATCGGAAATACTCTTTCTCTGAAAGGAAGATTTTCGATAGGAAAGCCATAGGCGTATCTTGCGGCAGATGAACAGGGAGTTAATCATCTTTGCTGAAAAAATAATAAGGACTTGCGAGATTACCGATTTGTAAAAGAGGAGAAGCATTCTTTTTTATAAAGGGAAGGATCTGATGGTGTGGGCTAAATGGCTCAACAGAATCCAACTTCTATAAATCACAAGGAGAATGAAGGATTCTGTCAAGCCTTTTGGGGGGCAATACTTACAGTTTGGCTTTTTGAGCGTCCATATCTGCCCGGATAAGTTCAGCTTCTGATGCTGATAACCCCGGGATTTTTACCGTATCAGGACTTTCAATTTGATAGGCTTTAACTTCGTTAATGAGCAATTGAAAGTCGTAAAGAAATTCGGCACTACAGCCATTTTTCTTATAAATACTTAATGCTGCCTCTAAAATTTGTGGAGCGCAGGCATCATCTCCCTGAAATACTACGGCAGGGATGTCATTCTTAATACAGGTTCTTAATAGCTTACATTGATCTTTCATATTTCAAATATAATAGAGTTTTAGTTATAAATTAAATATTTATAGGGTGATTGTTTCTTTTTAATATTCTTTCTTTAATCGTATATGTATGTTTTGTCTTCGTACATTATACGCTGTGCAAGAAAGGTGAGGTCATGGGCTTACAGGTTTAATGTGCCGATAAGAGCATACGTATCAAATACTTTATTTTTTGTATTATAACCGAATGCAGAGTTTTCCGAGGACGGCATTGAATTAATGTTATAGTTAGGCTGTTTTGCTCCTTTTCTCTTTCTTTCATGGTTTTAATCTGGTGTAGAAGCGATTTATTAACTTCTATCAAATGATCGTTGGCTTGAAGTATATCATTCAGTTCTCTAAATGGTATTCTTACAATACTCTTGTCGTCCTCCTGTTTCAGAGACGCCACTACATTTAATTCAAGTGCTTCTTCCAAGTCATCAGCACTAATCATTAATAGTTTATCTCTGTAATTTCCTCCCAAGCTGCTATCATCTACAAAAGAGAATGTAATGTAGCGATGCCTTATCATTGAACAAATAATTTCTTCGGTTGTACCAAATTTATTTGCTGCATCTTGAATAGATATCCATTTAGTCATATTATTATTTGATTATATATGTATTTAATTAAATAGTATTATTCTCATATTCATATTTGTAAAATATATTTTTTAAATTGTTTCCCTCCGATTCATCATTTATCGGAAAGGCTACTAATTTTTTCGGCTTTTCGCTTGCTTCGTATTCCTGTACAAGGTTTCGCTAATAAATACCTTTTCAAATTTGAAAAGGAAGATTTTTAGAAAGAAAGCCGTCCGGCGTACCTTGGACAGGAATAGTAGAATTGCAAGCATCTTTGCAGAAAAAAATAGTAGGCTTTACGCAGATATGAATGTATTCATGACATTATAAAAGGGAAGGAGCGGTATTGGTTAGAAAGGGTTATAGGTTGTAGAAATGGTGTCCACATGGTGGGATATGCGAGCCTTGGATAAAGATTGATGGGTATGTAACCCAGTAAAAATGTTACTGGGGATTATCGGTTTTCCTATGTTTTTATGAATGTCTTTTAGAATAATTTTAATTGGATATTTCCTTTTTTTACGGTGCGTTGATAGACCGGGCATTCGTCCCGATAATGGCATGAACCGGCTTCGGCAATTTTGAAGCGTTCTTTCCATGTATTATCGAAAGTTTCTACATCCATTTGCTCGACTTCTTTGTCCCGTTGTAAATAGGATACTAATTTCATACAGAAAAAGCTTTGCTCTTTACCTCCAGCCTCAAAAGTATGTACACTATCTCCTCTGCCCATTTGGAATTCTGTTTTTTATTAATTGTTTTATTTATCGAAGAATTGATGTCTGTTGGCTACCCGAAAGTATGAGGAACTGTAATGAACGAACCATCATTCTCCAGTGCATGAAGAATGATGTGTCCGTCTTTCATTAAGCTACAGTTTTATTTCCTTTGCTATTTAGAATGGCAAATCATCTACCGGCTTTTCGTCCTGCTCTGCTGTAGGGGGTTGCCATTCGCCTGCAACGGCTGCTTCCGCCTGTCCGGTGTAGGGCTGTGGCTGCTTGCGTGTTAACGGGGTAAGGGTTCCAATGCGTGATTTGTTACTTACCTCATTTCTGGCTCTCGTCTTAATTTCATCATCTGACGGATTATCAGCCATGAACTTGTCATCTTTGCGCAAACGGGCTTCTACCGATTTCTGTGCGGCTTCCTGAAACTCCAAGCTGTAACAGTTTTGAAGCTGATGGGTAGGTGGAACATAATCTTCCTTGTCTGCATTGTGTTCTATGCAGGTTTGGCGGAATTTGTTGTTAGTTTCCCATGCACGTAGGTTCATATACGCTGCATTGGGCTTTTGAGTGGTCTTGTCGGTGGTGACAGCGATGTCATTCCAAACAACTGGTATTACTACTACATTGCGGACTGCTCCGGCAATTTCCATAGAACGGACTTCTGCTCCCGTGAGCTGCATAAGATTGATACTTCCTCTGAAATTTCCCATAATTTTCTGTTTTTTAGGGGTTAATAATTTGTTATCTATAAAAATTCTATTCGTTTGTATCTGTATAAAAATATTTAAGCGAAAATGCTATGTCTATTTTTGATATTCAGATTGATTTTATTCCCTTTCAGTCATTGATAATCTGCCATTATCATTGTGATTGTTCAGGACCTTTCATGTGCCTCCCTTTAGCCAAAGCAGCGGATAAAACCAATTCTTTTAGAAGAAATACGAGCTGTATAGCTGGAGATTTCTTCTAAAAAAATTGGTGTATCCGGCTTCGGCTGACATTTGCGCATGGATAGGTCTGTCAATCACGATGATGATGGATTGAAATGTCTCTGTGAGGCTGTGATGAATGTATAAAAGGGCTGACTGCTTATGGTTATAAACGGTATTTATGCAGCAATGTAAAATAGGGCTGGAGGAGTGAAATAGAAAAGGAGATTTGGAAAAAAACGGGATAGTGCAAGTTAGCCTTCTCCCGATTTTTCTTTTAATTGGTTTATGATTATTTGATTTTCCAACCGTCCTTGTAATGGGCAATGTGGATTTTTTGAAATAAGGGGCGTTGGAGTGAATCCTCGTCCTGTTCATAAATGAGAATAGGTTGTTTGAGAAGTTTTTCTTCGCTACATTGGTTCAACCGTTCTAACTCAGGTTTGAGTGCGTCCATATTCTCCGCACTGCCATAGCACGTGTTTCCTGCTAAATTATAGGCTTTTATCATATTATATATTTTAAAGTTGTGATATTCCGTTATGTTGATTTTAAGTTTCCCTTTTATCATTCCGATTTTCAAGGAATCAATTATTTTTTCTGCTTTCTCAATTGACGCACCATTCCCACAAGAGTTCCGTAAAAAATACGCTTTCACTATTTATGTGAAAGGAAAATTTTTTGCAGGAAAGCGATAAGCGACTATTGAGGTAGAATGGTGATATCAAGTTTTACTATTCGCTCGGTTAGCTGTTGTAGCGGAAATTCGTTTGTCCAAAATTCCTCGTTTGTATGTTTACCGAATGCTTCGTATCTGGCATTCTTATCACGGCAGATTACAAGCTTATAACAAAACAAGCTGTTTTCAGGGAGAGTCAGTTTGTCCAGTTCGCTGTCATCCAGTTCCACAAATACCCATTCTTTGTCTGCCAGTAACTCTTCTACGTCAAACTTATCATCCTCTCTAGATTGGAAGAATTCTACCGAGCCGTCATAAAACCTTATTGATTGGAATGTATAATCTTCTGTGTAAGGCTTGACTGCCTCTAGCCTTTTTGCCTGTAACTCCCTCCATTCTTCAGACAAGTGAATAATTGCGAATTCACAGCAATCCCACTCGCTGTTTGTATCTGCCTTGATTAGAATATGTGATGTTGGTTTGTCTGATGCTTTCATTGTTTTAAATTTTTTATTTTTATAGATTTAACAATTTAATTACTTCATCTTCGGAAATATCTGCGTCATAAATGTATCCTTTCGATATAGCCCACTCAACCATTATTCTCACTTGTTTATCAGTCAGTTCTTTGCCGTTGACAGAGAAAAAGCCATCTAAGTTCTTTCTCCATGCCCATTTCTTTAATCCAAGTAGGTTAGTTTTAATTGTATGTCTCATTTCTTTCTATTAATAGGTTAATTTTTTGTTTTCCCTTCGATTAATCAATTATCGAAAAGACTGATTATTTTTTCTGCTTTCCGGATACATCCCTTTTTCTGCAAGGTTTCTTTGGAAAATACCTTTTGGAAAAAGGAAGATTTTTCATATAGAAAGCCGTAGGCGGTACCTTGCAATGAAAAGATGGGGATGTAGCCAATTTTGCGGAAAAAATGATTAGACTTTACGTGATTGTCAGTGATATAAGCTAATAATGGTCGGGATGAAGGTATAATAGGATAGAAGGAGAAGTATAAGAGGAGGGAATGGGATTTAAAAAAGGAGCCGTGGCAGGTGAGTTGCGAATACAGTTCCCAACAAAAGGAACTGCATACGCTAATCATATATTTATTCAGTAGTCACTATATACTATTTTAGGGGCTCTTATTTCTATTCATTGTCATTTATTTTAGGGTGTCTGTTACTACAATATATTTATATATTGTCTTAAATTCCTGCGCTATATCTTCCCAATACGGACAACCGTAATGGCGGCATAATTCCTTTGTCAAGAAATCAAAAGAGAAATTATGTTCATTATCTATCCACACGCTCACGTAATCAGACATACCACTTTGACAGTCAATTTCATGCTGATTTACTTTAAATCTGTTATTCAGTGGAGTATCACTTCTTGTTATACGTTCCACCATTTTTTCAATCCATTTCATATTAATTATTTCTTGATAAAATACTCTATTGCTGAATGTACAAGTATGTAATGTGTCTTTGTCTGCCTACAATGGCTATCATAAGGATTCGGAAAATTAAGGCAAAGGGCGTTATACAGTTCCGGTAAGTTTTTCTTTATCTTACTTACAAGCCGTTTGTAAGAACATTTTCTGCTATTTTTCATTAGTTCTTTCCAGTATTCCATATTTATCTCGGTGCAATTAGTTTCGTAATACATAGTAATGCGTTTTATAGGATTATATTTTCCGTAACCTTTTGGCGGTTACGGAGCAATTAAATTTAAAATCTGAAGGATGGCTGTATAAGATGAGCTTTTGCTATTATATGCTCTTTCTCTATTATTATTAGTTAAATTGACATCCTGTTTTCGGACATCTGTTAGAAATTTCATGCCCTTTGTTTCTCAATTT
>ERZ809407.471-NODE-471-length-44414-cov-4.474921_pt1 | contig 44414 bp, 39 predicted proteins | sample MGYA00520792_ERZ809407 | MGnify/ENA primary metagenome ERZ809407 (study PRJEB31576, sample SAMEA3212665) | Homo sapiens | biome: human-gut; feature: human gut; material: fecal | place: Sweden | collected 2012 ...
GCTCTTCCGATCTAGGATGCGCTCAATTCTGATTTCGCTGAGATCGACGGTGTGGCGCCTGTGCCGATCAGCGCGAAGGTGGAGGCGGATCTGGCAGAGCTCGATCCGGCTGAGGCAGCAGAGTATCTGGAAGCCATGGGGCTTGAGGAATCTGGCTTGGCGCGCTTGGTGCGCGAGGCATATCACCTGCTGGGGCTGCAGAGCTTCTTCACGAGCGGACCGATGGAAGTACGCGCGTGGACCATCCCGATCGGCGCGAAGGCTCCGCAAGCTGCGGGCACCATCCATACGGATTTCGAACGCGGGTTCATCAAGGCCGAGACTGCGAGCTTCGAAGATTACTCTGCCTACGATGGCGAGAAGGGCTGTCGCGACGCGGGCAAGCTTCGCCAGGAAGGAAAAGATTACGTCGTACAAGACGGCGATGTCATGCACTTCAAGTTCAATGTGTAATTAAAAGCGCCCGAGGAAGGTAAACCAACATACCGTTCGAGCGCTTTCAGAATACAACATCACCTGGAACAAACCTAAAAATTCAACCTTATTGGAACGAACCGACCGAAAATTAAATTCCTAGCCGACATTGTCCTGAACGATCGAATAGCCATCGATCCCCACATGCGGGAGGTACGCACCAACCACTGTTACGTGATCGCCTTTATTCAATTGCGCTATCTCCTCAAGCGGCAACGATGATACACATAAAGCATAATTTTTGCCTGTGTCCAAAAAGACCGAATCTTCCGTAATTCGAGTAATCGTTGAGGAGTATTTGACGATCTTACCTTCCCAATTCAGTTTTGCTCGCGCTGGATTTTCGTTCATGTCTTTCTCAACAGCATCTAGATCAAGATATATCGCATCGGCGATCATGTCGTCCTCTGTTGCCTGATCTTCAGATTGATCAGCTTCTTTTTTTAATATGGACATATCCACATTCAGATCTTTAAGGGTCTCTTTTGTATCAGAAATCACTTTGTCCAGTAAGATCCCAGGCTCTAGTTCTCCGCTGCTTATATCAAAAAGATATGCACGATATTTTGATTCGCCTAAAATCGACTCAAAATCTTTGAAAGATAAAGCAGGTTCAACGATATCACCGAAAGAACCATCGTCTTTATAACCTAAAAGTTCATATGAGTAGATGACTGGCGATGATCCATGGCATGTTTGCCTTAAAAAAGCCAGACCTTCTCCATCGGCACGAGAGTATAGATCAATAAAAGGAAAATAACCATTGGTGCCCCATAAAGAAGGATTTCCTTGAAAAACCTGCTGCAAATCCTGACCATCAAATGACCAAATCTCTACCTCAACAGGAGGAACATCATAAGAACCTGGTTGTTTGCTAGCAGCGTATGCAACGATCAGCTCATCTTTCCCATCACCGTTAAAATCAATGAAATCAGCAAGGCAAAGTCCGGTTGCGTACTCTGTACTTATCTGTGATTGAGTCGAAGGAAGCCCATATGTCTTAATCAATTCACTACACTTCTTACCGAATGCTTTGTTTCGAAGATCGTTTTCACTTGTGTTGTCCTGGGAAGTGCACGCACAGAGGAATAGTAGTGTCCATGAAGAAAACAGCACAACAATGACGTAAAAGAAGCGCGAACGAAATGATCGTTTTGAGCTTTGCATCTAATCTCCAATCAAGAGTAGTCTTCATTACATGAGGCACGAGATTGACCATCATATCATATGATTAGAATGAAAAACCTATTTTACCAGGCGCTACTACCCGCCCAGCCAACTTGAGATGAGCGGTGCCCAACCAGATACTAACACCACGATGATGAGCACGGGGATACCGAACTTCACCCAGTAATAGAGCGTTTTGGGGAAATGCATGCCGTCACCCGTGTTCACTTCCTGCAGGAAACTCTTCCATCCCCAGCCGCGCTTGCTTACGCAGAAGAGCGTGAACACCAACGAACCAACGATGAGCAGGTTGTTCGACACCACGAAGTCTTCGATGGCTTGGATGTTGCCGATACCGGGAAGCTCGGCACCCGACCACACGTTGAAACCAAGCGCACAGGGCAACGAGAGTAGCGGGATAAGGATCGCATTGATCGCTACCGCTTTATTGCGGCTGAACTTCCACTGATCCATCCAGAAGCTCATGATGGCCTCGAAGACTGCAATGAGCGTCGAGATAGCCGCAAAACTCATGAACACGAAGAAGAGCGTGGCGAATAGGCCACCCATCCACATCTGCGAGAAGACCGCCGGAAGCGTAACAAATACCAGTCCAGGACCCGAATCAGGCGCAACGCCGAACGCGAAACAGGCCGGGAAGATGATGAAGCCCGTTGCCAGCGCAACGAAGGTATCGAGCCCCGCGATGCGCACCGCTTCGCCAGGAAGCGCATGCTTCTTGTTGATATAGCTGCCGAAGATCTCCATCGATCCAAGACCGATGGAAAGCGTGAAGAATGCCTGGCCAAGCGCTGCAAATACTGCATCAGAAAATGCACCTGGGCTTGCAAAGATCTTCGAGAAATCGGGATTGAGGTAGAACGCGATGCCCGCGCCTGCACCTTCCAAAGTGACCGAACGGATCACGAGCACCGCAATAAGAGCGAGCAAGCAGACCATCAGCACTTTCGTGACGCGCTCCACTCCCTTCTGCAGGCCGAGATGGCACACGAAAAGCGCTATTGCGCAGGCAAGGAACATCCAGAACACAAGTTCAGCGGGGTTGGCGAGCATGGTGCTGAAAAGCGTGTTCGTGGCCGCCGCATCCATGGTTGCTAGGTTAGCCGTTGCCATCTTCGGAATGTAAGAGAGCATCCAGCCAGCCACGGTGGTGTAGAACATCATGAGCAGGTATTGGCCAGCCAGCGCCACCCATTTGAAGTAGTGCCACTTCGTTTTCGATGGTTCAAGACGGTCGAACGCTTGCGCGACCGATCTTTGGCTTGCGCGACCGACCGCAAGCTCCATGACCAGGATCGGAATGCCAAGGATCGCGAGGAAGACCAGATAGAGCAGCACGAACGCCGCACCGCCGTATTCGCCCACCACGTAAGGAAAACGCCATACGTTACCCAGCCCGATCGCGCAACCTGCGCTGATCAGGATGAACCCTAGCCGTGATTTAAAGTGTTCGCGTGGCATCTAGTTCGCCCGCCGTTCCTTTCGGCGATTGCTTCGCTTTGCTTCTTTGTTGCTTTCAGTCGACCACGTTCATTCCCGATAGCGGTCGACAACTCTTTCATGGTAGGCGAAAACGACCTGCAGCTCGGGCGCGCGAACCATTCGATACCTGATAGTTGTTTTTTTGCCCGTTTGTCGGTATACTTCGTTACTGCTCGTGGTTGCGTGCGCGGCCTTGTCCGCAGGCGCTTCACCAGCACAAGCCAACGTGGCTCAGGTGGTAGAGCAACGCACTCGTAATGCGTAGGTCGCCGGTTCGAGTCCGGCCGTTGGCTCCATTAAAAGAGCAGGTCAGAGTGCGGAAATCGCTCTGACCTTTCTTTTTGATCCGATGGTCAAAACCACCGAAAACGGGATAAATAGGGATAAAACGGGATAGGTTTCTTACCGCTTGTTACCCTTCGCGTAGGGTTTGCTGCTTTATACCGCATTCAACGAAATTCACGATCAACGATCGATGCGCACGCTCAGTTCTGAATAGATAATCTCGTCGGAATTGCCTGTATAGAGAGAAAGCTCGCGCTCGAAGACATCGCTCGTTGGCGTGAACCCTTCACGCTCGAGCACGCGGCGCATCTTCTCGTAGATGCCGAAGAGCTCCATGGCGGGCTCCAGTTCGTCTTTGACCTCGGCGAAGTTCATGGCTCGCAAGTACTTGAAGTAGGTTCCCGCAGGCTTTTCAACCAGCCCTTTGCGCCGCTTATACGGTCGCACGCGCGTACACAGATGAAAGTCCTTCCAAGGCTCTCCCTTCAGGAACGCTTCGAGACCGACGCGATAATTACCCTGCAGTTCGCTCACATCACCTTGCTTCTGGCCGAGCCGCCACACATCGAGAATATGGCGAACAACGCGCTCAGCCTGTTCATCTACCTGCACGCCATCTTGAGCGGAATAGACCGTGCGCTTCGGCTTGCGGTCAGATGCGTGAGCGCTTTCGTCCTGAAGGACCGCCGTAGCCTTTTCTGTGGGCAAAGCGAGCTGCTCATCGATGAGGGCTGGCAAATTCGCCTCAGCAATCGAAACGAACGCATCGGATATATTGCTATCGAGGAAGTATTCCGTCTCACACGTCTCGAGCTTGAATTCGGCGGGGTCATGACGCCAATCGTTGCGCGCTCGCATCCGTGCCAGCGTATTCTCAAGGAGCGACTTTTGCATCAGGAGCGTTCGACGCTGCTCGACGATGGCACTGATTCGATCCTCCATCACGTTCTCCAGCGCTTCGGAGTCGGGTTCGCTCAAATAGCCCTTGATCTCTTGCAAGTTGCATCCCGCTTGTTGCAACGACGAAATGAGCAGGTAATCGCCGATCTGCAGCGGCGAATAGAGTTGGTAGCCGTTCTCCGCCTTTGCAACCGGCATCAAAAGCCCGATATCCTTGTAATGGCGCAACGTCTCTTTCGTAGTGCCGCAAAGGTGAGCGAATTCACCCGCTTTGAGCAGATCATCGGGCATAACAGCCTCCTTGTTCATAGGCGCTTCGCTCGCAGGCAAGATAGGTGCGGGCCCAGAATGCGTCCAAGTTCAGTTCCGCAAATGCCTTTTAACACGTTCAGGTTTAGTCCCTTGCGCACCTTTCAATCTTTGCTCGGAATCTTTTTCATAGCGAGCGCTTGACCGTGTGGTTACCCCACAGTTTACCATGAAGCTCGAAAGCATGACCGATTCGCAAATCAGGAGAACCGCCATGAGAGACGAATTAGCGCAATCCAACGAGCAAACAGCAAATTCTGCGGCTGAATCATCTGCTGTTCCAACCACCGAAGCCACGGCGCCAAGTATTGAGGTCGACGCCAATGGCCACCTGTTGCCCCACAACTGGAAGGGCACCATCGCGCTCATCTGGTCGGGGCAAGCCGCCTCCATCCTTGCGACTTGCGCAGCCACCTTCGCCGCGCTCTGGTACATCACCACCACCGAAAACTCGGCGCTCCTGCTTGCCGCAGCGGGAGTGGCAGCGCTCCTTCCCACCGCACTGCTCTCCCCTTTCGGCGGCGTTATTGCCGACCGGTTCAACCGCAAATACGTCATGATCGCCGCTGATGGCATCGCGGGCGCATTCTCGCTCGTGCTCGCCCTGCTCATGCTGGCCGGCCTGCTGTCTACCTGGCTGTTGTTGCTTCTGCTCACGGTGCGCTCGGCCGCTCAAGCGTTCCACGGAACCTCGCTGATGGCGCTCATGCCCGAGCTAGTTCCCGAACGCGATATGGTGCGCATCAACACGCTCGATCAGAGCCTGACGAGCGCTTCGGCTATTGTGGGACCCGTGCTCGGCATTGCGCTCTATACGATGCTCGGGTTCGTTGCGGTACTTGTGATGGATGCGATCTGCGCTGCGCTGGCCTGTGTGTGCCTCGCTTTCGCCAAGCTTCCCTATGCGCAGGGGCATGGCGTTTCTTCAGGAAGCGTTGCGAAGGACCTTGCGCATGGACTTTCGATCTTGAGGGGCGAACCAGGCATCAAGCCTCTTCTGCTACTGGTAGTTGTTGCGATGCTGCTCTTCTTGCCCCTGGGAACGCTCTCCCCGCTCATGACCTACAACTGGTTCGGCGGCGATGGCTACGCGGCCTCAGGCGTTGAAGCCGCAGCGGGCATCGGGCTTCTTATCGGATCGCTCTTCATGCTGGTGTGGGGTGGCGGCAAACGGCTCGTGCCTGTTCTGGTTGTTGCGGGCGCAGCCATAGGAGCAGGCTGCATTGCGGCAGGTCTTTTGCCACAGTCGGGCTTTTTCGCCTTCGTGGGCATCATCGCGCTCATCTTCGCGGCCACGGCGGTCTTCAACGCGCCCATCCTGCCGCTCATGCAGAAACGTATTCCGCAGGAGTCGTTTGGGCGCGCCATGGGCATCTTCGGATCTTTGACAGCTCTCGCATCGCCTGTTGGACTGTTCGTCGCGGGCCCTGCAGCTGATATGCTCGGTGTGAACTGCTGGTTCGTGGTGTGCGGGACGCTGCTCTGCGTTGCGATGGGACTTTCGCTGCTTTCGCGCTCTTTGCGTGCGCTCGATGATCAGGATGTGAACGACCCAGCAGACGCCCTAGAATCTGAAGCTTGCGAGTAGTCCCTCAACGTTCTCAATGTTTACCCACATTGGCTAACCATAGTCAACGCTTGCCCACCTCAGCAAACACTCGCCCCCTGTCTCCTGCGTTCTCGGCGACCTTATCGTCGCCTTCAATGTGTAACTTTTCAGCACTTCTGGCGCAGTTTATCCCGTTAACGGCACCGTAATCTTACTGCTGCCTTACAAACGTGAAGATTTAACGCGAATGTCCAGTGCGCTCACTCTTTCCAGTAGGATTGAACCTACGAATGAGCAATTTCATCTACGACATACAGCTCGGTTTCCTAGCATTTCCGCTGGTCGCACTCCTGCTGGCGGTACCTTATGCGCTCTATCAGTACCGCCGCTTCGGCGCTATCTCAATCTGGAAGACCTTCGTGGTCTTCACATTCATCCTGTACTGTTTGTGCGCAGTTTCGCTGATCGTGTTTCCGTTACCAGCGGACCACAGCGCAGTGGTTGAAAGCGCACGGACACCTCAGCTTCACCCCTTCCATGTGATCGAGCAGATCCGCGAAACCACCGATTTCAGTCTGAGCGATCGCAGCACGTGGGGGCCAGCACTGCGCTCACCCGTAGTATATGAGGCGATCTTCAATGTCATGCTCACGGTGCCACTAGGCGCTTATCTTTGTTACCTGTTCCGCTGCCGCTGGTGGATGGCACTTTTGATCGGTATGGCCACCACGCTCTTGTTCGAAACATCGCAGCTGACTGGTTTGTTCGGACTCTACGCGCACCCCTACCGCCTCTTCGACGTGGACGACCTGATCTTGAACACCGCTGGCACAATGCTGGGATTCTGGCTCATGATCCCCCTTGCCTGGGCGCTGCCGAGCATGGACGAGGTGAACGAGCAAGCCCGCGAACGCGGCAGTAGTCGCGTTTCGCTCACGCGGCGTGCTTTGGCGGCGGTGGTCGATCTGACCGTGCTGGCCGTGCTCTTCGTGCTTGCATGGATCGTACTTAGTCCGACCGATGCGCAAATCGCGAAGGCCCTTGCCGTGGATCCTTCGCGCGCTGGCGCGAAAACACTCGCTTTCCGCTTCATTGGCGGTTTGTTCGCTGACCCGATGAGTGCGCTCTTGCTCGCGCTCGGTATTGGCGCGGTGCTCTTCGCGGTGATCCCGATGGCTTCCAAAGGACGCACGATCGGGAAGGCGCTGGTGGGAATTCGCATCGTGAAAGCCAACGGGGGCGATGCTCCCGCCTGGGGCTTCTGGGTGCGCTACCTTGCTTCGGCGTTCTTCCAGCTGATTCCTGTTGCTTTGGTGCTCCTTGCCCCTGAAGAGATCGAAGGCGTGAGCAACAATACGCTCTTCCAGATCGTTGGGCTGGTCGTGGTGGTATGGGCGCTCACCATCGTTGCGCGCGTGATCGAGTCCTTCAGTGGATATCCGTATGTGTCCCTAAGCGAGGTTGTTTCGGGAACGCGCCTTGCGCCCGTGAAGTTGCAGGGGGCGGAGAGCAGAAGCCAAAAAAGCGCTGGCCAGAACGCAAGCGGGCGAACTGATCGAGGCAGTGGCGCATCCGTTGCTTCCCAAGACGAACAGTCGAACGATTGGCAGGATGACCAAGCAGGAAACCTCGAGGAAGAAGACCCGTTGGCTGAGCGCGTGCGCCAAGCGCGCGAGGCTTATGCGCAGGCGGGCATCTCGAGTTATGCCGCGGAAGCCCAAACGCGTGCGATCGACCCACGCCGAGCAGAGCCTGGCACACACGGTGCAGCGGCACAACCAGCACAAGCAAACCAGGCTTCCGACCAGGCGACCTCCGACAAGCAAGCAGCTCTCGACAGTTTATTGAGCGTGAACTACGACGAACAGCACCCTGTTGCAGGAGTTTCAGCGAACGATGCTCCCACCCGAGCTATACCCCAAAACCTTGGGGTCCAGCCGTCTGGCGCACCGGGCAATATGCCCCAATCAAACCCCACCCAACGCATTACCGATCCGAGCGTTCAACGAAAGATCCGCCGCGATTCTCGCCCCGATGCCGGCAGAACCCAAATATTCAAGAAGCGCTAATTCGCTGCTCGCTGCTCACTGTTCACTCGATGCGAGCAAATACTTTCGCCTTATAACCCCTCTTACCTAATTACCTTTGCAAAGGTAGAATGCAAGTTAAGAATCGCATAGCTGTTTACACATTGCGTGAACAAGGGGGAATCATGTCAGTCAAAGTGCCTTTGTCGGTTGGCGATAAGCAAACGTTCACCAAGACCATCGCCGAGTCGGATGTCTATCAATTTGCTGGGATCACGGGTGATTTCAGCCCATTTCACGTGAACGAAGAATACATGAAGGGCACGCAATATGGCACGCGCATCGCTCATGGTGTGCTGACCTTTGCCCTTTCAAGCACTGCGTCGACGCTCATCCATCAGCCTTATGACGATGAATGCCCCGTTGCTTCTTATGGCTATGACCACGTGCGCTTTACGGGTCCTGTCTATTTTGGCGACACGATCACCTGCAATTACGAGGTCATCTCAGTGGACGAAGAAACCGGCAAAACCGTCGCAAAAGTCGAGATCGTAAACCAGAACGGCGACACCGTCTGCGTCGCCGAACACATCCTTAAATTCTTGGAGTTTGCGAAGTAAGCATTGAAGCCATGCACTCTACGCCCCCTCTGCAGAGAGAGATGTAATGTGCATGGGGAATCATTCATACGAGAAGCAACTACACATCCGACGCAACAATGTGCGCAAGAGATGATTGCCAAACCGGCTAGTGAGCTCAATCCATGACTAATCGCGCTGCCGCACTAGAGTATTTCGTTTTTGATGCGATTTCTAGTGCGGCAATCCCAATAAAAGAGTATGCCAACTTTTACAACCTAGAGTGTCCTAAGAATAGTACTGGCGCAATCTCTCATATCACGCAGCATCTCCAAGACCATGACACCGTAACCGCCCAAACTTGCAATCGAGTCGCAGTTTGTATATGCCATGCTTGAGTTACTTCGTACTGCACAAAGCAGCATGATCGAGCGACTGCAAAGCAACGTTGAACATTTTGAAACTGTCCAACAAAACTGTAGAAAGTATTTTGAGCAAAACAATTTATTCAAGAAAAAGCGGGAGATTGTTTTCGTTTTAGCTCAGTACGATCTCTTCGGCATGGTCTCATCTCCTACGTGGAATTTGATCGCAAAGATCATCGAACTTGGTAAGCAAACAACAAGAAACCATCTGAAGAGGCTCAAAAATAAAGGTATCGTACAGATCGTTTCAAAGAAGCCTTTGGAATTCAAGCTCATCCCGGAAACTGAAGAGGCACTCGAGATTTGAAATTTCTTGTGAAAAAGCGCTAAGGACGCACGCTCCGTCTGGGATTCTTAGATTTCCAGACTGAGTTAAAGATGATTGCGACTTTTTAGCATGTACGCCATGCCTTATAAAGCAACTTTTTTAAATGCGAAAAAGCACTGCGGTTTCTGATACGGCCTTTTTCGCTTTATATTCTCCTTAGGTTCTTGGGTAAACGTACAAGAACATTCCATCTGCTTTTTCTCTATACTTTCCACAAAATCCTCTATTCTTAAGCGCTTCAATGAGTTGTTGATTTTGAGGCGTAAATCTTATGCTCATATGCTTTCCGTTGAGAAGCATGCAGAAGTCATCCATCTCTGCTATATCAAATAGCTCAGACACATCTGAACGTTTATATACTGATGAATTCAGACCTGTCAACTGAGACTCGACAATACATGCAAGTTGGTCTTTAGTCCAAGAATAGGCTTTGATTAAATCATCCAAACATGGTCTATTTAAAGACAAGTTGCGTAATGTGTCGTTTACAACGTAGTCACACAACAGTCCAAGTATAGCTTTTTTAGATTTCTCGCCCAACAAATCATATATATTCGTCAACTCTTGAATTTCATTGGGGTCACAATAAAATCTGATTATTTTTTCATTAACACTATCCCTATATTGAGTATTTGCAGCTATATAACCAGTAAATCCTTTTAGAAGTTTAATCTGATTGTTGAAATTAATGCTCTTATTCTTAAGTAATTCCAATGCTTCATCTTCGCTAAACAGGGCATTATCTTTACCATCAACCACAATTCTTAAATATCCTTTCGGATATTTCAAAGCAAAAGCCACGACAACATCAAGATTACCTTCAGGACAATAATTCTCGCGCAATTTAACGAGATTTTTTTGCGTAGGGGTAATAACGCCACTGTTAATCAGACACTTAACACGGTTAATGGGTATTCCGACAAATGAAAAATCATTATAAATTCTTCCCATGCCAGATATGATTTTACAGACTTTTCCATTATCCAATGTTAGACATCTAACAACTGCAGAAATAAACGGCTTGTCTCCAACAATTTGTCTCATTTTTTTATAACCGAAATCTGCTGGAATATCGTGCTCGTTAATATAATTGGCAAGCACATCATCAATCTCATCATTGTCATTAAGATTGAAATATCTAAAAATATTTTCAGCAGCGTTTTCTATCAAATCTTCGTCAAAAAGCATGGTTATGATGTTAGGGTTGTCGAGGCTGCTAATTCTATTTACCGCCGGCCCCGAAAGATGCATAATTATTTTTCTTGCAATTTCTGGTGATAATCCAGGAAGATTAAGCATCCACACAACTGGCTTATCTTCTTGAAAAGTTAAAGTTTTTTCTTCTGCCATGCTTTCAGCCAAAGATCCTATAAAAATATCTGAATTTGACTCAATGCGTTTCACGACGGGCGATTCTAGGCTAAGCGCAAGATACGCTATTAATTCTTGCATAGATACATCCTCAGAGATATCCCCACAAAAAACAAGCAACTTCTTGACTAGACACAAATTAGGAATATATAAATTCTCTTCATAAACCTTTTTAACTAAATCTGGATCGCTGGCGGCAATATTAATATCAGAAAACTGATAGGGAATACGGCAGAACATAGATTTCTCATAAGCTTTTAACGACGAATCTAAGCAAAGAAAATCTGGATCTCCAGAAGCAAAATGGAGCACTGCATTGTATATTCGGTTTGAAAAAATGAATGAGTCAGGAGCTGTGAATACTATTTTTTGACAAACTAATCTAAGTTTTGTCACTCCAAAGCTCTTGTTGCTGATAACGTCGGCGAAAGAATAATGCAAAAAGTCATCAATATATAAAAATATGTCACTATTAAAAGTCTTAGAGCATATATATTCAACCAAGAAAGAGTGGTCTTCTTCTGAATTAATTCCTTGGAATACGCATTCTATTTCTCTAGTTCTCTTTTCTGCTATAAGATATGAAAGAAGTGAAAAGTTTCTTGAACCGCGCTTTGCAAGGTCAACATGAGTTATTCTTGCTAAAAACAGTTTTGGATTGACTATTTCTTGAGCTGGGTCGCATTCTCTGTTTTGTATAAGAGCTGCAAGATATTCACGATCTTCGAACGACATTCCGCCTTTGCGATATTTACTAATATATCGATAGCGAGAATTGTCTATATATCCCCCCGTAATTAAAAACCGGATTAAGTCAAAATTCGGTGATTTGTATGCCTCGCTATAACTTTCAACCCAGTCTTCTCCAATCTTAGCCGCTTTAAAACCAGACTCAAAAGGAAGCTGATAAAACTTCTCAACATTATTTGAAGTCTGCAATAGGGCTGATAGTTCCTGTATTTGCGCTTGAGCAACTTTGTCCTCTAAATTACTTTTCTGGTTTTCTAGATTTTCAATCTTGGCTACTATCTTTGCCTTCGAAAGCTCCTTGTCTTTTTTATAATTTGGATCCTCGATATTTTCCAAATGCTCCCCAAGAATACTTGCAAGGGCCTCATTGCTTTTAAATTGATCCTTGAATGCTTCCAGTGTGTCAGTACTTTCTATAGCTACACCTTCTTGCGAAAATCTATCCTGAAGCTCGTTATAGCTTGGCAGCATATAGAGCAAATCGATATTCTCATCAGATACTTGCATGAGATTATTAAGCGTTTCTATTTCTGCATTGATTCTTTCTAATTTGGCATTTAAATCTTGATTCAAAAAACTTGCATACTCATCACGCATATCAAGCAGTATGTCGATAATACTGTTTCTTGAATACATCTTTTCAAAATCTTGTGGAAAAGCAACCTTATAAGCTGCTAACGAGACAATTTTTACATCATCTAAACGTGTCACTTCGCCTTTATAGCCAAGCATGCACCTCTTTAGCTGATTTGCTTCGTTAGCTATTTCAAACAACGCTCTCGGATCATAAATAAACAATGAAAGCTGATAAAGAAAGGTTTCGTCGGGGAAAATACCAAAGCCTCCCAATGCTTTGCTCAACTCACTAAAGGAACTTTCCGTATCTACAAACGGAATAACAGGAATTATCAGATCAAAGAATTTCGTACGCTCGGAAGCATCATTAAACAAACTATCCCGTATAAGATAGAAAAACTTTACCGGCTTATCCCTTCCCTCTTTAGAGCTGTTTACTAGTGTGTTTATGGCTCTCAGATGCTCAAAGATGCCTATTGAATCAAAACGGTCAAGATCCTCAAACACAACAACATCGATATTGGAATTTAAAAGCACATAGACAACATCATCCGCATACTCCTCTAGCGGAGAACTACGAGACTCTTCAAAAAGCTCAATTTCAGTATTAAACACCTTAAGTTTATGTAATACTCGACTAAAAGATTTTGTTTTCAATTGATTTGAGACAAAAAAATAAAGACCAGTTATAACAACAATAAAAGCAATCGTTGCTAATCCCCAAGCTAAAAAATCTGAAGTTAAGAAACTTGCAATAGAATCAACCTGTGCTGCTCCAGCATTTTGCAAATCCAGGCGCAAAAACATAAAGTACACCAAAAACAGAAAAGACAATATGAAGGCTACTGTAAAAACAGCCTTGGTATGCACCTGACGTTTGTCTTCTGGGACTGTTCTTTTAAATCTAGACTGCGGTATGTCTTTTGAATTCACTTGAAAAATCAACTGATTCAACAGCGCTGCTTCAGCATTAAAAATGATATCTTCTTCTGTTGGTGAGAATGTTAGATTTGTTTTATTTACGCTTGCCGTATTCGCGACACCTGAGTTCTCTATATTTGATTCATTATTGCTATACGATTTATTGTTTATCGACTCAGTATTATTCGTTGCAAAACCCTTATTTGCCCTTTTTGATTCTGACTGAAAATGAGCTAAGGAAATATCAACCCACTTCAAATCTTTGTTCTCTTTTTTTGCGGTCTCTATAACGCTGCTTTTACCAGCGCCGTATCCACCAGTTATTGCAATATTCCGAACATCGTTGTTATTAAGCGCTTGAGTGATAGCAGGCTCATAAAGCGCATATTCTTCTGGGTTTAGTATTGTTGGTGTAAGAATGTAGAAATCTGCATTTTGTTCTACCTCTTCAGCGGTCTCTTCTTGATGTTCTACTTGATCGATAGCATAGTCTGCCTGATCAGCAGAACATTCCTTTTTGCCGCTATTCGCTGCTTTTTCGTTTTCAGACATGCTAGCTCCAATTACACATTTAATTCTTTTTCTATTAACCACATTCACTCAACACTTTATATTTCGTTTTTAGTGACTTTAAAGACCAATTGTTATAACCAACGTAGCCATCACTTTCCAAACGCCCCAAAATAATTCCCGGATCTCTATTTATTTGCTTCGCAAATTTTCTTATTGCTCTTTCGCTGAAATCACTCCATTTAACAAAAATCTCATACATATCTGGATCAATCAGTTTATCCTGCGCATATCGATCAGCCAAATCTTCACATTTCCCTTTTTGCCCTTCGACCGAGATACCATAATCGCCGTTCATAATGTGACCAATTTCATGCATTAAAGTAAACCAAAAAGTATCAGCATATCTGCGTCTATCGTTGACCATTAACAAAATTCTAGATCCGATCTTTTTGGTAGCGCCATTGATTTTAGAACCCTTTAGATTAGGCAAGATTTGAAGAATCACCCCTGCGTTTTTGAACGATTCTGTAACTATTGGCAAAAAAATTTCATGTTCTTGAGTAAGGTTAAGAGCTTTTTCCACCGCATCTTCAAACTTTACTTTATTGAACTTTGGAGCCTTTGTTTGGAGCGCCATATTGGTTGCAATTTGAACCATTGCATTCGCTTTGATAATATTTGCTCGATCCATGCTGGTTGTGTTGCCTCTAAAATTGACAGCAAAATCTCTCCCTTGAAGAACTTGGAGATTTGCAACTCCCAAAAACTTTCTGAGCTCTTTTACTTGCAATTCAAGCTGTCGAGGCAAATGGGGTAAATTGAAATGCTGTTCAAAATAATCGTAGCCTAACAATCTGAGGATTGTTTTGTCTTTCTCAAGCTCCTCAACTGCTTCGATTTCAGCTAGTGCTGCATCATACGCATTTTGCAAATTTAGCCAGTAATTTACGCTGGTTCCCAGCATATTAGAGAGCTTCATTGCCATGTCTGTTGAAAGTCGTTGTTCTCCTCTAATAATTAGGCTTATGTTTTTTGGAGTAGTATCGAGTCTTTTTGCAAAATCCTCTTGCGTTATCCCTAAATTTTCAACAATTTCCTTTATATAGTAACCAGGGTGAAAGGCAATTTTGTCGTTGTACTCTACGTAATTAGTCATAGTGCTTGCTCACCTTTACTATTTTTACGATTTTTACTTTTCTCGATATTTTATCTATGTCACATGGGTCAAAAGGTTTTTCGAATTCATCTAATGGTTGCAAGATAACTCTCCATGCATCTGCGCGAGTTTTTACATCTATAGCGAAATACCCATCTAAGTTTTTGTGTTTTCCTTTATTCTTGAGCTTGTGAAAGCGAAATGTCCTCATAGCAATTATGTCGTGAATTGTTTCAGACTGCTCAATCGCATTAATTCTTGATAAAAGACTAGTCGCTAAATCTTTATTACCTCCAAAGACCTTGACAGCGCTTTTCGTGCTTCTACATTGATTCTCAAGACTTACCGAGGAAAACACTAGTTTCAAAATTGTTCACCCCCCCCTCCTTTTTTAAACGTATATTAAATTACCTAATAGGTAATTTAATATACCACTATTTTGAATTAAATAAATGTAGTAATAGGTAATTTTTATAACAGTTCCTGCAGAATAGCTATAAGGATATAACTAGTTATAAATCTAACCAGCAAGCTTATTGTTTAGATTTTGCACATTTAAATAAGATTTTTAGTAGTAAGCGAATTCATGACGTATGTTAGAGAGGTTGCGACGGTAAGACGTACTAACGATAAAAGCGGTTACCAAACCGTCCGATGAATCAATGAATTGAATAAAGAAAAGGTTCTCCCGTTCTTTGCTTGGGCTAGATCGAAGGGAACAGAAGATCCCTCCTTGACAGATGGCGCCAACCCCCGCACCTATGCGATAACCGCCTTAGTAGAACCATTTCTAAAATCAAATCTCCGGAATGCTTGGGTGCAGCTTATCCTTCTCGCTCAAGATGACCTTGTTGGGGTTGAACTCAGCGTCGCCTTCGAGCGCTGGCCACTCGATCCCGATGGCGGGGTCGTTCCACATGAGGTCGCCTTCATCGTTGGGATGGTAGACATCATCGCATTTGTAGCAAAACTCGGCAGTATCGGATAAAACAAGGAAGCCGTGCGTGAACCCACGAGGAATGAAGAACTGGCGCTTGTTCTCAGCAGAAAGCACCACTCCCTCCCACTTGCCATACGTCGGGCTACCTTTGCGCAGATCAACCGCAACATCGAAGACCTTGCCTGAAACAACACGCACGAGCTTCGCCTGCGGGTGCTCGATCTGATAATGCAACCCGCGCAGCACGCCGCGCGTCGAAGACGATTGATTGTCTTGTACGAACTCACAGTCAATCCCACCGGCAATAAAATCAGGGCGCTTATACGTCTCCATGAAGTAGCCGCGATCGTCGCCATAGGCTTTTACGTCGACGATCTTCACGCCTTCGATAGAAGTCTCCGTGAACGTAAAATTCCCAGAAATAGCCTAATCAGACATGCTCGTTCCTTTCAATGCGCCCAGTCAAACAAAAAATCTAATACCTACCACTAGCTGCCAATGAATTCGCCATAAGGAAAATTGACCATAATCGCCAAAACCGAAGCGCCTGATCGCCTAGTAGTTAGCTATTGACCGAGCTTGGCATACTTTTCTTCGGTGGCACTCTTCGTGCCTTCCCACCAATCTCGATTCTGGTCGTACCAAGCGATAGTCTCGCGCAAGCCAGACTCGAAATCGGTACGTTCGGGCTGCCAACCAAGTTCACGCTTGAGTTTAGTGGCATCGATCGCGTATCTGCGATCGTGCCCGGGTCGATCCCCCACCCATTCGAAATCGTTAACATCGCGCCCCATCGCAACAAGAATCATGCGCAACACATCGATGTTGCTCCGCTCGCAATCAGCCCCAATCAGATAGGTCTCACCCAGCCGCCCACGCGTAAGAATCTCCCAAACTGCACGCGAATGATCATCGACATGAATCCAATCGCGCACATTAAGCCCGTCTCCATAGAGCTGAGGACGCTTGCCTGAAAGAATTCTCGTGATTTGGCGCGGAATGAACTTCTCAACATGTTGGCGCGGTCCATAATTGTTCGAACAATTTGAGATGGTGACTGGTAACCCATATGTTCGACACCATGCTCGCACGAGCAGATCAGATGCTGCTTTCGTCGCTGAATAAGGACTGCTCGGTCGATACGGGCTCCCTTCAGTGAATCTATCTGGATACAGTTGGCCGCTTATCACACAACCTTCCAAGCTGCCGGACAGAACACCAGTACTATTGTCATCAGATATTTGAGAGGCTTTCTCCAAATGCATTGCTTGCTGTGCCATATGGTTGAAAAAGGGCAAATCCCCGTATACCTCATCAGTTGAAACGTGATGAAAGCGCACGCCATGCTTGCGCACTGCTTCCAAAAGCATGAAGGTGCCCTCTATGTTGGAACGAAGAAAAGGAAGTGGGTCGACTATCGAATTATCGTTGTGAGACTCTGCTGCAAAATGAACGATCGTGTCGACTTCGCCAACTAGTCTATCAACAAGCTGCGCATCGCAAATATCGCCCTGAACGAATGTCAAACGTTCCTCGAGAAGTCCCGCTAGGTTCGCACGATTTCCCGCATAAGTGAGCTTATCAAATACGATCACCCGAACATCAGGCTGATTCGCCATCACCCAACGGACAAAATTCGACCCCATGAAACCAGCACCACCTGTAACGAGAAGACGCTGAAAATACTGCTTTTGTTCGATGCTCTTGATCAACCTGCCCCTATGTCCATCGCGATCGAGCCTTTTACCACTCAGCATACCCGAAGAGACGTGCTCAAAGAAACGCGTGTTACAACAATAGCATTCGCTGGTTTAGGTTAATCTAAAAAAGACCTGTTGCTCTCGTCTATTTCTTTTGCTCCTTTTCGCTTTTGATAAGCCAAGAGCACTGTAAGCGCAATGATCGCAAGCCAAGGAAATAGAGCACCTATCTGGTCACGATAGGTCATAAGCCCAGCATGCATGATCGAATGATCCGAAAGAACGGCATACCAGAGATAAGGGACGAAGCTAATCAAGAGCAATGCGACAGAAGCCAGCAAAAGAGTTTTAAGCTTATCGTCTTTAGTGCGAAAATAGCGTATTACCGAACTCAAGATACATACAAGAGCACCTATAAGAGAAGCAAACAAAACTGCTCGCATAAAACCAAGCGGTCTTAAATTCGCGGCTATCGCTTGCAAAGGACCTCTTTCGATGCCTTCTCGCTCAATGCCGCCTGTTAGAATAAATGCTTGATTAAAGGCCTGACCAAAGACATCTTCCCCTGTCACAAGTGCTGTTGCAGCCCATTTAAAAACCCAAAGAGCGGCATACCCAAAGCACCACCCAAGCCCTATAGCAGCAAACAGGCCGATAACGCGACGAAGCGTCAGCCTCTCTCTAATACAGCAAAAATATATACAAGCCGGGATACAAAAAGACAGAATTGGATTATCGAGAAAATCGAAGAAAACCGTGAGCGCCCCTGTTGCTCCGAAAGTCAAGAACAAAACGAAAGACTCTGACCAAACACCTGAAGATACACGATTGAACGATCTTTGAGAAAGAGAAATAGCTACTAAAGAGGCGACGAGAGAAATTGCAAATGACGAAAAGAAGGGAAGCGTTTCTGCAGCTTGAGCCGCTCCTAAAATACAAAGACTGCCCGTAAGAATAAGGCTGAGAATACCCCCCCCCCATGCGCATTCGCATCGTCAGGCGAGCAACAACTGCCACGAGCAGCACGAAAAACGTGGTCTGACATATCAGTCTGATCTGCTTGATGTCAAAAAAGACAAGCAACGGTCGCAGAAAGGTCACATATCCATGCCAATAGCGCTGATAAGCTGCGTTGCTTTCTCCCGCTATGGCATGCATGAGGCCATCATCGGGGTCTGACCCTTGATAAAGCCTAGAAGATACCGCATCAAGAAAAGGATTGTCTACAGATTGCACTGCGATGTTGAGCATGTGATAGGTGGTGTAATTGTCATAATGAGCACCACTAGTAAGCGCTGCATTCTGCATCCATAAAACACCTTCTTGCTTGAGTATAGCGCGAGATTGATTTGCTTTCGTAGTCAGCTGAGTTGACGGAATGGCATAGGCTGCAGCCATAAGCAGCCAGAATAAAATACCAACCATGATCGTCGACAGCGCAACAATCAATACGCGTTTCCCTACAACGCATTTATTGGTTAGCATGATGTTCTCTTTATCTCTCGGACCCAAGTCTGATACTCAATTAGTCGTCATACTCGAAAAAATACAGCCGACTTTTCATCTCTTCATAAGAACGCTGCTTAATGACAAGATTAGGACTCTTGCCAAACACCAAACAATTATCAGGAATAACTTCGTCGCGAATAAAAGCCTGCGCAGATACTTCGATGTTATTACCCAGATGGGAATCTCCAACAACCATACATCCTGCATGCAAGCAGACGTTTTCACCAATGGTTGGGTAACAGCCTTTATTCCCTCCGACCGTTACGTTTTGCCCTAAGAACAATCGATCGGAGTATTTTGCTCTTCCCAAAACGGTTCCTACAGGATGCTCCATGAAGAAGACGTTTGGAAGCTCGACCTCATAGAAGATGTCGAATCCATGCAGGGCTTTGTTGAGGGCATACACGCGATCAGCCGTTTCTCGGTCTCCCGCCTCAAAAGCTACCCGCGCCAGATAGCAAAGCGAGATCGCATACTGACCCGTATGATGTACATCAATCGTACCTTTTTTGAAATACTTATTGGTATTCCTGCTAAAACAATATAGCGCTCGCTTGTAAGCTGCCTCCAGATAATCAGATATGTCTGCACCACCAAAAAAGGCAAGTTGGTTCGTAAGATAATCTTCAATCTGATTCTTTTTGGGCAGGCTCTTGCTTTGTACTTCATTTTTCTGGGTTAACTCTTCAGCGCGCACTCTTACCGCATGCATGCCTTGATCGTTATCGAACAAATAAGCAGCTATGACCTCCATCAGCTTAAGGTCGTCAGGGCGGTCAAGATCCAATACTCCCGTATCGGTCATGATCACGTATTCGCAACCTTCGATCGATAGAGGTGTATCACTTTGCATGAATTCACGCGAATAAGCATAGATCGACGCATTCATGTCAAAAACCTCAGGTGCTTGCTGCCGTGCGATGAAGTCTGACTCAAGCACTTTCTTGCAAACTCCGTCTTGCTCAATGACCATATTGAACCAAGGATTTCTCCTAGCTGGTACCACCGTGAAGATGACGGGGACCATAGATGAACATCTTTTCTCAACCACGCGTTCCAGATCATCCAATGTTCTCAGTGGAGAAGTATTATCGAGATCGATCACCGCATCATAGTGCTTTCCTGTTCGAGATTCCGCCTCTTGAAAGGCATAACGAATCGCATCGATCTTCGCGACCTTATCTCCTGCAAGTTCCTCAGGACGCCCGACGTTCAGGTGGTCAATCCCTGATGCCTCGACGAGCTCCATAAGCTCGTCGCTATCGGTGCTCAACACCACATCTATATCATCATCAGGATGCGCCTCTTTATACAGATCAATCACCGCAAGCGTATAATACGCAAGAGGCAGACCTGCAAGATCGCCAGCATTCTTTCCCTTTATCCCTTTTGATCCAGCGCGGGCACAAAGCGTAAACAGCAGGTTCATCTATTCGCATCCTTTCGCGAGAATAAGCGTATTGAGCGCGTGCTCGATGTCGTTCGTGTTCTCTCTCTTTCCTTGAATCATGTCAAGAAAAGCTTCGAGTTCTCGAGCCTGCGTGTCATCGCGCTCTTCAGTAAGAATGATTTGCTCGCCTGACTTCAAAAACGATATTGTGTCGGTGAGCAAGTCGCATTCGACTGTATCTTCTTTAGTGAATATCTCAATCTTTCGTATAGGAACTCTACCGAAATAGTCCAAGTGAATCTCTGCCGTCTTGTCCCCATAGTCTGCAATATATAACGCAACATCATCAGAATCGATCTCAAGGCCCGATCGTTTCTCAATGATCGAATATGCTCGCTCAGGGAAGCCGATCAGATATTGGAGATAATCCCATTCATGAATCAGATCTATCGAAACACCCCCGCCCATATCTTTATGTGCACTATAGGTCTTTCGATAGTCAACCCCTGGTCTCCAGTCAGGCAAATAACTTGAACTGATCGAACGCAAAGAAAACGCCTCTGAAAAATCAAAATGTTCTTTCAACCATGATATGGTCGGCTTGTAATGCATGGGTGCAGCAACATAGAACACCTTTTTTTCTCGATCAAGAAAACCGAGCTCATAATCAGTTCTATCAAACACTGGCTTCTCGATAAAGAATGCATCTGAAAGGTCGATCAGATCGACCAGCGTCTCATAATGCGCTGCTGTAGGATTGGTAATAAAGACAGCATCATACGCTCCAGGAAATTGATCCTTGCTGGTGTAAACCCCACGAATCCCCTCAGGAACATCGGCAGAACAAGTCCTCAACAGGTCGATTGAACAGCTTAACCCACGCTTTACACAGATCTTGCGCAGGTTTCGCGCATGACGTTGTCCCATGGATCCATATCCAACAATCAGGAACTCCAAGGCTATGCCCCAATCTCAGATACGATATCGAGAATCTTTTTATCCTGTTCAAACGAGTAGCGCGCTTGCTTTCCTTCATTAATCACAGCAAAGAATTCCTCTATCTCATTCGCATAAGCGTCCTCGACAACAAACGCAGCATAATCTGACAGCTGCTCTGCCGAACTACTTCCATACAAGTCAATCGGCATCAGCTCTTTTTTGTCTAGATCGAAGCTCATGAAACCAGTTGGACTACCATCCCAAACAATATGACCGCCTTCTCCAAAGCATTCAAAATTGCGGACAGCTTTCCTGCTCACCACATCAACTGTTAGCGTTCCCGTGATTCCGCTTTCATGCTCGAGCAAAATCGAAAAAGTGTCGTCATAATCGATGTCGAGCATACTTGAACGATGATGCAGTGAACGTTGAGAAACGATCTTACCAAAAGCGGCGACAAGCCACGGAAGCTCTACTGCAAGTATCTCTCTACAAGCATTTGTCTCTGGATGAGCCAGAAACATGTCTCTATAGTCTTCCCATGGATGCCAATCTGGTAAGTACTGTCCAATGTGATAGCAATAAGCACCTATCTCATGTCTGCTTGCCGCCTCTCTGATGTAGGCGGCTTCTGGACGGTACATTCCTGTCGAAGATAAGAAAAGAACCTTCTCTTGTTGCTCCGCGAGCTCAATATTCTCTTCATAGAGTGTATCAACAAGATTGATCTCGGAAAACACATGGAGCGCGTTCTTTAAACAAGTATTGATTATCTTCCCATGAGAGGCAGGTCCTGTGCAGACAAAAACAGCATCAATGTCTTGAGATGCCAGTAAACCCTCCATATCATCCGAAGTAAAAATGCTATATTCTTGCGCAGCTTGGCTTCGCTTCTTTTCATCAAGATCGATACCAACTATATCTTCTGAAGAAACATCGAAACGGCTCTTCAGCAGTCGTATCCTTCGTTGCCCCATCGATCCAAGTCCGACAACTGCTATCCTCATCTTATTCTCCATTAGGTTGCCTTCGCCTTGCGATCGAGCGATTAAAATACCCGCATATCATCATCACGGTCTTTGATCTTCTTTGCGGGAACACCGGCCATGACCACATTCTCTGGAACATCATTCAGAACGATTCCACCCATACCAATGACTGAATAGTTTCCAATCTTGATGCCCTGCTTGGTCGCGCAATGCAACCCAAGAAATACTTCGTCACCAAAAATGTTGTCCCCACCGATGTTTGAAGTCGCCCCCACATGGCAATAATTGCCAATCGTGCTGCCATGTCCAACAGCTGCATAATCACCAACCATGACACCATCACCAACAACTGATAGAGGTTCGACAAGAGCACCATCGAGCGCAACAAACCCTTCTCCGAGCGTTGCGCTTTGCGAAACGCGAGCGGTTGGCGCAATGACCTTACCAAACCCATATCCCGCTGCACGTATCTCCTCAAATCGAAGCTTTCTATCACGCGGTTCACCGAGAGCAATGACAAACTCAACCTGATCAGGAGAAAAAAGCTCTTTCACGGTGCCAAAATGCAGGTTTCGAGCACCATAGATCTCTTCATCTTCTGGCTTCCAATTATCAACAAAGAAGATCTCGTCCCAGAGATGCTCCTCTTCATTTTGCCATTGGGCTATTTCGATGATCTGGATCCCTGTACCTCCGGCACCCCATATAGCCAATTTCTTCATATATGATCCTCTCTTTTGGCTTAATCAAATGAAATATCATAGAATTTCTTCTGGAGCTTTATCGGCCGAGATAACGCGCTTGAGATGGCTGCGACAGTTTTCTTCGCCGCTCCTGCGCCTCCGAAGGGATTATCCATATCCTTGATGGTTTGACGGAATTCATCTGAGCATGCGTGCATGAGCGCGTCGTGAATATCGCTCTCACGAGCAGCGCAGTCAATCACGTTCGCTCCTCGAATTCTTCCTTGTTGCCTGATGCCAATGTTTACGGTAGGGACTTTGAAGAGCACTGTTTCAGTTATGCCGCTCGAAGAGTTCCCGACCACCGCATCAGCATAGGCCAATGCAGACAAGTACCTTTTTGATCCAAGCGAGTCAAAAAGAAAGAAATTGTTATGCTTAACGGCATATTGCTCAAGAACCTCATTGATTCCTCGTCCGCCCGCATCTGCATTTGCTTTTGTCGCAATGAACGTGAGATTCGAAAACTTTTCAAGTGCCGCCAAAAGCTCATTAATATCTTCTTGAACCTCACCGTCTGCAAGCGTGACTGGATGATAGGTCATTACTGCATAATGGTCAGGAACATCAATTTCTAAACTCGCAAAAAGTTCTTTTTTTGAAAGAATATCCCGAACATCTTTATTATCAGCGCTCGCATTACCGATCGTGAACACTCTTGATGGATCCTCTCCCAATTGGATGACCCGTTTTCTATAAGGTTCGGTCGCAGTGAAATGAAGATAGCTCATTTTGGTTATGCAGTGACGTATTGCCTCATCTATAGCGCCTTCGGTTGTCTCTCCCCCATAAAGGTGAAAGATCGGGATGCGCTCATTAAAAGCTGCGCATGCGATTGCAAGCATCTCATAGCGATCCCCTAAAACAAGAAGACCATCTGGCCTTCGATTCGCAAAGTAATCAGCAAAACCCGAAATCGCAAGCGCCATGGTTTTAGAAACGCCACAAGCATTATCTGAATCCACCAAAATGGGAATCTGATAGTCAATGGCAAATCCGTCTTCTTCTATCTCTTGATAGGTTTCACCATAAGCCTGGGAAAGATGAGCACCTGTTGCGATGATCCTAACCTCAAACCCGTTGTCACGCAATTCTTGAATGAATGGACGCAGATTTCCATATTCTGCTCGTGTTGCCGTTGGCACTGCTATGATGCTCATAAAATGATCATCTCATCTTGCTCGAAATCTTTGATTGCACGCGTACCTAAGACCTCGTGCCATCGCATCGCAGAGATACCTGTACCTGGTCGTTTCACCGTGATGTTGTCTTCTGAGAATAGATCGCCTGCTTTGATGTCTCGCTTTGCCACTATGCTTTTTCTTGCGATCGCTCTATTCTTTTGCTCTGCGTCTCCAGGTGTCTTTTCTGCGCAACCAAGAGCTCTTTCAATATTGCGAATCTTTTCAACCATAAGGGCAAACTCATCGGGTTCAAGACTTGCCTTATGATCAGGACCATCCATTGTTTTGTCCAAAGTTAGATGCTTCTCAATCACTCGCGCACCCATTGCTACTGCGGCAACAGGAACTTCGATTCCTTCAGTATGATCAGAATAGCCAAAAGATAGACCAAAATGCTCACCCATTGCAGGCATCGCTCGGAGATTGATCTGGTCTTTTGGTGCAGGATACTCTGTGGTGCAATGCAGGATAGTGATCTCACCACAGCCATTCTCTCTCAAAACCGCAATCGCATCCTCAACCTCTTCGAGCGTGCACATGCCTGTTGAGAGAATAACAGGAAGATGAGAGGATCCGATTATCTCCAAAAGCGGCCGATTCGTTATTTCCCCTGATGCAACCTTGCAAAACCTAAGGTCGAGGTTTTGCAGAGAAAAATATGCCGCATCTTTATCGAAAAAGGTCGTAGCGAATTCAATCCCCACTTCGTCGCAGTAATCTTTGATGTCTATGTAAGCAGCAAAAGGGAGCTCAAGCTGCTCTATCATCGCCAGCTGCTGATCAGAGCCCGTACTGTCTTTTTGATAATCAGCAGTATTGGCATATTTGGTGATCGAAGCTGAAGCATTTCCTGTTTGAAATTTCACTACATCAGCACCTGCAGCTTTTGCGGCATCAACCAAGCGCATAGCAAGGTCGAGATCTCCGTTGTGATTAATTCCCGCTTCTGCAATTATCTTCACGCTGTCGTCATTTCGGTTGATATCGCTCGTTTCCATGAAACGTTACTCCTCGTTAAGAACCATCGACATTCGTTCTAATTCATCAGGCTGACCCATATCAAGCCATGATCCTTCACTCACTGGAAACACACCAACTTTCATTCCTGCCTTTTGAGCGCGCAGGGCAACATCAGGAAACCCGATTACTTCATTTTCCCCAATAAGAGACAGGACACTCGGTTCCACCAGATAGCAGCCTGTGTTCACCAGCGAAGAGATAGTTGGCTTTTCAGTCATCTTCTTTATTTCGCCACCTTCAGCGATTTCAATAGTTCCATATGGAATGGTGTAATGCTTCAAAGAACACACAATTGTTATGGCGTTCCCTGTTTTCTTGTGCTCTTCATAGATGCTCTGCAGGTCTGCATCTACTAGCACATCACAATTCGTAAAGAAGAAGGTGTCGTCGATCTGGCCTTCAACAAGCTTCAATCCTCCTCCTGTACCGAGGAATTCCTCTTCTTCAATATATGAAACCTCATAATCGCGCTCAAGATCATCAAAGTACGCTTTGACCATTCCTTTTTTATAATTCAAAATCAAGAAGAAGTCTTGGCATCCGCCATCGTTGAAGCGGTCAATGATATGCTCTGCGATAGGTTTTTCATTGACGGGCACAAGAGGCTTAGGCAGAACTGCAGTGATGGGCATAAGCCGCGACCCAATCCCTCCCGCCATCATAACAACTGGCAACGGCTTTTCTAACGCACGGCGTTTCCTTCGAGTAGTCTCTTCTCGAACCACTAAACCAACTGGCCTTTGCTCGCTATCGACCACAGGAAGTGCTGTTAGTGAATACGTGTCAAAAAGCTGTTTTGCTTTTGTTTCATCGCCCTGCTTCACCATCAAAGGATCATAATTAGCAGCATCCTTGACAAAGCCTTTCGAGGTACCATGGGACAAAATATATCGGCGAACATCGCCGTCGGCCAAAGCCGCAACAAGCTTACCTACATCATCTACTACAAATACGCAGCGTTTTCCTGTTTCATCAATACGCTTGAGCGCATCAGCAATGGTGTCGTTCTCTCCAACCAAATATTCACTGATCATAATTTGCCCGAGTTCCATTAAGCGATCGCCTCTTCGATGGCCGCAACTACTCGATCAATGTCTTCCTTTTCCAAGTTGGTACTGCAAGGAAGGTTTACCACTTTAGAACGATATTTGGGTGCTTCTGTTATTTGATACGTTATCGCGCCTTCATAGGGTGCCTGTTCATGAATGAGCCCCCAAATCGGACGCGTCTGAATATCCTGAGTCTGCAGAAAAGAAATGAGCGCATCACGATCGATAGCAGGATCTTCGCATAACAAAGAATAGAACCACTTGTTCGAATTCACTCCTTCTCTAAATCCGAGAAGGGAAACGCCCTCGATGCTCTCAAGAAGATGCTTATAGTACTCATAGTTCTCATTTTTGGTCTCAATAAACTTGTTGAGCTGCTCCATCTGGGCAAGACCTAAAGCTGCTTGAAGATTCGTAAGACGATAATTGTATCCAACTTCGTCATGCTCGTAGTAAAGCGGATCGCTTTTCGCTTGGGTCGTAAGATGCTTAGCATGCGTAAGACATTCATCAGACCGCGAAACGATCATGCCCCCACCACCTGTAGTGATAATCTTGTTTCCGTTAAATGAATAGATTCCGATATCACCGATCGTGCCCGCATAAGAGCCTGCGAATGGACCTTCTTCGTAATAGGTACCGAGCGCCTCAGTAGCATCCTCGATAAGCATTAGATTGAACTCGTGAGCAATCTCCATGAGTTCGCCCATATCAGCCATATTTCCGAACACATGGACCACAACAAGAGCGCTCACCCGCCTATTCGAAGCTTTATGAAAAAGCACTCCATTTCGCATCTCGCATTCATGAGCGCAAAATGCCCTTACTTTGCTCGGATCAACACAAAGGCTATCATCACAATCCATGAAGACAGGATCGGCATTAAGATATTTCACTGGATTGACTGCTGCAATAAAGGTAAGAGTAGGCACGATTACGAGATCGTCTGGTTTTACCCCAGCCAAAATGAGCGCGGTATGAATCCCTGCAGTTCCTGACTGACACGCAACCGCTCCCCGAGCGCCAACATAATCTGCAATTGAAGCCTCAAAATCAGAGACATAACTGCCCGCAGTAGACACCCACTCACTTCTTACCGCTTCGGTCACGTATTCGAGCTCTTTTCCCTTAAGGTTAGGAACAGATAAAGGAATGAAGCCTTCACTCATTGAGCAACTCCTGATCTCTCTTTGGCTCAGAGACCCTTCATCGAAATACCGCTGAGCAACCCGAACCGTTTCATTCACGCAAAAGAAGGATCAAACGAAGTCGTCCGATCTCTTGAAACGCAAATGCAAAAATCTGCACCTTAGATATTATAGATGTCTACCTTGTATTTCTCTAAATTATCCCTGAAGAAGTCGATAGTTTGCGCAAGTCCTTCTTCGAAGGTAAAACGAGGCTCCCAATCCGTAAGCATCTTGATCTTCTCGTTGCTACCAAGAAGCCTATTTACCTCGCTTTTTTCAGGACGAAGTCGTTCTTCATCACACACTATCTTCGCCTGAGGATTGATCTGTTTGATCAGCTCTTCAGCAAGTTCGCCAATGGATATCTCATTTTGCGTGGCGATATTGATCTCTTCACCCACAGTCTTATCCGATCGATAGATCTCTATGAAACCTTGAGCGGTGTCTTTGACGAAGTTAAAATCTCGCGTGGGTGTTAGGGAGCCGAGTCTAATCTCCTCTTTGCCTGCAAGAAGTTGCGTAATGATAGTGGGAATCACTGCACGAGCTGACTGACGAGGCCCATAGGTATTAAAAGGGCGCACGATAGCCACAGGTAAACCAAATGAACGGTAAAAGGACTCTGCGAGCCTATCCGCTCCGATCTTGGTTGCCGAATAAGGTGACTGCCCCTGATAAGGATGGCTTTCGTCAATCGGTACATATTGAGCAGTCCCATAAACTTCAGATGTTGAAGTGATCAGAACTTTATCAAGGTCGAGTTGCTTTGCGGCCTGAAGAACGTTTAGCGTGCCTTTGATGTTCGTATCTACATATGCATCAGGAGAATGATAGCTAAAGGGAATGGCAATTAGGGCAGCCAGATGAAAAACAGCATCCGTTCCTTTCATTGCCTCACGAACACCATTAGGATCTCGAACATCTCCTGTAAACACTTCAACGTTTTCCATAATGTCTTGAGGAAGAGTATCGAGCCAGCCCCAAGTATTGAATGAGTTATAAAGCGAGAAAGCCTTCACGTCAAAGCCTTGTTTTACCAGTTCTTCGGTTAGGTGGCTGCCAATAAAACCGTCTGCTCCTGTTACAAGAATCTTCTCTGCCACGCTTCCTCCTTAATTCCAGTGAGCATGCTAGTCTTTCGATCATATTCACCTATTGTACGGATACAAACCAAACCGACATTCGGTCAAGGCATTATTTTCGATGAAAAAGACCTTGCATGATATGAATAATATCCGATAATGCACCGATCTTTAATATTTTAGAGATCGCAACATAAGCAATGGCGAATAAAACAACCTGCAAAACAAGCTGCAAGCCATATGAAAACGAGAGCAACCCTACTGGATAGGCAACAAGAGCCGAAACCCCTGCCGTTAAGAAGGTAGGCAAGGTAAGCCGAAGTTGCTCGAGTATCCCAATGCCGATCTTGCGCTTTGCGGGCTTCGCATCTATACAGATGATAGAGAATACCGTATAAGCTCCGTTGACAAATGCGATCACGTATATGTCATGAAAAGTTAGCGCAACTGCAGCGAGCAGAATCACTCCGATGCTGAGTTTTATGATATGCAGTTTCATATAGAGGCCAGAGTCCCCTAGTGCCATATATGCACGAAGATTCACCAATTGAAGCATGAGCACACAATAGGATACACATGTTACCTGAAAGACCGGAACACACGATATCCATTTATCTGTGAGCAAAATGACGATCAAAGGCTCCGCAATAACAGCAAGCAAAAAACAAAGAGGGGCGATGATATACGTACCGCTTTGCAACGCTCTGATGATGGCATTTTGAAAAGCGGCCCTATCTTCTTTCAGTCTCGCCAAAGCCGGGAAGAGCACATTTGCTACCGCATTGGTTATAGCACCTATAGCAGCAATCGGCCATTTTCGGCCTTGACTGTACAGACCAAGATCTCCCGATGTGCATGTTTTGCCAATGATCAATTCGGAAACACTGTTATACGCTGTTGCCAAAACCCCCGTCATACACATCTTCCATCCATAGGAAAACAGGCTCTTCGCCTTATGTATCGAAAACGTAAATGATATCTTCAGAGGGGTCAGGATCGCCATTACCAAGCACGCTATAGCACTCTGAACGATCGTCTGGGCAATCAGAGCCCAGATTCCTGCCCCACTATACGCCATGACTATTCCTACGATGCCCGATGCTATCAGGGCAAAAAGATTCATCAAAAAAAGGGACCTGAAGTTCATCGTCTTTTGCAAATACGAGCGCTGAATGGAGTTGAACGCATTAAAAAAAATGCAGAGCGATAGCACACGTATATAAAGATCTAGGTCGACCATGCCATAAAAAAGAGCTATAGGACCTGACAGGAAATAAACAAGGAGATACAGCAACGCGGCAAACCCTAGACTGAGCCATACTGCAGTAGAAAAAGCTTGTTCATCAGCATCGTTGTCTTGAATCAATGCGCTTCCCAGGCCGCTTTGTGCCAGGACATTCAAGATATTCACTACCACCAAGATAATCGCAAGAACGCCAAATATTTCGGGCGCGAGCAATCGTGCAAGAACAATCTGCACGACAAACTGAATGATGATAACGCTCGCTTGCTCAAGAAACGACCAGAGAAAGGATTTGGAAACTTGATTCTGCTCCATTGTTATAACTACTTGTCACTCTCGGTGGCTAAACTAACTCTATCCACTTTTGTTTGTTTCTTGCCCTGCTGCTTAGTTAACGCATCATTGATCTCAAGACAGTAATAGCCCATTACATACATCGAGAGCCAAAGAAGCTCGTTGCATCCCCTCATCAGTTCGAGAAGAAGAATGCAAAAAATAGCGATGGATATAATTTTTGCAACGGGCGTGTTCCTTGCTTGATAAAGCTTCTTCGCCGCCGCCAATACTAAGCCAAGGAAAAAGAGAAAGTGGACCAAGCCACCTAAGTACCAAATTCCCAAAATTTCATTATGGGCACCACTTCCATGCCCCAGCTTCGCCATCAAAACACTGCTCGACTCTATGCCATTCCCGAACAGAAAAGACGATTGTATCCACGATAGCGCACTCGTCCATATTCCACTACGACCCGAGAATGTTGCATCCTTGCCGAATACGTCTTCAAGCAAGAAGGTTCTCAAACCAAAAGGGTCTACGTATCCACACACTACCACGATAAGCGAGATGAGGAGGATCGCGTACAGTATCAAATACCCTCTAATGGTAAAAAATCTATTATTCTCTTTTCTTCCCTGAACAGCCATATAAACGCCAAGAACGATCAAGACGACCATTGATGTGCCTGCTTTTACAAGAATCGTCGAAATAAGACAGATCAAATAGAGCAATACGACTGAAAACGATATTTGCTTTCCCGTCCTTCTCACACACCAAAGCATAGAGAGCATCACGGCATAGATGTAGAACTCTGCATGTCTATTGTCATAACCGAATACCCAATTCCTGTACGAGCTCTCGAAATTCGTCGCTCCAAAATGATACATCCCTGTTGGATAAACGATAATTGCAACAAAATTTGCCAATGTGAGGACCCAGAGCGCCTTGTTCAGCGCAGAAATCCAAAGAGGATCACCCTTTCTTATGAACAAATAAATGAGCCAACAATAGGCTGTCGCATAAGCGGCAGGGACGTAATATGAAAAAACCGCTTGTGCATCGAAACCATCAGTGATCGAAAAAGGAAGCACGCAAAACTGAAATAGTAGAATCCAGCCAAATGGCGCAGGAACACGTTGCCGCGTCAACACCACATAAACCATCGACAAGAACGCACCGAGAGTAACTACAACAATAATGAAGTCGTTATAAGAAGCCCCGTCTTCGATCGCTTGAACAAAATAGGGAATACGAAAGAATGGGATAAGACCAACGACCAGGAGTATTCCTGCGAACACGCGATACAGGTCAACATTTGAAATCTTGCTGGTCATATCTTAAGGCTCGATATCCTTTTATTCGTTTTTGACTGAAGCAATTTGAGACGAAACAGCCCCGATCGCAGCATCCGTGTCGATCCGATCGAACACCTCAAGATCACCGCCACGGGTCGCATTGATGATCTGCACCCCTTGTTTTTCCGCGACTTGCCTTGCTACGTAGTATGAATAAGTCGTTGAATCGGCATAGTTCCATCCTGCACCTAAAGGAGCCGCAATGCCTTTCGCATAAGATCGCTCTTGTCCGCTATCTTGATGCAACTTCCCTTTTTCATCGACGTGTCCTGCGTATCGATGATCGACGCCGATCAAATAGATCGTCTTGAATCCCATATATACCGCAAGCTGCAAGCTGTAATACGTAACGGTGTACGAAAGCGCGAGATGATGCGATGCATCCAGACTGAAATCATTGTTCTTGAGACTCCCCTTCTTGAGAGTAAAAGGGCCCTGGACATTAAAGCAATGAGCATTCGAGGGCAGCTCGACTATCTTGGCTCCTTTGTCTCCAACAAAATACGCATCGATGCCTTCATATTGAATGAGCTCATTAAAATATGTTGGGAAAAACCCAATGTCAGCATTCACATAATAGGTTGGTCGAAAAGAAGTCTGATCGAATAGTTTATACAAAAGATTGCTCGCAAAGGTCGGGCACCCCTGCAATCGCTCTAAGTCTTCAATAGTCAAACTTGGTCCGTTCCCAATAACAAAACAAGCTTCACCTAGGTGTTTGTTCTTGAACTGCCTGATGTCTTGCGCGTATTCCGATCTTCTATAGCGAAGGTTGTTCATCTTATCCAAGATCTTCTTTGGGCAATATGATAATGACCTAACGACCACCGAACGCTTTAGCACATCTTTCAATTCGCTGCTCTTCATATGCTTGACTAATTCCTTTATCTATTCGGTTTCGCAGACTTCTTATCGAGACTCATACAGCAACATAGCTTAGGCTAGTTCTCGAAAAATGCTTTCAAATGTTTCACTAAGAGGTATTTCTGGAATGAATCCCAGCTTATCAGCTATCTTGCTTCCATCGCAACAAATATAAGGGGTATCACTTGGTCGCAAAAGCCCTGGATCGACCTCTACGGTTATCTCTTGTGAGCTTAATGAAACGATCATCTCAAGAAGCTCCCGTAAAGAAAGCGCTTTTCCTGAACCGATATTGAATACCTCGCCATAGTGATCGCTCTCAACGAGCATCCGATAAGCCCGAACGACATCTCGCACATCACTGAAGTCCCTTGAAACATTCAGATTTCCAACCTTGAGTACGCCAGGGCTCCCTGATCTCTCGATCTCAGCAACTTGACTGATCCAATTTGGGAGGACGAAGTTCGTGGTCTGACCTACGCCTGTATGGTTAAACGATCGCGTTTGATATATTTTAAGCCCATATCGTGATCCATAAAGATCAGCAAGACGCTCTTGAGCGATTTTCGATATACCATAAGGGCTAGTCGCATCAACAGGATCACTTTCTTTAAGTGGGCGATCAAGAGGAGCATATTCTTCGCTCGAGCCCACAAGCAGAACCTTAGGTGGCATTGCCTGCTTCCTAGCAGCTTCTAAAACGTTCACTGCTCCGCCAACATTCACATCGAATGTTACTTTAGGCTGTTTCCATGACAATCCGACCGAACTGATCGCCGCAAGGTCAATGATGATATCTGGATCAACCTGTATACAAGTTCTTAGTACCTCTTGTTCGTCTGTGATATCGGCTGCATAATACGCTTCGATGGCTTCAACGCTGCAATCTTTCTGCAGGTCTGAGCCAAACACAAGATAGCCGTTGTTTGCAAACTCTCGCGCAAGGTAGCCTCCCACGAAGCCTGCCGCCCCAAATATCAAGACTTTTTGTTGGTGTTCTGTCATGAGTTGAACTTTGCTTCTCGTTTTGCTTGCTCAAGGTCATGCTCGACCATGATGCGACACAATTCTTCACATGTTGTTTTTTGCGGATCCCATCCTAAAACAGTCTTCGCTTTCGTAGGATCCCCCCATAGATCAACCACATCGGTTGGGCGATAAAAAGCTGGATTGACACACACGAGCATTTTCCCTGTTGCTCTGTCATATCCCTTTTCGTCAACACCTTCGCCTTCCCAATCGAGTTCGATGCCAACGTGCGCAAAGGACCATTCGACAAATTCTCGAACTGAGTGTTGCACTCCCGTAGCGATAACGAAGTCATCAGGAACGTCGTGTTGCAATATCATCCACATACATTCGACATAGTCTTTCGCATAACCCCAGTCTCTTAAAGAGTCAAGATTACCGAGTTCCAAGTGGTCTTGGAGGCCAAGCGAAATACGAGCGGCCGCCTTGGTAATCTTGCGTGTAACGAAATTCTCTCCACGACGCTCCGATTCATGGTTAAACAAAATGCCGTTGCACGCGAACATGCCATATGCATCCCTATATTCTTTGACCATCCAGAAGCCGTACTGTTTAGCTACCGCATAAGGACTGAAAGGATGAAAAGGCGTATCCTCATTCTGCGGCACTTCTTCGACCTTGCCATAGAGCTCAGAAGTCGAAGCTTGATATATTTTGCAGGTCTTATCAAGGCCGAGCATATGAACCGCCTCAAGTATGCGCAAAACACCTAGCGCATCAACATCGCCCGTGTATTCCGCCGCATCGAAGCTTACGCCTACATGAGACTGCGCTGCTAGATTGTATATCTCATCGGGCTGTACGGACGAAACGACCCGAACGATCGAAGTCGAATCGGATAGGTCCCCGTCATGCAAAGTTATGAGGTCGTCTGCAAGAAGATGGTCGATGCGTTCTGTACCATGCACACTCGAACGCCTGACCAGCCCATGCACCTCATATCCTTTATCAAGCAAAAACTCGGCAAGATAACTTCCATCTTGACCTGTGATCCCAGTAATCAATGCTCGTTTAATCATAATCCCTCTCACTAATCTTCTGGCCTTGACCGCATTCGATCAGTTTATCTTTAAGGAAGTTCGTGAAGTTGCCTTTGAATATCTCATCGGAGAAATTGAGGCTATAGTCATGGATTTGTTGACGAGAATACGCCACACCATTTCGCTCGAACTCTTCAATACAATGAACAAGCCCGCTTACCGTCTGATCATGAAAATAAAGTCCCGTTTTGCCATCCTGCACGGTCTCAAGAGCGCCTCCTTTACCGAAAGCCAACACTGGCACACCAGCCGACATAGCTTCAACGGGCGTTATACCATAATCCTCGATACCTGGGAACAAAAAAGCTTTCGCTCTAGAATAGTAGCGCTCCATCTCTTCGTCACTCACACGTCCGAGAAACTCTACCGTGTCTCCAGCAAGTTTCTTGAGCCTCTCCTCTTCTTCTCCGCCCGAACCGATAACAACAAGTTTTTTCTTAAGCTGGTTACATGCCTCGATAGCAAGGTCAACCCGCTTATATCTAACGAAGCGAGCAACCACAAGATAATAATCGTCGGGCATCTCAGTGATTGGATATTCATTGATTCGAGTACCTGGATAGATCGTGGTGAAATCTCTTCGATAGTACTTTTTTATTCGACTACCAACGAAATTTGAATCTGCAGCAAAATGATCGACTCTTTGGGCGGCTTGAAAATCCCAGAGACGCACTTTATGGATCATCCTTTTCATGAAGAAACGCTTGATCGCGTTTGTGTTCTCAAGGTAATCGTAGTACAAATCCCAAACGTAACGCGTTGGCGAAAATGAATAGCAAACATGCAATGCATCTGGCCTGGTAATAACTCCTTTGCAACAAGATGCACAACAGCTGATCACGAGGTCATATTCGGTCAGATCGAGTGCCTCCCATGCTTTTGGCATAAATGAAAGAAGAAGCTTGTGATGGCTCTTCGCACCTGGCCATTTTTGGATATAAGTAGTTCGGATATCGCACTCTTTGCACCATTCAGGAGCTTTATCCTGATCGTAAACTAAAGTGTATATAGGAGCATCAGGAAAAAGCGTGTGAATATCATAGAGTACTCGCTCTCCTCCTCCACGCCCTACAAGCCAGTCGTGTACAAGCGCAACTTTTAGATCTTTGAAAGTAGTTGGCATCGGTCTCTATTTCCAGTAATTTCCAAATCGTTCTATGTCTTCTTCGACGAGAACGTCACCCAACTGAACCTCTATAACATGAAGCTCCGTGAAAGCTCGAGCAGAATGAAGTTGTTCTGCCTGAATATTAACCACTCTGCCTGGAGTGAGAGGCTGCACGTCACCATTAAGTACGATCTCTCCTTCGCCAGATACTACGGTCCAAACCTCTGCGCGCCTAAAATGACGTTGGTAGGTCAACTGTTTCCCTGGTTGTATGACAAGTTCTTTTGTCATGGCTTTTTGGTTATCTTTATAAACACCAGAATCGATAACTCGATATTCGCCCCACCGTCTCTTTTCATACATGGGGCGTGTATATGCAGCTTGCTCTACCAACGGCTTAAGCTTCGCCGAATGCTCTTTCGAAGAAACCAGGATACCATCAGGTGTAGCTACCACAACTGCGTTTGAGACCCCAGATACAACTAAAGGGATATTTGTTTCGTTAATCGCATGAAGGTTTTCACAAGTGTCCGCATCAAAAACGATACGTCCTGAATAGGCTTCTGCCATCTCTTCAGAAAGAGTATTCCAAGTACCTAGATCCTTCCATTCTCCCTGACATGGAACGACTGCGATCGAATCGGCCTTTTCGACCACCTCATAGTCAAAAGAAACCTTTGGAAATTCACTATAATTCTCGATAATCTCTTCTAGATCTTTCGAGCTTGTATAACGACGTAGAATATCAAGGCCATAGCCAAGCTTGAATCCGAAAATGCCCCCATTCCAAAGGGCTCCCTTTTCAATAAGCGATTGAGCTTTTGCCTCTGAAGGTTTTTCAGCAAAACATGACACCTCGTAGATGTCTCCCACTGTGTCAACAGGCACGATGTAGCCGTACTTTTCAGAAGGATATGTGGGTTCGATTCCTAAGAGGACAAGACCGTCTGGCCTTTCATCAACTGCTTCAGCGAGCCTTGCAAGGCTTTTGTAATAGCCATCATCTGCATAAGTATCTATGGGAAGAACAATGACCGAATCGTTTGGGTCTGCTCCAAGGTCAAAAGCGAGCTTTGCACATGAAAGCATAATAGCGGGAGCCGTATCTCTTCGCTCGGGTTCAACCACTAAATCATAATCGCCTTCTATTTGGCTTTCGATAGAGTAAACTTGACTATTTCCTGTAGCAACAAGAAGGTTTGCCTCTGGTAAAGCTTCTTTTATCTTCCTGAAGGTGCGTTGCACCATCGACTCAGGAATGTTGCTTGAGTTTCGTAATACCTTCAGAAACTGCTTTGATCTGCTTTCGTTGGAAAGCGGCCACAAACGAGAGCCCGAACCGCCAGACAATAGTATTATGTGTGTTTGAGAACCTATGATTGCTTTCCTATTTTGATAATGCCATCAAGCTGAGACAAAGCTCCCATCCAGCGTGTCTTCAGATTCTCTCGCAATGCGCAAGAAAACCAAACCCTATGATAACTAATTTCCTAAATAGTGGCTACTTTCAACAGCCTAAAGGACCCTTAGTGGTCCTACTTGATCAATGCTTTGACTGAGCTGAAATATGACGATTGGGCTATTGCCCCGTTCCTGAAAGCATCGCACGAAAAGTTCCCTTGAAAACACGCCAATCAGTCTTAAACGATGCGGTCTCGATGTACTCAAGCTCTATTGCTTGACGCTCCCCTGATTCAAAAGTTGAGTTATTTCGCGAAGTAGACTGCCAAAGACCTGTTATTCCCCCCGGAATGGAAAGGAGCTCTGCTTGCTGCTCTGGCGTATACCAACGCATTTCCTCATATGAAATGGGACGAGGGCCGATAACAGACATCTCACCCGCAAGCACATTAAGGACATTAGCAAATTCATCAATCGATGTTTTCCGAATAAACCTTCCAATAGGTACCACACGCGAATCGTTTTCAACTTTTCGTTCTTTTCTCCACTGAACGAGCTGATCGTCATCAAAATACTTTTCAACATTATCGGAGTCGCCAACCATAGAACGCAGTTTAAAGATCCTCATCGGACGACCATACTTACCAACGCGCTTTTGAATATAAATCGGCGATGCTTTGGTCTGAATTGCAATAACCACCAATAAAAGAAGGGTCAAGGGCAAAAGGAGAATACAAACTGCAATGACGAAAACACTGAACACGATGTCGAAAAGACGCTTAACGAAGCGATATCCGAGCGACCGCTTATCAAGAGAACGAGAGTAGGTCTCGAACTCCTTCGTCCCCAGGCGCAAAACTACCGCCTGCTCTTGATCGCCTTCAGCAGTTATCATCGCGATGTTTTCCACCTAAAACAAGCTCTTTTCAGGATAGCGAGAAGTAAGGAATACAACGCCACCAAGCTTAATCTTCGCAAAACGAAACTCTTCAACAATAGCTGCGAGCGCTTTACGTGAATCGCGCCATTCAGTTGCACAAAGAATAGTTATGTCGGCCTCTTTCGCAATATAAACCGCACCCACCCCTTCGCTAAGTGGCGCACATTCGATGATCGTAACAATACCTGGCAAGCTAACATGATTAAAACCTTCGGCGTGAGCATTCCCCTGCACTCGACTTACCGAAACTTTAGAGTGCTCCAGTGCGCTTGTCAGTTCTGCACACGTGAGCGTACTTCCTGTAAGACCTACTGGCACCACTGCAATGGTAGATGGCGGCTCATCGCATATAAATCGGATATTTGCGAGCAAACGCTCTCCACGATCACGATTCGGAATCGTGCCTATCACAGGAAGATCTGCCGCTGCTTCAATATCACTTTTTGACTTGATGGGGGTCTTCAGTATATCGATCAATACAATGAGACAAATCGCGACAAAAAGGCCCGCAAATAAAGCCATTAATGTCGTTCTCCATATACTTGGTGAGGCGTTATCTGCGCTTATCGCTTCGTTAGTGCTGATTGAAGCCTGTACATTTGCCTCTCTACAATCCTCTGCTGCAGCAAGGACTGTTGCATTCGCCGCAGCAATACATCCTCCATAGTCGCTTCCTTCAGCCTTGATCGTAATCGTTCTGTAAGCCGTATCGGTAGTTGACGAAACCTCTATGCCGTTTTTAGAAAAGGTCGATGCTTCGTTTTGGGCATAACCACCTGCTAAAGCTATGTCTCCATTCGTCAAAAGTGTCGCTTTAGCAATATAGGTTGGTGGAATTGCTGCAACGACAGCTGTAGCAACAAATGCACAAACAACAGGCACTATAATAACCATTTTTATGTAATGACGAATAAGCTTGAAAAAATCAGAGAGTGTCATGCTGTTTCCCTATCATACTGCACGCATCTTCTGGCCTCTAAATCACGCTGAAATAAGATGTTTTCCTCATTCGTCATTTTTACAATGCCTACCTCATTAAAACATGCATCATTCTGAGCCAGAAACGATAGCAGACCACAACAAATATATAGTAGCAGGTAATGCTTTTCAACAAAACGAGCTTAACTGATGTCGAGATAAACGGACATATTGTCAGGGTTGATAATTAGCAAGCTGCTTGCTTTTCCCCAAAAGAACGGCGACCCGAAGGTCGCCGTTTGAGGTTTGAGGTTTGCTCAAATCAACAAAGCATTTGTCGCAAGGCCAATCGTGAAGTTTGTCTTACAAACGATCGCCATCACTATGTTGCGCAAGCCACAAGGCTTCTTTCGCTTGGTTAAATGGTCATGAAGCCAAGGAATTGGGCGAGGAACGAGATGAACACGATCGCGATCAGGATGGGCGTGATGCACTTGATTAGACGGCACTAATTTGTTGGTAGATTCTCATAGCGGTCTTTCTGCTGAACTTCGAAGCATCTCCTTTCAGAAATGCGTAAAAATTCCCCTTATTGACATCTACGAGCTTGCAAGCATGAGCGCGACTCATGCTTTTTTCCTTCAGGAGCTTATCCAGAGCTTTTGATATATTTGCGAGTACTATACGGTCGGCTGCAAGCTGATTATTCTCATTTTCCCACGCGGTTAAAGGACGTCTAAAGCGATTTCTTTCCTCTAGAGTTAAAAGATACTCCTCAAGGGACATCTCGCTCTTTTTCCAATTCTCAAGAAACTTCGAATAAACTGAGAAAACTGAACTACCTTGTGCTTGTTTTAGCAAGTAGGCTTCTCGCCCACTGCAAACCGCCAACAAAAGAAGTGGTTCATAAGCTCTTGGAAACTCTGAATCGGCCAGGTTGAAAAGCTGCTTTAAACTTGTGGTATTTGAGGAGGTGAGTTCCTTGCAATACTTTGTAAGAAAACCTTGAAACGATGTGCTCATTTTCTCCACCCCTCTTCGTATTCCTTGTAGTTAAAGCGCAAATTGCGCAACTCTCGATCGTTTTCAGGAACAGTACTTCGACTAGCTGCAGCTTCGTCTGGCGAATAGACTAGGTGTTCAAGTAACGACCAATTGAGTTTGTTGAGGAACTCTGAAGCCGTTAGATCGCTTTCCACTCCTAGAAATATTAGTTAGTATTATTTATTTTCAATAATACTTTTTTAAGAATAAAAAAGTCAATATATATTTCCGGTTCTTACAGCCCTCTAGTCAATAACGAATACGACAACTCGAAATTAGGCATCAGAAAAACTCCCGAATCGCAAATGCATTTATATGCAGAGCGACCAGAGTGTTACTCCCCTGGTCGCTCCCTTTTGCGCTATATGCAGGTTGGCTAGATGGTCATGAAGCCGAGGAATTGAGCGAGGAACGAGATGAACACGATCGCGATCAGGATGGGCGCGATGTACTTGATCATGATGCGCCACGCTGCACGCCAACGGAACTTCGATGAGGCCATGATCTCTTCCTCGATGATCTTCGGCTTGATGCACCAACCAACGAAGATACAGGTCAGGAATGCCACGATCGGCATCATGATGGTGTTCGAAACGAAGTCGAAGAAATCGAGCAGCGAAGTGCCTGCACCCAGCGGTTCGATGAATGAAAGACCGTTATAACCCAGATTCACGAACACTGCCGCAACGCCGATGATCACGAACGTGATCACGGTTGCCTTCTTGCGCGAACATTTCGCACCATCATGCATGATCGAAACGCAGGTCTCCATGAGCGAGATCGCCGAAGTGAGCGCTGCGAAGATAACGAGCAGGAAGAACAACACGCCGATAACGGGTGCGAAATCGCCAAACGATGCGAACATCTGCGGCAACACGATGAACATGAGACCCGGGCCGGAATTTTCGGTAACCGCCTCAGGCGAGCCCAGCGCAACGAACGCCGCCGGCACGATCATGAGACCCGCCAGGAACGAAACACCAATATCGAAGCCCGCAACACGGATCGCGCTCGAAGTGAGCGAATCGCGCTGCTTCATGTAGGAACCATAGGTGACCATGATGCCCATCGCGATGGACAGCGAGAAGAACATCTGCCCCAGTGCCGCAACCACAAGCTCTATCGAGAACGCAGAGAAATCAGGCACCAGATAATAAGCAGCGCCATCAAGCGCACCTGGCTGGCAGAGCGTATAGACGACCAGGATGACGGTCATGATGATAAGTGCCGGCATCATGATCAGGTTAGCCTTCTCGATGCCGCCCTTGATGCCACGCGACACAACGAAGAATACGATAGCCATGAAGATGAAGAGCCAGATATAAGACTCAAAACTGCTGGTGATGAAGCTAGAGAAGTACGTACCACCATCGCCGATCATGGTTGCGGGATCGAAGAAATAAGCGCCGACGTACTTCGCTACCCAGCCACCGATCACGCAATAGTACGGCGTGATGATGAACGGAACGAGCGAAGCCAGGATGCCAATGAAGGCATACTTCTTACCGAACAGCTTGAACGCGCCGATGGTGGATTGGCGGGTCTTACGACCAAGTGCGATCTCGACGAGCAAGAGCGACAGGCCAAAGGTGAATACGAGCACCAAGTAGGTGAGCAGGAACATGCCGCCACCATATTTCGCCGCCAGATACGGGAACCGCCAAAGATTGCCCAAGCCAACTGCGGAAGCAGCCGCAGCTAAGATGAATGCCCATTTGCTTGACCAGGTATCACGGGCAGCGTGTTCGAGTTGTGCCATGTGTCCCCCATTCAGGTTTCAGTTCGTTCGCTCGCTGATCCAGTGCGATTCGCACCGGATCGGTTCGCGTCATTGCAAGATTCGTTGCTTTATATTGCTACGAAGAATAGCAAAAGACTCACAAAATCTGCACAGAAATGGGGTGTGGGGCGTATGGGGGTATAAGAGCGGTTTGCGGAACGCTGCCGGAGTCTTTAACGCAGATTACGTGCGCGGCGACGAGCACGCGCGGCAGCCGATGAAAGCACTGTTGCTGGCAGCGGTTCCGTTCCCTGTTCCTGGGAAGGCTCTGAAGCAGCTTTCGTTGAGGCCGCATGTCGAGGGGCATGTGCGCCTGCGTATACCTGCGAAAAATCGAAAGGAGCACGTTGGGCAGATCGTGGTTCGTTCGACGCAACGAACGACGAACCCTGAGCAGATTCAGATGCTGCAGGCGATGATGAGTGAAGCAGTTCTGAAGTTGGCTGCGCTTTCACCTCGGGAACTGTGATCGTCTTGCGCTCTATTATGGGAAGACCCTCAACAGCAGGAGCGGCACCTGAGGCAACATGAGCATCAGCATCAAGGACATCTGTCAAAACAGAGCCGTTCGTTGAAGATGATGCTGCTGAATCCGCTGGAGCAACCGTTGAATCGAAGAGCGTCGCCTGCGTTTCTTCTTCGATGGGTGCAGCAACGAAGGGGATTTCACCCGTTGTGGATTCATCAAGATTCGGACCACGAGGAATCACGATCTCGCGGTCTTGCTCTTTTTCCTGGCGCCATCGTGCCCAGCGCGCAGCAGGTGATGATTCCGCTGCATTGGTTCGCTTCTTGGCCTTCTTCGAAGACTTCTTGTCCTTCTCCATACTAGCCTTAGGAGCTTCTTTGACTGCCTTAGAAGCAGGCTCTTCGGCTGTTAGCACCGACGGAATATCCTCAATCGCATCAGAAAGATGCTGATCAGAAGCAAGTTCACCGCGCAACCCACTCGGGCGTGGATCGTAGTAGAAGTGCTGCTCGTCGTAGGTCACGTGCCAGAGCACAAGCCCTTCAGCGGGCGCGTTCTGTCCTGCTGCCTGTCGGTTGCGCGCTGCGAGCACCTCGCCCACCCACTCAGGCGTACGTTTCCCGCGACCAACCAACACGAGGGTACCCACCATCGTGCGCACCATAGAATGCAAGAATGCGTTCCCGATGACCGTGATAACGATGAAATTCGAATTCCAGATCTGCTCTTGCTTGAACGAGATATCGGCAACATAGCGATGCGTCGGCTTATCCTTCGCCGAAACCGCCATGCAGAAACTCTTGAAATCATGCTCGCCCAGCAGATGCGTAGAAGCCTGCTTCATTGCCTCGACATCGAGCGGCTTGCCCAGATGCCAACAGAACTTCTCCATGAGCAGGGGCGCGGCAACATCGGTGCAGATGTAGTAGCGGTATTCGCGCATAACAGCCGAAAACCGTGCCGAAAAATCCTCCGGCATAGGACGCACCGAACGAAACGAGATCTCCTCATGCGTAAGCGCGTTGAGCGATTTCAGGAGCGAATCAGGTTTGCGACGAAACCATTCATCAGGAAGCAGATCGAAGCTGATCACCTGGCAAAGCGCATGCACGCCAGCATCGGTTCTGCCAGCGCACGTGGTATCGATGCGCCGACGAAACAGCAGCTCAAGGGCATCTTCGATATTCCCCTGAACCGTAAGCTGCCCATTCTGCCGCGCGAAGCCAGAAAAAGGCTCTCCGTTGTATGAAAACCACGCTGCGATCCTCATGAACGCCGTCCCGTTCTGTGGTTGTACCCGCCTGCCATGCTGCGCCTCTACGATGCTTTCCAAATCTCGCGCCCGAACAGGTCGTGCAAGTCTGCCTTGAGCATATGGTCGCGCGCGTTGATGGTGAGCGGCAATTCTGCACGCATGCGGCTGCCGTCGGTCTGCGCTACGAAGAGCACGATCGGATCGTTGCCAGGGTGGGTCTTCAGAATATCCAGCAGACGCGAAGAAGAAAGCGCATTCAGCTCGTTGGATTGCACCTGCAGCTCCATGCATACTGGCTTCACGTTCTGCTGCTCTTCAGTGAGTTCAAGCTTTTCGATCTCGTAGCCGATAAGCTGGTTCGCGCGGTCACTCACCTCGAACTTGCCGCGCACCGTTACCACTGCATCTTCCTCGAGCACATCAGAGACCTTCTCGTAGTCGAAGCAGATGCACTCGATACTGCCCGCCAGATCCTCCAGATTGAAGGTGGCCATGAGGGTATTACGTTTCGTGCGCTTCACGTTCACGTCGGACACCATGCCAGCGCATTTGATGTTCTTGATGCTGGTATCACGTTCGTTCAGTTCCGTCATCGTGTATTTATTTGTGCGCGAAAGATAGTTCTCATACGGGCTTAATGGATGATCGGAGACGTACATCTTCAGGATCTCTTTTTCGAAGGTGAGCTTCGTGCGCTTATCCCATTCCACCCCATCAGGCTCGGGGATGTCCTCTACGAAGCCCGCATCCGGGTCGTCTGCGAACATGTCGAACATGCTCACCTGACCAGCGGATTTGTCCTTCTGACGCTTGGCTGCATCGTCGAGCAGCGATGTTTCATCCACGAAATACATGAGCTGTTTGCGCGTGTAGCCAGTCGAATCGAACGCACCAGACTTGATGAGCGCTTCAAGCGTCTTGCGGTTATAGCATAAAGAATCCACGCGGTTCACGAAATCGTGAAGCGAAGTGAACGGACCGTTAGCCTCGCGTTCCTCGATGATGGCCTGCACCACCTTCTCACCCACGCCACGCACGCCAGCAAGACCGAAGCGAATGCCGCCATCAACCGGCGTGAATTCCAAGCTCGAAGAGTTGATATCGGGCGGGAGCACAGGCGTGCCA